>Ga0194035_1001685_pt1 | contig 11424 bp, 10 predicted proteins | sample JunL2320m_MetaG_FD_148680 | JGI IMG/M metagenome (GOLD analysis project Ga0194035, IMG submission 148680) | Anoxic zone freshwater microbial communities from boreal shield lake in IISD Experimental Lakes Area, Ontario, Canada - Jun2016-L239-20m | ecosystem: Environmental > Aquatic > Freshwater >...
GTCTTAGAGAAATCAGCAATTGTTCGGAGATGGAATTTCGTAGAGATTCGAAATAATTCCGGCAACGTCGATATCGCGGATTATTCTCTGCTTTCCATCGCTCGTGGAGTGAGCCGATTGAAATGCAATTGGCTTTGACGAAAGGAATAGGCCCGGCTTTGGAGCGTCAAGAGATACCGCTCCGTGCGAACCTCGCACAAGCGCTGGATTCAGTGGAATACCGCCCGCCGCACGATCAAAGAAAAGTTCGAGTGGATCGTATCCGGGTTTTCGATGAATATCGACAGTACGGGCGAACTTTGGTGCCAGTGCGTCGTCGAACCAGTAAAAATAACTCTGCCAGCTTTCTGAAGAAGAAACCACAAGAACATCGCCCGCGCGAGCGTGTCGCAGTCCTGCACGATCAATCGCGCTTCCTTCCAGTACGGCAGCGACGCCTTCTCGCCCTTGAAAAAGTGCAACTACTTTTTTGTGGCATCGCAAATCGGTGGGATCCCGAAGAAAAATGTGCGACACCTGATGATCGGCCAGAGCCCAGGCCTCGCTTCCTGGCATATCGAGCAATTCTCCGTCGGGACCTTGTGTCACGTGAAGAAGCCCAGCATCACGAAGAATTCTATTCGGGTGGATTGTGTGTGAAACAGGAACGATCTGATATTCGCCAATGACGAGATAGGTTGTCATGCCGTCAGTCATCGCATCGAATTCATCTGTCAACAAATGGATAACACCATCGAGTTCGGCGCATGCCGACAGGGCCGCCTGGCTGTCAGGTCCTTGGCGCTGCGAGGCATAATCCAAGTGGGGCAAGTAGACCATTGACAGATGAGGCGGGTCAGTCCGGGAAGCTTCGATAAAGCTCCGAGCGATCCACTGCGAGGATTCGATTCCTGCCAGAGGTCCCCAGAATTTGTGCAGAGGAAAATCACCAAGTTTTTCACGCAGTGGACCGTAAAGCGGTGTGGGGCGACTATGGCACCATGGCGTTTCGGAGCCGTCCGGATTGTGTACCGGTGCCGGCATGCAAACCAGATCTGCCGTTGCCCCCTTTGATTCGAGGAGAAACCATGCGGCCGTGCGCACTTCTGGACGTGCAGATTTTATATGGTCCCACAGTCGCGGTGACTGAATTGCAGTATCGGGAGCCGTCCACATTTCAAGTTTTTGAAGGCCGCGATCATAGACACCGTTGGCAACGATTCCATGAACAGATCCAAGAGTTCCTGTGGAAATTGCCGCTTGGACAGGACATGTGAGAGCCGGAAGACTCGGGTGAAAATCAAACGCATCCCCTCCCCTGCTGATGAGTCGAGTCAATGATGGCATCAAGGGAAGATCACACGCTCTCAGACCAGGAACAAGGAGTACGACCACGCGAGGAATGGAAGAACGAGTTTGTGATACCGATGTCATAGGTGAAACGCCTTAAGAAAAAATGAAGAAACAAAGTTCATGCTACGTGTGAAGGGTGCGAGGAACTACTCGCTTTGTTTGAATGCGTTCAAGCAGTCGATCGATGGCCGCTTTACTCGTGCGAGCAAAGGCTAATCCAAGATGGGACTGTCGAGGAATTTCGACATGCAGTCCACCTTTGTATCCAGCTTCGAAAAGTGATTGCAAAAGCGACTCCAGCGGTACATCTCCAGTGCCCAGCGGCAAATGATCGTGGCGACAGGCTCGCATGTCATCCAAATGTACGTTGATCACTTTTTGAGTCCATTGTGAATCGAGTCGTCCCGAATGGAGTTCACCCATGCAAACAAGATGTCCGGTGTCGATCGTGAGCGATAAAGGATGAACCGGCATGAGTCTCTTTGTGAGTTTTTCATATCGATGCAGAGAATCGATAAACATCCCTGGTTCGGGTTCCAATGCCACCGCTACATTTTTTTCGAGAGCATACTCGAGCACCGGTTCGATCGAAGAAAGGAGTCTCTTCCAAAGCGTCTCTTCGACCGCTGAATCCCGCACCACTCCCGACCAGAGTGAGACACATGTCGATTTGAGCGAGGATGCTACATCGATGGAACTTCGTAGGAAATCGATTCTTTTTTGACGAGCGGTAGGATCCTGCGACATGAGCGTTGGTTCATGCTTTTGCTGCGAGTCCAGAAGATATCGAGCGCCTGTCTCGATAACACTTGCAAACCCACATCGATGAAGCATGTCGGCCCATCTCGTCACATGATCTTCAAAATCAACTCGATAGGGATTGAGCACATGACGATCAAGCGTGATCGCCAGCGATGAATAGCCCATGGAAGCCAGATTTTCAACGGAGTCGATTCCATCGAGTTCACTGATCGTATTCGTTGAATAACCCGGCAACATTTCGAAGAGATGTCCTGCCTTGAGTTCGGTGCGTATCGAGTCAGAATTAAGTCATCGACAAAGTGCGACTGAGCGAAAAGGCCGGCGCCAGCAACAACAGAACGACGATTGCCCAGCTTTCGCCGCATGCGGCCAACACAAGCACGGCATCAAGAGTGATGATTGACAGGATTGCATTTGAAACCGCAGCACGAATTCTTGCTTGAGTGGGATCTGCAATTCCAAACACAGCACGAGCCAATATCGCGGTGACAAGAATGCTCCAAAGCAGATACCAGGATGTCTGGCGGTCGCCCACAAGCCAGCCGGCCTGTCCGAGCTGAATCGAAATCCATGGAAAGCTTCCTGCAAGAACCAGACCCATGAACATAACGGCGGCAGCGCCTGCAAGAACTTTAGGACGACTCTCTCCAGCTTCGCGTCTGGAGTACCACGTGATGCCGGCAACATAAATCCCCATTCCTAGCGGCGCGATCCACTGTTCAATTCGCTCTTGGCTTCCAACAGCCGACATTCCCAGCAACCAGTTCAAACTACGGCAGATTCCCATCGCAATCGGTCCAACGGAAGTCTGCTTGAGTTGAAAATCATAGGCCACAATGGCAATCAAAAGCGACGTGCCAACGATAGCTGGAGTGGGAGACTGCACGAACACAGCAGTCGCAATCGAAAGGAGTAATCCAGCTGCGAGCAGCACCGTTGCCACACTACCAGCCAGCGCGACGCTGATGAGTCCGCTTGGCAGCGGCCGTTCAGGACGTTCCACGCAATCGAGTCGGTAGTCGAATACATCGTTGAGAATCATTCCGCCGCCGTAAAAGCAAAGTGATGCACCAATCACCAACCAGAGCGAATCTGCCGGCCATTCTCCAAACGGTGTTCTAGAAACAATTAAAAAACCGGCAAGAACATCAGCGACTGCGGTCGCATGGTTGGGCAGTCGCAACAGACGCATCCATGCCAGTACGGTTTGAATCATGCAATCGTTTCTAGATCGAAGAGGAATTCATGAACAGAAAAATCTGGATGCTCAGAATGTGTTTTACGCAATGGAAACATTTGCTTGGCTGGCGCAATTCAGAAGATACTGCCGTGCGGCGAGAGCGGCGCCATCTGGATTCTGTCGATAGGGATAGAGCTCAACGGTAATCCAGACATCGGGAGAGTGTTTTGCAATGGCTTTAAACACACTAGAAAAATCGATTGCCCCTTCTCCGGGAACAAGATGATGATGAACTCGTGAGGCGGCAATATCCTCAAAATGGTAGTGGCGAGTGTGGTCCTTCATTCTTGGCACCCACTCCGCAGGATCTTCCGACACACAATAGGCGTGGCCGATATCAAAATTGAGTCCTAGCCATGGACTGTCTACCCGTGCTGCAAATTCCAGATATTGATCAAAGCGTTCGATTAAAAGTCCGGGTTCTGGCTCGATAAGAAGCGTTACCCCTACACGCTGTGCTGTTTCGAGGCACGGCATCAGTTCATCGTAGAAAATATCAGTTGCAGTCTTTCGATTTTGACCGTCGGCAAGAAGGCCACCAGGCTCCGTAGAAATCGTTTTTGCTCCGAGTTGTGCTGCAAGTTCAAGAGCGCGTTTCGTGTGCTCTCGTCGAATTGCTCGATAATGGGGATCGGGATCGGTCCACCCCGGATGCCAGTAGGGTTGCCTTGGATCGGCAATCGCATTCATCATGAATGCATTGATGTTTGAAATCGTCATTCGTCGCTCAGCCAGCTTGTCGCGAATGGCTTGTTTTTGAATTTCGAGCAGGCCCGCAGGCCATGCGTGTGGAACATCGGCCAGCAATTCGATGCCCTGGTAACCAATGTCGGCAACATGATCAATGGCGACATCGATCGGCATGTTGAGATATGCGTTGGAACTAAAAGCTAATTGGAGAGCCACAAAAAACTCGCAAGGATGGGGAACCGTTCAATTGCCAAAAGAGGCTGCGCCCCAAAGAGTCTAGCGGCTTGTTGAGAGGGAGGAAACCGTTCAATACTCACGGGAATTAAAAACAGTTTTCCCCGAGCTACTTCTACATGTGAGGGCGATATGCGTTTAAACGGATCCCTTCGCACATGTGGGAACATCGGAAAATATTTAACTTGAAGCACTTCGGTACCGATCGATTGAATGCGTAAACACCCGTCTTGAGACGATGAATGAAACGCCTGCAGCCAGAAGCGACCAGATAGCAAGATTTGTGTCACTCATGAGAAAGGGTCTTGCCAGCAGTCTTGCGGGAACATTGACGACAACCAGAATCGGCAGCACAAATGTGCAGAGGGTCTGCAGAGGAGTTCCCCATGGACCAGAATAAATTTCCATTGGATATCGAGAAAATGTGGTGATGTAAAACCAAAAGTCGTAGAGACTCTGATTGCGGCCAAGAAAAATAGTCGCCGCCGCGAGTCCTATGATAAAGCTGTAAAGAATCGTGACGCCGGAGATCACAAAGAGTGGATAGAGTAAAAAAGCTACTGGCGTCGGAGTCCACTTCATGCTGAGAAGAGACCAGAACAGCAGTAAAAATCCAACCATTCCGTTGGCGAGCGATGAGTAATCAACTCGGTGACAGGTGATAAGAAACTGCGCATCAAGCGGCTGTACCAGCACCGCATCGAGGCCCCCGGATCTCACCATTTCTGAAAATTCCTCGGCACTCGGCATGAAGAATGTCTGAACAATCGAATTGATGATGAGTCCAGTCGCAACAAAAACAAAGAACGGTTCTCTCGACCAGCCTGTATTGAGTCCGAGTTCAGGTGTAAATGAAAAGACGAGTACGTAGAAAGACAAGTTCATTGCTACCCATGCGATCGAAGAAATACATGCGATCAAAAAATTTGTACGAAAGGTCATGTCGCGGACCATGCCCGCTACGGCAAACGTTGCAAACACTCTCCAATAACGCCCCATCAGAAGTTTTCCATAATTCTTTTTGGCTACCGGCTTACTTATCCACCAACGGCACTCCAATGTCGCGAACCCCGGTCATAGGCCAGTCGACAGGCCGCAGCCATAACAATGACCCACATCGCCTCGATGAGCAGTCCTTGGTACATCGCCGGACCAGAAATTTTCCCCAGCCAAATCGCCGCCGGAAAGTAGGCGGTGTATTCAAATGGAAGCATTTTCACAACATCCCCGAGACTGATTCCAAGAATGCCTGTCGCGATTCCATCCAACATGTCCAGTGGAAACATGTGGCCTGAGAGCAGATAGTTGGCCAACATGTAGACAAACAGCAAGCTTGCAACTTCTAGAAACCAGAAGCCGAGCATGCCGAGCGTGGCCTCAAGGAAAAAACCGATTAAAAATGCCATAAAAAGTGATGCCGCGAAAGCGATGATGGTGCCAACATCAGGAATTGCAGGAAAGTAAGAACGAAACAAAAAGAGAACCAGAACAAACGGTCCGAGTGCGACCGCGAAATAAACCAGTTTGTGTGCGACTCGCATCGCGAAAAGAAACCCGATGTAATCGACAGGTTGAACGAGATATTTTTTGATCGAGCCGTCACGGATGCCCCGTGCGATGCTGCCAGCGAGTCCTGGCATGCTTGAAAAAGCTCTCGTCGCCATCGCAAGAAGATAGTAGGCGACAATGTCATTTTTTGAATACCCGGCAATGTCAGAGCGACCGGCAGCTGAGAAGACTGCCGTCCAGAGAAAAACCTGCGTCACAATTGGAAGGAATCGCAAAAGCGTTCCCAGGGCAAAATCGCCCCGATACACCAACCGCTCCTCCAGTGAAATTGTGAGCATTGTCCGCCAGATCCGAAAATGATCGCGCAGGCTATAGTCAGACCCGTCAGAAGAATGAGGGCTTTTTGTCTGCATGGCGGTCATGCCGGTGCCCCGTCGTGTGTACGAGAATTTCCGGAATCATTGGATCGGAAAAGAGAGGCAACGATTTCCTCCAGCGGAACATCTTCGACGGTGATATCAACGATTGAGGGAATCTCAAGTAACTCTGGCAATACGGATGCAACTTGCGTGCGATCAACCCGCACCAGAATCTCGGGCCCCCGCACTTCTACATCACTGCCCCACCGCGCCAACAGTGCCGGATTGGGTGCATTCGACATTTCAAGGGTTACGAGCTTGTGAGTGCTGTAGCGATCAATGAAGGCCGCCAAGGAGCCGTCGTATAAAATGCTTCCATGCATGACGACAACGACCCGCTGGCACAAAGCCGCAACGTCTTTCATGTAATGCGTTGTCAGCATCACTGTCACGCGACGTGCAGACTGGTAGTGTTGAAGGAAACCGTGAACGGCGTGCTGTGCGACAACGTCTAGGCCGAGCGTTGGTTCATCAAGAAAAAGGACCTCCGGTTCGTGCAGCAGCGATGCAACGAGTTCAAGCTTCATGCGTTCTCCAAGCGAGAGATCGCGCACGGGTTGAAGAAGGAGCGATCGCACGCCAAGAAGATCGACGAGTTCGTCGCGAATTCGATCGAAATGGCCGGCGTCAATCCGATATATTTCGCGGTGCAGTTTGAAACTTTCCGATGCGGGAAGATCCCACCAGAGTTGGTTGCGTTGACCCATGACCAGTGAGAAACGGCGACGATACGCATTTTCTCTGTCCCATGGAACATGTCCCAAAACGCGAGCTTCCCCGGAGGTGGGCGTGATGATTCCAGAAAGAAGTTTAAGACAGGTTGTCTTTCCAGCTCCGTTGGGTCCAAGCAACGCTACAAACTCGCCTCGCTTCACCGACAGATCGATGTTTTGGAGAGCGTGCACCGTGCGATGCTTTCGTCGAAAAAGCCCCGATATGCTCGCCGCAATGCCCTCGGGCTTGTCGTAAACGCGATAAGACTTTGAAAGTCCAGAAACCTGTATAACGTCGTCGTTCGCAAGAGATCGATCGACGGTTGGCAAGCGAGAAGATGCATTCATTGCAGGAGTATAGGCATCGAATGTGTCTTTGTGTTGTCTCGTTTGTCCAGAGGTTTTTTAAAGGTTTTTTCACGTATTCCGTTCAACTTTAGCCCCCCGAAACAGTTGTCCACGTTCATGCCACGCCATGCTGTCTGCACAACGCCCGCGTTGTCGCCATACGAGTTCTCGATTAGAGTCTCTCTCTTGGCACTGTTTCAAAAGTCATTTGCGACGCACGCTTTGTCGCAAATATCTCACTCAGACGCTGGTGACACGTAGATGTACCGAATCGGCTTGGGCCACGACACGCATCGTCTCACCGTTGGAACGGCGATTGTGATCGGTGGAATCTGGATCGAACACAATCGCTCGGCGGTTGGACACAGCGATGCTGATGTGCTTCTCCACGCAATCACCGACGCCATTCTCGGAGCAGCGGCACTAGGCGACATAGGAGAACTGTTTCCAGATAACGATTTGGCAAACAAGGGCCGTGACTCCTCGGAATTGCTACGAGAGGCGAGTGAGCAAGTCAAAAGAGCCGGCTGGCACATTGTGAATTTAGATTGCGTAGTTTTTGCCGAGCGCCCAAAAATTCTTCCGCATCGAGAAAAAATTCGAGAAAAAATTGCAGAAATTCTTGGAGTGAATATTGAATTGGTGTGGTTGAAGGGGAAGACAGGAGAAGGCGTTGGACCAGTTGGTCAAGAACAGGCCATCTCGGCCGAATGCATCGCGATGATTGAACGATAGAGAGTAAGAAGTTTCGATTGTCTCCGCAGTGTGAAGAAGGGTTCTCTTGTGGAATGCAAACAGGACAACTCATCAGTGTCAGAAAAAAAAGGATTTTGATTTCAATGAGTACGAATGAAAAAACAGATCACAACGGGGCTACAAGTCAGGCGCTTCCAAAGATCGAGGTGTACAACACGCTCTCAAAGCGCAAGGAAGAGTTTGTAACCGTTCAGCCCGGGCACGTCGGTATGTATCTTTGCGGTCCGACCGTTTACAAGCCAAGCCACATCGGTCATATGGTTGGTCCCGTGATCTTCGATACCGTCAAGCGTTATCTCGAATACTCAGGTTGGAAAGTGACTTGGGTTGTGAACATCACCGATGTCGATGACAAGCTCATCGCGGAGAGCGCTCTTCGTGGAACAACGATGGCGAAACTTGCTGAAGAAATGACTGCTGACTATCTCGCCAACCTCGCGGCGCTTGGGGTCCGGTCAATCGACAAAATGCCAAAGGCCACAGAACACATCGACAACATCATTGGATTCGTTCAGGGACTCGTTGAGAAAGGGTTTGCCTACGCCTCCGAAGGAGATGTGTATTTTGATGTCACGAAGGATTCAGATTATGGCCGTCTCAGTAACCGCTCCGTGGAAAGCATGCAGGGAGTAGGAGGATCGACCGTCGATCGCAAGCGGTCTGCCGCCGACTTTGCCCTGTGGAAAAAAGCAAAGCAAGGAGAACCGATGTGGGAAAGCCCATGGGGACCGGGACGGCCGGGTTGGCACATTGAATGTTCCGCGATGAGCCGAGCAATTCTGGGAGAACAATTTGACATTCACGGAGGCGGCCTTGATCTCGTGTTTCCGCACCACGAGAACGAAATCGCTCAAAGCGAATCACTCCACGGGTGCTGTATGGCCCGCTACTGGATGCATAACGGGCTGATGCAGGCTGCCGGCACAACTGGGAAAGTGGGCGGTCGTTCTGCGGCGCAGTCTCTTCCGGAGGCAACTCTCGACGCGCAGGCTCAAGCGGCCACAAAGATCAGCAAATCAACTGGTGCCGAGCCATTTAAAAAGCTCCTTGAACGCCATCGTCCAGAAACAGTGCGAGTACTTGTTCTTTCAACCCACTACCGAAGCCCAATTCATTTTGGAGAGGAACCGCTCGGGGAAAGTGCCCGTGCGATGGAAGCTTTCGAGCGTCTCTTTTCGAGATACGAACGACTCGCTGGAAAATCGTTTTATGTCCTGACCGCGAAAAACCGTCGCGACGGTGATGCTGCAGCGAACCTCGCTGGCAATGAAGCAGAGTTGTTACGAGTCAAATTTCTTGCGGCAATGGATGATGATTTTAACACGGCAGTCGGTATCGCAACCCTGTTTGATTTTGTACGGTTAGTCAATAAATACATCGACCAGCATGGACTTGAAAAAAAGTCCTCCGCAGATATTTTGTCACAACTCAGTGAAATGATGCTCGTTTTGCGAGAGCTCACCGATACGCTGGGACTTTTTCTCACGGAGCCCATCGCCACGAGAAGTGGAGCTGATGAAAAAACCGTTTCAAAGCTGATGGAACTGGTGATTGAAATTCGATCAAGGGCGCGCGCGGCGAAAGATTTTGCGACGGCCGATCTGGTTCGCACCAAACTCGCCGAGGCCGGTATTGTGGTAGAGGACCGAGCTGATGGCACACTCTGGTCTCGAAAAAAAGAAGCAACGTGAACGCAATCTTTGCTGAAGTGCTTAGATTTTTTGAACCTGTTGCAGCTGAATTTCGGTCGGCTCTTGTGTTGTCGTGCTGACTGCAGCACTTGCTTCAGATGCAGCCATGTCACGAATATCCTGAGTGATCTTCATAGAGCAGTATTTCGGACCGCACATACTGCAGAAGTGTGCACTTTTGAATGTGTCTTGAGGAAGCGTCTCGTCGTGGTATCGCCTCGCAGTTTCGGGATCGAGTGAAAGTCGGAACTGCTCGTTCCAATCGAAAGCAAATCGAGCACGCGAGAGCGCATCGTCGCGGACCCTCGCGTTTTTGCGGTGTCTCGCAAGATCAGCTGCATGGGCGGCAATTTTATAAGCAATCACCCCCTGCTTTACATCTTCGGCATCAGGCAGACCCAAGTGTTCTTTGGGCGTCACATAACAAAGCATTGCGGCACCACTCCAGCCGGCAAGTGCTGCACCAATGGCACTGGTGATGTGATCGTAGCCTGGTGCGATGTCGGTAACGAGTGGTCCGAGCACATAAAAAGGCGCTTCGTCACACTCCTCCATCTGGCGTTTGACATTCATATCGATCTGGTCCATTGGCACATGTCCAGGTCCCTCTACCATCACTTGGCAGCCCTTGGCCCAAGCACGGCGAGTGAGTTCACCGAGTACATGCAGTTCGGCAAATTGGGCATCGTCGCTGGCATCGGCAATTGAACCGGGGCGAAGACCGTCACCTAAACTCCACGTCACGTCGTACTCGCGGAAGATATCGCAGAGATCTTCAAAATGAGTGTACAGCGGATTTTGTTGGCGATGCGTCATCATCCATCGAGCAATCAAGGAACCACCACGGCTCACGATGCCAGTGATTCGATTCATGGTGAGTGACAGATGCTCCTGCAGAACACCTGAATGAACGGTCATGTAGTCGACCCCCTGCTTCGCCTGTTTCTCGCACATATCGAGAAAATGCTGCGGCTTCATGTCATCGATGTCACCGCCGAGTTCTTCAAGCATCTGATAGATCGGCACCGTGCCAATGGGCACCGGAGAGGCATCGATGATCGCTTGACGAATGGTGTCGATGTCCTTACCGGTCGAAAGATCCATCACGGTATCGGCACCATAGTGAACGGCCATATGAAGCTTTTCGAGTTCAGACTGCCGATCACTTGTCACCGCCGAGTTACCAATATTGGCATTGATTTTTGTGAGGGAGGCAATGCCGATACACATCGGTTCCAGTGATTTTGTAAGGTGTACACGGTTGGCAGGAATCACCATGCGTCCCCGCGCGACCTCCGACACGATGAGTGATTCGGGAAGATCTTCACGGGCGGCTACAGATTTTATTTCAGGAGTGATCTCTCCACTGCGTGCACTTTCGAGCTGTGTCATCGAATAAAACTCCAACGGTGAACCAGAACAAGGCGAGCGGGATGAATTCTCATGAGAGAGATTGACAGTACGGTAGCAGAAGTTCGCAAACCCGTGTGGCTTTGAGACTCAGTAAAACCCCTCAGATCTCTACAGGACTTTCGCGGGGTCATCAATCCATGCACGCAGGACTTAGATCGTTTTTAGATATTCAAGCAGAGCTTTTTTTTCATTCTCGTCGAGGGCCTCTTGAAAATCGTGTCCTGCGGCACTTTTACCGACGCGACGAGTATCAAAATAGCCACGGCGCTGTGCATTAGACAATGGGCCGGATGGCATCTCGATCAAACATTCAATAT
>Ga0194035_1001688_pt1 | contig 11421 bp, 11 predicted proteins | sample JunL2320m_MetaG_FD_148680 | JGI IMG/M metagenome (GOLD analysis project Ga0194035, IMG submission 148680) | Anoxic zone freshwater microbial communities from boreal shield lake in IISD Experimental Lakes Area, Ontario, Canada - Jun2016-L239-20m | ecosystem: Environmental > Aquatic > Freshwater >...
TGGCGTAGGGGGCGGCGAACCCACCGAGATTGCCGACCGAGTTGATCAGCCCGATACCGCCGGCGGCGGCTGCGCCAGTGAGGAATCGGGACGGCAGTGCCCAGAACACCGGCAGGGCGCTGAAGATACCGATCGCCGCGATCGTCACCAGCACCATCACCCCGATCGGGTGGTGCAGGTACAGGGCGATCGGGATGGCCACCCCGCCCATGAGCAACGGAAGCGCCACGTGCCACACGTGTTCGCGGGTGCGATCGGCGTGCCGGGACCACAGGAACATCGCTACCGCGCCGAAGGCGTAGGGGATCGCGGTGATGAGGCCGACCTGAACCAGCGACAGTTGGACTCCGAAGGTCTTCTTGAAGCCGGCCACGATCGAGGGCAGGAAGAACGCCAGGGCGTAGAGGCCGTAGACGACGCCGAAATAGACCACCGCCAGCGCCCAGACTCGCGGGCTGGTCAGCGTGCGGCGGAGCGGATACCGGTAGGTGGTACTTACGCGATGCTCTTCGGCGGCGAGTGTGCCGATGAGCCAGTCCCGCTGCGCGTCGGTCAGCCAGTACGCATCAGCCGGCCGGTCGGTGAGATAGAACCAGCAGATCACGCCGAGCACCACCGCGGGCAGGCCGACACAGATCATCATGAATCGCCACCCCTCCAGGCCGAGCACGCCGTGTCCGGTCTGAATCAGCCAGGCGCCCAACGGAGTTCCAATGGCCGAGGCGATCGGGACCGCGAGCATGAAGACACCGACGACGCGCGCCCGGTACTCGGCCGGGAACCACTGGCTCAGGTAGAACACCACGCCGGGGAACAGGCCCGCCTCGGCGACGCCGAGCAGGAACCGCAGCGCCAGCAGGGTTGTGACGTTGGGCGCGAACGCAATCGCGACGGCGACGATCCCCCAGGAGACCGCGATGCGGGCCAGCCAGCGGCGCGCACCGAAGCGCACCAATGCCAGATTCGACGGTACCTCTACCAGCAGGTAGCCGATGAAGAAGATGCCCGATGCCAGGCCGAACATGGTGGCCGACAGTTGTAGGTCCGCGCTCACCTCGGCCTTGGCGATCCCGAGGTTGGTGCGGTCTAGGTAGTTGACGAAGTACAGCGCCATCAGCAGCGGCACCAGCCGCACGGTGACCCGACGCAGCGCCCCTTTCTCGGTTGAATCAGTTGGCATTGGGTCTCCCATTGACGACATTGATCAGATCCTGCCCGTCACGGAGGCGACGGCAGTTGTCGATCGCTTGGGTGAGGTAACGGCGCATGGTGTCTTTGGTGTACCAGACCACATGCGGGGTGACGGTCACCTGGTCAAGTCCCAACAGTGGATTGTCGCTGCCGACGGGTTCGACGGCGAACACATCCAGGCCGGCGCCGGCCAGCCTTCCCTCACCCAATGCATCGACCAGGGCCGCTTCGTCGACGATTGCGCCGCGGGAGGTGTTGATCAGCAGAGCCGTTGGTTTCATCAGGTTCAGGGCCGCGTGGTCGATCAGAGCCTCGGTTTGCGGTGTCAGCGGCAGATGCAGGCTGACGATGTCGCTGAGAGTCAACAGTTCGGCCAGTGGCCGCCAAGCCGGCATGCCGTCGTCGGTGGTGGTGGTGTGCAGTACATCAGCGCCCATGGCTGTCGCGATCTGTTCGACGCGTCTGGCGATATTGCCGTAGCCGACCAACCCGATGGTGCAGCCGCCGATATCACGAACGGTCTCACCGAGGGTGGCGTCGGTGGGCCAGCCGCGACCTGCCCGGGTGGCCCGGTCCAACTCCAGCAGTCGCCGCATCGTGGCCAGCATCAGCAGCACCGTGCCCTCGGCGGCGGACGGTGCATTGGCTCCCGGCATATTGGCGACCGCGATACCCAGTTCGGTCGCGGTGTCCACGTCGATGGTGTTAACCCCGGAGCCCAGCTTGTGTACCAACCGCAGCCGGGTGCCCCGTCGCAAATCAGCACCCGACAGCGGACGCAGCACGTGCCACACCACATCGGCCCAGGCCAGCTCGCGATGTAGGGTCTCGAGGTCATCCTCGTGGCACCACCGGATATCGAGCCAATCCGCCTCCGCTTCAACGATTTCCAGCACCGTATTGCCGGGCAGGAAGTGCCCGAGAACCCTCACGGCCATCTCTGGGCGATCCAATCCGTGATCATGTCAGGCTGTTCTCGTCGACGACGGCGCCGTCTATCCATGCGGTCAGCACTTGGGGCCGGCCCGGGTGAGCTCGGAGAAGTCTGGCGCTCTCAACTCGGTGGTACAGACCCTGGCAGGGGTGGCCGCCCGCACCCGCATGGGCGGCGGTGGGAGGCGACAGACCGACGACGTCGCGGGCGATCGGCGGCGTCATGCCAATAGACCATATTCGGCGTTTCCGGCCGCGCCTACAATCCGGGTAGACGAGGAGGCACCCGACATGGACAAGCTGCACAACCCCAACCCCAACCCCAACCGCGAGTTCGAGCTCGGCGGCATCAACCATGTCGCGCTAGTGGGCGCGGACATGGCCCGCACCGTTGACTTCTACTCGGGCGTCTTCGGAATGCTGCTGATCAGGTCGCTGGATCTCCCGGATGGAATGGGCCAACATTTCTTCTTCGACGAGTACCGCAAGCGTCTGATCGGAAAGGGTGTGAATGTCGGACCGGTGCTCAATCATGACGAGAGCCTGCACCAAGTCGCGGCCAAGCTTCACCCCAAGGAGTTCGGCGCCGCCGACATACCGGCCACTCCGAAGACTTCTGCCGACCGCGAGCTAAGGCACCCCGTTGCGCACTAACCCTGTCGAACGGCCGGTCAGCGAGTCTGCTGGATCTGCCGCCGTTCGGCGCCGCCCGTGGTGGCTTCCCTGGCCGGCGGGTGCTGATGACGGCATGATGGGGGTGGCCCTGCTGGCTGGGCCGGCGAATGTGATCATGCAACTCGCCCGTCCAGGCGTCGGCTACGGCGTATTGGAGAGCCGGGTGGAAAGTGGTCGCATTGATCGTCATCCGATCAAGCGGGCGCGGACGACCTTCACCTACCTGGCTGTCGCCAGTCGTGGCAATGAGATTCAGCAGAAGGCTTTCCGGGAGGGGGTGAATCACGCTCATGCGCAGGTGTTTTCGACCGACGAGAGTCCGGTGGCGTACAACGCATTCGACCATGATCTGCAGTTGTGGGTTGGCGCCTGCCTCTACAAGGGAGGTGTCGACGTCTATCGGACTTTTATCGGTGAGATGGATGATGAGACCGCCGACCAGCACTACCGCGAGGGTATGGCCCTGGCCACGATGCTTCAGGTGCCGGAGGAGATGTGGCCTGCCGACCGGGTCGCCTTCGACCAGTACTGGAAGGAATCCTTGGACAAGGTCCACATCGACGACACCGTGCGCGACTACCTCTATCCGATTGCGTTGTCCCGAGTGAAGGGTGTCCGGCTACCCGCCGGGATACAGCAGTTCAACGAGGGCATCGCATTACTGATCACCACGGGATTTCTGCCGCAGCGGTTTAGAGATGAGATGAAGTTGGAGTGGAACCCGGGCAAGCAGCGTGAGTTTGATCTGCTGATGGCCGGCATTCGGCTGGCGAACAACCTTGTGCCCCCTTTCGTGCGGGCCTTCCCCTTCAATGTGCTTCTGCACGATGTTAATTGGCGTATCCGAACCGGACGGCCGCTCGTCTGATGATGCGCGATGATAGCGACAGCGCGGGGAAGAATTAAACCTCCGGCAGTCACCCGGAAGTCGCGGTTGATCGGTGCCGTTATCACGGCGTTCGCCGTCTATGCGGCGCTGTGGATCGGAATCACCGGCGACTGGCGATGGCTTGCCGCGATCGATGACGGATCTCTGCAGCTTTTTTACGATTACGGTGCGACACATCCCGGCTGGGTCTCGTTCTGGGTTGCGGTATCCGACGTTTTCAGTCCTACGGCGATGCGAATCCTCGCGCTGATGGGAATCGTCGTAGCGCTGGTACGCCGGGCGAGGCGGACGGCAGTGTTTCTGACCATCACGGTGATGGCGATGGGTCCGCTGACGGTCGCGGCCAAGGGTCTCAGCGACCGACCCCGCCCGACTACCGCGCTGATTTCGGAAACTTCGAGCTCGTTTCCGTCCGGACACGCACTAGGCATCATGGTGAGTGTCCTGGCGTTCCTAACGATTCTGTGGCCCACACTGCCGCCGCGGATGCGATACCCGGCGGCGATACTGGGCGCGGCGATCGTGTTCGGGGTCGGTATTGCCCGCGTCGTGCTCAACGTCCACCACACCACCGACGTGATCGCGGGATGGGCGCTCGGTCTTGGCTACTACCTGCTGTGCTTGATGCTCGTTCCGCCGCGGCCCGGTATCAGCGGTAGTCCGAATCAGGTACTTCAGCGGTAGTGGGTGTGAGGATATGTTTGGTGGCAACGGGTTTGCCCTCAACCTTCTTGATGACTGTCGGGGCAAGTGGGGGTGCACTGATCCGGCCCTGAACTGGAGATCCGTTGCGCACAGCAGGCAACGAGACCCGTTTGGTGTCGGTCTTGGTGTCCTTCTCACCGGCGCCGTGCATGGTGCCGGGCGGAACCATCGGAACGCCTGCCATTCCCCCGGCGGGCGCAGCACTGGCCGTCGACGCAGTCGGCGGTGAGACCGCCAGCGCCGGCGCCGACGCCGGCATGGTGCCGGCTGACGGGATCGGGGGGAGTAACCCGGTCGGAGCGGTAGCTGCGAATCCACCCGTTGCGCCGATTCCGCCCGCATCGCCGACGCTGGTGAAACCGTCTCCGATCGCGGTATCGCCGACTACACCGGCATCGGCACCCAGATCCTCAGCCAGTGGGGTGTCGGTAGCACTCGGGTCGTCGATCTGGACCTCGGATCCGCCGGCGGCCTGGTACAACCCCATGCCGGTTTGGGTGGCGGCTTGGGCGATCTGCTGCGGGACCTGAATCAGCGGTTGAAGGGCGCCGCCCAGTGCTCCAGCCACCGCACCGGCGATACCCGAGATCATCTGCGGGATCTGCTGGGCTATCTGTGCGGATTGTTGATCCTGTGCTGCGAACGCCTCAGCGGCCGCGACCGCCTGCGCATCACGTGCGGCCTCTCCCGCGATACTGTCAGCACTGTCCTGCGGGTCATCAGCATTTGCTGCCACGCCGAGGATCCGCAGAATTTGTTCGGTCGGGGTGAGGCCTGCCACCAGGGGATCGGAGCCGATGACCGGCGGTGGTGAGATCATCTCTGCCGATTGCCGGTAGTGGTCCGGTTCGGCATTCAGCCGGTCACCACTCATCGGTGCGAAACCAGGCGAAGTGATAGTCGGCAAGGGTCATCTGGTTGTCGGCGAGTGCTTCAATAGTGGCCAATAGCTGCCAGTTGCCGACCGCGGCAGCGCTGACGGTGTCGGGGTAGCTTTCCAGCACTGCGGTGGCCGCCGCGCCGAGTTCGCCTCGCAGCAAGGCGATTTCGGAATCCAGGAAACCGGTGCCGTCGACAGCGGCCCTGGCCAGGGTGTAGGCCAGACGGGATAGGCCGTCACGCCACCGGGTTGCCTGAGTCAATTCCCAGCCGAGATCGTCAACTCCGGTGGTGTGGCGGGCGCGCACCGATGTCGGCACCGCCTCGCCCATCTCTGCGATGCCGGCGTCACGCCGGGGTTCATAGATCTCCATCACCATCACCTCACCGAGCAAAGTGGCCAGATCGCCGTCCCGCCGGCCCGGTTCCAGCAACTGCACTCCGACCGGAATGTCGATATGTGGCGGGATCCAGCCGCTGGCCAGATCGGTGGTCAGAACAGTGGCACCGTCCTGCCGGTCGCCAATTGCCCACCGCAGCGCGGGTTCCTGATCTGCCACCGAATCCAGGAGGCGACGCAGGCGACTCCTAGCGACCGACCGCGTGACGGCTGTGCCCGCCAGCGCACCGATGGTGGTTGCGGCGACCGCCCCGGCGACCGTCGCCGCGGGCTGTTGGCGCACCAGCGATGACTGCACGAGTGCGGGCGCGGTGGCGGCGGTCAGTGGTGCCGACGTCGGCGCTCCCGCGGAACTGACGGCAGGCGGCGGTGATCCCGCTTTCAGAGTTGATCGCAGATCGGCGCCGTAGCGGGGCAGGGGACCCGGGGGAGTCGCGTATGTTGCCGTTGTCGCAAATGGTGGCGATGGGTGTACCGACATCACGACGGCCTGATTCGGCTCTGCGGTCGCCGATGGGGTGGCGAGGCCCTGCGCTCCGCCAACGGCTGTCGCCGCTGATGTTGTGAGCGGTTCGGCCGAGGGATCGCTATGAGCCGTCTGAAGGGCATGGACCGCTCCTGATGTCAGGGCTTCGGCGCCCGCCGCCAACGGCGCACCCGAGTACGTGCCGTCCGCGAAACTTTTAGCGAGTGGTTCCGAGGATGGTGCGGCGCCCGCGGTGGCCGTTACCGCGACGGCCGGTGCCGAGCCAGGCGATGGTGTGGCCATCATCGCGCTGACTGCGGCGTGGATAGGTTCGGGATTTGGTGAACCGAAAGCGTGTTCCAGGTCAACGCCGTGGGAACGTGCGAGCGTGCGTGCCGATGTTTGGGCCTCGCTCGATGTCAAGATCATCTGAATCGCATCGCATACGTTGGCGCAGCAGGCGGCCGCTCTGGTGTTGGCGTGCTGCCGCGTCGCGGTCACGGCTTGCACCAGTGCGCTGATCTTTAATGGCGCTGGTTCGTCGGAGTCCAGTATTTGGCGGATCGCGGAGTTTCCGTTTGCGGCGATGACTTCCAGGTCGGCCCGCAGATCGGTGACCCACTGGTGTGCCGATGCGTAGGACTTCTGTTTGGTGAGATTCCTGGCGGCGATATCGCGTGCGCTGAGTTCCCCGAGCCGGAACAACTGGTGTGTGCTGTCGGCGGTGGCACCCTCCTGGGTGGCTAAAGTCCCGGTGCGCACTGCGTTGAGGACATCGGCGTAGCCGTCATAGGAAGAGCCCAGCGTGGCCCGCTCGGTTGCGGCGGCACTGAGGATGTTCAGTGCCGCCGAGTCCGGCCACTGATGGCCGACGAGCAACTGTGACCATTCGCCACTCGGCAGATCCGCCATGGCGCGGATCGTATCGGCGGGATCATCCGTGCGGTATTCACCACAACCGCATCTGCCAGCATCAACGCAGACCGTAGCCGAACCTTTACTTGACCCCCACGCCGCCATCCCGCGACGATGAGCGGATGCGCCGGGTATTGGTCTCACTGAGTGCTGCTGTCAGCGCTGCACTGCTGGCGGTCGCATCCGCCCCACCCGGTGGCGCTCAGACACCCTGGTTCGAGTCCAATGTCGGTAATGCCACCCAGGTGCTCTCGGTGGTCAGCACGGGCGGTTCCACCGCAAAGATGGACGTCTGGCAGCGCGGCGTCGCCGGCTGGGAAGCGGTCGGCACCGGTATCGACGTCCACGTCGGCGCCAACGGTATGGCACCCAAAGCTCACGACGGCAATATGGCGACCCCGATGGGCGTCTACAGCCTCGACTTCGCCTTCGGCACGAGGTCGAACCCCGGTGGCGGTCTGGAATATGTGCAGACGACACCGGACTACTGGTGGTCCAGCGAGGGACCGACCTACAACACCATGCAGATCTGCAAGAAAGCCGACTGCACCTTCGATACCTCACCGGCCAGTGGCACCGAGAACCTTTACATCCCGCAGTACGCTCACGCCATTGTCATGGGCGTGAACAAGGAGCGCATCCCCGGCAACGGCGGCGCGTTCTTTGTCCACACCACCGATGGCGGTCCGACGGCGGGCTGTGTTGCTCTCGACGACGACACGTTGGTCAAGATCATCCGCTGGTTGCAACCCGGCGCGGTGATCGCGATCGCGCAGTAGTTCAGGCCAGTGCAGAGCCCGGCCGCACCTTGAAGTTCAATCCCTTCACGGACTGCGACACGTCGTAGGTGCGGTCGTATCCGGTCGCACAGATCTTCCAGCCGTCGGGTGTCCTGCGGTATCGGTCGTGGTAGAACCCCGCCCCGAACAGCATGAAGTCATACTCCGGCACGATCACGCGGTCCTGCAGGTACCAGGTGGCCGCGCCCTCGTCGCCGTCAACGGTGATCTCCGGGTGGGTGACGCGGTGTTCGGTGATCACGCCGGCCGGCATTGAGGTGCGCATGTACTCCACCAGGTCCGTGCGATTGGTGAAGTGGTGTTCCTGACCCAGCGACGAACCGTAGTCACCGACGATGTCCTCTGTCAGGGTGTCAGCGAAGTCGTCCCAGTGCTTGGTGTCCAGAGCCCGCAGGTACCGGTATTTCACCTGTTTGATTGCTTCGATCGCATCCGCATCAGCCATGTCCGACATTGCAACACACCAGTCCGGTCTGGACTAGGTTTTGATAGGTGAGCCCACCGCAGAGTCGCTTTTCCGCGCTGTCCCGTGCCGAGCTGGCCATCATGGTTCCCGAACTCCTGCTGATCGGGCAGCTCATCGACCGCTCCGGAATGGCTTGGTGCATCCAGTCTTTCGGCCGATCGGAGATGCTTCAGATCGCAATCGAGGAGTGGGCGGGCGCCAGCCCGCTCTACACCCGGCGGATGCAGAAGGCACTCCGGTATTCCGGCGACGATGTCATCACGATCTTCAAGGGCCTCCAGCTCGACATCGGCGCCCCGCCGCAGTTCATGGACTTCCGCTACACCGTGCATGACCGCTGGCACGGCGAGTTCCACCTCGACCACTGCGGCGCCCTGCTCGATGTGGAGCCGATGGGTCCGGACTACGTCCAGGGCATGTGCCACGACATTGAGGACCCCACCTTCGATGCGACTGCGGTAGCCACCAACGCGCGAGCGCAGGTGCGACCCATCCACCGACCGCCCCGAACACCCGCCGACCGTCAGCCGCACTGCGCGTGGACGGTCATCATCGACGAGTCCTACCCGGAGGCGCGCAGCATCCCGGCGTTGGACATCGTCGCGCGCACCGAAGCGGCCATGTGGGAGCTCGCATCGATCGACCAGGCCGACGAGGGACGGGCCGACTACTCCGGACCCCTGTTGTCCGACATTGCTTTCGCCGCGTTCTCCCACTCGGCTCTGGTGCGCATCGCCGACGAGGTGTGTCTGCAGATGCACATGCTCAATCTCTCCTTCGGTATCGCGGTGCGGGCCCGGGCGGGCGACAACATCGAACTGGCCACCTCGATCTGCACCAAGCAGCTCACCGGAATCGCCGGTGTGGCCGCCGAACGCATCCAGCGAGCGCTGAAGTCGCCCCCGAATATCGACGGCCTGACCGAGGTGCTGCGGCTGCATCCCATGCTGAACCCGTCCGGTTATGTGGTGGCCGAGATCGCCAGCGGGCGCCTGCTCGTCAAACCCTCACCTGCCCACGACGACGGCGCGTGGATCTCGCTGTGCTCACCGGCTTCGACGGGGCCGTTGCAGGCCATCGCCACCGCCGTGGATCCTCGCATCGTCGTCCGTGTGGAGGGCACCGACACCGACTGGACGGCTGTGTTCGAGCGGACCGACACCGCGCAGAAGGTCTCGCCCGAAGTCGAGGTGACCAAGTTCAGCCTGGGTGCGACTTTCGAATTCGAGCCGCGCCGGTCCCTGCCGCTGACGGTGGTGTGACGATGACCGCGCTCGATCCACCGACGGGCAGCCGTCCATCGGCGTTGTCCCACATGTCGACCGACTACGCCCGGAACGCGCGCTCACAGGCGGCGGCGTTCTCCCGGACCTACGACGCGGTGTTCGCTGCGGCAAAGGCTTACCGGGATGTCGGCGACCTCGTCGTCGCGGACCTTGGCGCAGCCGACGGCGTGAATTCCCACGAACTCATCACCGCGCTGGCGCGCGAACGGGTCGGGCGCGGTCTGCACTACGCCATGGTCGACCTGCCGTCCAACGTGTGGCAGGTCGGGGCGGGACATCTCGCGCAGCTTGCCGACCGCTCGGGAGATTCGGAACGATTCGCAGTCATCCCCGACGGTGAGACGCCCCGAGAATTGGTCCGCGACGTCGGCACCGGCGATCACTTCGCCACCCCCGGCGATCACCTGCAGGCGTTGCGCGAGGCGTCGATGCGCGAACCGCGACCGACGGTTGTGGTCAGCCTCGCGGGGATTCCCATCCAGACCGGTCCGTGCCTGCCGGCGGGGACGGTCCACATCGCCGTGAGCGGCACGACGATGCACTGGGTCTCCGCTTCGGGTGGTTTGGCGTCCACCGGATCGGTCTTTCCGGGTTATCGCAATCATCGTGATGTTGAGCAGCGTGCGGCTTGGGCTGCTGCGGCCGCACGCGATTGGAAGCGGATCCTGCAACACCGCGCCGAGGAACTCGCTGTTGGCGGCACACTCGTCGCAGCGGTACCCGCATCGATCAACCCATGGCCCGATAGTGGCGGTGCCTATCGGGAGATCATCGCGGATATGGATGAGATCTTGGCGCAATGGCGCGCCAACGGGCGCATCGGTGCGGTGGCGCAGGCCGCGGTGGTCGTTCCGGTGTGGTGCCGGACTCTCGAGGAGATTCGCGCACCGTTCGACGATCAGGGCGGCGCGGTGAACGGCCTCACTCTTGAGTCCGCCGAGATCTTCAGCCTGGACAACCCGTACTGGGATGACGATCCACAGGTCTTCGCCGAAGACTACGTCCGCAGTGTCGAGGCCTGGGGCGGGCCGTTGTTCGCCCGTGCTTTTGCGATTGAGGGTATCGACGCCAGTGCCGACCTGCTGCGGGACCTGCACGTCGCGTTGGTATCGCGGGTCGCGGGCAATCCGCAGCGTTACCGCTGGGACTATGACGAGGCGCTGATCATCTGCCGTAACACCGGCTGACGGCGTATCGCACCACCCGGTGAGTCCGGGTTTCTCTGGTGGCGTAGCACCAACACGTCGACAGCGACAGCAAACCCGGCGCACACTGGCGGTTATGGAAAACAACGGGCCGTTCGGCTTCGACCCCGAGGACTTCGACCGGGTTGCGCGCGAGGCGGGTGAAGGCCTCCGGGACGCCTTCGGTCGACTCTTCACCAGTTCTACGCAAGGCGCCGGTTTCGGAGCGCTGTTCGACCAGTTCGTGCGACCGGCACCGCGCCAACGTCCGCAGCCCGAGACCGCGGGTGAGGCCGGCGACGGTGTCTGGGCCATTTACATGTCCGATGGTGACGGCAAGGCTCACGTCGAGCAGGTCTACAAGACCGAACTCGACGCCCTGCGGGCCAACAAGCTCAATACCGACCCGAACCGCAACGTGCGTTTCCTGCCCTACGGCATCGACATCAGTGTGCTCGACGCCGCCCACGATCCCGACGAGGCTGACGCGGAGTCAGGGCAGCCGGAGTAGTCATAGGCCCGAGTGTCACAGCGGATGGTGGCAGGCGACGGCGTGTGCGACATCGTCGGTGACCAACACCGGCTCGTCGCTACGGCAGATATCGGTGGCCGATGCGCAACGGGTATGAAAG
>Ga0194035_1001689_pt1 | contig 11418 bp, 9 predicted proteins | sample JunL2320m_MetaG_FD_148680 | JGI IMG/M metagenome (GOLD analysis project Ga0194035, IMG submission 148680) | Anoxic zone freshwater microbial communities from boreal shield lake in IISD Experimental Lakes Area, Ontario, Canada - Jun2016-L239-20m | ecosystem: Environmental > Aquatic > Freshwater >...
GCCAACTAGCAGTGCAGTCCGCATCGGATACCAAGAGCCCACCGCCTGCGTCAACAATTGGCAAGGCATTGAGCCGCTGTTCACCATTGCCGATAGGTAGCGGCACATAGATTGCTGGAAGTCCGACCGCGGTCAGCTCAGCGCAGGCCATTGCCCCCGCTCGAGTCACTGCAAGGTCAGCAGCGGCGTACGCTAGATCCATCCGATTGATGTAAGAAATTGGCACATATCCCGGTGAAGCCTCCGGCGCTAGGTTCCGCGAACCATAGGCGTGAAGCACCTGGATACCGGAAGCTAAAAGGTGCGGTAGCGCTCCGGCTAGTGCCTCATTTAAGTGCTGCGCACCTTGCGAGCCGCCAAAAACTAAAAGTACCGGTTGGTTTAAGCGCAAGCCAAAATTTGCTAACGCGTCCGACTTCGAATCGGCTAGCGGTAAGCCGGCTATTTCGGGCCGTAAAGGTAGGCCCATAACTTTTGCATCCGGCAACGAACCTGGCACGCAGACATAAACCAGCGAGGTGAACCGCGCGGCAACCCGATTGGCTAGTCCAGCCCGGGCATTTGCTTCATGAATCACCACCGGGATTCGCAGCTCGCGGGCTGCAAGATAAGTGGGTAGTGCTGCGTAACCACCGAATCCCACCACGACATCGGGCTTCAAATCGCGTAAATGGGCCTTCGCTAGGCGTTTTGCCGCCCGTTGCCTTGGCCAAACCAGCAACATATCCAAACCGGCCCGCCTTGGCATTGGGACCGCCGGCACAGTGCGCAGCGGATAGCCCCGAGCCGGTACCAAAGTTGACTCAAGACCCCGATCGCCTCCGATCACGGTAATGACGGTATTCGGATCAAGTGCAATTAGTTCATCAGCAAGATTAAGTGACGGCTCAATATGACCGGCGGTGCCACCGGCGGCGAGTACGACGCGCAGCGGGAGCGCAGACATTAGCTACCTTCGTCGCAGTGACATTGCCGTTGACTTGCGACGAAGCGCAGTTCTGGCTGCAGGTTCTTGACGAGTGAAGGCAAGGAGCATGCCGATCGCTGCGAGTATCGGTAGCAGTGAGGAACCTCCGTATGAGACGAGTGGTAGCGGCACCCCAGTTATCGGCAGCAGGCCCAGGACCGAGCCAATATTTAAGATTGCCTGAACTACGATCCACGATCCGACTCCGGCAGCGGCCACGCGCACAAATGCGTCGCTGGTGGTCCGGCTGAGTCGGAAGATCGCAAACGCCAAGATCGCGAACAGCCCAAGCACGGCCAAAGTGCCAACTAATCCAAGTTCTTCGCCAATAACCGGGAAAATAAAATCGGTGTGGGCTTCGGGCAAAGCCCCCCATTTCTCGCGGCTGGCGCCAAGGCCCACCCCCCAGAAACCACCGGTACCTAGGGCGTATTGGCCTTGAGTCACCTGCCAGTCCGCGCCCAAGCGATCATTCCCCGGGCTCAGCCAGGCCGAGAATCTGTCCATCCGATAAGGCGCAGCGATGGTTAGGAACCAAACACCTAATGCGCCCAGCCCGGCAAAAAGCGCGAAGAGCCGAAGTGGGGCACCAATTGCAAAGAGCATGCCGCAGGTGATGGCCGCCAGCATGAATGCGTTCCCGAAGTCGCCTTCTAGGAGCACCAGAACCATCAAGAGGCCGGCAACCGGTAGTAAAGGGATGAGAAGGTGCTTCCAGTTACTTAGCAGTTGGCTCTTGCGGGATAACAGGTCAGCGCCCCACACGATCAATGCAAATTTGGCGAACTCACTCGGCTGCAGGCGAAACGGCCCGAAGAGATCTATCCAGTTACGTTGCCCGGCAACCTCAACGCCAATAAACAACACAAGGATTAGCAATAGCAACGTAACGAAGAGCAGGAGCCACGAAATTTTCCGCCAGAACACTATGGCGGTACGGGCCGCGAATATCATGACGATCACGCCTATTACCGCAAACATCGCCTGCCGCTGAGCCAAGGTATACGCCGATCCAAATACCCGATAACTTTCAATACTTGATGCCGACAACACCATGATCACACCTAGAACGAGCAGCAACATCGAGGCGCCGATGAGCAGGTAATAAGTACTAAGCGGGTGAGCAAGTAGCACTTTGATCCGGCCCGAAAGACGCCGGTCTAAAATCTCACGGTCAGCCGTGGTCTGATCACCGCCATGATCGATTGCGGTCACCGCTGATCACCGGCGCTTACCGCCACCATCTCGTGCACCGCTTCGGCGAAGGTATTACCACGATGGCCGTAATCGGTGAACATATCCCAGGATGCACACCCCGGAGCCAGCAGCACGGTATCTCCTGGTTTCGCGAAACCCATGGCCGCCTCGACGACCTCTCGCATAACCCCAGTGTCGGTCCGATCCATGCTCAAGATGGGGACATCCGGGGCGTGTCGTGACACCGATTCGGCGATAATCGCCCGGTCCACGCCGATGACAATGACCGCGCGCAAATGCGCGCGCGACTGCTGAACTAGGTCGGCGAATTCCTGACCCTTGGCCATGCCGCCAGCCAACCAAACCACCTGCGGGTATGCCAGCAGGGAGGTCAGCGCTGCATGAGTATTTGTTGCTTTTGAATCATCCACAAAATCCACGCCATCCACCGTCGCCACATATGCAATGCGGTGTGCCGCGGGCACAAAAGCCCGAAGGCCGGCTTGAATTTCCTTTGCGGGCACCCCAAATGCCCGAGCCAGAGCGGCCGCGGCCAGTGCGTTGGCCACATTATGTGGCGCATTCGGTTGCACATCACTTACCAGAGCTAGCTCCTGGGCCGTATCTTGGCGATTTGGGATGAACGCACGGTCGACTAAAGCCCCGTCGACAACCCCGAACATCGATAGCCCCGGAACCCCGAGCGTAAAGCCGATGGCTCGACACCCGTCAACCACATCTGCTTCTTCAACCAGGAGCCGCGTCGAGACGTCATCGGCGTTGTAAACGGCGGCGACCTGCGTGCGCTCAAAAATCTTTGCCTTTGCGGCCACATAGGCCACCTTCGACCCAAAATGGTCTAGGTGATCATCGGCGATGTTCAAGCAGACCGCTGAATGCGGGCTCATTGAATGCACAAAAGGTAACTGCGGTGCTCCCACCTCTACCGCAATCACCTCATAGGAGTCATGCATGACTACGTCCACCAGCGAGGTGCCGATATTGCCGGCAGCCACCGCATTGAATCCGCCTGCGCTAAGCATTGACTCCAACATCATGGTGGTGGTCGTTTTACCGTTAGTGCCCGTAACTACCAGCCACGGTGCGGGTGAGTCAGTAGGTCGCAGCCGCCAGGCTAGCTCCAATTCACCCCACACCCAGATGCCAGCCGCAATTGCGGAGGTAATCAATTGATGTGTGGGGCGTATGCCAGGCGAAACCACTAACAGATCACAGGCTGGGACATCACCAACAAATCCAAGTTCGACGTTTACCTCGAGGGTGCGCAAGATTTCTGCACGTTCTTGTTGCATAGGTCCATCACCGCTATCAACAACTGTTACGCGCGCACCCAATTGCATTAACGCATCTGCACATGCATAACCAGCAATACCGATGCCCGCAACCACAACGTGATACTTGGACCAATCAGAATCACGGTTCAAGGATGCGATCACGCGCGCACCCATTCAGCGTAAAAAAGCGTTAGGCCGGCGCCAATGCAAAGCCCTTGGATAATCCAGAATCGAACAACAATCTGAATCTCTGGCCAACCAAGCATTTCAAAATGATGATGCAAGGGTGCCATGCGCAAGATACGTCGCCCAGTGAGTTTAAAAGATCCAACTTGGCCGATCACTGACAACGCGGTGATTAAGAAGAGACCAGCGAGCAAGGGAAGGAGCAACTCAGTTCTCGAAAGGACCGCTAATCCTGCGATGCCACCGCCAAGGGCTAATGAGCCCGTGTCGCCCATGAAAATGCGCGCAGGGGTGGTATTCCACCACAAAAAACCAAAGCAAGCCCCGGCCGCTGAGGCCGCCACGATTGATAGATCCAGCGGATTCAAAGTGGAATAGCACGTCGAGGTCGCAGCAAAGGCACAGTTTTGGCCGTACTGCCAAATACTTATGAACACATATGCGAGAAATGTCATCGTTGAAGCACCGATGGCTAAGCCATCAAGTCCATCGGTGAGATTAACCCCGTTTGTCGTAGCAGTAACCAAGAACCAGACCCAAAGTAAAAATAGCCCGAGTGGAAGCACCAGCGAGGTATCGCGTACAAATGACACTGCCATCGATGCAGGGGTGCTGCCGTCCACCGGAAATTGCAGCGACAGCCAGGCGAAGGCCAGCGCCACAATCGCCTGGCCAATTAATTTTGTGCGTGCCCGTAGGCCGGTACTGCGTTGTTTGAAAATCTTCAGGTAGTCATCGGCCAGACCAACCAACCCCAGGCCAACCATCAAGAACAAAATAAGTAATCCGGATGCGGTCAACGGCCGCCAAGTAACTAAATGGGTTATGAAGTAGCCGGCAAGAACACCCGCCAAGATTGCGACCCCACCCATGGACGGAGTACCTCGCTTGCCCTCGTGAGCAGGATATTTACCGGTCTCGGTCGTCACCCGGATGGCTTGCGCGTAGCCGCGGCGGCTCAATAACTTGATCAAGATCGGAGTGCCGATGAGTGAAATAATCGTGGCTATCGCCCCTGCTATGACTACAAGTCTCATGCGGCACCTAGTTGCATTAGTGCCGAGGCGACCACATCCAAGCCAATACTCCGTGAGGCCTTAATCAAGACCACGTCACCGGGTGCAAGGCCACTTTCAAGTGCACTAATCGCACCACTTGAATCTGCGAACCATGTGGTGTTGGTCGCTGCCCCCTCACTTACGCCCAAAAGCGCTGGGCGAGCGCCCTCCCCGATGCACATGAGCTGATCAATCCCATTTTCGACTGCATAGGCGCCAATCGTCGCGTGCTCGGCCTCAGACCTCGCACCGAGTTCGCGCATTTCACCAAGAACTATCCAGGTGCGTCGTCCCGCGGCCATTGCCGCAAGCGTATCAATGGCTGCACGTACCGACTCTGGATTAGCGTTATACGCATCATTGATCAGGGTGATACCGCGGGGTAGTTGATGAACTTCCATTCGCCATTTACTTGCGGGGGTTGCTGCGCGCAAGGCCATGGCGATGGTCTCGATATTGACACCTAGCGAGTATGCGATACCGGCCGCGATCAGCGCATTGGAAACGAAATGCCTACCGTGGTAGAGCAAAAAAACCGGCACACTCAAATCCTCGATCGCCAGGGTAAAAGAAGGCCGCGCTTGATCATCAAGTCGAACATCAGTTGCCCGGATGTCACTACCAACCGATTCACCGCAGGTAACAACCCGAGCCACGGTTCGAGCCGCCTGCTCCATGACCATCGCATCGTCGCGGTTCAAAATTGCAATCCCATTGCTCGGCAAGGTGGCGATAATTTCGCCTTTGGCTCGTGCCACCATCTCCTGGGTTCCGACCACGCCGACATGCGCGGATCCGATGTTAATGATGGCCGCAATATCAGGGGCGGCGATCTCGGCGAGATAGGTGAGGTGCCCCGCACCCCGCATGCCCATCTCGAGAACTAAAAATTGCGTTGCCTCATCCGCGCGCAAGATGGTTAGCGGGACACCGACCTCGGTGTTGAAGGATCCGACTGCCGCCACTGTGTTTCCAGCAGTTACAAGAACCTGAGCGAGCAGATCTTTCGTACTTGTTTTACCACTTGATCCCGTTATCGCAATAACCTTGCAACTCAGTTTATTTTCGCGCACCCAGCGCGCAAGGGCACCCAGTGCAAGCACCGGATCGGACACCACAATGCAGGGCGCATCGAGTTCGCGCCCAGCGAGCACAACTAAAGCCCCATTATTAATCGCACTTGCAGCAAAATCATGGCCATCAACTTTTTCGCCGCGGATAGCCACAAACATCGCACCCGCTACCGCCTGCCGCGAGTCAGTAACTACATCGTTGACTATTACCGATACATCAACCTGATGCGCCGTGCCTTCCATGATTTCAGCGATTTTGGCGACACTCAAGGCGATCATGAAACAACTCCGGCTTGCTCTTGGAGCGCCGCGACCAATTCATCACGATCATCAAATGGAATGATGACGCCAGCGACTTCCTGCCCTTGTTCATGCCCTTTACCAAGTACCAGCACGTAATCGCCAGACCGAGCTAGCGATACCGCATGAAATATGGCGGCCCGGCGACCAGCAATCTCCGTGACAGCGGCGAGCTGGCCTCGACTGGACGCGGTCACGGACCTAACTCCTTCCATTACCGCGGCTCGGATGAGCGCTGGGTTTTCTGATCTTGGATTGTCATCGGTCACGATAACGTGGTCTGCGAGCAGAGCGGCTGATTCACCCATCTCACGGCGCTTTTGTCGATCCCGATCCCCACCTGCGCCGAGCACTACGATCAGCGCACCCCCGCAATTCTCCCGCACACTGGCGATGGCACCGGCTATCGCGTCCGGGGTATGCGCGTAATCGACAACCCCGGTAATACCAGCAAACTTACCGACCACCTGCATTCTTCCGGGCACCGAGACCGACGCAAGCCCGGCCGCTGCCTGATCCGGGGTGATGCCGGCACTTCTAAGCATCACATAAGCACATAAATTGTTGGCCCGGTTGAATGCACCCGGTAGTCGACTTTGGAGTTCATGTTCTTCACCTCCTGGGCCATTCACCAAAGTTCGCCCACCAACACTAGTCAAGTTCCAGTCGGCCACCGCCCCTTGGCTCGACCAGGTCACCACCGGAATATTCGCTTCGGCCGCCAGCCGCGCACCCCACGGGGTATCAACACCTATTACTCCCACGTCTGCACGTGATGGGGTAAAGAGATTTGCCTTCGCCCTGAAGTATGCCTCCATGGTGCCGTGGTAGTCCAGGTGATCCTGCGACAAATTCGTGAAGGCAGCAACCGAGAATCTAAGCCCATTGACGCGCCCTTCCATCAGCGCGTGGCTTGATACTTCAATGGCAACGTCCTGAACCCCACGCTCACGCATCACGCCAAGCAAGGCGTGTAAATGCGGAGCTTCGGGAGTTGTACGAATGGCACTTAAAGACTCGTCGCCGATTCGCACCCCGACCGTGCCTATTAATCCGGTGGTGCGACCAGCGGCACGCAGCCCTGCTTCGACTAAGTAGGTAACTGTGGTTTTGCCATTGGTTCCGGTAACTCCAAATAGTCGAAGTGGAGCACTTAGCAAGTCGTCAGGTGAACCTTGATAGACCTGCGCCGCCAAGGCACCAATCGCCTGCCTCGGGCTCTGCACGATAACAATCGGAAAGTTGACCGGCCCATTTGCCACCAACCTTTTGGCACCCTCGTCATCGGTTAAGACGCCAGCGGCCCCGGCCGCGATTGCCGATTCTACGAAAGTTGAGCCGTGGGTGATGTGGCCAGGCAAAGCCGCGAATAGATCACCGCTTTTCACCTCGCGCGAATCTAATTCCAGGCCCGAAATAAGTACCGAGCTGTCGCCAATGATCGTGAAGCCACCCGCCGCTGGACAAAGCTCGGCGAGGGTCGTAGTGCGCGGCACCGGCCGTGGCACTGAAGTCATCGGGCCTACCCGCCGCCAAATGTCAAAGCCAAGTTCGCTGGGCGAGTACCGGTCGGAGGTATTTGCTGAGCCTGCAGCGCGTATGTCATAACTTTCTTAAAAACCGGAGCAGCGAGTTCGCCACCATAACGGCCGCTACGTGGATTCACCAAGCTCACTGCGACAACTAACTGCGCATCGTCAGCCGGAGCAATCCCGATGAACGAAGCGACGACCCCACCCCGATAGCAGCCACATGAGGGTTCGACATACATTGCGGTACCGGTCTTGCCCCCAATTCGATACCCGGGGATTTTCGCATTCACGCCAGTTCCGCCTTCACCGACAACGCTCTCAAGCATTGCGCTTACCTGCTTCGCGGTTTCGGGGCTGACAACTTGAGTGGAAATAGGTTTCGGCGGCTGATCTACCGACCCATCCTCGTTGATCACCCCAGCTACCAAACTAGGCTGCACCCGAAGCCCGTCATTGGCAATAGTTGCATAAACGCTGGCGGCCTGTACCGCATTAACACTCAGCCCTTGACCAAATGCGATGGTGGGAAATGAGGTAGCGCTCCAATCCTTGTAATTAGGCACTCGGCCGGCGCTTTCTCCGGGGAAATTAAGCCCGGTAACTTCACCGATCCCAAATTTCTTTAGGTAGGCATAAAGGGTTTTTCCACCTATCCGCTCAGCGGCCAAAATGGTCCCCATGTTGCTTGACTTCGCCATCACTCCAGCGAGAGTCAGTTGCAAAGTGCCATGTGGGTTGCTGTCGTGGAAGACTTTGCCTCCGCGCTTGAGGCCACTTGGAACCGTGAAAGTCGAATAAGGGGTTGCCATTCCTTGATCGACAACCGCCGCCAATGTCATCACCTTACTCGTAGACCCCGGCTCATAGACGTCACTCAGTGCCCGATTACCACGATCATCGGCAGCTGCCGAGCCAACTCTATTCGCGTCAAACGTCGGTGCTTCAGCCAATGCGAGGATTTTCCCAGTCTTGGGATCCATCACCACAACGGTGCCACTATCTGCTCGCGAGGACGCCACCTGCGCCGCGATTGCGGCTTGAGCAACGTGCTGGATGTCGCGATTGATTGTCAACTGCACGCTGGCACCAGCCGTTGCATCAACCTGGTTTTGTTGCGCGGTTGGAATCGCCCGACCACCCGGCCCCCGCTCAAATGTCACACTCCCAGCTGTGCCTGCGAGTACGGCTTCATATGCGTATTCAATACCGCCTGCACCAGTGCCGTCCGCACCTACGAATCCAACGACATTCGCACCAAGGTCTTCACCGGGGTAAATCCGTCTCGCTGTTTCCTCACTGAAAATACCAGGCAATCTCAGTGCTTCGATCCGCCGCCAGGTATCCGGAGTCAACTCTTTAGCAACATACACAAATCGGCGATCACCGGTCAAACGGGTAATTAGTTCACCAATATCTCTGCCGAGAATTGGTGACAGTGCAATAGCCACCGCGGTGGGGTCACTCACCAAAGTTTGGTCGACGGTCAAATTGCGGGCTTCGACGGTTACTGCCAGCGGCTGCCCATTCGCGTCAATGATGGCACCGCGTCCGGCCATAATTGGCACAGTTCGTAGTCTCTGATCAAGGGCTGCTGACGCCAAGGATTCACCACGCACGGCCTGTAAATCAATTAGTCGAGCCGCGAAAATCGTAAGTACGATGACGGTCACCAAAGTGAGAATTCCACCACGCTTATAAGGACTGCCGAGTCGAAGATTGGCTCGCCGACCACGCGGGGGTTCAACTCTTGACTTTGAATTAGGGCGCTGACGAGTTGAGGTGCTGGCCATACCGGAGCCGTTACTCAGTTCACCGGCTTGGCGACAAGGCCGGCATCGGTGCTGGTATTGCCGATCTGAATCGGTATTTCGGTCCACATCGAGTTCTCATTTTGATTGCCTTTAGCGGCGCCCTTGCCAGCACCCTTACCGGCACCCTTACCGGCACCAATAATTAAATTCGCGGACTTTGCCGCATCCGCAGCGGCCGGGTCATAGTTCTCCCCCGGCGCAATCGGCAGGTCAGTACCTACCGCGTCCCCGCTTACCCCTTCCAGCGCCGTGGCATCAGCGGGAGTCGAAATATTTGAGTTAACCGCTAACGGGTTGGCAACCGGGCGACCCGGGGCCGGCTTGGGATTGCCGAGAATTGCGCCGTCGGGTAGGCGCAGGAAGACCGGATTTTGACTAGGCACCATCCCAAGTGCCCGAGCCTGGCTCTCGAGGGCTCCAGGAGTCGATGCCGCCTCCACCACCTGGGTGAGTGCGGCTTCCTGCTCTGAAAGTGCCGCCTGCTCCTGCTGCAACTCACTGAGGGTAAATGCACCTTGGGCCAACGCCGTGTTAATTACCAACATCGCAACCAGGCCGATACCGAGCAACCCCGTGACAAAGAGGATAAAGACTCCACGGCTGGCGCGCTCTGCGCGAAGTGGCGAAACCAAACGCAAGTTCGGCCGAGCATGCCTGCGCGCATGTGCGCCGCGAGTTGCGTACTCCGTGGCATCAGTGTTAGCGAGGTCAATGTTCGCGGGGTCAAAATCACCCAAAATCTCAGGAGCCACCTCGTGCTTACGGGCAGTTGAACTCACGCCGCCACCCGCTCTGCTGCTCGAATACGAACTGATGCCGATCGCGGATTACCCGCCAGTTCACTTTCATCTGCAATCTCGGCACCGCGCGTTAGCAAATGCAGCCACGGAAGTAGGTTGTCGGGAATGACCGGCAGCCCGCGCGGCACATCAGGATGTGCGCCCTTGGCGAGTGCCTGCTTAACCATGCGATCTTCAAGTGATTGATATGACATCACCACAATGCGCCCCCCAAGGCAAAGTGCATCAAGAGCAGCAGGCAGCGCGGCTCGGAGTGCATCCAGCTCGCCGTTTACTTCAATTCGCAAAGCCTGGAAGGTGCGCTTAGCCGGATTGCCTCCCGTGCGCCGAGCCGGTGCCGGTATCGCATCGCGAATAAGTTCAACCAACCGCGTGGAGTTACTAAATGGCGCTACCGCGCGCTCGGCAACGATCTTGGAGGCAATTCGCCCGGCAAACTTCTCTTCGCCATAAATACGCAGCACGCGCGCAAGGTGCTTTTCGTCATAGGTGTTTAGTACGTCTGCCGCCGTCATACCCGTGGAAGCATCCATCCGCATGTCTAGCGGTGAGTTGTTCGCATATGAGAAGCCGCGCTCAACGACATCTAGTTGCATCGAGGAAACTCCAAGATCAAACAGGATTCCCTGTACCGATGGCAAACCCAGCGAAGTTAAAACCTGCGGCAGTTCGTCGTAGACCGCATGCACAAGGGTGATGCGCTCACCGAAATTCGCTAGTCGTTCACGTGATAACTCGATGGCATCGTTATCTCGATCAAGGCCAACAAGGTGCAGTTCGGGAAATTGTTGAAGGGCATATTCGGCATGTCCGCCCAGCCCCAAAGTCGCATCTACGAGTACCGCACCAGGGGCCGCAAGGGCCGGCGCCAAGAGCGCGATGACCCGAGCTGGCATCACCGGCAGGTGGCCCACTGAAGTAGTCATCAGATTGGGCCCCAGCCACTAACTAAAGTAGAAAAACCGGACATTACCGCCGCTGTCAGGCCAGCCGCGAGCGCCAATACCGCGAACAGGCGCAGTGCGTGGCGGGCCCGGTGACTTACTGGCACGACGCGCAAGACAGGTTCGCTCGGGTGCTGCTGTGGCATCGCCACAGTCAGATCCGTGAGCTCCCGTGCAAGCGCCGTCATCTTTCCTCCACTTTTCTTTGGCCGATCTTCGGTACCCGGTTCAGTTGCGTGCGGTACTTGCAGTGGC
>Ga0194035_1001690_pt1 | contig 11417 bp, 14 predicted proteins | sample JunL2320m_MetaG_FD_148680 | JGI IMG/M metagenome (GOLD analysis project Ga0194035, IMG submission 148680) | Anoxic zone freshwater microbial communities from boreal shield lake in IISD Experimental Lakes Area, Ontario, Canada - Jun2016-L239-20m | ecosystem: Environmental > Aquatic > Freshwater >...
CAAAAATACTTGCCGTCTTCGCTGCCCTCCTGCTGCTGGCCCCGATCGCCGCCGCCCAACTCATGAGTTTTACCGAACAAGTCTACACCCACATCGAGACCGGCTTCTGAACGGGACCGTGGGAATTCTGTCATGACAGAAATTGCGCGTGGATTGCAGCCGGATCCAAGAGTGTCCTCTGGCAATCGCGACGTGGGATTTGCCGCCGGCATCGTCGCAATTCTCATCGTCCTCTTTCTACCCGTTCCCCCCTTCTTGCTTGATCTTGGCCTCGCACTTTCCATTTCGCTAGCTGTAGTGATCCTGATGGTCTCGTTGTGGATTAACAGGCCCCTTGATTTCTCCGCATTTCCGACAGTACTCCTGATCGCCACCATGTTGAGGTTGTCACTGAATGTGGCAACGACGCGTCTCATTCTTTCACATGGGCACGAGGGCCCAACGGCGGCAGGACATATGGTCGGGGGTTTTTCTCGTCTCGTGATAAGCGGTGACTTTGTCATTGGCGTCATTGTATTCGTTATACTCATCACCATCAATTTCATGGTGATCACCAAGGGTGCCTCGCGCATTGCGGAAGTTGGCGCTCGTTTTACATTGGATGCGATCCCAGGCAAGCAGATGGCAATTGATGCGGACCTCTCATCAGGTCTCATCGACGAAAAGGAGGCTCGGCGGCGGCGCGCGGAACTTGAGCAAGAGAGCTCATTCTTTGGTTCCATGGATGGGGCTTCCAAGTTCGTGCGAGGTGATGCGATTGCGGGCCTGATCATCACTGGCGTCAATGTGTTTGGCGGCATCATCATCGGCATGATGCGACATGGGATGAGTTTCTCGGAATCGGCTGATGTTTACACCAAGCTGTCAGTTGGAGACGGACTGGTGACACAGATCCCAGCACTCATTGTCTCGCTTGCTGCAGGTCTTCTAGTGTCAAAGGGCGGGAACCGTGGAGCCGCGCAAGAAGCTATCTTCACGCAGCTAGGCGCCTATCCCCGCGCACTCTTCGTGGCGGCCATGCTTCTCGCCATTCTCTCCCTTGTTCCCGGACTTCCATTTCTTCCCTTCGCAGTTCTGTCGGCTATCATCGCGGTCGGAGCATTGACGATCGTAAGACAAAACGTCAGTTTGCTGCGCTCGACGAAGGAGAAGGCCCGCAAGGAGGATACGGCCAGGCAGGAGGAGGAACGGAATTCGGTCAAGGACCTTCTTCGCACACCCGAAATTGAGCTCCGTCTAGGCCGCCAGATCTCGAGCGCCATGCTGGTGTCGCATGGTGAACTGGCGCACCGCGTTGGCAAAATGCGGCGCCGTTTTGTGCAGGATTATGGCTTCGTCATCCCTGACATCCGACTGAGTGATGACTTGCTGATTCCACCCCGGAGCTATGCAATTCGCATTCACGGTACGACAGTAGCCACCTTTGAACTCCGTCTGGGTGAACTCCTGGTGATTCCTGGAGGAAAGGCGAGGCCCGATCTCCCTGGCGATGAAGTGCGTGAACCTGCCTTCGGTATGGATGCCCTCTGGTATCCGGATGTCTTCGCGGCTGAACTTCGCGCCATGGGCCACTTACCAGTGGACTCAATGTCGGTGATGCTTACGCACCTCTCGGAGGTCATAAGAAGCAACCTCGCCATATTGATGTCCTACAAAGATCTGCGCGCACTGACAGATCGTTTGGAACCGGAGTATAAACGCCTTCTTGATGAGACGTGCCCTTCTCTTCTCTCCTTTTCCGGCTTTCAAGCCATCTTGAAACTTCTGCTCGCGGAACGGGTTTCGATCCGCAATCTACACCTGATCCTGGAGGCCATTGCAGAGATTGCACCGCATGTTCGAAAGCCGGAAGCCATTGTTGAACATGTGCGGCAACGCTTGTCGCAGCAGATTTGTGGTGACATGGCTCAGGAAGGGGTCTTGCGGATTGTACGCTTGGGCAGCCGGTGGGATATCTCCTTTATGCAAAGTCTCAAGCGGGATGGAAAGGGAGACGTTTTTGAATTTGACCTTGATCCGAGGCTCATTGAGCAGTTCGCGAATGAACTGTCGTCAGCTGTTAAGCCTCTGATTGATCGCGGTGAGCAGTTCACGCTCGTCACTGCGCCCGAGGCGCGGCCTTACGTCCGCATGATCGTTGACAGGCTTTTTCCGGCACTTCCTGTTCTTTCTCATATCGAAATTTCCCGGGGTGTGTCGGTGGAAGTTATCGCGTCAATGTCATGACCGGTGCACTGGAAGCACAGATTCTGGCTCTTTTTCTGCTTTTCTGCCGTATCGGCGGCTGTCTATTGTTGGCCCCCGGCCTGTCCAGCCCCCGCGTTCCGGTACATGTGCGCCTGTTTGTGGCTGTTGCCATTACGGCAGGTCTCTCACTTCTCCTGATGACTGAGATGTTGCAGCGTCTTTCAGTCGTGCAGAAGGATGAACAGGTCTTTCTCATCGTCAAGGAAACATCAGTCGGACTCGTGATCGGACTATTGTCCCGCTGCTTTTTTCTGGCGCTACAGTTCGCAGCAACAGCCATCTCAAACTTTATCGGCTTGTCCGGAATTCCCGGCATACCTCTTGAAGAAGGCGACACCGGATCACCCCTGGCGACGTTAGTGTCATCAGCTGCGATCACGATCATTTTTGTGATGGGATTGCATATGGAACTATTGCGCGCGCTGATTGATTCTTATGGCGTGGTGCCCTTGGGTGTGACCATCGCTCCGGAATGGTTTCTCTCCAATCTACTGCATGCACTTGGCGAGACTTGGCTTCTGGCGCTTCGCCTATCTGGTCCGTTTCTGGTCTATGGTGTGATTGTGAATTTCGCACTTGGACTTGGAAATCGCTTCGCCCAACAAATCTCAGTGTATCACGCCACGAGCGGTGCGGTCATGCTTGGTGGGTTTCTGCTCTTCTACTTGGTGTGGGTTGATTGGATGGCGGTTTTCACAAGTGATTATCGCACATGGCTTCTGAGGGGTGGATTTTGAAGGACGAAACTGCACGCCTCGTGAGGCTTTCCTCGACACAGATGGAACGAGCACGCCTTCTTGAGGCTCGTGTCATTTCAGCCCGACAGCAGATGGATGAACTCGAACAGACAATAGGTGGCACAGTCGCAGCGCTTGATCGCGCGGGTGGAGCTGGACTGATGTTTTACGCCGCTGCCATGCGGAGGCTGGCTGATCTAAATCGTACCAGGGAGTTGCGTAAAAAGGCTCTCGACGACTTGACCCGTAAACTGGTGAAAGCAAAAATCAGCCAAGATGTGCTGGAGCGACGCGTGGGCGCCGTGAGATTAGTCGAAGAGCGCAAACTTCTGGAGGATGAAACGAGAGAGAGTGCATTGCTCCTTAAAGCTTCAGGCAAGCATATTGTGATGAAGTAACTGGACTTCAGGAGCCAAAAAATGGCGGTTAGTTTACCCTCAGACCTTGTTTTCGATGTGATGAGGAATGCCGATCCAGTGCGGCACAGCGTGGCCTTAGCCAAGCTGCGGTCCGCCGGGCATGATTCGGGTGCTGCATTCGCCAGCGCAGTGAAGAATGCCGAGGAGCGGTCAGGACTACTGGGAGTTTCGGGTGATTTGGGCACCGGTGTGGGTTTGCTGGCGCCCCATCCCAACGCCATTCACGACGCTGTTGACAATTCCACGGCCTATCAGGGATTCGAACGCATGGTGCTGCGCAACCTCTTCGAGACCCTACTTCCGGATGAGCAATCCGGTGCTTTTGGGGAGGGACCGTCGGCAGGCATTTGGCGGTCGATGGCCGCAGATCAGTTCGCTGGAATCTACGCGGAGAATGGCGGTATCGGATTGGCCGCGATGTTGACTTCCGGTGGTGGGGAGAAAGGACCTCGCCGCGAAATTCAGTGGCCGTATTTCAGTATGGCTGAGATCGGTACGGTGAGGGGTTAAGAGATGAGTTTGGCGCCTGCCAGTGGAATGTCTTCCGTCGTTCCCGCGCTCGTAAAACTCATCGAGGCTGTCGAGGAGGAGAACGGGGCGCTTCAGCATCTTCATCTCATCTCCCATGTTGGGTTCACGGATCGCAAGAACCAGGCGTTGCGGGAGTTGATGGCCGCTCAGCGGAGGGAGGCGTTTGCATCTACGGCAGTTGAACTTCACCCCATGTTGCAACGACTCTCGGAGGTCTTGAAGAGGAATTCAACTCTTTTGAAACATCACATCACGGCTGTTGGCGAGGTCAGCGACATCATTGTGGCAGGCCTTCGGGATGCTGACTCGGACGGCACCTACTCACGGGATCGTGGAGCGCACGCGCGGCGTTGATCCATGTTGAAGCTTGTGGTCGTGGGGATATGGATAATCGCCGTCACAGCAAGTGCCACACTCGCTTCTGTCTACCTCGGAGTGCCCGGCCGAGAAAGTGCTGATCAGAATGAGGACCTCGGGGTCGAGGAGCTGACGTCCGAGCTTGCCAGCATACCGATCATCCGTGGTGGCGATGTTGCGGGCTATGTCATCTTGCAGCTTTCCTTTGCAGCCGATCGGGCGGTGCTGGAACAGATGAAGTTGGACCCGATGCCATATATTAAGGACGCCGCATTCCGCGTAATTTTTACCAGTACTGGCATCGACTTTCGTCACCTCAAGACAGATGACCTCGACAATTTGACCGATTCCATCAGTGAAGAGGCAAACCGGCGACTTGGTATGAAGTTGGTGCGCCAGGTTCTCTTCCAGCAATTGAATTTTGTAAGAAAAGAAGACATCCGGACCAACTGGATAAGTGGCGACGGTGGCGAAAACTGAGCCTTCTGCAACGGATTTGGCAACTTTGCTGAAGGAGCTTGCCGGATCGGCGGCAAGATGCGCCCAACCGGAGGACCGTATACGAGAGTTGATGCGCCTGGCAGACCAACCTCTTCTCCTGAGAGATTTCATGGAACGCTCGGGAGATGCGCCGCCACGACAGATGTGGGTCGGTGTATTTTCCACATCGCTTCACCTTGATTTGGCAGGAACTCTCAAAGTTTCCAAGCCTTTGCCTAGTCGCTATGCCACGCAGGACGCCGTTTCACTGACATCATTGAGGCCCGAGGTCTTCACACCTTCCAGCTTGGACCTTGGAGGGGTACCCATGGATTTTGGGCTTCGGGTTCGACGTGCTTCCATGATGTCGAAGTTGGTAGGTTGGGTGGTGCTGTGTGGAATTTTTGTCGTGGCTACGGCGCTCATGACATGAAAGCTGGCATGCCAATTGCTCGACTGTCCCGGAATAGGATCGGGACATGGAAGAAAAGGCATTCATGGCCATTAAGCTTTTGCCACGGGAGGAATTGGAATCCTTCGCCGTGCACGCGGCTTTGCATATGCGGGAAAACCACAGGGAACTGGAATCCGGGCGTTGTTTTTCTGTGTTGCTGGTCGGGTTTGCGCTCGGTGCGTTGGTCGCCGCAGCTGGATTCCTGATAGGGGCGAGCCTAAGCTGAGGTTCCCTGTGCCGCGATGACATGGCCAACAAACGGTAACTCACGGAATTGATGTGCCATGTCCATGCCATAGCCAACCACGAACTTGTCGGGGCACTTGAAACCTTCAAAGTCAGCAGAGATATGTGCCGCTAAGTGGCCAGGCTTGTTCAACAAGACGGCCGTGTAAGTCGCACGGGCACCGCGGGCTGCGAGAAGATCCTTGGCGAAAGCAAGCGTCCGTCCTGATTCGAGAATATCATCGATCAACAACACGTCACGGCCACCTACATCCGTTTCAATATCGCGCAAGACTGTAACTTGGCCAGACGACTTAGTTGATTTGCGATAGCTCGACAAAATCATGAAATCGACTTCAGGCGAGAGGCCGGCATGATGCATCGCGCGAATCAGATCAGCGGCAAAGACGAAGCTGCCCTTGAGGATGGGTACGACGAGCAGATTGGCGGGCTTACGTGCCGCTATGTCCACCGCAATTGCTTTCACCCGAGCGGCAATTTCCTCTTCGCTGAAGAGGACGCCGATGCGGTGACCGTCAATGTTGATTTCGCTCATGGTTCATTATTTGAGCTGATTTCATCGGCCCGGGCAAACCGAATTTCGAGGTTTCGCGCAGCTTCGGGAGGAGATGCCAGCCTGGTCACGAAACTGGTGCTTTCTCCGGGTTTCAGGGGACGCACCTCGGTATCGAGTGTCCAGTGATACACCTCGGCATTATCTTTTGATCGGAGCCCAAACCGAAGCCAAGGGATCTTGCGGACGATCGAGGAGGTGTTGGCAAGTTCGCCTTTGACTGCGATCACCTTCCTTCCATCTACGATGATATGCTGAAGATCCACCTGCCGTATTTCCAGCCCATAGATATTCACGGCCAGCCCGAACCAATCATAAGCCCTGATCGTGGAAGGAAAGGTGGCGACGACCTGTTCCGGAAAGACCGCCGCGGCGGCTAGCGGGGTCAGAGCCAATGTGAAAAGACCACTCCATGCCGCCATTCGAACCCGCCTGACCTTGCGCAATCCTTTGAACTCGATTCGGGCGCCACGCGCGGCTTCCAGGAGCTGTCGGGTATCTGGCTCGCGCGGACCGGGCAAAATGGTGGCGATTGCGGTTGTGTTCAACTCGGGCAACAAGGGCAAGGAGATCCCCTTGATCCACTCGTGGCCGCACTGGGCGCAGTCCACCAGTGTTGTCGCTCCCTCGTTTTCAATCGACGGTGTGTCACGGCGTGTCAGACAGGCAGGACATCGGACAATCATGAGAGCTTCTCGATCCAAAACGGATTGAATTTCAATATAAGGTTACATTTATTGTTCGGCGTGGTTAATGCCTCGTTAAAACTCGAATGGTTTAAGAGGTGGGAAGCGAGAGGGGGTATTGGCCTGTGCTGCGGCTTGAGAACGTTGGTCTCAGATACGGCGATGGGCCAGAAATCCTGCGCGACGTAAGTTTTGCCGTCCACACAGGTGACTTCTATTTTCTCACCGGGCCATCAGGGGCGGGCAAGTCGTCTTTGCTCAAGTTGCTGTTCCTAGCATTGCGTCCAACGCGAGGAACATTGCGCATTTTCGGCGAGGACGTGAGCAACCTTAGCCATGGCAAGCTGCCTCCCATCCGCCGACGTATCGGCGTTGTATTCCAGGAATTCCGCCTCCTCGATCATCTCTCCACCTATGACAATGTGGCACTGCCGTTGCGCGTTGCCGGCAAATCTGAAGCATCCTACCGCCGTGACGTGATGGACCTCCTCGACTGGGTTGGTCTCGCGGAGAAGTCTTCAGACCTGCCTCCGGTTCTTTCCGGTGGTGAGAAACAGCGCGCAGCAATCGCACGGGCAGTCATCGCCAAGCCGCAGCTACTGCTTGCCGACGAACCGACGGGCAACGTGGATCCCGTGCTGGCGAAGCGGTTGCTGCACCTGTTTCTCGAGCTGAACCGTCTTGGAACCACCATGCTGATCGCGACGCATGACAAGGGTCTTGTTCGCCAGGCTGAAAGGCCGGTATTGCACCTCGAGCAAGGGGCGCTGAACCTGCAATGAAGCCTGGTGCCATCATACCCGCCACCGCCGCGTCTCTGACTTCTCTCACCGTCACAATGGCAGTGATGTGCTATCTCGCATGTCTCGCCATTGGCGCATTGATCATCGTGGATCGCGCCGTATCGAGCTGGACGAGCGGGCTAGCCAGGGAGATGACGGTGCAGGTCCGCGTGGTGCGCGATGCGGACATCACGACGGAAGTGGAGAAGGCACGCGGAATCGTCGCCGCATTTCCTGGCATTCTTGAAGCAGATGTACTCGACGAGAGCGAGGGTGCAAAACTTCTGGAGCCTTGGCTCGGGACACGCTCTCTCGAGGGTTTGCCGGTGCCACGCTTGATCCGCGTGGTCTCCGACATAGATCACCCGCCGGATGTTGCCGCTCTTGAGAGTGAACTCTCGCAGGTGAAGGGGGCAAGGCTCGACACACACCAGAAATGGGAGGCGGAGTTGACCCGCATGGCGCGTGCACTATCGGCGGTCTCTTATGCAATCCTGCTCCTGATTTCAATTTCAGCAGTGGCGATAGTGGTTTTCGCAACGCGCGCCGTGCTGCAGGCAAACCGTCACATCGTTGATCTCTTGCATCTCGTCGGTGCGCGAGACAGCTACATCGCCCGGCAGATCGATGGGCGCTTCCTCCGCACGGGGCTACTGTCCGGCTTCATCGGGGTCGGCCTCGGACTCTTTACTTTCCTGCTCCTGGGATTGTTGGGCGGCGGAAGTGAAAGTGGTGTCGCTGCGGCGAGCCGGGGCCTTTTGTTTTCCGCACCCAGCATAGCGATCTGGAGCTATGGGTTTCTGTTTGCCGTTCCGATCGCGGCCACACTCATCTGCCTCATCACGGCGCGCGTCACGCTGATGCGTCGCTTGGGGGTCATCACGTGATCTACCTTCGCTCGGCACTGTTCAACGTTGTGTTCTATATAAACCTCGCGCTCTTCATGTTGCTTGGATCAGGCTTCTATTTCACGCCACGCAAATGGTCCGTCAGGGCTTTGCAGGTATGGGCCAAGTCCTCGCTGTTCTGGCTAAGGGTCATTGCTGGAATCCGAATGGAGGTGAGAGGGCAGCATCATGTCCCCGAAGGTGCATGTCTCGTGGCCGGCAAGCATCAGTCGTTCTGGGAGACTTTCGCCATCCTCCCACTGCTCGACGACCCGGCAATAGTGCTTAAGAAGGAGTTGACCTACATCCCCTTCTTCGGTTGGTTCATCTACAAGTTCTGCATGATTCCCGTCGAGCGCGCCGCTGGCACACAAGCGCTTCGCTCGTTGATCGGTGCGGCGGAGCAGGCGGTCGCGATGGGCCGGCAGGTCGTTATCATGCCGGAGGGCACGCGACGCTCGCCCGATGATCCGCCCGACTATAAGCCTGGCGCGGCCGCTCTTTATGGCAAACTCGACGTGCCGTGTGTGCCCTTTGCCCTCAATTCGGGACTGTTCTGGCCGCGCCGCCAATTTCTTCGCCGCCCGGGCACCATCGTAATCACTTTCCTTGAACCGATACCTCCAGGACTTAACCGGAAGCACTTCCAGTTGCGACTCGAAACATCCATCGAAACCGAGACCAAGCGTCTCGTCGATGAAGGTCGTGGCGCGCTTTAGGTACAAAACGGGAACAAACACTCGACTCCCGCGCCACTCCGGATTACACTGGCTGTAACCGGAGGTTCTGCAATGGATAACCCCGCTCAACCTGACCTCGACCCGATTGCGCGTGAAATTTGGGCCATGAAGTACCGCTACAGTCCTGCGGATGGGTCGTCGCAGGAAGGCAGAATAGAAGATAGCTGGCGACGCGTGGCGCACGCAGTTGCTGCAGCCGAACACGTTGACGATCGCCTGGTATGGGCAGACAGCTTCTATCGAATTCTCGATGACTATCAATTTTTGCCGGCTGGCCGAATCTTGGCAGGGGCAGGAACCGGCCGTCAGGTGACGTTATTCAATTGCTTCGTGATGGGCCGCATACCGGACACGCTCGACGGTATATTCTCCCAGCTCAAGGAAGCGGCCCTCACAATGCAACAGGGCGGTGGTATCGGGCATGATTTCTCGACCCTTCGACCGCGTGGCGCGCCTGTCACGGGTGTCGGTGCGGATGCATCCGGCCCAATCAGTTTCATGGATGTGTGGGACGCCATGTGCAAGACCATCATGTCCGCCGGAACACGGCGAGGCGCAATGATGGGCAACATGCGTTGTGACCATCCCGATATTGAGACTTTCATCACCGCCAAGCAACAGATCGGTAGACTGCGGAATTTCAATCTCTCGGTTTTGGTAACCGATGCCTTCATGGCAGCTGTTAAGTCAGGGGCGGACTGGCCATTGGTCTTCGAGGGGCGAACCTTCCGAACTGTTGCTGCTGCCCAGTTGTGGGATCAGATCATGAAGTCAACGTATGGCTTTGCCGAACCTGGCGTTATCTTTATCGATCGTGTCAACGCCGAGAACAACCTTTCCTACTGCGAGACCATCAGCGCAACAAATCCATGCGGCGAACAGCCATTGCCGCCGTATGGAGCCTGTCTGCTCGGCTCGCTGAACCTTACACGCTTCGTGTCGAGACCATTTGAGGATGGTGCCCATATCCAACAAGGGGACCTCCGCAAGACCACGGCAATTGCCGTCAGATTCTTGGATAATGTCATCGACATCTCGAATTATCCACTGCCGGAGCAACGCGCGGAAGCACTTGCCAAGCGACGTATTGGGCTTGGAATTACAGGTCTGGCAGATGCATTGGCGATGTGTGGGTTGACTTATGGAACCGTGGAGGCGGCTGAGGCGGCGCGTCAGTGGATGGCGCTCATTGAGACCGCCGCTTACAAATCCAGTATAAAGCTGGCTGAGGAGCGGGGACCATTTCCGCTCTTTGATCCGGACCGCTTTGGTGCAACCGGACACGCATCCAAGCTTGGTGAAGAGTTGCGAAGTAACATCACGAGGCACGGTCTGCGGAATGGGTTGCTCACATCCATAGCTCCCACTGGCACGATCTCACTCATTGCGGGGAATGTCTCAAGCGGCATTGAACCGATCTTCAGTACACGCTACGAGCGTAAGGTGTTACAAGCTGACGGTAGTCACCGAATTGTAGCGATGACTGACTATGCGGCAATGCTCTATTGGCAGAGGCATGGTGCTGATGCGCAGCTTCCATCAAGCTTCATCACCGCAGAGCAACTGTCACCATCTGCCCATCTCGTCATGCAAGCAGCGATACAGCAGCATGTCGACAGCGCTATTTCCAAAACCATCAATATCCCGGAGGACTTTCCCTTCGAGAGATTCAAGGGTATCTATGAGGAAGCCTATGATCTTGGTCTAAAGGGTTGCACGACCTACCGCCCAAACACCGTGACGGGCTCCGTTATGTCTAGCAAGTCACTGACGACGAGCGTTGCAGCCGGGGAGGATCAGCAACCCTTGGAGCGGGAAGAGGTGTTGCCTGGCATGACTTACAAGCTGCGCTGGCCAGAGTCCGACCATGCGATCTACATCACGATCAACGACGTCATAGAGAGTGGGGATCGCAGACCCTTCGAGATCTTCATAAACTCGAAAAACATGGAGCACTATGCGTGGACCGTTGCACTGACGCGCATGATATCGGCGGTGTTCAGGCGCGGAGGCGATGTCTCCTTCGTCGTTGAGGAGCTGAAAGCAGTTTTTGACCCGCGCGGCGGGCAGTGGATGGGTGGACGCTATATACCGAGTCTATTGGCTGCCATTGGTGGCATTATAGAGCGGCATATGATCGATACCGGCTTTCACTAGTGTCCGGTTAAAAACCGAATAAATTCAATTGCTTGTCGTTGGTGGGTTGCGCCATTCCGTGATCTTCGGGCCGGAAAGCCCATAAAATGGGCGTTTTCTCGAACACCGACACTGACAGGATCTGTAGCAATGTGTAGAGCG
>Ga0194035_1001691_pt1 | contig 11412 bp, 11 predicted proteins | sample JunL2320m_MetaG_FD_148680 | JGI IMG/M metagenome (GOLD analysis project Ga0194035, IMG submission 148680) | Anoxic zone freshwater microbial communities from boreal shield lake in IISD Experimental Lakes Area, Ontario, Canada - Jun2016-L239-20m | ecosystem: Environmental > Aquatic > Freshwater >...
GCCACGGCAAACGCGGCGACCTGTTTGTCCGCGTCAAAATCACACTCCCACAAAAACTCTCTCGTTCTGCAAAAGCCCTGGTAGAAAAATTAAAAGAAGAGGGGATATAGTGCAAAGACTGTAAAAAAGAAAACCGCCCCAATCATCGTTGCTGGGGCGGGCGGGTTGACGAACTCTAATTCTTGAGCTCATAGAGAAGCTGGGTGATGAGCTGACTGCCGACGATGGTCGTGGTGATTTGTTTCACCAGGATACCGGCTTTGCCTTCGGGGGCGGCGTCCTTGATCCACCTGTTGATCTTGGAATCGACCACTTCACAGGAAGACTCATCCTTGGTGAGGGGAGTCATGAAGGTTTTTACACGCTCACAATTTGTCATTATTCCTCGCAATTTTGGCGGACTTGCCGATGTAATTTTTAACATAATCATAGACCTGCGTCAATAGGTTTCCATTCGCGCACTGTAGGGCTTTTTTTGCTATAGTATCTTCATAATGTCAGACAAAAAACGACTTTTGACGGGGCTGCAGTCGAGCGGTACGTTGCATATAGGCAACTATTTTGGCGCACTCAAACCATTTTTAGGAATGTACGAAGAGTACGAAAGTTTTTTGATGATAGCTGACTACCATGCGCTGACGTCACTGAAAGACCCGAAGCTTGTACGCGAAAGTATCTTTAATGTTGTACGCGACTACTTGGCTGTGGGTGTCGACCCAAACAAAGCCACTATCTTTCAACAATCGCGCGTAAGCGAACACACCGAGGCCGCCTGGATTTTTGATTGCTTGGTGACCGTGCCATTTTTGGAGCTTGGCCACGCGTACAAAGACAAAGTTGCGAAAGGGCTTGAGGCAAATGCAGGGTTGTTTACCTACCCCATGCTTATGGCTGCCGATATTTTGCTCTACGACACTGACGTAGTGCCTGTGGGCGAGGACCAACGCCAGCATATTGAATATGCACGTGAGGCCGCATCTAAATTCAACAACACCTATGGCCAAACATTTACCGAGCCAAAAGAATTAATCCAGAAAGAAATTGCAGTTGTACCCGGCACCGACGGAAAGAAAATGAGTAAGAGTTATGGCAATATTGTTCCATTGTTTGGCACAAAAGAAGAAATTACAAAAGCTGTCATGAGCATTGTGACAGACTCGTCTGGCGAGCGGCCAGAAAATGTATATGCGATACACAAACTTTTGCGCAGCGAAGACGAGCTTAGTCCCATATATGAGACAAACAAAGGTAGTTACAAAATCTTAAAAGAGATGCTTATCGAAGATTTGGAGAACTTTATCGCTCCTATGCGTGAAAAACGAAACAGTATAACTGACGCCGACGTTATAAAAGTTATAGAAGAGGGAAGCGCCAAAGCAAAAGAATATGCAGCAAAGAAAATGGAAGACGTACGAAAAAAAGTTGGAGTAACACTTTAAATTTATGACACGAACACTCATTGGAGAATTGGAAGGAAAGACAGGGGAAGAAGTAACCATTAAAGGCTGGGTTAGCGTTCGGCGCGACCAGGGTAAGATGGTGTTTTTTGATTTCCGCGACCGAAGCGGCACCGTGCAAGGAGTTGTGCTGCCAAGTTCGGCTGCAATTGAAACTGCAAAAGAAACTCGCAACGAATATGTTGTAGAGGTGCAGGGCAAAGTAAATGCTCGCCCCGAGAAAAATGTTAATGCAAAAGTAGGGAACGGTACTATCGAACTGGAAGTAACCGGGCTTGTTGTGTTGGCAAAGGCCGAACCGCTACCCTTTGACATGTCTGTTGACGGATACAACCTCGACCTACCCACAGAGCTTAACCACCGTGCGCTCACGCTACGCCACCCGCGCTTGCAAGCAATCTTTAAGGTACAAGCAGTTATCATCGACTCCTTCCGCGAATACATGAAGTCACAAGACTTTTTTGAATTCCAATCTCCAGTTATCACCCCAGCCACAGCCGAAGGTGGTGCCGAAGTTTTTGAAGTAAAATATTTCGACAAAAAAGCATTTCTTACCCAGTCTCCACAACTCTACAAGCAAATAATGATGACCGCGTTTGAGCGTGTTTTTTCGGTCAACAAAGTATTCCGCGCAGAACCCAGCGTCACCACACGCCACCTGACCGAAATAGTCTGCCTCGACGCCGAGATGGGCTTTATTGAGTCGTGGGAAGATGTCCGCGACATGTCCGAGGCAACGGTGCGCTACATATTAGGCCAACTCGAGTTGCGTTGCAGCGAAGAGCTCAAATTTTTGGACGCAACTCTGCCTACGATGATAGAAAAAACACCGACTCTGACGTTGAACGAAGCCTTTACCAAACTCGGTCTTCCGTTCGGCAAGGACCTCAACCCCGAGCAGGAGCGCAACCTTTGTGAAATTATAAAAACAGAAACTGGCTCGGACTTTGTGTACGTCTATGGGTACCCAACGCGTGACCGACCTTTTTATGTTTATCCAAACCCCGAAAAACCGGAGGTTAACGAAGGGATGGACCTTTTGTGCCGCGGGATAGAGTGGCTTTCGGGCGGACGACGCATAAACGACTTTGCCCAGCTTATGGACCATGTCGAAAAGTGGGAGATGGATCCAAAGAAAATTGAAATGTTTTTGGAAGCCTTCCGTTATGGCGTCCCGCCTGAAGGGGGTTTTTCCTTTGGTGCCGAACGTCTAACTATGCAAATCCTTGGCCTCAAAAATATCCGCGAAGCAACCATGTTCCCCCGTGACATGAGCCGTATCGACATGCCCTTGTCGGAAACTGAAACAAAAGAATAGTAAATGAATGCAGATGTTGTAATCGTCGGCGCGGGTGCAGCAGGTTTGATGGCTGCTAGAGAACTTGCCCGGGCAGGTAAAAAAATAATTATTTTAGAAGCGCGCGATAGGATTGGCGGGCGTATATATCCATTATCAGAAAGTGATTTTGGATACGAAGCAATGGGTGGTGCTGAATTTATTCATGGGAAAGCACCAGTTACAAAGGCACTCGCACAAGAGTTAGGCCTTACGCTAACGCATCCAACAGAATGGTGGAATGTTCGCGATGGAGAGCCCACAAAAGTCGCAGGGGCTGCGCCACACGACCCACAACTTGAACAAAAACTTCGCGAACTTACAGAAGATATTTCTGTAGAAGAATTCTTGAAAAAGAATTTTCCTAAAGACACGCACGCAGCACTGTGGGATTTTGTGTGTCGTTGGACAGAAGGGTACGATGCAGCTGACATAGCACGCGCCAGCACGTTTGGCCTCCGCGAAGAAATGCTTGATTCTTCGACTTGGATGCAAATGAACATTAAGGAAGGATACGGACCCATACTACGTTATCTCCAACAAGAAGCCGAAACACACAAAGTTGAATTTCATTTCAATACATGTGTCACATCGATTGACCATACAAGTTCGGTCGTTAAGGTAACTACAGCTAACGGCGTCGAATATAAAGCCGACAAGGTGATACTCACTGTACCACTACCCTTGGTGTCGCAGATTTCCTACACTCCTGCCATACCAGAAAAACTCGCTGCGGTTGAAAAGATGGGATACGGTGCGGTGATAAAAATGCTTTTGCGTTTTAAAACAAAATGGTGGACAGGTGTACGAGAGCAAATATTCGAACGTTTATTTTTTATGTTGAGTAGCGAAAAAGTTCCAACGTGGTGGACTCAATATCCAGAAGAGCGACCTGTCCTGACAGGATGGTTGCCAGGACCACAAGCGTTGGAAATGTCGAAACTTTCAGATGAGCAAATTTTGGATGCAGCGCTGCAGTCGCTTTCGAATATTTTTAAAATTTCGCTTAGTGAATTGAAAGAGCAACTCACCAACTATAAAATTATTAATTGGCCTGCCGACCCGTATGCGCAAGGGGTGTACAGCTATGCAACGCCTTGGAGTGAAGAGGGAATAGCCGAGCTTCGAAAACCTGTTGCTAATAAACTATATTTCGCTGGCGAAGCATTAACACAAGGTCACGACAACGGTACTGTCGAAGCAGCTCTGGCAAGTGGTAAAGAAACTGCAGAAAAAATTCTATTGCTTATATAATTCAATAATCTCTTTAGAAATTTCAGACAATTGGTCTGGGTTTGTGACTTCAAAAAAGTAGTCAAAGTCAGATGGGTTAGGCGGTTGGAAACGCTCGCGTTGTTTTACAATAAGTTCGTTAAAATCTTTGGAGACACTAAGCACCTTGGTATCTCTCTGTGAATTTTTTACGCGTTCAAAAAGCACTTCTTCTGGATAATTAAAATACACGCCTATCGTTTTCCCCGGATACTTCTTGATAATATCGAGCACTTGTTTACGTCCATTTTCGTACATATTTGAATTACTCAAAATACAGTTCGAGCCTTGCTTTAAAGCAAATTCTAAAATAGTGCAGTAAACCAAAAACTTAAGAGACGGGTCTGAAAAACTGCCTTTGTGGTCGAGATCGAGAGAATGAAGCGAGAGATAGTGTGAACGCAAAAACAATGCGATTGTATCAGTCTCTAAAATTACCGAGTTTGGAATAGAGGTAGCAATTTCTTTTGCAAATGTACTTTTACCAGAATGTGTTTTGCCTATAGTGAGTAAAGTAAGTCCTGACATGCGACAATTGTAGCAAGATTATACAAACAGAAAACCCACCACGCCGCGGAGGGTTTTCCGCAGCCCTGGTGGGCTAAATTCTACTTGCTGTAGCGCCGGTCCCACAAGTTGGGATACTGCGCCTTGAACTCATCGTTCGCCGCTTTGAGTTCGTCCGAAGCCTTGACGACGCCGTTGAGCGTCTTCGCAGCTTTATCGTACGCGGGGCTTGCCAGCGACATCCGCTCGACCATATTCCGACAATTGTCGGGATTGGCCTCGTCCTTGCAGAGCCTCCAGAGCCCTGTATAGTTCATCTTCGGCACTTCGTAACTCTGTGCCGACGCGACGGTTGCTGAGAAGAAAGAAGCGGCGATGATTGAAAGGATCAAGCGAGCCATGAGGGCCTCCTAAATTGCTCGTTGTAAACCTTTATAATTATACTCTCATTCATACTGTTTGTCAAGTCTCCAAAAAACCCAAGAATAGAGCTAGAATAAATATATGAGCACTTCGTCTCATATAACCGTCGCTCGCTCGGAAATTAAAGCGAGCTTTATTTCTCTCACTCGCTAGCTTATGAAATTTCAGCCAACTGCGGAGAAAAATGCGGTACGAGTAGAGTTTATTGAAGGTAGTTTGAACCGTTTTGATGGAAAAATACTTTCTATTGGATACGGAAAGGAAAAGAATCTGAACCGCCGGAAATTTGTATTGTTTACACGCAAAGTTGTTGCGGTCGCGAAGCAAAACCGCATCAAGTCTATTGCTGTCGATTTTAAGGATTTGAAGTCACTCGCACCAAAAGAATTTTCTGACAAAGAAGTTGGGAAGGTAAGTGCCATTTCGTTTGTGATGGCGGGCTACGAACACAACACATACAAGCGCACACCGAAGGACGGCTTTGCAAGTGTTGACGTTGTCTGCTTGCCGAATATTTCTAAAGAAGGAATCGAGGGGGCAAAAGTTGGCCACTGGACAGGGGAAGAGGTTAATGCAGCACGCGAGCTTAGCAATACTCCAGGCGGTGACTTAACACCAAAGCAATTTAGTGCACTCGCAAAAAAAGTTTTAAAAGGAGCCGGTACAAAAGTAATCGTGCTCGGCCGGAAGGAAATGGAAAAGCTTGGGATGGGCGGTGTTGTTGGCATTGGCAAAGGTTCAGACAACGAGCCTCAGTTTGTTATTGCCGAATACTGGGGCGCTCCTAAGTCGCAAGCTCCCGTTGTACTTGTTGGCAAAGGCGTCACCTTCGACTCAGGCGGGCTTAACTTGAAGCCGGGCGACCATATGTACGAAATGCACATGGACATGTCGGGAGGCGCCGCTGTGCTGCACACGGTGGCACTTGCGGCAAAGTTAAAACTGAAAAGTAATGTTGTAGGACTTATCCCAACAGTGGAAAACATGCCGGGGCAAAATGCCGTGCGCCCGGGCGACATGCTGCGCTCGATGTCGGGCCGCACAATTGAAGTACTTAACACCGACGCCGAAGGCCGCGTTATCCTCTCCGACGGTATTACGTATGCAAAAAAATATAACCCTGCGGTTGTCGTAGACGTGGCAACACTCACGGGGGCTGCACTTGTAGCCCTTGGCACGCAAGCGTCGTGCGTTATGGCAAACGACCAGCAGTTGGAAGATACGCTGCGCGAACTTGGTGAAATTTCTGGCGATTATGTCTGGCCGTTCCCACTATGGGAAGAATACGAAGAGATGACCAAAGGCCATTTTGGCGACGTACCCAACATTTCGACTGCGGGCAACAGCCGCGAAGGGGGAGTTATTGCGGGCGGGATGTTTTTGCGCGAGTTTGCCAAAGACCTAGACTGCCCGTGGGCACACATCGACATGGCACCGCGCATGACATCTCACCCTGCCGAATTCCTCTCCAAAGGTGCGGTTGGTGCCCCGGTACGTCTCCTTCTAGCTCTTGTCGAAAGTTATATAAAATAAAAAGCCCGGTGTTGCCACTATTATTGCACCCTGTCAAATTAGCGCAGTATGGTGTAAAATGTGGGAAATGCAAACACGCCCGCACGTAAAAACTGAGGTTTTTGAAGGGCCTTTGGAGCTCCTGCTTGAGTTGATAGAAAAACGCAAACTCCATATTAGCGATGTGTCGCTTGCTGCAGTGTGTGACGAATATATCGCTCGCATTTCTGCACACACAGAGCTGCCCGTGGGGGAGACAGCCGAATTTGTCACCCTTGCCGCAACGCTGCTTTTGATAAAGTCGCGTTCGCTCTTGCCAACGCTCGCACTCTCGGAAGAAGAGTCGCGCGACATTAAAGAGCTCGAATATCGTTTGGCACTGTACCAACTTATAAAAGACGCCGCACGCAGTGTCGGAGAAGCTACAAAAAGTCCGGCACTCTACGAAGGTTCTGCGCCCGCACCCGAGCCGATGTTTTTATTTGACGCGTCTATTACAAAAGAATCTCTGTTAGGTGCTGCGCAGACACTTATTGTCGGGTTCCCCAAGTCGCTCGTGTTGCCAAAAGTTGCCGTTAAAAAAATTGTCTCTATTGAAGAGATGATCACCCAGATGGCGGCGCGTGTTTCAAGCGCGTTCCGGCTTTCGTTTAAAGAATTTGCCGGCATGAACAAACAGGCAAGTGCGCATGCGCGGCACGAAATTATCATCAGCTTTTTAGCACTGCTTGAGCTGGTGAAGCAGGGTATAATCAAAGCAAACCAGGGCGAACACTTTAGCGACATCGTGCTAGAGTCGGACTCTGTGTCGGTACCGTCTTATGAATGAAAACGCTCTAGCTATACAAATTGAAGGGTTGCTGTTTAGTTTGGGCAGGCCTCTTACGCGTGCCGAACTCTGTAAAGCAATGGGCGCCGAACTAGACATGGTCGAGGTGGCATTAGCAACGCTACGTGCACGGACAAGGGGAGGGATTGTGCTCGTTGACGATGGAAAAGTTGTCGAGCTCCGCACCGCACCAGCTGCGGCAGAGCTTGTAGAGAAAATCCGTAAGGAAGAATATTCGCGCGACATAGGCAAAGCAGGGCTCGAGGCACTTGCCGCAGTAATATACCGCGGGCCGCTCTCGCGTAGCGAGATAGACTTTATCCGCGGTGTAAATTCGTCACAAACATTACGTACACTGTTGATGCGCGGGCTCGTTCGCAAAATTTCTAACCCAAAAGACGAACGGTCATTTTTGTACGAACCCACAACAGAACTACTTGCAGAATTGGGAGTCGCACACAAAGACGAGCTGCCCGACTATGTGTCCGTGCAAGAAAAATTGCGCACGCTTGAAACTGCCTACCGCGCACAAGAGCTTTTAGTGCCCACAGAAGAACCCGCATGAAAACAATAACTCTACATCATACGGTTTTTTCGGCCCTGGGAGCCATACTTTTGTCTGCTGTCGCATTTGGCAGCGGCGTCGGCGCAGTTTCGATGTTGCAAAAGATAACCCCTGGCCAACAAGTGGCGGCTGTGGCACTTTTTCCTGCATCAATCTCGCTCGATACAAACACACTTATCGCAAAAGCAGCGATAGTCTATGACCCAACCGACGGGAGAATTTTATTTTCAAAAAACTCCAGCGCCCCGCTCCCACTTGCATCGCTTACTAAGTTGATGACCGCAACTACTGTGCTCGAAGGAGGCAACACTGGCCGCTCGGTACAGATAACCGCAGCAGACTTGGCACCCGAAGGAGACTGGGGATTTAAAGCAGGCGACACCGTGCCGCTTTCCAGTTTGCTTAAAATTGGCCTTATTGCATCGTCAAACGACGCGATGGCAGCTGCAGCCGCAAGTTTGGGCGACAATTATCTCGACCTTATGAACGCACGTGCAAAAACACTCGGCCTGCCACACATGTATTTTTTAAACCCAACCGGTTTGGACGAGAGTGCCGGTACTGCGGGGGCGTACGGCTCTGCATTTGATGTCGCACGCCTGGCTGCACACTTGTTTCAAAATTACCCAGACTACTTTGGGCTTACAACCCAGCCAAATGTGTCTATACAAGACGGCACACGCACGCTAAAGGCTGCTGCAACGGCACTACCGCTCGCAGGCGTGCCTGGAGTTGTTGCAGCAAAAACCGGTTTTACCGACCTGGCCGGCGGCAACTTGGCAGTAGTATTTGACATAGCAATAGGGCACCCGCTTGTTGCTGTTGTACTTGGCTCGACGGAAGACGCTCGGTTTGACGACATGAAAAAACTTATCCAAGCGGTGCGTGATGCACAAAGTACACAAACTTCTCTATGATGATGTCCGACGTCATGCGCATTTTTATACCAACGACCATTGCCTTTTTATTTGGCATCGGCATCACGCCTTTTTTGGCGCACTTTTTATACAGCCGGAAAATGTGGAAACCAAAAGCGGGGAAGGTTGCGTTTGACGGTACACCGGCCGAGACATTTAACCGTTTACACGAAAGCCGCGACTCGGGCACACCGCGTTTTGGCGGTGTCGTAGTGTGGGGGAGTGTGCTGTTGACCGCAGGCCTCCTTTCCATACTTTCTGTACTATTTCCTGATGCCTTTGGCGCACTGTCATTTATCAGCCGCAATCAAACATGGGTGCCACTTGCGGCACTTGTCGCGGGCGCACTTGTAGGCCTGCTCGACGACCTGTTTGAAGTAAAGGGCAAGTCGGGGCTGCCACTACGTATACGTCTACTTATTGTTGCCGCCATAGCACTGCTGTGTGCCTGGTGGTTTTACGAAAAATTGGGAGTGGCAGCAATTTCGTTCCCATTTCTCCTGCAACCAGTGTCGCTTGGGGTGTGGTTCATCCCATTTTTTGTTCTTGTGGCACTCTTTATATATGCGGGCGGCGTTATCGACGGTATCGACGGTTTGGCCGGAGGAATATTTTCAACAATTTTTGCCGCGTACGCAGGTATCGCATTTTTCCAAAACCAGATGGACATCGCGGCACTCTCGGGAGCTATTGCAGGCGGCTTGCTCGCATTTTTGTGGTTTAACATTCCGCCCGCACGCTTTTACCTTTCAGAAACCGGCACCATGGGGCTCACCCTTGCACTTGTTGTTATCGCATTTTTGACCGACACACTCGACGGGGGTAGGGGTATCACCGTGCTACCAATTATCGCGCTCCCACTTGTTGCAACGGTTGCCTCCAACGTATTGCAAATTTTGAGCAAAAAAATATTTGGAAAAAAGTTTTTAAAAATTGCACCGCTCCACCACCATTTTGAAGCTATTGGCTGGCCCGCATACAAAGTAACCATGCGCTACTGGATAGTGGGTGTGCTTGCGGCAATTATAGGCATGAGCGTCGCGCTGCTGTGAAAAAGATAGACACACCATTTTTCCTGACACTCTGCGCGCTAGTTGTGTTTGGTCTACTTATTTTTACCTCTGCGGCACTCGGGTTACTTGCACGTGACGGCGCGTCGTTTACCTCTGTTGCTGTAAGCCAACTACTGCTTGGGTTTGTCTGTGGCACTGTGTTGCTTGTCTTTTTTTCCCGTGTCGACTACCGATTTTGGAGGCCCTACACACCGTACATGTTTGGTTTTGCGCTATGCCTTACGCTGCTCACGTTTGTGCCCCATATTGGCCTTTCGCTTAAAGGTGCCGCACGGTGGATAGTGATAGGTCATTTTTCCTTCCAGCCCGAAGAAGTGCTCAAGTTTGCAACGGTACTTTTTTTGGCGGCAGTCTACGCTGCGCGTTTTAAGGCAACCGACACACTGCGGGGCGGCATACTCCCACTCATGTTTATTGCCGGTAGTGCCGCAACGATACTTATACTCCAGCCAAATACTGCGGGCGTTATTATTTTAGGCATGGCGTCTACCGGCATGCTCTTTGCCGCAGGAGGGCGCATCACACACCTACTACTACTTGCAGGAGTCGGGGTTGCTGCCATTGCTGGCGCCGCACTTGTCTACCCTCACGTTGCGCAGCGGCTAGAGACGTACCTCGACCAGTCGGCAGACCCTCGGGGCACAGGCTACCAAGTGCAACAGTCGCTTATTGCTGTGGGTTCTGGCGGGTTCACCGGGCGTGGGTTTGGCCAGAGCATACAAAAATTTTCCTACTTGCCCGAGCCTATAGGCGACTCTATTTTTGCAGTTGCAGGAGAAGAATTTGGTTTTGTCGGAAGCACCCTGTTGGTGTTCCTATTTGCGGGGTTCTGTATATTAGGCCTGCGCATTGCCGCACGAGCACCCGACGCATTTGGTGGACTCGTCGCCGTGGGGCTTGTTATACTCATTGTGGGACAATCATTTTTCAACATTGCATCTACCTTGGCGCTTGTGCCACTTGTTGGAGTCCCTCTTATTTTTGTGTCGCACGGAGGCACCGCGCTCGCGCTCTCTTTGGCAGAAGTAGGTATCATATTAAATATTTCGAGAAATATGCGCAGCAAAAAATCATGAAAATACTTTTAACAGGCGGCGTTACCGGGGGACATTTTTACCCAATTATTGCAGTGACCGAGGCACTGCATGACCTTGTGCGCGAAAGGAGGCTTCTCGAACCAAACATCTATTTTGCAGCACCGGGCCCGTACGACAAAGAAATGCTTGTCGCGAATGAAATTATATTTGTCCCAACTGCCGCAGGTAAAATGCGCCGCTATTTTTCGTTTTTAAACTTTGTCGACTACTTTAAAATTGCATGGGGAGTGGCCCGCTCGCTTGTCCGTATGTTCTTTCTCTATCCTGACGTCGTGTTTGGTAAAGGTGGCTATGGCAGCTTCCCAACGCTGCTTGCAGCACGCCTGTTCCGGATACCGGTTGTTATACACGAGTCCGACGCAAACCCGGGGAGGGTCAACGCGTGGGCGGGGAAGTTTGCAGTAAAAATTGCAGTGTCCTACCC
>Ga0194035_1001695_pt1 | contig 11396 bp, 9 predicted proteins | sample JunL2320m_MetaG_FD_148680 | JGI IMG/M metagenome (GOLD analysis project Ga0194035, IMG submission 148680) | Anoxic zone freshwater microbial communities from boreal shield lake in IISD Experimental Lakes Area, Ontario, Canada - Jun2016-L239-20m | ecosystem: Environmental > Aquatic > Freshwater >...
GATCTGCTGCAGGCACTGGAACGTGAACTGGCCCGCCGCCGGTTCGGGCCGCCGGTGCGCCTAGAGATCTCCGGTGATATGTCCGAGCACATGATGGGTCTGCTGCTGCGGGAACTCGACGTGGATCCCGGCGACGTGGTGCAGTTGCCCGGACTGCTGGACCTCTCAGCCCTGTGGCAGGTCTACGCCGTCGACCGCCCGGCGCTGAAGGACCCGCCGTTCGTGCCGGCCACCAATCCGGCCTTCGCCGAGCGCGAGACCCCGAAGAGCATCTTCGCCACCCTGCGCGACGGGGATGTGCTGGTGCACCATCCCTACGAATCCTTCTCCACCAGCGTGCAGCGATTCATCGAGCAGGCCGCAGCCGACCCGCACGTGCTGGCGATCAAGCAGACGCTCTACCGCACTTCTGGTGACTCACCAATCGTCAATGCTCTGATCGAGGCTGCCGCGGCAGGTAAGCAGGTCGTGGCCCTCGTCGAGTTGAAAGCGCGCTTCGACGAGAAAGCCAATATCAAGTGGGCGCGCGCGCTGGAAGACGCCGGCGTGCACGTGGTCTACGGACTCGTCGGACTCAAGACCCACTGCAAAACCTGCCTGGTGGTGCGCCGTGAGGGGTCGACCATCCGGCGCTACTGCCATATCGGAACCGGCAACTACAACCCGAAAACGGCCCGGTTGTATGAAGACGTCGGTCTGTTGACGGCCGCGCCCGATATCGGTGCTGATCTCACCGACCTGTTCAACTCGCTCACCGGCTATTCGCGCAAGGTTGGCTACCGCAACCTGCTGGTGGCCCCGGAGGGCATCCGGAAGGGAATACTCGAGTGCATTGAGCGGGAGACCGCCGCGCACCGGGAGGGCAGAGGCGGCCGAATCCGGATCAAGGCCAATGCGATCGTCGACGAGGGCATCATCGACGGCCTCTACCGCGCCTCCCAGTCCGGGGTCCGGGTCGAGGTGGTGGTGCGCGGGATCTGCGCGCTACGTCCGGGTGTCGAAGGCTTTTCGGAGAACATCTCGGTTCGCTCGATTCTCGGCCAGTTCCTGGAGCATTCCCGGGTCATGCATTTCGAGGCGATCGACGAGTTCTGGATCGGCAGCGCCGACATGATGCATCGCAATCTCGACCGTCGGGTTGAGGTGATGGCACAGGTCAAGGAGCGTCGGCTGACCGGGTATCTCAATGAGGTGTTCGAGTCCGCGATGCATCCGTCCACTCGCTGTTGGGAACTGGGTTCAGACGGCAGCTGGACCGCGGCACCGCAGGATGGTCGCCAGGTCCGCGACCATCAGGTGTGGTTGATGGAGAAGTACCGGCAGTCGTGAATAACGACTATCCCGCCATTTTCCCCCGACGGGTGAGGTAACCGAAGCGCACCCGTGACGACACCCAAGAAAGAGACGCCCAGCGAGCCGGTGTTGGCGGCGGGGGCCGTGCTATGGCAGCCGGATCCGGATACCGGTGAAGCCCGGATAGCGGTGGTTCACCGTGCCCGATACGACGACTGGTCACTACCGAAAGGCAAACTCGATCCCGGCGAAACCGAACCTGTTGCGGCGGTGCGGGAGATCTTCGAGGAGACCGGCCAGCACGCGCAGTTGGGTCGGCGTCTGGGTTTGGTGAGTTATCCGATTCCGGGCGGAACCAAGATCGTTCATTACTGGGTCGCCCGCGGACGTGGCGGTGAGTTCATTGCGGGCGACGAAGTAGATCAATTGCGGTGGCTCTCGCTCGCGGCGGCATCCAAGCGGCTCACCTACCGGACCGACCGCAAGGTACTCACCCGCTTCGCGAAGATGCCTGCCGACACCCAGAGTGTGCTGATCGTCCGGCACGGGACCGCGGGCCGCAAGGCCCGATACTCCGGCGATGACCGCAATCGGCCACTGGATGCCAGGGGCCGCGCACAGGCAGAATCACTGGTGCCTCAACTTCTGGCGTTCGGAGCATCCGATATCTACGCCGCCGACCGTGTCCGCTGCTCTCAGACGGTGGAACCGTTGGCACGCGAAATGGATCTGCCGATCTCGTTAGAAGCAAGCCTCACCGAGGAGGCCTACGCCGAGGATCCCAAAGCGGCGCGCCGCCGCATTCTGGAGATCGCGGCGTCAGGTGGAACACCGGTGATCTGCACGCAGGGCAAGGTGATCCCCTACGTGATCGACTGGTGGTGCGCCCGGGAAGGTGTGCAACCCGACAAGTCGCGGAACCGCAAAGGCAGTACCTGGATCCTGTCGGTGGCAGACGGCCGGCTCATCGCGGCCGACCATCTCGCGAGTCCACTGGCCACCCGGTCCTGTCCCTGAATAGCAAAGCGCCGCGGACCTGACGGTCCGCGGCGCTTTGTTTCGAGAGTTTAGCGACGCTTGGCCGGCGCCTTGCGGGCCGGAGCCTTGCGGGCCGGAGCCTTCTTAGCGGCCTTCCGAACAACCTTCTTGGCTGCGGCCTTGCGGGCCGGAGCCTTCCGGACGGCTTTCTTGACCGCCTTCTTAGCAGCGGCCTTCTTGACGACCCGCTTGACAGCGGCCTTCCGGACGACCCGCTTGACAGCCTTCTTCGCAGCGGTCTTGCGGACGGCCTTCTTGACGGCGGCCTTCTTGACGACCCGCTTCGCGGCGGCCTTCTTGACGACGCGCTTGACAGCGGCCTTCTTGACGGCCTTCTTGACAACCCGCTTCGCAGCGGCCTTACGGACGACCTTCTTGGCGGCCTTCTTAGCGGGGGCCTTCTTCACAGCTTTCTTTACAGCCACAGCAGACTTCCTAACTGCGCCATCAGCGGCGCCTCGTTTTACAGCGGGACCTTCGACAGGGAGTTTTTGTGCACCAGAGACAATTGCTTTGAACTGCGCACCTGGACGGAACGCGGGTACAGACGTCGGCCGAACGTTCACCGTTTCACCGGTGCGTGGGTTACGAGCGACACGTGCGGCGCGATGACGCCGTTCGAACACACCGAAGCCGGTGATTGTCACGCTGTCACCTTTGTGCACAGCGCGCACGATGGCGCTGATCAATTCCTCAACGGCATCGGTCGCCGTCCGGCGATCGGTGTCCAGTCTCGCCGTGAGAACCTCGATCAACTCTGCTTTGTTCATTCAAATCCTCCGAAACAGTGGTCCGCTCTGGACCGACTGGAGAACACGCTAAACCCTCAAACCACAGATATCCATGAGCCACGCGCATTTTCAGCAAAATGTTCGGAGGAATTTTTTTGGGCGATTGGCACGCTTACAATAATTTTGCTCCTGCGCGAGCAGTTGCGAAGCACATCTTCGCGCACTTGCTGCACTGATTTTAGGGCGTTGCGATGAGCGGTTTCCAACTCGGTCGTGCCGCTTCGAAGGCTTCGATTTCAGAAAGTTTCCGCAGCGTAAGGCCAATATCGTCAAGTCCTTCGAGCAGTCGCCATGCGGTGTAGTCATCGATCGTGAATCCCACCACAACCGTTCCGGCAGCGATGGTTCGGTCTTTGAGATTGACGGTGATTTCCAACCCCGGCTGCTCTTCGATGAGCTTCCAGAGCAGCTCGACATCATCTTGTGCGACTTCAGCTGCCAAGAAGCCGGCCTTGCCCGCGTTGCCGCGGAAGATGTCGGCAAAACGGGATGAGATGACCACTCGGAAGCCGTAGTCCATCAGCGCCCAGACCGCATGCTCGCGTGAGGAACCGGTGCCGAAGTCGGGCCCGGCGACTAACACCGAACCACGATCGAAGGGGCTCTGATTGAGGATGAAGGAGGGGTCGGTGCGCCATTCGGCGAACAAACCGTCCTCGAAACCCGTCCGCGAGACGCTCTTGAGGTACACCGCGGGAATGATCTGGTCGGTGTCGACATTTGACTGACGCAGCGGTACACCGATTCCGGTGTGGGTGCTGAAGGCTTCCATGCGTGCTCTTCTCAGTTGGTGGTGATGTCGAGATCGGCGGGCGAGGACAGCGTGCCACGCACCGCGGTGGCGGCGGCGACGGCCGGCGACACCAGGTGAGTGCGGCTGCCCTTGCCCTGACGTCCCTCGAAGTTGCGGTTGGACGTCGACGCGCACCGCTGCCCCGGCGCGAGTTGATCGGGATTCATCCCCAGGCACATTGAGCAGCCCGCCTGCCGCCACTGCGCCCCGGCTGCGGTGAAGATCTCGCCGAGACCCTCGGATTCGGCCTGCGCCCGCACCCGCATCGATCCGGGCACGATCAGCATGTCGACTCCGTCAGCCACCCGGCGACCGCGCAACACCTCCGCCACCACGCGCAGATCCTCGATGCGGCCATTGGTGCAGGAACCGACGAAAACGGTATCGACGGCAATATCGCGCATCGGTGTACCCGGACGAAGATCCATATACGTCAGAGCCTTCTCGGCAGCCTGCCGTTCGGAGTCACTAACCATGAGTTCCGGATCGGGTACCGACTCCGACAACGGCACGCCCTGTCCGGGGTTGGTGCCCCAGGTGACATAAGGGCTCAGGGTGGTCGCGTCGATGTAGACCTCGGTGTCGAACTCCGCACCGTCGTCGGTACGAAGCCGTTCCCAGTCCACGACCGCCGCGTCCCACTCCGAACCGACCGGCGCATAGGGGCGGCCACGCAGGAACTCATATGTCGTCGCGTCCGGAGCCACCATCCCCGCCCGCGCACCAGCCTCGATGCTCATATTGCAGACCGTCATCCGCCCCTCCATCGACAGCGATTCGATGGTGCTTCCGCGGTATTCGATGACGTGGCCCTGGCCGCCTGCGGTACCGATCTTGGCGATCACCGCAAGGATGATGTCCTTGGCCGTCACTCCCGGCGGCAGCGGACCGTCGACATTGACCGCCATCGTCTTGAACGGACGCAGCGGAAGAGTCTGGGTGGCCAGCACATGTTCGACCTCCGAGGTACCGATTCCCATCGCAAGCGCACCGAACGCGCCGTGGGTGGAGGTGTGGCTGTCACCGCAGACGATCGTCATCCCGGGTTGGGTCAGACCCAACTGCGGGCCCACCACATGCACAATGCCCTGTTCCGGGTCACCCATGGAGTGCAGCCGGATGCCGAACTCCGCACAGTTGTGCCGCAATGCGTCAACCTGCGCGCGAGACACCGGGTCGGCTATCGGCTTGTCGATATCGACCGTCGGCACATTGTGGTCCTCGGTGGCCAGGGTCAGATCCGGGCGACGCACCGTACGGCCGGCCAGTCGCAGGCCGTCGAAGGCCTGCGGGGTGGTCACCTCGTGGATGAGATGAAGATCGATGTAGATCAGGTCGGGTTCGGTGGCGCCACCGGCGACAACAACGTGATCTGCCCATACCTTCTCCGGCAGGGTTCTTGGTCTGTCAACCATGGCTCGACGCTCGCAATCTCACTATCTGGGAAGCTAGTATCTCGATATGAGACAGGATAGCGGTATCGGCGTGCTCGACAAAGCGGTGGGTGTGCTGCACGCGATTGCAGAGTCACCGTGCGGGCTCGTCGAACTCTGCGAACGCACCGGCCTGCCGCGGGCCACGGCGCACCGGCTGGCCGCCGGGCTGGAGTTCCACCGACTGCTCGCCCGCGACGGTGCCGGCCGCTGGCTGTTGGGCCCGGCGCTATCGGAGTTGTCCGCACACGTCGACGACCCGCTGTTGGCGGCCGGCGCTGCGGTACTGCCCGGGCTGCGCGAGATCACCGGTGAAAGCGTCCAGCTCTACCGTCGGGAAGGCACCACCCGGGTGTGCATCGCGACGCTGGAACCACCCGCGGGCCTTCGCGATACCGTGCCGCTCGGCGCGCGCCTTCCGATGACGGCCGGCTCGGGCGCACGGGTGCTGCTCGCCTACGCCGATCCCACCACCCGGCAGGCGGTGCTGGGATCGGCCAAGTTCACCGAACGCAGCCTGGCCGAGGTACGGCGCCGCGGCTGGGCACACAGCGCGGCCGAACGCGAACCCGGCGTGGCCAGTGTCTCTGCCCCGGTGCGCGACCGCGACGGCGAGGTAATCGCCGCGGTATCGGTGTCCGGTCCGATCGACCGGATGGGCCGGCACCCGGGTGAACGGTGGGCGGCAGACCTGCTGGCGGCGGCCGAGGCACTGACCCGGCGACTGTGATCGCCGGCCGCGTTGAGACACTGAGGATCATGGGAAGCAAACAGCGCAATCAGATCGTCATGACCGACGAGGAGATCACCGACTTCGTGGCGCGCAGCCGCACCGGCACCATGGCCACCATCGGACTCGACGGCCAGCCGCATCTCGTAGCGATGTGGTACGGCGTTCTCGACGGCGAGATCTGGATTGAGACGAAGGTCAAGTCGCAGAAGGTGGTCAACCTGCGCCGGAATCCGCGAGTCAGCTTTCTCATCGAGGACGGCAAGACCTACGACAGCCTGCGTGGAGTGTCGTTCGAGGGCGTGGCGGAGATCCTCGACGACCCCGACACCATCTTCAAAGTCGGCGTCAGCGTGTGGGAACGCTACAACGGCCCCTACACCGATGACCTCAAACCCGCCGTCGACATGATGATGAACAAACGCGTCGCCGTGCGCATCGTCACCGACCGGATCCGGTCCTGGGATCACGGAAAGCTCGGCCTGCCCGCGATGCCACTGGCCGGTTCGACGGCGCCCTCGCCATAACTCCGTCCCCCGTCGCGAGCAGACGCAAAGTCGCACCCACACGCCGTGAGGAATGAGACTTTGCGTCTGCTCGCGCAAGAGACAAGAGGAAAAGTACCCCCGATGGGATTCGAACCCACGCTACCGCCGTGAGAGGGCGGCGTCCTAGGCCGCTAGACGACGGGGGCTAGAACAATCTGAGACAGTGCCGCGAAGCACGTCGATGATCCAGCATATCGCAGCGGCATTTGCCGTCATAATTGCTGGGGTACCAGGACTCGAACCTAGAATGGCTGTACCAGAAACAGCTGTGTTGCCAATTACACCATACCCCACTGGCGACCTATAACAGCTGGTCAAGAGCAGCTATCGAAGGACGAACAGCACACTACCAAAGATTCTCACTGAGCCCTGTCACGGGCCGCGCGCAGCCGACCCAGACTGCGCTCCCGTCCGAGCAGTTCCACTGACTCGTACAACGGCGGGCTGACGGTCGAACCGGTCACCGCGACACGGATCGGACCGAACGCCTTGCGTGGCTTGAGCCCCAACCCATCAATCAGCGCGGCCTTCAGTGCTTCCTCGATGCCGGCCGCATTCCACGCCGGAACCCCGTCGAGCGCGGCGCAGGCGGAGTCGAGCACACCGGCAGCGTCAGCGCCGAGTTCCTTGGCCGCCGCCGCGGGATCGATCGCGTAGCAGTCATCGTTGAAGAACTTCAACAGCTCCCACGCATCGGAGAGCACGACAATCCGGGTCTGCACCAGTCGCGCGGCGGTCGCGAACGCGGCCTCGTCCAGACCGGTGTCGTAACCGTGCACAGTGAAATATGAGCGCAGCCGGGCGGTGAAGTCGCCCTCGCTGAGGCGCCGAATATGCTCGGCGTTGATGGCATCGGCCTTCTTCTGATCGAAGCGAGCCGGGTTGGAATTGACGTCGATGACGTCGAATGCGCCCACCATCTCGTCGAGACTGAAGATGTCGTGATCGTCGGCGATCCCCCAGCCCAACAGCGCCAGATAGTTCAGCAGACCCTCGGGAATGAAGCCGCGATCACGATGCAGGAACAGATTCGACTGCGGATCACGCTTGGACAGCTTCTTGGTGCCGTCGCCGAGAACCGTCGGCAGATGGGCGTACTCGGGGACGCATTCACCGACACCGATCCTGATCAGTGCACGGTGCAGGGCGATCTGTCGCGGCGTCGACGGCAGCAGATCCTCGCCGCGCAGCACATGGGTGATCTTCATCAGAGCGTCATCGACCGGGTTGACCAAGGTATACAGCGGATCTCCGGTGGCGCGGGTGAGTGCGAAGTCCGGCACTGTGCCGGCTACGAACGTCGTCTCACCGCGCACCAGATCACTCCAGCTGATGTCCTCATCGGGCATCCGCAGGCGCAGCACCGAGGTGCGGCCCTCGGCGAGGTAGTCGGCACGTTGCGCCTCGGTGAGGTCGCGGTCGTAGTTGTCGTACCCCATCCTCGGGTTGCGGCCGACGGCGATGTGTCGGGCCTCGACCTCTTCAGGCGTCGAATAAGCCTCGTAGGCCTCGCCGGCCGCCACCAGTCGCGCGACCACATCGCGGTAGAGATCGCCGCGCTGCGACTGCCGGTATGGGCCGTGCGGCCCACCGACTTCGGGGCCCTCGTCCCAGTCCAGTCCCAGCCAGCGCAGTGCATCGAGGATCGCGGCGTAACTCTCCTCGGAGTCACGCGCGGCGTCGGTGTCCTCAATGCGGAACACGAACACACCGCCGGTATGCCGGGCATAGGCCCAGTTGAACAACGCCGTTCGCACCAGGCCGACATGCGGAGTCCCAGTCGGCGACGGACAGAACCGAACGCGCGCAGGCGTGCTCATCATTAGCCCTTCCGCACCACGGGGTTGGTCAGGGTTCCGATGCCCTCGATGGTGATGCTGACGGTGTCGCCGTCCTCGATCGGTCCCACACCGGCCGGTGTTCCGGTGAGGATCAGATCGCCAGGCAGCAGGGTCATCACCGCCGACACCCACTCGATGATGGCGCCGACGTCGTGGATCAACAACGAAGTGCGACTGTCCTGCCGCACGACTCCATTGACCTCGGTGCGGATCTGAAGATCCGAGGGGTCCAGATCAGTGACGATCCACGGTCCAACCGGACAGAAGGTGTCATGCCCTTTGGCGCGCATCCACTGTCCGTCGGCCTGCTGCTGATCGCGCGCTGACACGTCGTTGGCGATCGTGTAGCCGAGGATATTCTCGGCCGCCCGGGCGGCGGGCACGTCCTTGCACGGCCGGCCGATCACCACCGCAAGTTCGCCCTCGTGGTGCACCGGCGAGGCGTTGGCAGGCAGTTGAATCGGCACGCCCGGTCCGATGATCGAGGTGTTGGGCTTGAGGAAGATGATCGGATCTTCCGGAGCGGTTTCGCCGCCCATCTCGATGACGTGCTCGAGGTAGTTCTTACCCATGCAGATCACCTTGCTGGCCAGAATCGGAGCCAGCAGTCGTACATCGGCCAGCGGCCAGGATCGTTCGGTGAAGGTGGGTATCCCGAAGGGATGTTCGGCGATCTCCCGGGCGACGGCGGCATCGCCGGCCCCCTCGATGCTGACGAAGGCGACCCCATCGGGACTGGCGATACGACCAAGGCGCATTCCGATGAGCCTAGTGGCGCGACGACCCGCCCGCGAACGTGCGCAAACCGCCCCCGTGCGGCGGCGTGTCGGCGGGCCGACACGCACGCTCGCGGCTAGAGGCGGTCGCGAATCCGCGCGCCCACCTCACGGGTCGATAGCTTCGCATCACCGCGGGTGGCCAGGTGCTCGGCGACCGCCGCATCGACCCGCGCCGCTGCGGCGCCCTCACCGATGTGGTTCAGCAGCAGTGCGACGCTCATCACCGCGGCGGTCGGATCGGCGATACCCTGCCCGGCGATATCGGGCGCGCTACCGTGCACCGGCTCGAACATCGACGGATTGGTTCCGGTGGCGTCGATATTGCCGCTGGCGGCCAGACCGATCCCACCGCTGACGGCGGCAGCGAGGTCGGTGATGATGTCGCCGAAGAGGTTGTCGGTGACGATGACGTCGAACCGGCCGGGATCGGTGACCATGTAGATGGTGGCCGCGTCGATATGCTGATAGGCGACCTCGACATCCGGGTGCTCGGCGCCGACCTCGGCTACCACCCGCGACCACAGGCTGCCGGCGAAGGTGAGCACATTGGTCTTGTGCACCAGGGTCAGGTGCTTGCGGCGCTTGGCCGCCAGGTCGAACGCGTACCGCACCACCCGGTTGACGCCGAACGCCGTGTTGAGACTGACCTCGGTGGCGACTTCTTGCGGGGTGCCGGCCCGGATCGCGCCGCCGGTTCCGGTGTAGGGGCCCTCGGTTCCCTCTCGCACCACGACGAAGTCAATCTTCGGATCGCCTGCCAGTGGACTGTTCACCCCGGCATAGAGCCGACTCGGGCGCAGGTTGACATGATGATCGAGTTCGAAGCGCGTCTTCAGCAGCAGACCGCGCTCAAGTACACCGCTGGGTACCGACGGATCGCCGATCGCGCCGAGCAGGATCGCATCGTGAGTGCGCAGTTCGTCGAGTACACCTTCGGGCAGCACCTCACCGGTGGCGTGGTAGCGCCGCGCGCCGAGGTCGTAGCGGGTCTTCTCGACACCGGGTAGAACAGCGTCAAGCACCTCGAGTGCCTCATTGATGACTTCAGGGCCGATACCGTCGCCCGCAATAACTGCGAGCTTCATGACAGATCAACCACCTGCAGCGTTCCCGCATCCACGGCCGCACCGATCGCCGCCCGAACATCAGCAGGCACATCGTGATCCAGCCGCAGCATCATCGTTGCGCCCGGACCGCTGGCATCCTGACTCATCTGCGCGGCAAGGATATTCACCCCGGCACTTCCCAGCTGCGTGCCAATCTTGCCCAGCACGCCGGGCTTGTCGCCGTAGTGCAGGATCAGGTTCACGCCCTCGGCACGCAAATCGAAGCTGCGGCCATTGATCGCCACGATTTTCTGCACCTCCTGCGGCCCGGACAGCGTGCCCGCGACGGCGACCGTCGAACCGTCGGACGCCACCACTTTGACCTCGACCAGGCTGCGGTGGTTGGGGCTCTCGCTGACCGTGCTCAACTCGGCATCCAGGCCCCGGTCGGCAGCCAGACCCGGGGCATTGACGAATGTCACCGGTTGATCGGTCATCGTGGAGAACAGCCCGCGCAGCGCCGAAAGCTTCAGCACCCCAACGTCTTCGGAGGCGATCTCGCCACACACCCGCACTGAGAGGCTGTCCGGAGCCTCAGTACCGAGCACCCCGGCCAGCAATCCGAGCTTGCGCACCAGATCCAGCCACGGCGCCACATCCTCGCTGACCACGCCGCCGCCGACGTTGACCGCGTCCGGAACGAACTCGCCGGCCATCGCCAGCTTCACGCTCGCGGCGACATCGGTACCGGCCCGGTCCTGAGCCTCCGAGGTCGACGCGCCCAGGTGCGGGGTCACCACCGCTTGCGGAAGATCGAATAGCGGGCTGTCGGTGCAGGGTTCGGTGGCGAACACATCCAGGCCTGCGCCGCGCACATGACCGCTCGTGATCGCTTCAGCCAGCGCATGCTCATCAATCAGTCCGCCGCGGGCGGCGTTGACGATGATCACTCCGGGCTTGGTCTTGGCCAGTGCCTCTTTACCCAGCAGTCCGGCGGTCTCCTTGGTCTTGGGCAGGTGCACCGAGATGAAGTCGGCCCGGGCCAGAACATCGTCGAGCGGTAGCAGTTCGATACCGAGTTGCGCGGCACGGGCCGACTTCATC
>Ga0194035_1001696_pt1 | contig 11395 bp, 16 predicted proteins | sample JunL2320m_MetaG_FD_148680 | JGI IMG/M metagenome (GOLD analysis project Ga0194035, IMG submission 148680) | Anoxic zone freshwater microbial communities from boreal shield lake in IISD Experimental Lakes Area, Ontario, Canada - Jun2016-L239-20m | ecosystem: Environmental > Aquatic > Freshwater >...
CGACAAACCCAAGCAGCGGCAGGTCAATCGAGGTTCGAACCCACGGATTTATTCTCTCAACCCAGGCAAGGCACAGTGCTACGGCAAGCAACAAAAAGAACATGGACTCTTGGAAGTGAAAGAGCATCGGAAAGAAACTCATAAACGTGATTCCCAGCAGGCCATACGCCTGAAGTTTCCAGGCTATCGCACTCGCTCGCGATGGAGCATGGGCAGAAATGGCCGTGGGAATGCCCTGACTAGGTTTTGTGAAATCGGTATTCAACACAAGCTTTATAATCGAGTCGGAATAGTTGCCTTGTAAGTGGTTAGTCGGCACACCTTGGTCAGTAGGAAGTGGGGAGTGGTTAGTGGGGTTGCAGACTGGATCATTGGGTCAAGTCGTAACGCACAGACCACGGTTCGATATTTCTCCGATCACCTGCTGCACACAGGTCTCCAGAGATGCTGTTCCTGGCGCACACAATGGGGGCTGGCATGAGGAGTGACCTGATGCTTGCCGCTTTGGCATTTCGGCGGCCGGGAGAAATCTCCATCCCGGAACGTGTGCCTGCATAGGGTCTTGGTGCGTAGCTGTGTTTGTCGGTTCACGTTTCATGGTCGCGCTTCCGTCGGGAGCAGATTCAACACGAAATCGTAAATGGTTTGGGCGTGTTGCAAGGCTTCGTCAAATTCCTCGGACGACGGCATTGGTTCATCCGAACCACCGCCGGGGTAACGAAAGGCCGAGACGTAAGGCGTCAAAACCGCCGCCGCCTTCGCAAACTGCTTGAAATCGCCATGCAACTTCGCCGCTTGAGTAACCAAATCTTCGATGTCGTGCGTCTTGGGAAAGGGATTGTCTTGCGCGCAGCCTGCAAATCGTGGCTGGCGCGGGTCAGCCAGTCGCGAACGAGTTCACGCGCGGCCTCATCCATACAGTTTGCGACCCTTGGCGAGCACTTGGTGAAACAAGGAGGCCCGCAAGTGTTTGTAGCGGTCAACTTGAGCGCGCGTGGGAACGAGCACGTCTTTGGAAAAACCCAAACCACTCAAACAGCGGTGCGCCCGTTGCATCCGCCGGATGGTCTTTTCAGTGCTGTCGCGGACAATGACCATCAAGTCCACGTCACTGTCGTCAGTGGGTACGCCCCAAGCGTGTGAGCCGAACAGATAAATCTCATCCGGCTGGAACTCGGCTTTCAGCCGCTCCACGACTTTCTCCAACAAACCTGATGGGATTGTCTTCACGGCTTTCAAACTAGCATGAGCCAATATCTTTGAGAAGTCATTATTTGGTGCGTTGAACCAACCCGCCCGCCAGAATCACAACTTTCATGTAGTCACCGCTCCCGAATTAGGTTCATCTGGTTTGTCTCGTTTATTTCGTTTGTTTGGTGCGTCTGGTCTGTTTGGTCTGTCTGGTTCAACCAAACAAACGAGATAGTCCAGATAGACAAGAGAGACCCATAGAGGAGTCAGGCGCGCTTGGAAGACGGCACGACCTCGCCCACACGGCGGGGTCTTATTCTGTGACGATGGGTAATGGGCGCACACGGAGGCGTGTCTCTTCAATCACGACCACCGCCCCCCGTTCGAGAGATTCCGCAATTTCATTCAAATTGGACAGAAGGAATGAGACCTGAGACTCCGGCCTTCTTGGGACCATCCGCCGCAACAGGATTACGGACGGTGCCTTTCCCCGGTGGAGAGCCAGTAGCGTCCCGAAATCGGTATCTGCCGAGACGATAATGCGCTCCTCACGCGCAGCACGATCAAAAATGACTTCGTCTTCTGATTCTTGCAGTCCGTAGTCACGCACATGGATCGCATCGTGTCCCGCCCTCCGTAGGCCCTCGGCGAATACTGGCGACAGAGCATTGTCCACCAGAAACTTCATGCCGGAGCCGTCAGCGGCAATTCACGTTCGCGAACGGCCTCCGCGGCGTATTGCAAGGCTTCACGGATGTCCTCGGTACGGAGATCCGGATAGGTCTTCAGAATCTCCTCTGTGGTCATGCCATCTGCGAGCATACCTACGACCGTCGCCACCGGAATGCGCAACCCGCGAACGCAAGGGACCCCTCCCATCTGGAGGGGGCTCACGGTGATTCGCGTAAATTTCATAGCCGATCACCTCATGCTGATTGTTTCGTTCTCACTGTAGGCCAACGACGGAACCATGTCCAACCGTCCTTACAAATGGTTTGTCTCGTTTATTTCGTTTGTTTGGTGCGTCTGGTCTGTTTGGTCTGTCTGGATTTTCTTCATAACTACTCAGGTAGATAGGCTGAAGGCGGGTCTGTCTTGTCTATCTGGTTTGTTTTGTTGCTTAACCCGGAAAACCACAACCAAATAAACGAGACAGACCAGATAGACCAAATGAACAAGATCGGCCTTCAGCCTGAACCCCTGATTCGTTACCATCAGAATACTTTTTCCTTGAGCACACGCAGCAGGTACTGCCCATACCCGTTTTTCGTCAGGGGCTGCGCGAGCCTTTCAAGTTGGGCGGCATCAATCCATTGCCGCCGGTAGGCAATTTCCTCCGGGCAGGCCACTTTAAGCCCTTGGCGATTTTCCAGTGTGGCAATGAACTGGCTGGCGTCGAGCAGCGATTCGTGTGTGCCGGTGTCCAGCCAGGCATAACCACGACCCATAATTTCGACTGTGAGCGCGCCTTGTTCTAGATACATGCGGTTCAGGTCAGTGATTTCAAGTTCGCCGCGCGGTGAGGGCTTGAGGTTTTTGGCCAGATCAACCACTTGTTGGTCGTAGAAATACAGACCGGTCACGGCGTAGTTGGATTTCGGCTGCTTGGGCTTTTCTTCCAGCGACAGTACTTTGCCGTGCGCATCGAACTCGACCACTCCATACCGCTCCGGGTCGTGAACGTGGTAGGCGAAGACCGTGGCCCCCTCGGTGCGTGCCATTGCGTTGCCCAGTAGCTGATGGAAATCGTGACCGTAGAAAATGTTGTCGCCCAGCACCAGCGCAGACAGATCGTTGCCGATGAAGGATTCGCCGATGATGAAGGCTTGCGCCAGACCATCGGGCGATTGCTGCACGGCATATTCTAGATGTAGGCCCCATCGCTCGCCCGTGCCGAGCAGTTGCTGAAAGCGCGGAGTGTCCTGTGGCGTAGAAATAATGAGGATCTCGCGTATCCCCGCCAGCATGAGGGTGCTGAGCGGGTAGTAGATCATCGGCTTGTCGAACACCGGCAATAGCTGCTTGCTGATCGCCAGCGTTGCGGGATGCAATCGTGTGCCGGAGCCGCCGGCGAGAATGATGCCTTTTCTGGGGAGGGGGGAGTGGGGAGTAGTGAGTGGTGAGTTGTGAGTTGTGAGTTGTGTCATGTGGTGCTCAACTTTTTGTGCAAACCAGTTAATAACTTTCCGGTGCTATTCGCCAATTCAAAGGCGGGGTGGTCCGGTAGAGCGAAGCCAAGCATAACCGCCAGTTGTAGCTGGGTTTCAAGTTCAGCCAACGAGCCTCGCGATATCCCAATGAAATTCAAGAACTCCTTTACACCGTTGCGGCCAGCGCCTTCGGCGATATTGCTGGGAATTGACACGGCTGCCCGCCTCATCTGCTGCGAGAGTCCATAACGTTCCTCCGCTGGAAAAGTAGCCGTCATCTGATACACCGCTTTAGCCAATTCCATCGAGAATTTCCAGGCGTCTAGCTGTTCGTGTGGTTTACCCATTGATGATTACTGGTGAGTGGTAAATGGTAAGTGGTGAGTAGTGAGTGGGGAGTGGTTTTTCAACTTACTACTTACAACTAACAACTCACAACTAACCACTTACAACTCTCAACTCACCACTTCCTACTTACCACTCCCCATCACTTCTTCCAGCATGCGCGCCACGCCGGCTTGCCACTGCGGCAGATGCACATCGAAAGTCGTTTGCAGTTTACTGGCGTCCAGGCGCGAGTTCAGAGGTCGCCTGGCGGGCAAAGGAAATGCGCTGGTTGGCACCGCGATCACATTTTCCTCGGCGACCTTGAGTTCGATCCCGGCTTGACGAGCCAGATTCAGCACATAACAGGCGTAGCCGTGCCACGAGGTTTCGCCTCTTGCAACCAGATGGTACAGGCCGGACAATTCCGGTTGCTGCAGGGCCGTGCGGATGGCGTGGGCTGTGACATCTGCCAGCAGGTCAGCGCCGGTAGGGGCGCCGATCTGATCGTCAATGACGGTGAGACGATCACGTTCCTGAGCAAGACGGAGCATGGTTCTGACGAAGTTGCCGCCACGCGACGCATACACCCAACTGGTGCGGAAGATCAGATGCCGGCAGCCCGAAGCGCGGATGGCCTCCTCGCCTTCCAGCTTGGTCGAGCCGTATACACTCAAGGGTCCGGTGGGGTCGGTTTCCACCCAGGGCTTGCTGCCACCGCCATCAAATACATAGTCGGTGGAGTAATGGATCAGCCAGCTCCCCAACTTCCGCGCTTCCCGGGCAAGTATGCCCGGAGCCAGGGCATTGATGGTGCGGACTAGCTCCGGTTCGCTCTCGGCCTTGTCTACGGCGGTATAGGCAGCGGCATTGACGATCACATCCGGAGCGATGGCGCGCACGGTGTGGGCAATATCGTCCGGACGGGTGAAGTCGCCGCACTGCTGCCGGCTATCAAAGTCCAGCGCGATCAGCTCGCCTAAGGGCGCAAGGCTGCGCTGCAATTCCCAGCCTACCTGGCCGCCTTTACCAAACAACAGAATTTTCATCAGCCGCGCCCTTGGTAATTTTTCTCGACCCATTTCCGGTATGCGCCCGATTGCACATTGCTGACCCAGCTCTGGTTATCCAGATACCACTGTACGGTTTTGCGTATGCCAGTTTCGAAGGTTTCAGCGGGTTTCCAGCCCAGTTCGTGCTCGATCTTGCCGGCATCGATGGCGTAGCGGCGATCATGGCCGGGGCGGTCCGCAACATGAGTGATGAGGGAGCGGTAAGTAGTGAGTGGGAAGTGGGGAGTGGGCAGTGGGGGGGTCCCACTTCCTACTTCCCACTTTCTACTTTCTACTCCCCACTCACCACTCACCGGCTTTAGCTCGTCGAGAATGTCGCAAACCGTGTGGACGATTTCGATATTGGGCTTTTCGTTGCAGCCGCCGATGTTGTAGACCTCGCCTACCCGTCCGGCTTCGAGCACCCGGCGGATGGCGCTGCAATGGTCTTTCACATACAGCCAGTCGCGGATCTGCTGGCCGTCACCGTATACCGGCAACGGCTTGCCCGCGAGAGCATTAATGATCATCAGCGGGATGAGCTTCTCCGGAAAATGGTAGGGGCCATAGTTGTTGGAGCAGTTGGTGGTGAGCACCGGTAGCCCATAGGTGTGGTGGTAGGCGCGCACCAGGTGATCGCTGGCGGCCTTGCTTGCCGAGTACGGGCTGTTGGGCTCGTAGCGGCGGGTTTCGCTGAAAGCTGGTTCGCCCTTGGCCAGGGAGCCGTAGACCTCGTCGGTCGAAATGTGAAGGAAACGGAAACTCTGCTTTGTCTCGTTATTCAACCCGCTCCAGTAGACGCGCACGGCTTCCAATAACCGGAAGGTGCCGATGATGTTGGTATGGATGAAATCTTCCGGGCCGTGGATGGAACGGTCCACATGGCTTTCAGCGGCGAAGTTAATAATACTGCGCGGCTGATACTGAGCAAGCAGGCCGGCTACCAGGGAGGAATCACCGATGTCGCCCTGTACGAAGATGTGCCGCTTATCCGCTGCCAGCGAAGCGAGGTTCTGCAAATTGCCCGCGTAGGTGAGCGCGTCGAGATTAATAATCCCTTCGTCTGATTGTGCCAGCCAGTCCAACACAAAATTTGCACCAATGAATCCGGCGCCGCCTGTTACTAGAATCATTCTATATCCCTAAAATGCATGGTAGAAACCAGCAGGGTTCACGCAAATTGGGTCTGCATGACCATTGACTTCGACTCGTATTGAAGGTGCATGAAAATGGTTCGAGGTTTAAGAGGACCGTTGTTTGGTTTGTCTGGTTTGTTCGGTCTGTCTGGTCTGTCTCGTGTGTTTGGTTGAACGAAACTAACCAGAGAGATCAGACGATTACGGCAACTCTAAGGCTCGCACGAGGCTCCGCAGGAGTTCTTCGAAAAGCGGTTCATACTCCTTGAGGTTCCGATAGATCGCTATGGACGTGCGCTCGTTATAGGTGTGCACCGTAAGATTGCGATCCTCGATCATTCGAATCCACAGTGGACTGTCTCGAACAAGTCCGCAAGTGAAGGCTTCACTCAGGCACCCCTTGGGCGAATGGCACAAGACTCCCTGTTCCCGCAGCACCCGTTGAACGGCTTTCCAAGCCAGTTCGTAGGTAAATTCGAACCGTTTAATCGCCGCATCCCGAACGAGCGCCGACTCCGGTTCTCCCAGTACTTCTTGGAGCCGTCGTAGCGCCTGCTCAAACGTTCTCACAGCTTCTGTACCTTCCATTATGTCAACACCTGCCCCTGGCTTAGAACGCGATCCCGAAACCGGTCATGAACCTGTTGGATATCGATGATCTGAATCTTTCTCAGGGTCGGCAACTTATCAATCTCCTCGTGGATTTCCGACATGACAGTCGAATCCACAGCGGTGGCTCCTTCGATTGCAATATCGATGTCTGATGTCGGAGCGGCTTCCAACGTTGCCCAGGAACCAAACAAGAGAATCCGGTGCGACTCAGCCGGAAGATATCGGCGAATCACTTGGACTATACGCGTGAGGATCGGCTGAATATCCTGCTCCTTCATCTTTCCTATGAAACTCACCTGACCTTTTCCCTCCATCATGCCCTGTCCTCACACCAACGGATTGTCATTTACCACAGCATAACAAAATGGGGGCTGGCATGCCGGGATCATCCTGCACTAACTGTCTAACCAGGATATTCGTGTCGAGACCGATCATCGTCGGCCTCCTCGTTTGCGAATCGCCCGGTTCATGTCTTCGACACTGACCGGCCGATCCGGGGGCTTGAGCATCCCCGCCGACTCTGACGCGTCAATGCGTGCTGGTACTACCGGCACGCGATCGTCCTCATCGATCACAAATTCCTGACAGTCTCCCGGATGGAGATTGAGTCGATTCCGAATGTCCTTGGGGATGGCTGTTTGACCTTTGCTGGTCAGGATCATTGCCGGTTACGGCAAGTGGGTCAAACAACATTGATGCCACCTCTAGCAGCTTGGGCACCCTCATGGATTGGCTTCCAGCCATGCCTGGAACATCAGCACATCCCATAGGTAATAGGACCAATTGCGCGAACCGGTCAGATGTTCCGCCCATTTCCTTCGAATCGGACGAGGGTCGAAGTAGCCTTCGCGTCGCAGCCGTGCCTCATCCAGCAACTCCTCTGCCCAGCCCTTCAGCGGCCCACGCAGCCACATATCGATGGGCACACCAAAACCCATCTTTGGCCGCTCGATCAGTTCCTTCGGCACATGGCGATAGAGTACTTGATGCAGAAGCCATTTACCTTGGCCGTGACGAATCTTCATTGATAAAGGAAGCGCCCAGGCAAACTCCACCACGCGGTGATCTAAAAAAGGCACCCGCGTCTCCAGCGAGACGCTCATCGCCGCGCGATCCACTTTAGTGAGGATGTCGTCGGGTAAATAGACCATCTGATCCAGGTACATCATGCGCTGCTCGAAATCCGGCAGGCCCGTCCATTGCGCCAAATCAGTCAACACCGTGGGCGGTTCATGCGTGCCGAGCACGACTTCGGTCGGCTGCTTCCAGTGCGACACCAAGCCAAGGTAAATTTCCTCCGGCGTCCTCACCGCCAGAATCTCAGCTAGCTTGTGCAATTTGTCGCCGGGGTTTGCATAACGCCAGCCAACCGGCAGGAAGCGGGACAGGCCCCTGAACAGGCCGTTCCATGCGGAAGGCGGTAATGCCGTGAGGGCCCCTGCCAAGGCCGCTCGCAGAGGTTGCGGTGCCCAACCGACGCGTCGCCAGATGCTTGTGGCCCAGAAATAGCGGTTATAACCACCGAATAGTTCATCACCGCCATCGCCAGAAAGGCTCACGGTTACGTGCCGACGAGCCAGTTCGCTGACTAAAAAAGTCGGAATTTGTGATGCGTCAGAAAACGGCTCGTCGTATAGCACTGGCAAGCGGGGGATGACGTTCATTACCTCTTTCGGCATGACATATAGTTCGGTGTGCTCTGTCCCAAGATGACGTGCCACCGACTTGGCGTGCTGCGCCTCATCATACCCTTCCTCATGGAAGCCGATGGTGAAGGTTTTGACCGGACGGCTTGACTGCGCCTGCATCAAGGCCACCACGGTAGAGGAATCCACCCCGCCAGAGAGGAACGCACCCAACGGCACATCGGCAATCATCTGTGGGCCGATGGATTCCAGCAAATGTGCTTCCAATGCCATAACGGCTTCCGTCTCGCTGCCAGCAAACGGGTGTGACTGTCCCCGCTCGGCCACCCCTCGCACCGACCAGTAGCACACCGGCTCGCCTTCCCTCTTGCCCATCAGCAGATTCAGGTACGTCCCCGGCAGCAGCTTGCGGATACCCTTGTAAATCGAATACGGTGCCGGAATGTAGTTGTGCCTGAGCAGGAGTGTCAGCGCGGCGCGATCGATCTCACCCTGGAACGCTGGATGCGCCTTTAGCGCCTTTAACTCGGAGCCAAAGAGAAACGTATTCCCTTGCCAACCATAGTAAAGCGGCTTTTCACCCATGCGATCGCGTGCTAGGGTCAACACCTGGTCCGCCCGATCCCACAAGGCAAAGGCAAACATCCCGACAAATCGCTGCACCGCTTTCTCAATGCCCCACTCCTCGAATGCAGCCAGCATGACTTCTGTATCAGAATGTCCACGAAACTTCGCACCGGCCTGTTCCAGTTCAGTCCGCAACTCGGCAAAATTGTAGACCTCTCCGTTGTAAGAGATGACGTACCGGCCGCTGGCCGAACCCATTGGCTGATGCCCTTCGGGTGACAAATCAAGAATCGACAGTCGGGCGTGGCCAAGCGCAATCCCTACCCGTTCATCACACCAGACCCCGGAATCATCGGGGCCTCGATAACGAATAGACGCCACCATGTTCCGAACGCTAGACGTTAATTCGGTGATGGGCTGACCCATGACCCCAGCAATCCCGCACATTCGTTGGTCCCCTGACGCCTATCTACGGATAAAAATGATGCGATGCACTGTCATGACTCACGCCAAGCGTGAGGAGCGAGACTTGCGAGAAAAGCGAGATGAGTGAGACAGCCGACGGTTCGAGGTCCGCAGTTCGAGGTTTCGGGAATTAGGTCTTGGTGACTGCTCACCGAGGCAGCCTGGCGGCAATGATCTTGGCGAATTCGCTGAAATCGCTCAAGTGATTCAGAGCGATACCGTGGACAATCGCCCAATCGATTTCCTCATAGTGATGCACGGCAATATTCCGAAAGCCTACCGCCTTCTTGAGTTGTTGCGCCAGAGGTTCGGGAATGACTCCGGCGTGGGCCAGCGCATCGAAAGTTTGTCCCATCGTATCCGGCGGCGACACATCCAGGTCGGTAATGAGGTGTGCGCCAAGGTCCACGCACAACTGCACGGCTCTACTCAGATTGAGGGTGACGATATCTTGGAGATCAGGATCCCGGCTTAGCTTGTCCGGATCGGATGGACACTTCTCCGCAACACGCTGGAGACAGCGGCGCAGGGATTCGAGTTTATGCTCGATTACTTCCCGATCCATGCCCGCCTCCGTTCAGCAAGGATTCTTGTGCGATAGGGCAGGTAGTCCGCCTGATCGAACAGGTGTCTGCGGATGAGGTCGGCGTAGCACGTCCCGCCGCCCAACAGTCTTTTTCCATGCCGAAGGATTTGGCCTAATAGCGGCTCGCCGACGACGTAGAGATCTACCAAGTCCACCGGCCTGCCCGTTCGCTCGGCCAACTCGTTCACCAATGCCAGTTTCTCACCGGTCGTGAGGCGGTGTCCGGCGTCTACGGCCAGGTCCAGATCGCTGTCCACCTGCTCACGGCCGACAGCCAGTGAACCGAATAGTATGACCAGTCTGATACCCGGCTGTGTGTCGATAGCAGCCAGGATCGCTTGTATCAGGTCAGGCTGGAGGGGTTCAGGCTGAAGGCCGATCTTGTTCATTTGGTCTATCTGGTCTGTCTCGTTTATCTGGTCTATTCGGTCTGTCCCCGATCCTTCAGCCTGAACCCCTTCAGCCTATCAACCTAAGTAGTTACAAATAAACAAGGGTTAGCTACACCGGCGCCACATCGTTCACATCGATCTCCACGGCTGCGGCCTGCTGAATGAGACGAACGCCCAGCACGAGCCGGTGGCGCTTTTCTTTACGCAAGAGAATCCCGCGCACGCCTTTGAGCGGCCCTCGAATCACCTCGACCGCCATGCCTTCGTGCAGATACGGATGGGAATCATAGGGCAGCACGCTCATCATCAGAGTCTTGATCGCCCCGATCTCCTCATCCGCAATCGGCTCCGGACAATGGCCGGCCCCAACGATATCGACCACACCGATCGTCTTGAGGACCGGCAACTTTTGATCCAGCGCAAATCGGACGAAGCAATAGCCTGAAAAAAGCGGGACTTCGATTTCTTTCTTCCGATCCTTCCACTGGCTCAGTCGTTTGATCGTCGGCAATAACGGATCAAGACCCTGATTCGCCAGCTGATCGCGCACGATCTTTTCATGCCGCGACCGCGTCCGAAGGGCGTACCAACGAAGAGCGTCTATCTGGTCTGTCTGGTTCATCTGGTTTGTCTGGTTCATCGGATCTGTTTGGTTCATTTCGTTGGTCTGGTTTGTTTGGTGCGCAGGTATTTGATGAGGCCAGAGATGATTCGCCCCGCTTTGTCGGCCTGCGCGTAAATCGACTCAAATGCGTCCTTGGACAGATATCCTTGGTCCACGGCGATATACAGATGGCTTTGAACTTCGGCAGATGACGACATGGCGATGAACAGAAACTGCACGAACTCTTTGTTCGAGCGACGCACAAACCCTTCCGCAATATTGGCCATTACCGAGCCTGCAGCGCTCTGAATCTGACTACAGAGACGCGCATCTCTTTTCCATGCAGAGTTCTGCTCAATGGCTTCGTAAACTTGCCGCGTCAGCTGGCGAGCTTCTTTCCAACAATCGAGCTCTTCAAAACGAGTTAACTTCATAACTAAATTGGTTCGTTTGGTTTGTTTTGTTCATCTGGTTTATTTGGTTGGCCGATCCTTCCAACCAGACAAACTAAACAAACCTCCTCAACCAAATGAACCATCCCCGGGCACAGCTCCGCCCTTTCACTTACAGGACCACTTCGCCCATCTACACAACATTGACTCAGGCGCGACGGCTTGTCTGATTTGTTTCGTTAATTTGGTTGGCCGATTCTTCCAACCAGATAAACCAA
>Ga0194035_1001697_pt1 | contig 11393 bp, 10 predicted proteins | sample JunL2320m_MetaG_FD_148680 | JGI IMG/M metagenome (GOLD analysis project Ga0194035, IMG submission 148680) | Anoxic zone freshwater microbial communities from boreal shield lake in IISD Experimental Lakes Area, Ontario, Canada - Jun2016-L239-20m | ecosystem: Environmental > Aquatic > Freshwater >...
ACGGGGTACGGGGTACGGGGTAAAAGAACTCGCTTCACCTCTCACGCCTAACGCGTCACACGTCTTGTTGATCTCGTCTGACGCTTCACGTTTCACGTTTAACGTTTCACGTCTTCTAATCTCCGCCGTCGCGGCAAAACCATCCATTTCCGGCATCTGGCAATCCATGATGACCAAGGTATAGTTGATCCGCCCGAGCGCCTCGAGGGCCTCTTTGCCATTGGCCACCACATCCACCCGATACCCTAACTTCTCCAACATCCGGGTCGCCACCTTCTGGTTGATGACGTTGTCCTCGGCGAGCAGAATCTTGGGGGTGCCCTGGGCCTTGCTCTCGGCTAAACTGTGGCGCGTGATCAATACGGGCGGCGAGTGCGGTGCCACCACGGCAAGGAGACACTCATACAAGCGCGCCTCATGCACCGGCTTGGTGAGGTACGCGGCATATCCTGCCGCCTGCGCCGCCTGGGCATCGCCCCGCTGTCCCTGGGACGTCAAGAGAATAAGACGGGTGGGTGCCAGCAGCGGATCCGCCTTGATCGCCCGGGCCAGTTCAAAGCCGTCCATCCCTGGCATCTGCATGTCTATGATAGCGATCGCGCAGGAAGCACCCTCAGCAGCCGCGGTGCGCAAGCTGGCCAAGGCCTCCGGTCCGTCCACGGCCAGCCGACACCGGACGCCCCATTTCTCCGCATAGACTTCCAGAATGCGCCGGTTGGTGGCATGATCATCTACGATGCAGAGCCCGAGCCCGCGCAAGTCCTGCGCAGGCCGGTCGAGCCCCGTCTGTGCGCCGGACGGCTGAGTGGCCAGCGGCACCGCGAACCAGAACGTACTGCCCCTTCCCTGCTGACTCTCCACCCCGATCTGGCCCCCCATGAGATCCGTGAGCTGTTTGCAGATGGCGAGCCCCAACCCCGTTCCGCCATACTTGCGCGTGGTCGAGTTGTCAGCCTGAGTGAAGGACTGAAAGAGGCGCCCTTGCGCTTCAGGCGACAGGCCGATGCCGCTATCTTGGACCTCGAATCGCACCGTGGCCATGTCATCCGTACCCTGCACCAGCGACACAGAAAGCACGACTTCGCCCTGGGCCGTAAACTTGAGGGCGTTCGACAGGAGGTTCAGCAGAATCTGGCGGAGGCGTCCTGGATCGCCCCGGAGGGCGGAGGGGATGTTCGCATGGACCAGGCAGGCCAGGTTCACCTCCTTGTCGGCGGCGAGCTGAGCCACCAGATCCATCGTTTCGTCGACGGCGGTGCGCAGGTCAAAATCGATGAGTTCCAAGGACAACTTGCCGGCTTCAATTTTCGAAAAGTCGAGGATGTCGTTGATGACCATGAGCAGGTGCTCCCCGCTGCTGCGGACGGTCTCGGCACATTCCCGTTGCTCGGCGGTGAGGGTGGTATCCAACAGGAGGCCGGTCATGCCGATGACGCCATTCAGGGGAGTCCGAATCTCATGGCTCATGGTCGCCAGAAAAGCCGACTTGATTTTGACCGCTTCCAACGCCTGCTCGCGAGCTACGGCCAGTTCAGTCGTCCGCTGGTACACTTTGCCCTCCAGGGAGACGTTCATCTCGATCAGCTCCCTGGACTGGGCTTTGAGGAGCCCTGCCGTCACCTGAGCCGCGACTACGGCTTGCTCGAATTCCCCATGATCGGATCGGCCGTTCGACTCGTCCACCTTCACCTTTTCAGCGTTCTTCGTGAAAACCACCGCGCCGCCTGAAAGATCGAAGACCGAGAAGGCTTCTTTCAGTTGCGTCAGAATCAAATTGAACGCTGCCCCCACCTGCATCATGACAAACCGGATGACAAAGAAACCGATCAGGATCGAAACCAGCGTAACAGCGATCGTGCGCCACATGGCCAACAAGATTTCATGCTGAATCCGAGCCAGGGAGTATTCGATACGAATCCACGCGGTAATTTCTCGCCCATTGTACAAGGGCTCCACAAGGACTAGGGCCGGTTCACCGGACTGGTTGATGATGGCACTAAGATTTTCAATGCCTGATTTTCCGAACATTTCCCACAGAGAATCGCTCAGAACGGTTCCGATCCGCTCAGGATGCTTGGCTGCAACAATCAGGTTGTCCGGATCGATCACGTCCAGTTCCCGGATGTCGGGATTGTTCTGATAGGACGACAACGCCTCCTGAAAGCGAAACAGATTATTGAAGATCGCTGTCGCTCCGGACACGGCAAACGCACGGCCGATCTCACGGACCTGCTCTTCGGCGGCCTGATGGAGGGCAACCGTTTGCTGCCTGATAGTCCATACCGAACCGCCACCGATGATCAGCAGGATAAACAAGCAGAGCCAGACCGTCAGTCTGGTCCGCAGACTACCAGCCCATATGCGCATGAACCCTGTCCAGATAGAGGTCAACAATGTCGGCATAGTTCGTCGCGAAAGCGCGTTCCTCGTGAAGCGTTGCGAGCTTCTAGCTGCTGATTTCGAGTTTCATGTTTCTAGTTTCACGTTTTCGGAAGCTGGTCTCTGATAACCTGAAACAAGAAACTAGAAACTCCAGAGAAGTGTTCATGAATAATGCCGGTAAGGCTCCTATGGGTATTGGAACGTCACGGACAACTCGCCCTGCGACGGGACGATCACCTGTTTCGTGAGCGCGCCCAGTGTTTCATGCCAGATGCTGATCTCTTGTTTTCCTGGGGGGACGCCGGCGATCGAGAACGACCCCTTCGCATCCGTGATCGCGACGAAGTCGTGATCGATCACCATGACAAAGCCCTGCATAAAGGTATGCGCGTCGCACGTCAGCTTCATCAGACCAGGACTCCTCACCCTCTTCTGGACTGGCTTGCCTCCGGCGACGAGGGCCACGTTCAAGAATGTCCGATTGTCCGCAAAGATATGGGTGTTGTGCATCACCGGATCCTCGTTTCGAGTCTCAAGAAGATCGCCAGTCTTCGCCATCCCGACTCGTGGATGGAAGGCGCACGTCCGGTTCGTGACCGTAGGGATGGTCGAGGGCTGGTCGGTGGCCGGCATGACGGGCCTGTCCTGCAGCACCAGGCTGACGACCGTGTCTTTGACGCCGCCGGACGCGGGATCGACGATCATCGGCTGAATGGACTGTGACGCGCCGCAGGTCTCCGGATTGCGTGTGACCTCGACGACCTGTGGCGGAGGGACTGCGCCGCGAAAGATCACGCGCCCCACGATTGTCGCACCAGTCGACGCAGTGAGGCCGCTGTCAGCAGCGCCCCACGCAGGCAGGCTGAGAACGACCAGCGCGATCCATGCCCCGCCGAGGGCCATTCGTTGTCGAGGCAGAACAATCGTCATGGTCGCACCTCCGGAGAAAGCGACAGAATGTAGTTCACCACATGCCAGAGTTGTTCTTCTTTCCCGACAAACTGTCCGGCATACGAGGGCATAGGCGTTCCATCCAACCCAGTAATGAGCGTGCGATAGATATCGCGTGGTGAAGCCCCATTCTTGTATGACGCGCGATTTGTCAGATCCGTGGCGGCGATGCGAAGCCCTGCACCGTCGCGCAAGCTTCCTGCCTCAGCGAGGGGTCCATCGCCTCCCCCACTCGGACCATGACACACGAAACATTCCAAGGATCGATACAATCTCCCACCCGTCTCCAGGCTTTCAGGCGAGGACGGGATCGATGGCAACCCGATGGAAAGAGGCTTTGCGGCTTCCTGCTGAAAGACATCCGAGAATGATTTGATATAGGCGATTACCGCCCACCGATCCTCTGCGCTGAGGCCGACGAAGGACGGCATGAAACCAGGAATCCCACGGGTCAGCGTTCTGAACAGATCTTGATCGGTCGGCGCCTCGCCTGAGGCGGTGGTCCGAAACTTATACTCTCCAATTGTAAAGTCTCTCGGCCTGGGTGAGGAATAGCGACCAATGAACCAGCCCGCCGGCCCATCGCCTTTTCCCGCGGCGCCATGGCAGAACAGGCAGGACCGTTCATAGATCATTCTCCCATGCTCTCGCGTCGCTCGATGGTCTTCGGGCTTCACCGCCAAGACCGTCGTCGCCGCCAATCCTATTGTCAGGATCGTGACCGATAGCATCAGAAATCTCAGTCCCATAGATCTCACCATCTGTGCGCTAGAATATGATGTCGATTCCGCTAAAAAAGGCGTTTCGAAGGTTCGTCGCGGCCGTCTCGCCCCCTTCGGATTTTCTGACGTTGACATCGTTACGGGCAAAGATCGCCACGTTGGTACGAAGAAAATGTTTTACTTGGGCCCCCACAAAGGCGGATGACTGCCGTTGGTCGAGCATCCCACCGGCATCCAGATTGTCATACCGCAGCGACACCAGTGTCTTGTCCGTCACATAGGTGTCCGCGCCGATCGTCAAACCCGTCGCAGTCGAGTCGAAGGTGCCGGCCACCCCCATCGGCGTCTTGTTGATCTTGTCGACGGCAAAGGCTGTATAGACATCGACCATCTTATAGGTCGCCCGGGCAGATACGCCGTAGCGATTCCAATTCACATCCTCTTGCGTCTGCACCTTCGCGTTGCTGTTGCCCTGATAGACGAATCCGGAGATGCTCGCAGAGAAGTTCTGCACCTTCGCGTAATCGAACCGAATCATGCCGTAGACATCCTTCCCCTTATTCGAATCGCCTAAAGTCTCGTTGGCTCCATTCAGAATACCCACTTGATAGAGAAACCAATCCCCGAACGGGCGTCCATGGATGTCGGCACCGACCTCCGCACCTGAATTGTATAACGACGCGGCATAGGGAGACAGATAGTTCCCTGATCGGTCGTAGAGACCGTAGAACTTGGTTGCAAAAGCACTAGGTGTAAGGCCGGCCCGATTGATCGTGCAGGGGATAAATGCGCCTCCGCACGAGGTACTTTCACCGACGTCGAGCAGTTGCTGGCGCACCGTAGCATAGGAAGAGAATGTATTGGGATCGAACTTTCCTACTCGCAGATGCGCGAGATTATAAGACCCGAGGTTGTTAAAGGTCACGAAGCCCCGCTCCACTGCTGCGCCACCTGCCTGGACATCATGGCCCAACTCGACCATAAAGCCGATGTTTTTGGCTACGGTCCCTCCGGCAAACAGCACGAAATTTTCAGGAAACATAAACTCGGTTTTGTTTTCAACAACCCCGGCGTCGGCGCCTGGAGGGTTCTGCTTCTTGAAACTCCAACTGCTGGTCGTATTTCCGACGATTCGAAACCCCAAATAGTTCGTCACGTCATCAAGCGTCATTTCACCCAGCTTCCTCTTGCCGACGATGCCGCCGTCTTCCGTGCCGGGCATCTGATATCCGTTTTCAAGGAACCGCTGGCCAAACTGATTCAGAATCGGAGGCGCGGTATGACAGGCCATGCAATTCACATCGTACTTACGAGCAAAGGGGGGGATGGCCTGCGCCTGCGTCGGCACAAAGAGTGACAGCAGTGTGGGAAGAATTGTTGCACCCAGACAGACGGCGAACAGGCCAATCCATTTGCGGGCTAAATTATAATCACGCATAGCATCGTGATAGGTCTAGCCACCCATACCTCCTGAGTAGTAAATACACCCATAGGCCCTATCGGCTCATTGCTGTTCGTTCTTGAATGGGGCGGGGGTGCAGGGATTCAGGCTGAAGTGTTCGGATCTTCGACCTCCGGCCTCCAACTTCAAACCTTCAGCCTGCATCCCTTCAGCCTTCGGACTAGGCCGGAATCGCCTCAGCAGGCGTCAGGCTCTGGCTACGCTCGGCGTGGTTTGGAGCGGAAAATACCGGATAGCGAGTGGGATAGTCTTCGGAAAGAACAAGTTGCTTGCAGCGTCTCGTGCGGGGATTCATGAGGAGAGGTCCGCGAAGATTGGCGGTCATGGCAGTGGGATCATCCGATGGAATGGTGAGGATGACCGCGAGGCTCAGCTCGTCAGTCTCATTCCCTTCCACCTCAAACCTCGCCTCCGGCGAAATCGTGACCTGGTAGTTTTGTTTGAACAACGTGGGGTCGATGACCACAAACGCAAGAGACGCCTCCTCCGCACAGTGCAGCCATTTGAATGGAGCATCGGTATCATGGTCGAGTATCACATAGCTGGTCCATTCTGGAAATCCGAGCAACCCTGACGGAAAGGTCAGGAGTGACTCACGAGGGACATCGAACGTACCAAAGCGAGTTGACGCGACATTCATAACAACGGTTCCTTGGGGTTAGGCAAGTTTTTTTCGCAATAATCGCCGAAAGTCGTCGAGCGGTACCACTGGCGTGCGTGCCGCAAGTTGGTTCTCCTCTTGAATCCTGACACAGACTTCGTCGCGATGGACTTCAGTCGTCCGTGGCGCTTCGATGCCCAAGCGAACCTGTCCATTCGTTACCCCCAGCACCACGATCCGGATGTCCGGACCGATGGCCACACCCTCACCGCGTCTTCTTGTCAGAACTAGCATCCGTGCAATCCAATCTCTAACAGGATGCTGAAAAAGCCTGTCCAGCGTCGTTCTCGCGTCGCTCAGATCCTCAACGTACCCCAGAGGGTACGCCTCCGGTCTTCACTCGCTGCGGCCTTGCTGGACAGCCTTTTTAAGCATCCTGCGACTAATTTTGCATCAGCGCCCACGGAAAACTCCATCGGCGTTTTGTGTATAAACCGAGTTTCCCCCGCAACCTGCTAGGCCGTGGCGCGTGACGCGCGATCCGAAGTTCGAGGTTATCGGAACTTCACACCAAGAACTTCGAACCCCGAACCACGTCCATCCTGCTCAGCCATCAGCGGAGAAACTTCAAGAGCGACGAATCAAACAATCGTGTGAACGTCTGGCTAGTCGCCTGGTACGCTGTTTGCTGCAGCTGAAGCTCCGTCAGCGCCGTTGCCAGATCGGTGTCGGTTTGATCGGAGAGCGCTTTTTGAATGGCCTCGGAAACGATCTGTGAAGTCCCTTGCGCCGTATCCAGACGGTTGGCGATAGCCCCGATCTGCCCTTGCGCTATACTGATCTGCGCCGTAGCCTGATCGAGAGCTCCGATCCCCGTTTCGATTCCCGCTCTGTCATTGGTTTCCAAGGCGGTCAGTAAATTGGCGAGGTCGGTAAAGATATTCGTGGTGGCCCCCGTAAACACCTGATCGCCCGGGAGAACAATCTGTGTGGTTTGGCCAGGGCCAACCACAATAGACTGACTCTCGCTATTGCCCTGATACGAGACGGCGTCGCCGATACCCAACACAAATGGGGGCACATCGGTTTTGGTTCCGGCAAATACCGGTTGTCCACTGACTTCTGTATTGGCAAGTTGGATCAATTGCCGATGCAGTTGGCGAACCTCCTGAGCGATCGTCGCCCGGCCCTGCGCAGACGTCGTATCGCTCCTCGCTTGAACGGCCAGTTCACGAACCCGGCTGATGAGATTTTGAGCCTCCCCCAGGCTCCGGTCTGCCACTGTGACACGCGCCGTCCCAAATTGAATATTTCTGATCCATTGATCGTTCTCGGCGAGCGCGGACTTCTCAAGAATAACTTGCCCGAAAATACTGGGGTCATCGGAAGGTTTGGCGATGCGTTGCTGGGAAGCAATCTGCTCTTGCACACGGACGATATGTTCCTTGATGCGCTCCAAGCTCCCTGCCGTTGAGCCAAACAGCTGCTGATCAGAGACTCGCATGGTCAGGCCCCCTCTGGTCTATTCGGTCTATCTGGTCTATCTAGTCTGTTCGGTCTGTCTGGTCTATCTTGTTCGTCGGACCAAAGGAACCGGATAGACCGAATAGACCAGACAGACCAGATCATCGCTTGATCGACAAGATGGTTTGAAACATCTCGTCCGCTATGACTATCATGCGCGAGGCGGCCTCAAAGCTCCGTTGATACTGAAGAAGGTTGGCGAGCTCTTCGTCCATCGAGACGCCGGAAATTGACGAACGCTGGGATGTTAATTGATCGTGAAGAATCTGTTGGGCCTGGAGATTGCTTTGAGCTCCTTGCGCCGTTGAACCGAAATTCCCTGCGATCGTGCTGTAATACTCTTGAAAGGTGACATTCCCGAAAGAGGCAAAGTTCGTGTTGCTGAGACCGGCCAGGGTCAGAGCATTTGCGTTGTTGCCCGGCACGCCTGCTGCAGTTGATGAGGCCGCAATCTGCCGGACATTGGCTAACGAGACGGCGATCGTGCTGGCTGTCGTTCCGGTCGGAGCAAAAAAATCCTGGTTAGTGGAACCGTCTAGGCCGAAACCCAATCGATGTTGTTGATTGACCTGCGTGACGATTTCCGAAGCCAATGTGTCGAGGGAGGCCCGCAATGAAGGAATGGTTTGATCACGAACGTCAAGGAGCCCTTTGAGCCTCCCGCCCTGAATAACAGACGCCAAACTCGTCGTCGCCCCTGCCCCCACGCCATAGTGCACATCGAGCAGCCCATTGTTGCCGGAATTTGGGATTGCGACCAGCTGGTAGGTCCGCTCCTTATCAACCAGAACGTGCCCACGGCCGGCAGATACGGTCAATTGGCCCGAGGCGTCTTCGATCGATGACACCTCGATCAACTCGCCCAGTTCGGCGAGCGCGACTCCCCGTTCATCGCGCAGATCATTGGGCTGTTGCCCGCTGGATTCTGCGCCGGCAATTTTGGCGTTCAAATCGGCGATCTGGGATGTCAGACGATTCACATCCGTGACGGTTTGTCCGACTTGGCGGTCGAGAAATCCCTGCGCGGCAGTCAAGTCCGCGGCAGCCTGATTGAATCGACCCGCCAACGCCGTAGCCTTGGAGAGGAATACTGTCCTGGCAGACAAGTCGTTCGGATTGGTCGCCACGTCCTGAAGCGCGCCGAAAAATTCATTGAGCCCCGCCCCGATACCTAGATTATTGGCATCACCAAACAACGGCTCCAGCCTGGCTAGGGCATTGCTCGAAGCGGTAAACTCTCCCAGCCGTTCACGCGAGTCGAGTAATTGCTGCTCGACGAAAGCATCGAATGAACGTCGAATCGTCTCGGCATGCACACCCGTGCCGATCTGGCCAGGAGATCCATTCTCAGGCCTATTCTCGGACAGGGTGACCTGTTGTCGGGAAAACCCGGGCGTATTGACGTTCGCAATGTTGTGTCCCGTGACCGAGATAGCCTGTTGAGCTGTGAACAGGGCGGATTTGCCGATCTCCACCAATCTGTTAATTGACATTCGGCCCTCTATCAGGCTGCAGAAAAGCGGCACCGGCCCAATGGAAATCCAATGATCCGCATGTCTGTGTCATCGGGAGAAGATTTCGCAGGATGCCCAAAAAGTCTGTCCAGCAAGGCCGCAGCGAGTGAAGACCGGAGGCGTACCCTCTGGGGTACGTTGAGGATCTGAACGATGCGAGAACGATGCTGGCGGGCTTTTTCAGCATCCTGCTACCCTTTCTGTCGAAACATCATGGCACCCATGCCATATTCGTCAGGTTCTCCGGATCCGGAATAGAGTCCAAGAGGAGCCGTGGCCTGGCGCACGACGTTTAACCCTTTTCTGATGAAGGCTTGTAGGCTATTCAGGATGCCTGCATTGATCGATATCTCGTGACGAAGCGCACGAATCTTCCCTGCCATCCCCGTATACAATGTTTCCAGCCGCTGAGCGTCGGCTGTTTCCAGCCGCTCGAGAATGACGCTCAGGGATATGGCCGACGGAGCGAGGTTCCAACGGTCGGCCAACCGCACGACCCATGCCGTTCGCTCCGTTTCAAGCAGGAGAAGCTCGTCCAGCAGCGCGGCTCGCTGACGATTGACTTCAGCCATGTCTGTCAATGTGAGTGTTCTAAGAGCCTGCCGTTCCCGCTGAATATTGTCCGCCAGCACATCGCACTGGGCTTCTTCACGGCGTAGGATGTGATCCAGTTGCTGGAGGGCTGTCACGATGTCCTGCATAGTTTTCGGTATCCATTAAGCGTGAAGTGTATCTCGGAATTCGCACGAAACTCGCGAGGCGGGGCGAAGACTGACGGCTGAAGTGCTCTGACCTTCAGCCTGAATCCCTTCAGCCTTCCCAACCTATTAAAGAACTGCGTCGGTGAGCGTCTGACGGATAAGTGCGTCGGCAACCTGTCGCCCCGACACCGTATAGGTGCCGGCGTCTACCGATCGGCTAATCCGTTCAATCTGCGCTTCTCGTAAGGCATCGGGCTGATCGGCCAACGTCTTGATCCGCTGCATCTCCTTGGCCCGATCTGATATCTGCACCCGATCCTGGCGTCCGTCCTGCTGCGCATTCGGCTTCCCACCGACCGCATCGGTTCCCTGGATACCGAGTAGGATCTTAGCAAGATGATCTGGCTTACCATGACCGGTGATCTGCATGACGATGGCTCCTCTCTGTTCTTTCTTTCACAAACTCAGCCCAATACCCTATTGAGAGTGGGGGGATGATCCTTGTCGCCTCCAGTATCGGCTGTCGGTTCTGAAAACTTGAGGGGGGTGGCGTTTTTTTCTGTGTATTCATGAACCATTCTTGCAAATCCAATCCCTCCCGCTTCAGAAGCCAACCGGCCGATTTCCTGGTCATAAAAGGAGTAAAAATAGTCCCCCTCCTTGTTTTCCAGCACTCCCTTTGGGACAGTTGCTCTCATCTCTTTCAACAGGTTAGAGATAAAATAGGCCTCGAATTCATGGGCTGCGTCCTTAAGGTCCACCACATGTTCCTGACGACCTTGGGCATATCCTTGAGGAACTTGCGACAAGCCAAGCTGAGTTCTAGCTATATTTCCAATCGGGCTAAGGCTCTTTATATCCTGATACAAGGCAACACCATATATTAAGTTTATATATACTAATCATGGCCTTATCTATATAACATCAAGATTTGCCTGAAGTGCTCCGGCTGCGCTGAGGGCCGACAGAATAGCGACCAAGTCCCTGGGGGTCACTCCGACTGCATTCAGTGCTCGCACGACCTCCCCAAGTGTGACCGTTTCATCCACCACCACCAGTCTGGACTCCTGTTCCTTTGCCTCAGTCTGCACATCCTCAGTCTCGACCGTACGGCCACCAGAAGGCCCGCCAATCAACGGAGCGTTCGGCTGCGATACATTGACCGTGTTCTTCACTGATATCGTCAGATTGCCATGGGAGATGGCGCAAGTGGAGATACGGACATGTTCCCCCAGCACCACGGTGCCGGTTCGTTCATTCACGACAACCTTCGCAGGCAGGTCGACATTGACATCCAATCCTTCGATCGTGGCAATGTATTCCACGACTCTTCCACGAAATGTTACCGGAATCGATGCCCGAACAAGTCCGGCATTCACCGCCGTCGCACTCCCCTTGCCGAACACTCCGTCGATCGCTTCCGTCGTCCGAATCGCCGTCGTAAAGTCCGGTTGGCGCAGAAGCACCGACACGGTCTCCCATGATTCGATATCGATGCCCGCATCCTTTTCAATGATTGCGCCACCAGGTACGATC
>Ga0194035_1001699_pt1 | contig 11393 bp, 21 predicted proteins | sample JunL2320m_MetaG_FD_148680 | JGI IMG/M metagenome (GOLD analysis project Ga0194035, IMG submission 148680) | Anoxic zone freshwater microbial communities from boreal shield lake in IISD Experimental Lakes Area, Ontario, Canada - Jun2016-L239-20m | ecosystem: Environmental > Aquatic > Freshwater >...
CCTGAAGGTGGTGCAAATCCAGCAGAACTGGCGAATGCGATAACCGGACAAGGTGCACCCTCTTATTTGGCGCAACTCAGGAAATCAATCGGCCCGGTCAGAGCGGCGGAACTGGACAAGGATGTTCAAGGCTATCTGTTCAATCATGTCGGACAGTCTGCGAGAAATCCGCAGACTGGTGAAGTTTCGGTGGGGACCATTCTTAACAACATCAACTCACTCGCCCCAGAAGTCAGGACACAGTATTTTCCGAACTACAAAAACGTGGAAGCGTTGGCTCGCCGTGAGAGCGCATTTTCCAAGGTGGACCCGAAGAAAATAATGGAGAACCTGTCCATTGACGATCCGGCTTTGCTTCAGGAAGCACTCGGTGCAAGTCCGTCCAAGGTGGTCATGGATCGGGTTTCGGATGCCTTTAAGAAATCAAAAGCTCTGAGTGACAAACTCAACGGGACCGTAGCGGGGGCACTCAAAACGTTGGACGGAGAAGGTCTGTCAAAAGCAGTTCAGGAAAATCCGATACCGTTCATGCGGTCCCTGACGGATGGAAGCTTCAGTCCAGAACAGGTTCGCAGGGCGGTAAACCTAATCGCTGGAGAAAATCCAAAGCTTTTGGAAGACCTGCAATTCCATTACGTCCACAACCTGCTTTCAAAATCAGGAGCGAATGGACGTGTGGGCGCATCGAATCTATTGCGCGATCTTGGAACGGAAACACCGGGATTGGTTACATCCGCAACCGGAGGCAAGGTTGCGGACGGAGTTGTTGAATCCGCAGCTTCCAAAGCCGGTTCATTGCGTGAAATCGCCGACTCCGTGTTAGGTCGTGGAAAAGTTGAAAGTCTGAATTCATCCCTGAGAAGTCTGGCTTCTTTGGAGCATTCGGGACGGGATGTTCCGGCGAATCCAACCATTATGGATGTGCTGGCACGGGCTGGTGGAGCCGTCGCAGGCGCAACAACCCATGCGGCAACTGGCATTGGAACCATAGGAGGGGCCAACGAAAGCGCGACCCTGATTAGAAAGTATCCTCAGATAAAATATGCTTTGGGTGCCTATATTCTGACCTCGCCAGAGCTTCGCAAGCTGACCATGACTCCGATAAACCGGATTGACGGGCCACAACTCAGGGGGTTAGTCAACGGGTTCAGCACGTTTATGGCGAACAAGGTAAGCCCGGAATCGCCAGAGGCGGAAGATATTCGGCAGCTTCATGCGGAAGTAAACCGGTAGTCTAATCAAAGCGCGCCAGGTTTGGATTCCTGACGCGCGTGAGAATGAAGTCGGTGCGTCATATTTTGGTTTTGGACATTGCCGCGATTATGGCCGGTCGAAGCTCCCGGTAACAACTTTTGCACAATCCTCCTTTGTCCGTATCCAAGAAGCATTTGCATCGCATACATGTCTGGGACTGTTTTGCCATCTGAACCTGTCGAAGGTAGTAGCGACGCTTCGTAGCACTGAAACGTTCAGGGTTTGCATGATACCGCCGTGCGCTCAACTCGCGCTCTCTCTCCATATTCCTTGGCCTGCTTTGTTTTCTCGCTACTCTTTCGGAACTTTCACACTTCCTGCATTTATAGCTATTCTTCCGAAATTCACCCAATTCCTTCGGCTTATTACATTTCTTGCATTGTCGTGACGAATGCACAACCACCGGTTCAAGAGAACCGACAATAGGCGTCTCAGTTGCATTCATAGTGTCCTGACGCGCCGATTATCATTGAACAACCGCCTGCGCCTGCACCATGCGCGGAGCACTGACCTGTTGTGCCCGAACAAGGCCAGAGGGTAGTCCTTGCGCCTCAAAGGACTGCACCACCGCCTGAGCCACGGCAGAAGCCATGCTGGGGCGTTGTGGCGGTTCAGGTGGTGCCCACCGCAAGGCGCGTTCCACGGCAACCCGCATGTTGCGAAGGTCGTTCAACTCATCGGTGTTGGATTCAACTTGAACGGATTCGGTTGGCGGGTTGGCTTTGTAAGCTTCCAAACTGGCTGCCGCGCGTTTCCAGAATTCAACCGGTGCGCGGCCTTGCAGGTTCTTGGCTTCAATCAGTTCTTCAAGTGCTGTTTCTAATGGATGTTTATTGCTCATGTTTCGTTTGGTGTTTCAAAAAGTGGTTCTTCGGACAGGTAGTAGAAATCTCCGCGTAAAGTTCTGCGCTTCAATTCGGGTGAGTTTATCAAAGGTTCAAATTCTTCCTTTTGTTTCCATTCAGACCATTCTGAAAATATCGGATCATGGCGGATTGTCACACGGCTTTTAACCTGAGTTTTTCCGTCCACGACACGCATAATAAGCTGAACCTCTTCGCGAACGGTTTTTTCACGGTGCGTTTTATGCAGATATTTGTATTTCATAATTTAACCCGCCCAAAACCCGCCAGTTCTACGACCAATAGTATAACGGATTATGGACGGTTGCCATCACACGATGGCTAAAGTTGACTCCGGCCAAGCGGCGAGGATGGCGGACAAGATCAGACTGCTGTCAGGGCTTGGTAACTGTAGCGCATAGCCATTGTCTCGGGGTCACGCAGTCCGTAAATGTGCCACATTTTCATTCCCATTTTATGATTATTCCCTCGAACGGCAGTCCGTGCGTGGCCTCGAACCAGTTGAACATTTCGATTCCGCCTTTGAATCCGTCGGCGATAGAAAAGGCGTTCAGTTCTTCTGGAGTGAGACTTTTATTTCCGACGCATACCAGCAGTTCATGGCCAGTGTCGGAGATTGTGATTCTCTCGACCGCCACGATTTCAGATTCGCGCAGCACGCGCTGTTTGCTTCGATACGGTTTTCCAGTCCACATCCGCAGGCTGATTCGGTCGCCGGGCTTTGGCATCCGTTTCGGCTTCGGTCGCACAGTTTGGCACTTCGTTCCCGCTTCCACCAGAGGAGCGAATTGAGGTTTGAACATGCGGACGTGGCATAACAACCGCATGGAGCTAGCCAGCTTTGGCGTCTTGGTTTCAATCATAGCGTTCAGATTTTCGTCACACCCACTTCGGCACCGTGCATACAGCCTCAGTCGCGGGCGATCCAGGCCATGAGTTTTCCCGCACGCACTTAGCAAAAGTTGGCAAGAGTTGACAAACTTCCTCCCAACCTTTCGCAATGAATTCGTCTGAGCACGCGAACACCTTAACGTCATGAGGCGGTTTCGATTCCACGGCGAAGAATTTGAACCCCTTCTTTCGATCTTCAGAACCGCAGAGAGCATTCCAAACGAACAAATACAGCGCAGCTTGGATGTGATATCCCATGTCGTAGGCGTGACGCGGAAACTGGTGGTCGTCCACTGAGTTAGTGAACTTGCAATCAGCCAAGAAATCAAACCCTTGCGACGGGATGATGTCCATGCGGCAACGAACACCAACATTGTTTGTCTGGTCCCAAGTTAGAAGCGACAACTCGGTTTTGCAGTCTCGCAGAACCGGGCCGGTAATCGGATGGTCCGACAACGCTTTGGCTGCGTTCACGGCGTTGTCAAAGTCGGTGGATGATAGCACTTGGAAACCGTTGTACTTCTGACTTTGCTCCCATGTTTTGCAGACTTTAGACGCCCCGTGCCACGGCTTTGAATTTCCGTTCTCGTCCGTGTAGGTTTCGGGTTTCTTGATAATCATCGGCGGTTCCGCCAACGGTTCCAGTGCATAGTGATGCGCCAGCGTCCCGGCAATCATCGCGGGTGACGGTTCCTCGCGCTTGTCCAGATACAGCCTCAAATGAGCGGGAGTGCCTTGCCACAGCGTCCGAAGTATTGACGCGGATGCACCCGGCAAAGCGTGATATTGCTCCGCTGGCATTCCTTCGTGGACGCCGATAAGGGTTTTGAAGTCGGTGGTCATGGGTTGATATTACACACCAAGTGTGTCTAATGATTGTTAGGCGATTTTCCGCCGTTCTTCGTGTTACTCCCGCAATGATTCCCTTCCGAATAGTCCCCTTTTATGGAACGCGCCTCGAAAGCCCTTATTTCATCCTTAGTCACGTATTTCCGACCATTGATGTTCACCGCCGAGAACATTCCGGCACAACGCCATCGCCATAGAGTTACGGACGACACGCCCAGTGACTTCTCCCATTCTTTCAGTGTGACCAGATTTGAAATCCCATCGCCTAATAAGGCGCTGCACCTAACCCGATCCCGCTGTTCTGCGTTCGATGTGTCTGTGTTCATATATTTGTTTTCATAAATCGTTGACCGTTCGGAGTCATAGTGTTACCCCCTTATCGACTTCACCGCGTTTTCCCAATCGCCAACCATCGCCTCAAGCGACTGGCTTGAAATGGACGCTATTTCGTCTATGGTTTTCGCGTTCGCCGTGGATTCAGGTCCACCAACCGTGCGCCACCAACCGAGGAACGTTTCTACCTGAATCGGAGGCTTGGACGATGCCAACAACCGAATCACGGTCTTGGTAATGTCCGTGTCGGGTTTCGATTTCGATGCCGTTGCCACCGGAGCCGACTGAAACGAAGGCGCATCTGTTACCGGCCCGTCGCCCGTCTCCATTTCGATGACCACGCCGTTGTCAACCATCGTGGTGTGGCCCATTTCAGACGCATCAGCCGCAACAATGGCGTTGTTCAACTCAATGCTGCGCGGCATATACTTGAGAACCTGGAGCAACACCACCTTGCGGGCATACATCTCAAAGTTGGCATACGAATAGTGCCGTTGCCCGACCTTGTTGTAGCGGTCCCGATGCTTAATCACGCGCGACACCGGCCAAGCTTCGATTACTTCTTGTTCCGAACCGTTGACCTTGCCGCAGGCATAAACCCACGTCAAAGAATCGGGGTCGCCATAGTTCGGTCCCGGCAGGTGGCGGCACTTCGGACGGCTACCAAGTTCAAATTCCCACACGTCGCCTTCAAACACCGCCCCGGTCCATGCTGTAGCGCGTCCCGTGTTGTTCAACAAACCGACAAGCCCTTGCCATCCCGGAACCATCGTGCAGGTTCCTTTGTATGGAATAAGGTAGCACTGTCCCGTTACGCCTGGCTCAAGGCCAATCTGCGCGGCGACGACCAGCGATGAAAGAATGCTTTGCGGAGTGCATTTCTTGAGTTCCGCGTTGGTGCTGTAACACGTTTGCGCCAACCGGATCATGCGGTCGGCCTTCAGGTGCGAAGGGAGGGCGTTGACAATTGCCGTCCGTGATTTGCCTAGGTAATCCCCAAGCTGTTTTGCGTTTGATACTGTCAGTTCGTTGCTCATGTTTTGAAGTTAGTGAATGTTGAAAGAGTCCCGTGCCGAATCCGCCACAACCTTATGATTCCTCTTGTTATGTCAGTTGCTACTTATTTGCGCTTAGTTAGTGGTTGCGAGGCTGCGGTGATGCAGGCGGTCGGAGAAGATTCCGTTCCGGCACGGGTGGAGATTTTTGGCTGATTGGAGATTTTTGGATGGGTGGAGATTTTTGGCTGAGTGGAGATTTTTGGCTGAGTGGAGATTTTTGGCTGAGTGGTCGGAGTTGCCAGAGCGGCTATCTTGGTCCGAACCATGAATTCCGATTCCTTGGAAGGTGTTCGTCCGTTCTCCCAAAGGCACCATCGGTTGCGGGTGACACCCACGAAATCAGCGGCATCCTTTTGGAGCATGATCGGCTTTTGCGCTAACCGCCAGCGGCGGATTGTCTGTGCGAAGTGTTCAGTAAAGGTCACGGCGTTAGTGTTGTTCAAAGTTACAGGTTGTCAAAGGTTATTTAATTTGAGCGTAAAAAATACGGTTTTGCTGGCGTATTTGCCACTGAGTTCCGCGCGGAGATTTCAGTCCGTTGACTGTCCACGTCCATCCGCGATGGGTTAGCAGGACAATTTTCCAGAGGGTTAGGGGGTGGGATTTCATGTCACTTCATCAGTTTTTCTGACTCCGCTTCGATGGCGGACAAGCAGGCTTTGAGTTGTGCTTGATAGGATGAAGCTCTTTCAGGTTGCAGCTTGGTAAGTGCTTCCGCTTGTCGCGTTACTCGGTGGAAGTCTCTTTTTAGTTCTCTCAATTCATCTTCGTTCTTCATGCCTTTACGAATCACAAGGGTTTCGATGGTGACTTTTATAGAACCGTCGCCGTTGCACTCATCGCATTCGATGTGCCCGGTTCCGTCGCAGTTTTTGCAGTCGCATTTCATAAGGTTATCGTGTTTTAGTTAGTAGGAACATCAGGGTTGCTGCATCAGGCGTAACGTCCACGAACTCCGTAGAGGACGCCGTTTTCTTCGACAATGTTGTATCCGAGTTCTTCGGCGTTTCCTGGACCTGGACATTGACAATCGGCGTAGTGTTGCTGGCAGACCACGCAAAAAGGTTCTCCGCAATCGGGGCAGGGCTGGCAGTCGGAGGCGAAGACAATACGAACGCGCTCCACTGTGCGGCCATCGCTTTTGCCAAGCCTGGGTAGGTTGATGACCGCAGCTTCCACCTGTCCGCGCTTGGACCCAATTTGTTTTGGCCGCTTGGTGTCTGGTTTTGCCATCTCCCGCTTGTTGGTAACGGCAATGGATTTGTGGGCACGAGCGGGGGTAGGTTTTTTGTCCATAAGCATGTCGTCTTGCTGGCGTTGTCACCGAACCAGTGAGGCTGAACTATCTGATCCGGTTTCCTGATTCGGGTTGAGATTGCGCCGACCGGGTTTTCGAGCGCGATGTGTTTGCAGTTGGCCCCAAGAATGCAACGAACAAATTTAAGCGCATCTTCGGTCAGCTTCGGGTCACGCAGGCCGCGCGTAGTCCAGTGCATGCCGGAAGAGCATAAATAGGTGCAGGGCGGGAAACCGATGATTATGTCCCAAGGTTGCGCCAGCAGTTCCCGAACGTCGCCCTGGTAGTGTTGCCCTAAAGTTTCAGACGGAAGCAAGTCACACGACCAAGCATCATGTCCGAGGGACGCGAACGCATCGCGAACACGACCGCTATATTCACAAGCAGCTAAAACACGGAGCTTTTTCATACCGGATTCAAAGTCTCCCGGTCACACTCCGCATAAACCACCGTTCTCCGTTCATCCATCGGCAGGCCGCACTCTAAGGCTAGGGAGTCACATTGAACCTTGGCAGCTTCGATGGTTTCCGCCTCAAACCAGTCCACGAAGAACTTTCCCTTAACCGTTGTTGTCGCCCTGAACAGTTTCATTCTCCCCCCTTCCCATAAGCGAACCGTCGCCCCTTAATCTTCGGACGGTCATCCGGTTCAGACAACCGCGCGCAGTTCTTGATTTCGGTGATCGCTCCGCGCACACGAAGGGGGTCAGTCCATTTCTTCGCGCGTTTAATCAGCTTCCCGGCGCTGTGCGCGCTCATCGCTTGCCCTCCGTCAGCCACACCATGCGATAGAAAGCCGCAAGGATGGCCGCGCTAAGGCCAACGGTGGATCATTTGGGAAACCAGCGGATAACCAGCACAAGGATGATGGAGATGATTACCGACATTCCAACCATGCCGGACCAGACGACTAGACGGCCCTGCCAGCGCATCGGCAACGGGTCAAAGTTAATGCCGGGGTCGTCGGGGTGTTTGTCCATGCCAACGGATGCGCCAAGGGGTGTTTTATTCACGGGTGTCATGTGGTTTGGCCGCGTATAACGCGCAGATGAGTTTGCTTTCCATTGCAATGGCCATTTCGAGGATGTCCAAGAGGACGATTTCCGCGAACTGGTTGTCGGCACTAATCGCGTCAGCGTGAGCCGCACGAATGTCATTCACGGAGAACTGCGCCGCGTGGAATGCTTTGGTTAGGTTTTCAGTTTTCATGGTTTGTGGACGTTTTCACCGTCTTGATCTCCCCGTTTTCGCGTTTAAGCAACTCCCAAGAATCCCACGCGGGAGAACCTGGCGCGGGCGTGCTCATGGTCTGAGCGGTTGCAATGGCTGCTTCCTTGGTCCTAAACGAGATGTTCCGGTGTTGACCGGCGGAGACGTAAACGAGGGAGTATGGGTGAGTTTTCACTTGTCCCCCTTTCCGCAACGGGCAAGGACGGCACGGGCGGCAATAAATGCACGGCTGGCTTCGGTGACATGGCCGGAGTGACTCGCTTGGTTGTAGGCGTCCTGTAGCGTCCCAAGTGTGCTTTCCAACGCCTCCCGCAACTCGTCCCGCTCGCGGAGAAGGTCAGGAGCGGAGGCGAGCAAGCGCGCGTTGGCGGGATGAACGTCCCGCATCGTGCAAAGAATCGAACCATCTTCCATCGCCCAATCTTCCGGCATGCTGCCGCCGTGATCCACCTTTGAGCCAGCGGTGACAATGTAGCGGTGATCGTGCTGGGTGTGCCTGCCTGCATTCACGGGACAGGGCATGATTTCAAGCTCCTTAAATGCGGCGGCAAAGTTTTTCGTGTCGGTGTTCATGTTATCAAAAAGAGTGGTCACGCGCTTCTTGAATTTGTGCCGTGAGGTCTGCAATCTGTTTTTGGATTCCGTCGCCTTCGTCCGCGTCAGATGATTCTTCCTCGTCCGTGTTTTCCTCCTGGTCCTTTTCCAGTGTGCTCAACTCCGTTTCAAGCTCCGCAACGAATTCTTCCCGCGCAGCCTCAACGTCTTGCCCGTTGTAAGTCTCGCCGTCAACCTCAAAGAAGTCCTCGCCGTCCGACCAGTCGTTCACCCCGCAACGGTAGGCCGTAGGGTCTTCGGATTTAAGCACCGAAGACGGAGACATATATTTAAACGGGCCGCCGACAGATGCGAACGAATAGCATTCGTCGAGCATAGAATCGAACAACGATTCACGGTCAACGGGTTGACATTCGGCGACAACGTGCGCCTCAAGTTTTTTGATAGTGTCGGACATGGTAATCATAACATTTTTTCCATTAACCGGCGGACACAATGCCCGCCTCCGGGGTTGATTCCCCGCCATGCCGTCCCGGTTTTCCGAGGCGGCAGGACGGCGGAATCAACTAAACCACCGCCGTTGAATCCCCCGCCCGAAACGTTCGCGGAACGAGCGGCGAATTACCTCGCCGACATTCTTAACGCCTGGCGCGTGATCCGGGCAGGCTTCCGTTTCGTCGATGCTTAACGTGTCCCGCTTGTGATTCCACAACGCCGACGCCAGCACAGCGCACACGGCGGCTCTGTATTCTGTCGGCCAGTATTGCCCTGTTACGTAGTCAACCCGCGTTCCATCCCAAGACAACCGGCCACTGTATGCCGAGAACGCATCAGCCAACGCCTGGCCCGTTATGCCTGCCTCCGATTCCACGGCGACGAGCAACACCTTGGCCTCGTGAAGTGTCTTGGTTATCCCGCGAAGCTCGCGGAAGTAAGCGGAACGGCCCGTTGTGTCCTGATACCCGGAACAATAGTTCCGATATTCCAAGCCGGGCCGCTGGCGGATGAATGCGCGAAGGGCCGAGATGATGGCGGTTTTGTCTGTTTTGTTTTGCATAGTGTTTTTTGAATCGCGTGCATTTATCGCACGCCATGAATCCGAGTTTCCCCGGACTCAAGGCGAGGGATTGGTTAGAATTGCTCCGTTAGGATTTGACGAACCTCATCCCGAGAGGCGCGCCGTTTCAGGGCTGCCGTTACTTCCTCGTTTTCCAAGGCAATCAACGGGTAAATGGTAAGCTCTGTGCAGAGAGCGTAAAATTCAAGGCGTGTCATATTGCAAGAGGGATTCAGAACCAACGGCAGAGCATCAGACGAGACCACGGCGAGACCACGCGCACTGACACACGGTCAATGGCGAGCTTGTGCCGTTGGTTATCCGCTGCCAGCCGGTCGAGGGTGGCGCGAATCGTTGCAAGGTTTTTTTCGGCCCGGTCAAGGGCGGACCAATCGGTTGTGTTTTGTTTCATGGTGTTGTATGCGTTCATCACAAGGAGATGTTGCTTGAGGTTACACGGTAAGGCAAGGAGAAAAGAATTTATTTTTTATACACAGTAAAGCTGATGCTGCTTCCCGAAGTTTCGCATGGCCCCGTCTTGTATCCGATAAACGCGGAGAATTCAGACAGCCTACCGTCCTGAGCATATGCGTCCTCTCGAATGGTCCGGCAGTAGCCAGACCGACCGTATTTTTTGCGCGCGGCCCGTTTGGCGAAAATTTCCGCCGCTGCGGTTATTGTGTCAGCTTTGACGCTTTGAAATCCTGAGCAGGTGAACGTGTTCACAGCGCACCTCCTTCCGTAAGCAAGTCATCCGCCTGTTCAAGATCATATCCCAGAATTGAAATTTCATCGGAGTTCATTTCTGCCCATGCGCCAACGGACTCCGGGAACAAGTCAGAGTTTTCACCTTCCATCGGATCCTTGCCTCGTCTGGTAGCGTGCTGTCTTGACTCAGCGCATGCGCCAAGGAACGACAGGATTGAAACAAAAGCATCCTGGAGAAGACGTTCGTCTGTGATTCCTGAAACGCGACACTTTGGAAAATTGAAATCCGTTATCCGATGCTCAGAACCGTCAGCGAAATCCAAAATGAATTCGCCACTATCAAACGACAGGAATGCGTCACCGACCTTGAGACAAGGGGCGAGACGTGAACCGATAAGGAATGGAAGGGATAGTTTCATGTTATGCTTTTCTTTAACTTGTCACCGTTCATTGGCGACAAGGTGAAGTTACTTGAGACAACCTATCCCGTCAACGACTTTCTTGAATTATTTTCACTTTGTTTCCGCATGGTTCACCGGCATTCCCGCCATTCCGCTTTTGTAAACCGTTGATAGTCAACATGACACTCCGTTGCCATAGGCTGAAAATCCCCTTGTCTTCACCCTGCCAGCAAATCAAAACGTCCTATATCGAATCCTGGAGCGTTCGTTTATGCTTGTGAATGGTAATGATGGGGATTAGGGAAACTAATGCTATCAAAACAGGCGCACAGAATGTTCCACAGAATGTTCCACGTGGAACAATTTTTGGCTTGAGTTTTTCCCCTGTGCTGAGAATAAGCAACAAATGGAAAAACCAGGTAATTATTTGGACCTAGCTTGTAGGGACGCGGAAAACAACCACAAGGTAAACCTGTTTAAGGCAATAGAACCGGCCCATGCTGTCTATGTAATTAGCAAATGTCGGGAGCGTTTGCTTGATGCATTGGAAGCCGCTGAAGGTGTTGATGTGGCCACGATATCAAACTCCCTTGCGCGCATCGTGGAAATCGGCGGACGCTTCTACGGCCTCCCATCCGCTCCCAAAGGAACAGCCGCGAAACCGGGCGACAACGCGCGGCCGGTCCTGCCGATGGAGTCCTAGACTCAGGACTAGCAAAGATAAGGAGTTTCCTTCGTTGCACAATACGGGTTATATTTAATTGCATTCCAGGAGGAGCAACGGACACCAGACAGCTAAGGTGTCAGCCTAGCCTCGCTCCGTCTGTCGTCTGTCTGTCGCTGGCTATGCTCCCCAGGTTTTTCCGTCCTATCCTGCCACCCAGCCCAGGCCGTCCCC
>Ga0194035_1001701_pt1 | contig 11385 bp, 9 predicted proteins | sample JunL2320m_MetaG_FD_148680 | JGI IMG/M metagenome (GOLD analysis project Ga0194035, IMG submission 148680) | Anoxic zone freshwater microbial communities from boreal shield lake in IISD Experimental Lakes Area, Ontario, Canada - Jun2016-L239-20m | ecosystem: Environmental > Aquatic > Freshwater >...
CCATCGCAGCCTCGCCGGCGACGAGTTTGGCGATCGCCGCCTGCTTCTTGAACGGCTTGCCGGCCAGCATCAGCGCGGCCGCGTCGTAATAGGCGGTACGCGCCACATGAGCGCGAGCCTCCATCCGAGCGATCTTGAATTCGATCGCCTGATAGTGCCCGATCGGCTGACCAAAGGCGGATCGCTGCGCGGCGTACTTGACGCTCTCGTCCACACAGCCCTGCGCGGCGCCGACGGCGAGGGCTGCGATCGCGATCCGACCCTCATCGAGAATCTGGAGGAAGTTCGCATAACCACGGCCGCGCTCGCCGAGCAGATTCTCCTCGGGAACCCGGACGTCGGTGAACGACAGCGGGTGGGTGTCTGAGGCGTTCCAGCCGACCTTGTTGTAGGCCGGTTCGACGGTGAAACCCGTTGCCGGAACTTCGATCACAATCGCTGAGATCTCCCGTCGGCGAGCGTCGCCACCGGTGACGGCGGTCACGGTGACCAGAGCGGTGATATCGGTTCCGGAGTTGGTGATGAACTGCTTGGAGCCGTTGATCACCCACTGCCCGTCGTCGAGGCGGGCAGTCGTCTTGGTGGCGCCGGCGTCGGTGCCGCCGCCCGCTTCGGTCAGGCCGAACGCGCCTAGTGCGGAGCCACTGGTGAGCATGGGTAACCACTGCGACTTCTGTGCCGGGGTGCCGAACCGGTAGATGGGCATCGCGCCGAGCGAGACCCCGCCCTCCAGGGTGATGGCCACGCTCTGGTCGACCTTGCCGAGTTCCTCGAGCGCTAGGCATAGCGCGAAGTAGTCGCCGCCCATACCGCCGTACTCCTCCGGGAACGGTAATCCGAACAGTCCCATCTCGGCCATGCCGGCGACGACCTCGTAGGGGAAGGAGTGTTCGGCGTCGTGTTTGGCCGATACCGGCGCGACGACCTCTCGGGCGAAATCGCGCACTGTCTTCACCAACTGCTGATACTCATCGGGAAGGGTTCCGGTGGAAAGAAAATCGGTCATCGTCAGGTTCCTTCTGTATTCGCTTTGATCCGGGCCAGTGGCTGGCCCACCTTCACCTGGTCGCCTACCGCGACGAGAAGCTCCACCACACCGGCGACCGGCGAGCGCAGTGAATGTTCCATCTTCATTGCCTCGACCGCCACCACGGCGGTGCCGACCTCAACCGCATCGCCGTCACAAACACCGACGGCAACAACAGATCCCGGCATCGGACTGACCAGTTCCGCATCGCCGCTATGCTCGTCGTCCGGTCGTGCCGAGTCTTCTGTCAATTCTTCGAACATCCATGTCCGACCTCCACCGGCGATCCATAACTGATTCTGGGTGGCGGCTACGACGTAGCGGTGACGGATTCCAACGAGGACGAAAGAGAGCGCCACACTCGCGGAGTGCGCCGTCAGTGGCCGGCATGGGCCGGCCCCAACCTGCACATGAGCCCGCTCGGGATTCCCGGTGATCCGCACGTGCTCGGCGCGGTCACCGCATCGCAGCCGGGTACCGGTGGCAGCCGACTCGCCAAGGCGCCAACCGGAGGGCACATCCCACGGGTCGGCCGGTCCGACCGGCCAGCGTTGCAACCAGCGGTATGTCGCGGCTGCGATGAACGCCTCGTCACCGGCATCGTGCGGCACGAACTCGAGGCGTTCGAGCAGCCCGGTGTCGAGTCGGCCCGCCTTGACGTCGTTGTCGGTCAGAACACATCGCAGGAAGTCGATATTGGTTCCCAACCCCAGCACGGCGGTCTCGGCCAGTGCGCCATCCAGTCGCTGCAGCGCTTCGGCCCGATCCTCACCGTGGGCGATCACCTTCGCCAGCATGGGGTCGTAGTCGCTGCCGACCGTCATGCCTGCGGATAGCCCGGAGTCCACCCGGATACCCGGACCGCGCGGTTCGGTGACCGCGAGTACCGGGCCGCCGGTCGGCAGGAATCCAGCCGCCGGGTCCTCCGCGTAGATACGTGCTTCGATGGCGTGCCCGCGGGTGACGATGTCGGCCTGGGTGTGGCGCAATGGCTCCCCCGCCGCGATCCGGATCTGCCACTCGACCAGATCCCAACCGGTGACCATCTCGGTGACCGGATGTTCCACCTGCAGGCGGGTGTTGCACTCCAAGAAGAAGAACTCGTCGGGCGCATCAGCCGACACGATGAACTCGACCGTTCCGGCGCCGACGTAATCGACGCTGCGGGCGGTCGCACAGGCGGCCACGCCGATACGGGTCCGGGTCGCGTCGTCGAGCAGTGGTGAGGGCGCCTCCTCGATCACCTTCTGGTGGCGGCGCTGCAGGCTGCATTCCCGCTCACCGAGGTGCAGCACGGTGCCGTGGGTGTCGGCGAGGACCTGGACCTCGATATGCCTGGGGCGCAGGACGAAACGCTCAAGAAACAGGGTGTCGTCACCGAAGGCGGTGGCGGCCTCCCGGCGGGAAGCCGATAAAGCTGCGGGTAGATCGGCCGGATCGTCGACCCGGTGCATCCCTTTGCCACCGCCACCCGCGGAGGGTTTCACCAGAACCGGAAATCCGATGTCGCCGGCAGCGCCAATCAGATCGGCGTCGGACAGTCCGGGTCTGGCGATACCGGGCACCACCGGAACGCCGAAGGCCGATACCGCGGTCTTGGCGGCGATCTTGTCGCCCATGGTGGCGATGGCGGCGATGGGTGGGCCGATGAAGACCAGTCCGGCTCGCTGGAGTGCGGCGGCGAAATCGGCGTTCTCCGAGAGGAATCCATAACCGGGGTGCACTGCCTGCGCCCCGGTTCGCACGGCCGCATCGATCACGGCCTCGATATTGAGATAACTCTGCCGGGCCGGCGGCGGGCCGATCCGGACGGCGATATCAGCCTCGGCGACGTGGCGCGCGCCAGCGTCGGCATCGCTGTAAACCACCACCGACCGGATACCCATCGCCCTGCACGTCCGGATCACCCGCACCGCGATCTCGCCGCGGTTGGCGACCAGCACGGTATCGAACATTCCCGGGGTCATACCGCTACATCCGGAAGACGCCATAGGAGACCGGCTCGAGGGGTGCATTGGCGGCAACCGAAAGAGCAAGTCCCAGAATGGTTCTGGTGTCAGCAGGGTCGATGACGCCGTCGTCCCACAGCCGCGCGCTGGAGTAATACGGGTTGCCCTGGTGTTCGTACTGTGCGCGGATGGGAGCCTTGAACTCCTCCTCTTGCTCAGGAGTCATCTCCCCGCTCACGGTGGCCAGTACCGATGCGGCCTGCTCGCCGCCCATCACCGAGATCCTGGCATTGGGCCACATCCACAGGAACCGCGGCGAGTAGGCCCGACCGCACATTGAGTAGTTCCCGGCGCCGTAGGACCCGCCGATGACGACGGTGAGTTTCGGGACGCGGGCGCAGGCCACCGCCGTCACCATCTTGGCGCCGTGCTTGGCGATCCCGCCCTCCTCGTACTCGCGGCCGACGATGAAGCCGGTGATGTTCTGCAGGAAGACCAGCGGGATCGTGCGCTTGTCGCACAGCTGGATGAAATGTGCTCCCTTGACGGCGGATTCGCCGAACAACACACCGTTATTGGCGACGATGCCGACGGGGTGGCCGTGAATGTGAGCAAAGCCGGTGACCAGCGTGGTGCCGTATTCGGCTTTGAATTCGCTGAACTCGCCGCCGTCGACGATGCGGGTGATGACCTCGCGCACGTCGTAGGGCACCCGGGAGTCGACCGGAACAACGTCATAGAGCTCATGCTGATCGGCGATGGCATCAACAGGTGTGCGCACCTCCCACGGCGCCTGTGCGCGCGGGCCGAGGGTCGCCATGATGCGCCGGACAATCGCGAGCGCGTCACGATCGTCACGAGCGAGATGGTCGGTGACACCGGATTTGCGGGAATGCAGGTCCCCGCCGCCCAGTTCCTCGGCGGTCACCACCTCACCGGTGGCGGCCTTCACCAGTGGCGGTCCACCGAGGAAGATCGTGCCCTGGCTGCGCACGATCACCGCTTCATCGCTCATCGCCGGAACGTATGCACCGCCGGCGGTGCAGGATCCGAGCACAGCGGCGATCTGAGCGATGCCGGCCGCGCTCATGGTGGCCTGGTTGTAGAAGATGCGGCCGAAATGGTCGCGGTCGGGGAACACCTCGTCCTGCCGCGGTAGGAAAGCCCCGCCGGAGTCCACCAGATAGATGCACGGCAGCCGATTCTGTGCCGCGATCTCCTGAGCGCGCAGGTGCTTCTTGACCGTCACCGGGTAGTAGGTGCCGCCCTTGACGGTGGCGTCGTTGGCCACGATCATGCATTCGCGCCCGGACACCCGGCCGATCCCGGTGATGATCCCTGCTGCGGGGCACTCGTCGTCGTACATGCCGTCCGCGGCAAGCGGGGCGATCTCCAGCAGCGGGCTGCCGGGATCGAGTAGCCCGTCGACCCGGTCTCGCGGCAGGAGCTTGCCACGCGCGGTGTGCCGATCCCGGGCTCGTTGCGGGCCGCCGAAGGCAGCGACGGCGAGCTTGTCGCGAAGCTGCGCGACGAGCTGTACATGTGCCTCGCGGTTGGCGACGGGCGGTGCCATCGATGAACTCACCTTTGGTTAATCACAATTAACTGGGTGCTATGTTAGTGAAAATTAACCGAAACGTACAGCTGGGTTCCTGGAGGGTCCCATGACCGTGCTCACCAGCCGCGAGCGGCAGAAATCCGACCGTCGCTCGCAACTGCTGGCCGCCGCCGAACAGTTGATCGCCGAGCGCGGTTTCCTCGCGGTCCGTATCGAGGACATCGGTGCCGCCGCCGGCGTCAGCGGCCCGGCGATCTATCGGCACTTCTCCGGCAAAGAGGCGCTGCTGGTCGAACTGCTGGTCGGCATCAGCACCGGGCTGCTGGCCGGCGCGCAGTCGGTACTGGCGGATAACCCGGATCCGGTCGCCGCACTGGACGGCCTCATCGAGTTCCATCTCGACTTCGCGCTCAGCGAGCCCGATCTGATCCGGATCCAGGACCGCGATCTGGCGAATCTCCCGGCAGCCGCACAACGACAGGTCCGCAAGGCCCAGCGGCGCTACGTCGAAATCTGGGTGGTTGCGTTGCGCGCGCTGGATCCACAGCTTGCCGAGGACCAGGCCCGGGTGATGGCGCACGCCGCCTTCGGTCTGCTCAACTCCACGCCGCACAGCATCAGGCCGACAGCCCGATCGGCCACGCCGGAGGTCTCCCGCGAAGTCCTGCGGTCGATGACGATCGCGGCGTTATCGGGCCGCACCTGACGCGGGGTGCCGGCACGGGTAGCCTGCTGAGCGTGAGGCGGGCATGAGCGATCCAACGCGACCGGAATGGTCCGATCCGACGCAGGTGGTGGGTGGCGGTTTCCAGCCCGATCCGGGTCCGGCCTACTCCGGGCAGCACCCGAGTTACCCGGGCCCGACGTACTACGGACCCGGGTACGGCGTTCCGCAGGCCCAACCGACCGAGCAGTTTGGAACCTACTGGCCTCCCGGCACCGGTTATCCGCAACAACCGCCCCCGCCCCCGCCGCCACCGAAGTCGCCGCGCTGGCTGTGGATCGCGGCCGGTGCGGCCGCACTGCTGGTGACCGGACTTGTGTTGGCACTGGTGGTCGTGAGCAGTTCGTCGAGGGATGCGACGGTGGCCGCCCCGCCGACGCAGACGACATCCGCCACCGCGACCCCCACGACGAAGTCAGCCCCACCAGTACCCCAGGTGCCGATCACGACGACGACGCGGCTACCGATGCCCACGGCCACCGAACGGCCCACGCCCAGTACATCTGCGGATCCCAGTACGTCGGCTCCACCCAGTGAGACCACATCAAGTCCGAGTGGCACCGAGACCGTTGTCTACAGCGTGGCCGGCGAGGGCAGGGCGATCAACATCACCTACGTCGACACCGGCGGCGTGATGCAAACAGAGTTCAATGTGGCGCTGCCGTGGAGCAAAGAGGTCAGTCTCTCAGCCCCCGCGAAGAGTTCAGCCAGCGTCGCTGTCGTCAACGTCGGACGCGATGTGACATGCAGCGTGTCGGTCAACGGATCCCAGGTGCGGCAGCGCAGCGGTCGCGGGTTGACCATCTGCACCGGCGCCGCTTAACGCTGGGTTGCCCGGATGTGGTCCGGCACCCGGACCATCAGCATTCCCACCAAGCCGGCGAATAGCACCAGACAGATGCCGGCTAGTCCGGCGCGGTCAGCGTTGAACAGGTCGACGAAGACGAAGAAGAGCCACGGCGCCAGGAAGGCGACTGCGCGGCCGGTGGTGGTGTAGAGGCCAAACGCGATGCCCTCCTTGCCTTCTCCGGTCATCCGCAATAGCAGAGTGCGGGCAGCCGATTGGGTGGGACCGACGAATAGACACAGCAGTAGGCCGCACACCCAGAACGCGAACGGACCCGACAGCGCCAGCAGTGTCATGCCAACGCAGATCATGGCGCTCAGCGATCCCACGATGATCGGTTTGGCGCCGAGGCGATCGTCGAGCAGTCCGCCCACCACGGCACCGAGGGCGGCCATTGTCGACGCGACCACCCCGAAGATCAAAACGTTGCCCGGCGAGATGCCGTACACGCTCACACCGAGTACTGCACCAAAGGCGAAGATGCCCGAGAGTCCGTCCCTGAATACCGCGCTGACCAGTAGGTAGTAGACCAGGTTTCGGTCCCGGCGCCATTCGCTGCGAAGGTCGGACCACAACCGTGGGTACCCGCCGAGGAAGGTCAGCGGAAGTTCCGCCGAATCGTCGGTGCGCGCGAATGTATGTGCAGACAGCATCAGTGGCAGGCCGAAGAAAAGAATCCAGACGGCGGCCAGAATCATTGCGGCACGAACGTTCTGGCCGTCCGCGGTGGGCAAACCCAGTAGTCCCCGGTGCGGCCCGTCCCCGGCGATAAAGCCGACGTACACCACCAGCAGCAGCACGACACTGCCCGCGTAACCCGCGGCCCAGCCGAATCCGGAAATGCGACCGGACGTCTGCGGGGTGGACAGCTGACGCAGCATCGCGTTATAGGGAACGCTGGCCAGATCGCTGCATGCTGCGGTGGCGGCCAGCAGGGCCAAACCCGCTGGGAGATAACGCGGGTCGTCGCGGATGAGACTCATGGCGGCGGTGAGCACCGCGGCCAGACTGGTGAGCGTCATCAACGCGACCCGACGTCGGTGCGGCGCTTGGACGAGGACTCCGGTGAGCGGAGCGAGCAGGGCGACGGTCAGCCCGGCAATCGCCAGTGCCCGGCCCAGCCAACTGGCCGGGGAGGCGTTACCCGCAATGCCCTGGCCCACCGTGCCGGTCAGATAGACCGAGAACACGAATGTCACCACGATCGCGTTGAGACCGGTGGAGCCGCAATCCCAGAGGGCCCACGCCACGATCTTCGACCGCGGTGCCATGACATTCAGCCTATCCACCCCGCCTACGATTACCCCATGCCAGTTCCCGCACCCGCACCGGACAGTCGGGCCGTCGTCACCGGTGCCTCCCAAGGCATCGGCGCGGCACTGGCAGGCGAACTCGCCGCCCGCGGCCACCACCTGATCATCACCGCCCGGCGTGGGGAGGTTCTGGCGGACCTGGCCGCCCGCCTGACTGAGCGGTATCGCGTGACGGTCGAAGTGCGTGCCGTCGACCTGGCCGACCCACCGCAACGCGAGGCACTGGCCGCCGAGTTGGCCGACCGAGATATCTCGATCCTGTGCGCCAATGCCGGTACCGCCACCTTCGGTCCGGTGGCAGAACTCGATCCGGCGGCGGAGAAGGCCCAGGTGCAACTCAACGTGCTCGGCGTGCACGACCTGGTGCTCGCAGTGTTGCCGGGCATGCTCGCACGCCAAGCCGGCGGCATTCTGATCTCGGGTTCGGCTGCCGGCAACTCTCCCATTCCCAATAACACCACCTATGCGGCGAGTAAAGCGTTCGCCAATACGTTCAGTGAGTCGCTGCGCGGCGAACTCCGCAATACCGGGGTGCACGTCACGCTGTTGGCACCCGGGCCGGTGCGCGCTGAGATGCCCGAGGCGGGCGAAGCGTCGTTGGTGGACAAGCTGATCCCCGACTTCCTGTGGATCTCCGTCCAGCACACCGCACAACTGTCACTGGATGGCTTGGTGCGCAACAAGATGCGCGTGGTGCCCGGTGTGACGTCCAAGGCGATGTCGGTGGCGAGTGGGTATGCGCCGCGGGCCATCGTGACGCCGATCGCGGGCGCGGTGTACAAGAAACTGGGCGGCGACTAGCGCCTACGCTGCCCAATGGTCAGCGTCTACCGGCGACGGCGAGCCGTCCCGAAGATGCTGCGGGTAATCTCGCGTCCGAATGCCGTACCGGCCGATCGCATCGCGCTCTTTATGGCCGGGTTGTCCATCATCTGCTCCAGCACGCTCGGCTCGACCTTCTCCACCGGCGCCGGCATCGGCGGCAGATCGAACCCGGTCGGGTAGATCGGTGGCAGGTCCATCGGCTCCGGTCCCGCTTCCGGCGGCGGTGCCAGCTTGGCTGCGAGCATTTCGTAGGCGGACTCGCCATCCACGGTCTGTCCGTATTTGAGGAACAGCGGGCTGGCTTGGGCTGCGGCTTTGATGTAATCCGGTCCGATGGTGTCCATCAACGACCGCGGCGAGCGCAACCGGGTCCATGCAACCGGCGTCGGCGCACCGCGTTCGGAGAGCACGGTGACGATCGCCTCACCGATGCCCAGTGCGGTGAGATCGGTTGCCAGATCGTAGAACTCGGTTTTGGGATAGGTCCGGACAGTTTTCTTAAGCGCCTCCTGATCATTCGGCGTGAACGCCCGCAGCGCGTGCTGGACCCGCGCACCCAGTTGGGACAGCACATTGTTGGGAATATCGGTGGGCAGCTGCGTGCAGAAGAACACCCCAACCCCCTTGGAGCGGATCAGCTTGACGGTCTGCTCCACCTGCGCCAGGAATGCTTTAGACGCGTCGGTGAACAGCAGATGCGCCTCGTCGAAGAAGAACACCAACTTGGGTTTGTCGACATCGCCGATTTCCGGCAGATAGGTGAACAGATCAGCCAGCACCCACATCAAGAACGTGGAGAACATCACCGGACGAGCGGCCTGTTCGCCGACTTCGAACAGCGTGATAATGCCGCGGCCCTGGTTATCGACGCGCAGCAGATCGGCCGGTTCGATTTCAGGTTCGCCGAAGAAGGTGTCACCGCCTTCAGCCTCGAGGCTGATCAGCGAGCGCAGGATCACCCCCGCCGTCTGGGCTGATACGCCGCCGATCGTCTTCAGCTGTTGTTTGCCTTCATCACTGGTGAGGTGGGTGATCACCGAACGCAGATCCTTGAGGTCCAGCAGCGGCAGACCCTGCTGGTCGGCCCAGTGGAAGATCAGACCCAGGGTGGATTCCTGAGTCGCGTTAAGCCCCAACACCTTCGACAGCAGGATCGGCCCGAAGGCGGAGATCGTCGCGCGTACCGGCACACCGATACCGCCGGTTCCCAGCGACAGGAACTCCACCGGGAACGGCGATCCCACCCAGTCATCGCCGGTGTCCTTGGCCCGCTGAGCGGTTTTCTCGTTCGCCTCCCCCGGCCGGGTCAACCCCGATAGGTCGCCTTTGAAGTCGGCCATGACCACCGGCACGCCGGCGGCGGAGAGTTGCTCGGCGATCACCTGCAGGGTTTTGGTCTTGCCGGTTCCGGTGGCGCCTGCCACCAGGCCGTGGCGGTTCATCATCGCCAGCGGGATCCGGATCTGGGCCTTCGGGTCCACCTCGCCGCCGATGATGACCGAACCCAGTTCGAGGGCGGAACCAGTGGTGGCGTAGCCGGAGGCGATCTGCTGAGCGGGGGTGCCCGTCGGTTCGGTCATAGCCACCGAGACTACTGCGCTGGACGCGAGGAACGAGGGTGGGCCACGCGTGTGGCTCGCCGGGGCTTAATGTTGTTCGCTGTGCGGGAAGAACTGGTGTGGATCGACTGCGAGATGACGGGCCTGGACCTTGGCTGCGATCGGTTGATAGAGATCGCGGCACTCGTGACAGATGCCGACCTCAACGTCATCGGTGAGGGCGTCGACGTGGTGATCCACGCCGATGACGCGGCGCTGGACGGGATGGTCGACGTCGTCGCCAAGATGCACCGCAGTTCTGGGCTCACCGAGGAGGTTCGGGCCTCGACCATCGACGTGGCGACCGCCGAGGCCATGGTGATGGATTACATCCGCAGCCATGTTCCGCAGGCCAAGACCGCGCCGCTGGCCGGGAACTCGATCGCCACCGACCGCGGTTTCCTGACACGAGATATGCCCACCCTCGACGATTACCTGCACTACCGCATGATCGACGTCAGCTCGATCAAGGAGCTGTGTCGACGCTGGTATCCCAAGATTTACTACGGGCAACCGGAGAAGGGCCTGGCGCATCGGGCGCTGGCCGATATCCAGGAGTCGATCCGGGAGCTGCGGTACTACCGCCGAATCGCCTTCGTCCCACCACCGGGTCCGTCTGCCAGCGAGATCGCCGAGGCGATCATCGAACTAAACCAAACCGCGGGCGAGCCGCCGGATATTGATTCGGCCGCTGGACTCGAAAGCGGTTAGACTCCCCTAGCCGCGCAGTGCGGCGATGGTGGCTGTAGTTCAGTTGGTAGAGCACCAGGTTGTGATCCTGGCTGTCGCGGGTTCGAGTCCCGTCAGCCACCCCGATGCTGAAAACCGCTCCTGAAAAGTTCAGGGGCGGTTTTTGGTGTGCCGCGGCGCGGCTGCCATCCGCCACTTCTTTGAGCCTTCCAAGAAACGACTGCCATTCTCAGATCATGCAGTCACCACGTTCTGGATTTCGCCGCGCCGCCGTCGCCTCCTGGGCATTGGCCGGGATCGGCGTCGCAGGGGTAGCCGGCGCATCCGCGCTCGCCTATGCCGACACCGTGAAGCTGGCCGCGGTCGCGAGCTCGGCCGCCGCGGAGCTCTCCACACCCGAGGCGGTCGTGGGCGTTGCACCGGAGCCCAGCCTCGTCGCACCGCCGGCACCGATTACAACGGGTTTGCCGGCACCTGCCTACACACCCGCTCCGGCCTACGTCCCGGAGCCCACCTACGCTCCGGCGCCGGTCGTGCAGCAGCCGGTCATCGTGGCCCCGTCAGCCGGAAGCCAGTCCACCGCCGGGTCGTCGTCATCGAGTGGAAGTTCGTCGTCCTCCAGTGGCAGCAGTTCCACCTCGACGACCCGACAAAACCACGTTCCCATGGGTGCGAGCTCGTCCGGCAACAAGTTCACGCCGCCACACACCACCTCGAAGGGTTCATAACCGTCGCATGAGCAGCGAAGCATTGTGGGCCCTCGGCCGGGGCAATGGAATCGTCGCTCTGGCATTCATGACGTTGTCAGTGGTGCTGGGTATCGGCGTCCGGTCGGGTCGCCCGCTTTTCACGTT
>Ga0194035_1001702_pt1 | contig 11382 bp, 11 predicted proteins | sample JunL2320m_MetaG_FD_148680 | JGI IMG/M metagenome (GOLD analysis project Ga0194035, IMG submission 148680) | Anoxic zone freshwater microbial communities from boreal shield lake in IISD Experimental Lakes Area, Ontario, Canada - Jun2016-L239-20m | ecosystem: Environmental > Aquatic > Freshwater >...
GGCCACGGGCTGGCAATGTTGAAGACGCCGACAACCTTTGCCGAGATTGCCCGCGTCGGCCCGATCGCCAGTCAGGCGAGGGAGGTAGAAGCGCTGCTCGCCGACGTCTCCCGCAGCCGAGTCGTCCTCGTCTCGACGCTTGAAGAGACGCCGGTAAACGAGACGCTCGAGCTGGACGCCGCGCTGAGAAAACAGCTTGGCCGCGGGGCCGATCTGATCATCGCTAACGGCCTGACAGCCGACGGTCTCGATGATTCAGAGATAGCCCAATTAAAGGCGGTTGGCTCGGCCGTCGACAGCAGCGTTGAGGCCGCAATCGAAGCGCGACACGCCCGCGCCGCGCTGCAGCAGGAGCAGCTGCAACGGCTGCGCGGCGGAGCGAACTGCCCGCTGATCGAGCTTCCAGCGATAACGAGTCATGCGGTTGGGCCCGATGAAGTCGAAGAGATCGCTTCGCTGCTTGCGGCTCAACTGAGCCAGCTCGACTGAAGCTCAGTCGATCCCGAGGCGGTCGAGCAGTCCCTCGTCGGTGCGCCAGCTGCGGCGAACGCGAACCGAAAGGTCAAGGTGCACCTGCGAGCCAACGCGCTTCTCGATCTCACCGCGGGCCGCAGTTCCAATCGAGCGGACCATTTTGCCACCGCGCCCAACGAGAATTCCCTTCTGCGACTCACTTTCAACCCAGGCCAGGGCGCGAATACGCAGCAACCCCTCACGCTGCTCTTCAATCTCTTCGACGACTACCTCGACGGCGTGAGGCAGCTCTTGGAATGTGCGCCGCAGGATCTGCTCGCGGATTAGCTCCGCCAGCTCGATCGATAGAGGTTGGTCGGATAGATCGTCGACGTCGAAGAGGAACGGGCCCTCAGGCATTAGCTCAGCGAGCCGGGCGACCAGCGGCTCAACGCCTGCGCCGGTCTTGGCCGAAATCGGAAAGATCTCGGCGTCTAAACCGAGTTCCTCGGCCGCTAGCAGCGACGTCATCGTGCGCGAACGGTTAAGTCGATCCTCCTTATTGACAGCGATCAGGACCGGCTTCGAGCTGAGCTTCAGCAGCTCTGCGATGAAGCGGTCGCCGGCGCCTACCCCTTCCTCCCCGTTGAGCACGAAGAGAACTGCGTCGCTGTCGCTGAGCTCACGTTCGACGCGCTTCTGCATCCGCTCGGTGAGCAGGTCGCGCGGCCGCTGGAAGCCTGGGAGGTCGACCATCACAAGCTGCGTCTCTTCGCGCATCGCGATCCCGCGGATCGCACGGCGGGTTGTCTGCGGGCGGTCGGAGACAATCACGACCTTTTCGCCGATGACCTGATTTACGAGCGTTGATTTGCCGACGTTTGGGCGTCCGGCAAGCCCGACGAAGCCAGCCTTGGTCACCACGAGCAGATCTCGCCCTGCAGCGCCAACATCTCGCCGTCGTCGGTCTCGTGGTCCATCCCAACGAGGTGCAGCGCGCCGTGGACGATCGCCTCGCGTAGGTCCTCAGTCATCTGAGGGCAGATGATGATGTCACCGAGCTCGCGCGGCCCGCTGCCGTCGTCATCGCCATCGACCGGGAAAGAGAGCACGTCTGTCGGCCCCTCGTTACCGCGGTGAGCTTCGTTCAGCTCTGCAATCCGCAGCTCGTCGACGAACTCGACTGCGACGTGCCCGTCTTCAATCCCGGCCGAAGCGAAGGCGAGCGCTAAAAGGCGGTCAACCTCCGGCTCCGGCGGATGACCGGCGGCCAGATCGGCGCCGATGTAGTCCAGTTCAATCATCGCTGATGGCTCTAGGCCTTACGACGGTCGCGCTCGGCACGCAGGTCTGGAGCCGACCGTTCGGCAAAAGCTCCGTAGGCCTCGACGATCCGCTGCACGAGCCGGTGGCGGACTACATCGTCTGCGCCGAAGCGGACGAAGTCGATTCCCTCAATTTCGCTGAGCACGTCGGCTACTACGACGAGGCCCGACTGTTGCTCCTTTGGCAGGTCGATCTGCGTGATGTCGCCGGTTACGACCATCCGCGAACCGAAGCCGAGCCGCGTCAGGAACATCTTCATCTGCTCGGCCGTCGTGTTCTGTGCTTCGTCGAGGATGATGAATGAATCGTTCAGCGTACGGCCGCGCATAAAGGCCAGCGGCGCTACCTCGATTACGCCCTGCTGGAGATACTCGCTGACCTTCTCGGGATCGAGCATGTCGTTGAGCGCGTCGAAGAGCGGCCTCAGGTATGGGTCGATCTTGGCCATTAGGTCGCCCGGAAGGAAGCCGAGTCGCTCGCCGGCTTCAACGGCTGGCCGCGTAAGGATCACGCGGTTTACCTCTCCGCGTGAGAGCGCCGCAGCGGCCATCGCGACGGCGAGGAAGGTCTTGCCGGTTCCGGCAGGGCCAATCCCGAAGGTGACCGTGTTCTCACGGACAGAATCGACGTAGCGCTTCTGGTTCGGCGTCTTTGGGCCGACCTTGCGGCCACGGTGGCTCCAAACGACGTCGCCGAGCACGGCGGCGGGCTTCAGTTCCGCTTTCAGCGAGCCCGTCACGGAGTGAATCGTCCCCTCCTCGAGCTGATGGCCGTCATCGGCCAGGCCGGCCATCTCGTCGACGATCGTTGCCGCAGCGGCAACAGCGTCAGCTTCACCATCAAGCGTCACGACGTTCCCTCTAACAACAATCTGGCAATCCAGCTCGTTCTCAAGTCGCCGCAGTACTACATCCCCCGTGCCGCAGAGCGCGCTCGCAGCTTCGTTCGAGAGCTCGATCGTTTGCCGCATCAGCCGCCTAGCGCCTCTTTGGCGATTGCCGAGACGCGCTTGCCGTCGGCTTGGCCGGCGACCTTTGCCATCGCAGCTTTCATCACTTGGCCTGTCTCTTTCGGGCTCTCGGCACCGGTTTCGGCGATCGCCGCGGTAACGATCTCGCGCAGCTGCTCATCGCTGAGTTCCGCCGGTAGGTACTGCTCAATAATTGCCGCCTCGGCCTCTTCGCCTTCGGCCAGCTCAGGCCGTCCAGCCTCGCGGTAGGCCTCGGCGGCCTCGAAGCGTCGCTTGCGCTCACGGCGCAGCACGGCGAGCTCGTCGCCGCCGCCCTCCTTGGCGTCCTTCTGAAGCTCGGAGAGGATCAGCCGCAGCGCCGAGACGCGTTCTTTGTCGCCGGCCTTCATTGCCGTCGTGATCTCGCTCTTCAGTGTTTCGCTGATCGGTGTCGCGTTCATAATCTGCGAACTACGCTACTGCCCTGCGCTGTCGGCCACATAGGCGGAGACAGCATCGATCTCGGCCTCACTGAAAACGTCTGCAAATGCGGGCATCCCATTGCCACCATTGGTGACCTGCTGTTTTACGCGTGCTTGGTCGGGGGCCAGGGCGTCGAGGTTGGGGCCGACCTGCCCATTGGCGCCGGCAGCCGAAAGCGTGTGGCATTGAGCGCAGTTGGAAGCGAAGAGCTTCGCTCCGACGTCTGAGACGGCAGCGCTCTCAGTCGAGGCTCCGCTCTGCGTAGGCGCGGCCGTTGACGCGGACGGCTGAGCCTCGCTCCCGCCGCAGGCAGCTAGGGCGAACGTTGCTCCGCAGAGCGCGAGCGCGATCAATGGCTTCGGAAATTGCACAACGCCAGTCTACGAGATGCGTTGTAGTTCCGAGTCAGCGGATTGTTAACTGTCCTGTGCCAGCAACAGAGCCGACCACTCGCCACTGCTGCGCCGTTCAATCTCGCGGAGGCCGTGGGCGGTCGCAAACGCTTCCGAAACTCGATCGGCCTGGGCGGTCAGAAGCCCGCTGGCGATCATCAGCTGTGGCGCCGACCCAGCGAATCCAATCCGAGCAACGTCCAGCAGCAAAGGCAAAAGCAGGTTGGCGACGACGAGCGCAGCGGTTGGGACCGGGCCACCGCGGCGCAGATCAAAGCGCTCGGCGCCGACGGTGACCGAGTTGGCCGCGGCGTTGGCGAGCGTCGCTTCGACACTCTCAGCCTCGTGGTCGACTCCGATGACAGGATCCCAGCCGAGCTTTGCGGCGGCGATTGCCAACACTCCGGAGCCGCAACCGAGGTCTACGCATCCGCCGCTCGGCTCGAGTGGCAGCAGCAGTTCGAGGCATAGCCGCGTCGTTGCGTGGGCGCCGGTGCCAAAGGCCTGACCGGGGTCGACGACGAGGTCGATCTGCTCGGCCGCTCCGTCGGGCGCTTCCCATGGTGGCCGGACACGCAGCACACGCCCGCCATTCTCAATCTTTACCGGCTTATGGAACGCCTTCCACTGCTGGTCCCAGTCGTCATCGACCTCGCTCGTGACAATCTCAACCAGCGACGCTCCGGCTGCAGCCTCTAGATCCGGCAGCGCCGGCAGCTCACCGGCTGCTCCGTATACGGCGTATTCGATTCTGCCATCGGCTAGCTCGTTCTCCTCAACCCCAGATGGCGCCAGCTCGAGCAGCTCGGCGAGCACGAGCTCGGCGTCGGATGCTGCGACGCGGATCGCGAGCCGAATCACCGACTGGAGCTCAGCAGCCGCCGCAACTTCGCGCCGAGCCCTTCAGGGGCCGCGAGATTCTCATCAGTCAATGAATCGGCGAGCTGCTCGTTAAGGCTGCGCTGCTCGTCGGTTAGGCGACGCGGGATCACAACGTTGATCACTACGCGCAGGGCGCCACGGCGCTCAGGCCGTCGAAGCTGGGGCATCCCGAGCCCGTCGAGCTCAATTATCTCTCCAGGCTGCGTTGCCGTCGGAACCTTTACTGGGACAGCGCCATCAAGGCCCTCAACCTCCAACGTGACGCCGAGCGCAGCGCTCGGAGCTGGCACGTCGAGCACGCAAATCAGGTCGTCGCCATCGCGGAGAAGCTGCTCGCTCGCTTCAACCTGTACTTGCACGTAGAGATCGCCGGCAGGCCCTCCGCGCTCGCCAGCATGGCCGCGCCCGCCGAGGCGGATCCGCTGCCCGTCGTCGATTCCAGGCGGAATTTCGATTTCGAGCTCGCGTCGACGAACGACGCGGCCACGGCCATCGCAGCTCTCACACGGCGACTGCGCAATCTGGCCTTGACCGTCGCAGGCGTCGCAGGCGCGCCGCTGCAGAACCTGACCAAACGGCGAATTCGCAACCCCTTCGATGACACCGGACCCGTTGCAGCGATCGCAGCTGCTCAGCTTGCTGCCGGGCTCAGCGCCGCTTCCGTCGCACTCTTCGCAGCGGTCGATCGCTTCGAACGAGATCGTTGTGGTCTTCCCTGCCGCCGCCTCCGCGAGCGTCACCGAGACGGCGATGATCGCGTCGTCGCCCTGCGCCGGGCCGCTCTGCCCGCCGCCGAAGCTGCCGCCGAAGAATGCGCCGAAGAGATCATTGAGCGAGCCGAAGCCCTCGAAGTTGGGGCGCATGCCGCCGCTGCGCAGACCCTCGTGGCCGTACTGATCATAAATCTCACGGCGCCGTGGATCGGAGAGAATCTCGTACGCCTCGGCCGCCGCCTTGAACTTGGTTTCAGCGTCAGGATCATGGCTGTTGACGTCGGGGTGGAGTTCGCGCGCTAGCGCGCGGAATGACTTCTTGATCGTCTGATCGTCGGCGCCGCGAGGCACGCCGAGTAGCTCATAGGGATCGCCGGGCACGGTGCTCGCCATCGTTTATGCCGCGTCGACGTCTTCGATGTAGCGCGAGAGCTGCCAGGCGGCCTCACGCACGGTCGCAATCACAGCGCCGTAATCCATCTGTAGCGGCCCGATCACGGAAACAGTTCCGAGCTTCTGCGCCCGCGGGCCATAGCCGGCTCCAACCAGCGCCAGCGACTGCAATGCCGGCAGCTCGTTCTCGCTGCCGATCCGCACCAGCACGTCACGCTCGCCGAGCGCCACGCGGAGCACGCCGAGCAGCGCGACACGGCGCTCGAGCGCACTCAACAGCTCGTTGATCTCGGAGAGGTTGTCGAGCCTGTCGCCGCCGAGTAGCCGACCCGCGCCCTCGACGTAAAGCATCACTTCAGAATCGGATCGGAGGTCATCGAAGACCGGCAGGAGCGCCTCTAGGAACCCTCGTTCGCTGACACCCAGCGAGCCGTCGCCGAGACGGGCCGCAACAGTTCGGGCGCCGAGCTCATGGCCGCTGAGCCGTTCGTTTAGATACTCGGCGGCCCAAGCAATCAGGCCGCTGTCGATCGGCTGGTCGAAGCTGATCAGCCGCTTCGCCACGCTGCCGGTCGAGGTGATCACGACGACCATCGCGACGTGAGGCTGCAAGGTCAGGACTTCGACATGGCGCACGGTCGCGGCTTCGAGCGGAGGCGCCGAGACTATTGCCAGCAGGTTCGTGGCCTGCGCCAAGGTGGCGCTGGTGACTCGCATCGCATGATCGACCTCACTCTTGACGATCGGCAACTCGAGCTCAGCGCGCTGCCCGTGAGGAAGCAGGCGATCCACGTAGAAGCGGCGGCCAGCGTCGGTTGGAATCCGGCCAGCCGAAGTGTGCGGGTGGGCGAGCAGTCCAACCTCTTCAAGGACCGCGAGCTCATTGCGGATCGTTGACGGCCCGAAGTCGATCTCGGGATCGTTTGCGAGCGTCTTTGAACCGACCGGCTGCGCGGTCTCCTGATGGGTCTCGACGACCCGCCGCAGAATTAGCTCTTGGCGCTCAGTAAGCACGACCAACGATGGTACCGGCGCGGCTAGTCGCGCCACCAATCCGGCGTGCTAGCTGGAATCGCCAAGCTCAAGCACAGCAAGGAAGGCCTCTTGCGGAATCTCAACACTGCCCACCTGCTTCATCCGCTTCTTACCTTCCTTCTGCTTCTCAAGCAGCTTGCGCTTGCGCGAAATGTCGCCGCCGTAACACTTGGCGATCACGTCCTTGCGGAAAGCCTTGACCGTCTCACGGGCAACAATTCTGGCGCCGATCGCGGCTTGGATCGGCACGTCGTACTGCTGGCGCGGGATCTTCTCGCGCAGCTTCTCGGTCAGCGAACGGCCAACGGCCTGGGCCTTGTCGCGATGAACCAGCATCGAGAGCGCGTCGACCGGCTCGCTCGCGAGCAGCACGTCGAGCTTGACCATGTCCGAGGCCTTCAGCCCGCTCAGCTCGTAATCGAGCGAGGCGTAGCCGCGCGTGCGTGATTTGAGCTGGTCGAAGAAGTCGAGCACGATCTCGGCCAGCGGCAGGTCGTAGCTCATCTGGACGCGCTCGGACGAGAGGTAGTGCAGACCAGCGCTCTCGCCGCGCTTCTCTTGGCAGAGCTCCATCACTTGGCCGACGTACTCATTCGGGGTCAAGATCGATGCTCTGATCATCGGTTCGCGAATCTCTTCGATCCGACTTGGGTCGGGCATCGCTGAGGGGTTGTGGACCTCAACCGTCTCGCCGCTCGTCATCGTCACTTCGAAGCTGACCGACGGCATCGTCGCCATCAAGTTGAGGTCGTATTCGCGCTCAAGCCGCTCGCGCACAATGTCCATGTGCAGCAGCCCTAGGAAGCCGCAGCGAAACCCGAAGCCGAGTGCGTCTGAGGTCTCCGGCTCCCAGGTCAAGGCTGCGTCATTGAGCGTCAGCTTCTCGAGCGCGTCGCGCAGGTCTGGGTACTGGTCGGATTCGATCGGGAAGAGGCCACAGAAGACCATCGGCTTTACTTCGCGGTAGCCGGGCAGCGCTTCGCTGGCCGGGTTCGCCTTCGTCGTCAGCGTGTCGCCAACGCGCAGCAGCGTGACGTCTTTGATTCCTGTGATCACGTAACCCACCTCACCGGCCGTTAGCTGCGGCACGCTGACCATCTCGGGCGTGAAGAAGCCGATGTCATCGATCTCGGCCTCTGTGCCAGCGACCATTGCCTTGATCGCCTCGCCCTTCGTGAACTTGCCGTCGACTACGCGGATGTAGGCGACGACGCCGCGGTACTGGTCGAACTCGGAGTCAACGATCAGCGCGCGCGGAGCGGCGTCTGGGTCGCCGCTCGGGGGCGGCACGTCGCGCACGATCGCCTCGAGAACCTCCTCAACGCCCTCCCCTGTCTTGCCGGAGATCTTGAGGATCCCGTCGGCCGGTTCGCCAAGCAGCTCAGAGACTTCCGACGCGACGCGCTCCGGCTCGGCTCCTGGGAGGTCAATCTTGTTGAGGCAAGGAATTAGTTCAAGGCCGTTCTCCACTGCGAGGTAGGTGTTGGCCAGCGTCTGCGCCTCTACTCCCTGCGATGCGTCGACAACGAGAATCGCCCCCTCGCACGCCGCCAGCGAGCGGGACACTTCGTAGGTGAAGTCAACGTGGCCGGGTGTATCGATTAGCTGTAGTTGGTAGGTGACGCCGTCGCGGGCCTCGTAGAGCACACGCACTGCCTGTGCCTTAATCGTTATTCCACGTTCGCGTTCGAGGTCCATCGAATCGAGGACCTGCGCCCGCATCGCGCGCGGATCAACCGTCGAGGTCATTTCAAGGATCCGATCAGCGAGCGTCGACTTGCCATGGTCGATGTGGGCGATGATCGAGAAGTTGCGTATCAGTGACTGTTCCATGGCGGCGTGTGCTCGCGATACAGCGTAGGGCGCTCGTGAACCGCGCCGGTTAGGAGCGCAGCCTGCGCAGGCGACTGACGAAGAACTCAGCGATCTGATCGGCCTCGCGGATCCGCAGCAGGCGCACGGCAGCAAGGTAGACCAAGAGTCCTGCCGCGAGCGCCGGGATCACGCCGACTAGGCGCGTTATCGGCCCTGCGCTGCCGACGGCATCGTCAAGCAGCAGCCAGAGGCCGCGACTGACGACGATAAGGAGAGCGGCCGAGAAAATCACCTTGAGCGTCATGATCAGCGTTTCGCGCCCTTCGATCGAGCCGCCGAGCTGACGTCGCAGGTAGATCATCTGCGCCGCCGTCATTCCGGCGCTGGCAACAACCGTGCCGATCACCGGCCCGGCGATCCCGAGTGGCTTATAGAGCGCGAGCGAGACAACTGCGTTGACGGCGAGGTTCACTGCTGCCAGCGCGCTTGGAATCCAGGGGCGCTGGAGCGAGAAGAAGGTCCGCGTCAGCAGCAAGTTGAGGCCGGCGAAAGGCATCGAGAAGGCAAACCAGAAAAGCGCCGTCGAAACCTCTTTCGTCGAAGCGGCATTGAAGGCCCCGTACTGGTAGATCAATTCGACGATCGGGCTGGCTAGCGCCATCGTCGCCGCCGCTGCCGGCACTAGCAGCAGCAGGTTCTGCCTCGTTCCGGTGCCGACGAGCGCGCGCAGGCCGCCAGTGTCACCGCGTGCCACGAGGCGACTGAGCGACGGAAACAACACCGTCGCCAGCGCAACGCTGAAGATTCCTTGCGGCAGCATGTAGATCCGGAAGGCCGCGTCGATTGCTCTCGGCGCGCTGTCCGAGATCAATGCACCGACGACGGAGTTGATCACGAGGTCGATGTTGATCACCCCAAGGCCGATCGTGACCGGAATCAGCAGCTTCAACACCCGCGTCACGCCCGGATCGCGCCAGTTGAAATGGAACTTGAGGCGGAAGTCGATCTTCGCCAGTACCGGGATCACCATCAGCAGCTGTACGACCGTACCGAGCAAGACGCCAATCGCGTAGGCGTAGATCTGGTCATCGGCGCTGAACATCGGCCTTAGTGCGATCAGTGCGCCGATGATCACGACGTTCCAAACCAATGGCGCCAGCGCCGGGATCGTGAAGTGGTGGTAGGAGTTGACGATTCCGACGAGCAGCCCGTTGATGCCGAGCAGCACGACGATCGGGAACAGCACCTGCGAGAGCCCGACTGCGAGGTCAACGAGCTGCGGCGTGAAGTTGTCGCCCGGGATGAAGAGCGGGATCAGGACGCCCGCAGCGAAGATGAAGAGCGCGCTTAAGGCGCCGAGCACCAGCAGGATGATCCAGAACAGAGTTGAGGCCAGAAGGATCGCTTCACGCCGCCGCTTCTGTTCGAGAAACTCTGCGAATACCGGGACGAACGCCGCGCTCAATGCGGCGTCGGCAAATAGTCCGCGGACGAGGTTTGGCAGCTGGAAGGCGATCGTGAAGGCCGAAGCGGCGCCGCTGGTGCCGAAGTAGCTGGCGGCGAGAATCTCGCGCGCTAAGCCGGCGACGCGCGAGAGCCCGGTTGCGACCGAAAAGAGCACCGTGTTTCGAGCCACGCCGGCCTTGGCCCCGGGCACTTGATGGGCTTCGTCGACCTTCTGAACTGCTGCCCGCGCAGCAGCTGCGCCGGCCTCGGCGTCGCTGGCGGGCAGTACTCCGCCGATAATCGCGGCATCGAGCACGGCCTCTTCGGCGCCGGGGTCGTCCTCCGGATCCGGGTCCTTTGGGCTACCTGGCCTCGAGGTCACTAGCGCTGAATCCTAAGGGTCGGACCCGGCGAATCCTCAGGACGCTAGAATCCGCCCTCGGCTATGGCCAATCTCAATTCACAGAAGAAGCGCAACGCCCGCAACGAACGTGAGCGTCTCGAAAACCGTCGTTACACGTCGGCAATCAAGACCTACCAGCGTCGGCTCGAGGATGCAGTCAAGGCCGGAGACGATTCAGTTGCCGACGCCGAGCACCTAAAGCTCGCTTCGATGATCGACAAGGCCGTCGCTCACGGGGCGCTGCACAAGAACACGGGCTCACGCAAGAAGTCCCGCGCCACGCGGATCCGCGCCGGCGTCAGCGCCTAGAGCGCTCTACGCAGCGATCCGCTCGATCACGCGCAGTGTCTCTGTGTCCGTATCCAAGGCACTACCGCCGCGACTAGCCAGTTCCAGCGCCGCGAGCGCCTCGGTCGCTTCGCGCAGCAGCTCTAGCTCCGATCCGCGCGCCTCGGCCATCCGTCGCTTGGCGGCGTAGCTGCCGCCTGGAATACCGGCCGCGGCCTGTGACTCAGAGACGCCTGCCTCGAGCTTTTCGGCGATCGCTGTTACGTCGCGCAGGCGCCGCACGATCGCCACTGCGAGCCGGCCAGCGTCCTCGTTCTGGTCGCGCAGGCGTAGATAGGTAAGAAGGGCGGTTCGCTGGTCGCGCGCGACGATCGCGTCGACCAAGCCCCAAACCAGCAGCTCGGAGGAGTTTGCGGCTGACTCGCTTACCTCCTCAACACCGATCTTCGCTCCCGACCCGTACTCGAGCGCGAGCTTTTCGAGTTCACGCAGTATCCGCTGCTGGCGCTCACCAACTTGGGCGATCAACGCCTGAGCACCGGCTCCGTCGAGCGTGATCGAGAGAGCCGTCGCTTGCGCAATCGCCCACGGCGGCAGATCCTTCGCCTTCAACATCCCCTCGCCAGCAATCTTGCCGCCGAGCGCCTTGACCGCCTTATGCAGCGACTCGGGCGCCTGCTGGCGACCATCCTCTGAGGCGAAGAAAGCGATCGTGGTCTCTTCCGGCATCGCCGCGAGCGCCGGCGCTAGGTCAGCCTTCACGTCGGCGTCACGCCAGCGTTCGCAGCCGCCGACGATCAGGAA
>Ga0194035_1001703_pt1 | contig 11379 bp, 11 predicted proteins | sample JunL2320m_MetaG_FD_148680 | JGI IMG/M metagenome (GOLD analysis project Ga0194035, IMG submission 148680) | Anoxic zone freshwater microbial communities from boreal shield lake in IISD Experimental Lakes Area, Ontario, Canada - Jun2016-L239-20m | ecosystem: Environmental > Aquatic > Freshwater >...
CACCAATACGGAGTAACTCAAACCAGATTTTCACCTTTGGTGAGGTTGATTTTCTGCAGGAATTTGCGAAACTTCTACCAGAATCTGCATCCGCGAGCGCTACAAAAGGCGAATCACGCATGTAGAGACTGTTAAGTCCATCCCCGGGGGTCCACGTTTGACCTCCAATCATCATTGGAGAATCATGCGTAAATCGTTGTTCGTCAGTCTTGCGGCAGTGGCCGTCGTCCTCGGAGGCTTCAGCAGCACTGCTGGCGCACAAAGCGATGCCACCCAAAATATCGTGCAGATTGCTCAGGGTAATCCTGAACTGTCAACGCTCGTCACAGCAGTTACTGCTGCTGGTCTTGCAGAGACACTCTCTGGTCCAGGTCCGTTTACGGTGTTTGCGCCAACAAACGCGGCCTTTGCAGCACTGCCTGCCGGAACGCTTGACACCTTGCTGGCAGACCCGAAGGGCGACCTTGCAAAGATCCTGAAACTCCACGTGATGTCTGGCGCTGTTGACTCAAAGGCTGCAATTGCGGCTGCTGGTGGCACCGTTGAAACACTTGGCGGACCAGTGAGCGTTGAACTCGTCGGCGAGAAGTTGGTTATCGGTGGCGCAACCGTGGTGACTGCAGACATCGTCGCTTCAAATGGCGTGGTGCATGTCATTGATGCAGTCATCACCAAGCCAGCTTCGCCAAATGGCGTCAGCGCCGGCAACTCAGGCATCGCTGCAAGCTCCGGAACCACAGGACTCCTGTTGGCACTCGTTGCGGGGATTGCCATCTTGGGCATTGGAACATCCTCGGTTGTGCTCGCCCGCTCACGACGCAGCGACTGACCGAACCAATCGTTTCTGAATTCGCTTCGAATCAGAAGACCTGTAGTGGGGGAGGGGCGCTTGCTCCTCCCCCAACTCATTCCAGGAGGTACTCATGAAAGTCCGTCAGGCTCGAGTGCTCCTGGTGTTGTCCTTTGCAGTTCTGTTTTTGGTTGGGCCTGCATGGTTTCTGGGCGAAGCAGGCGAGCCAAGAGTTGATCTAGAAGGCCAATCAGTAATCTCTGCATCAACTTCTCGGGCGTTAGCCGCCGCCCAAGACGCGGGCGACTCGGCTGCAGATCTCAGCGCACTGCCGGCTGCACCTGCCCAAGTAGCAGTAGCCGAGGTCGGGGTGCCCGTTCAGATCGCCATTCCAGAACTCGGGGTGGACTCCCCTGTCGTGCCGGTGGGCCTTGAAAACGATGGCTCGATGGTGCTTCCGGGTGCCTCTGAGGCTGGCTGGTATCAGTATGGTCAACGCCCGGGCCAACCCCAAGGCTCAGCAGTCATTGCAGCGCATGTTGACTACAACAAAAAACCTGGCGTGTTCATTAAGCTGAACTCATTGCCTATCGGTGCCGAGGTGCTTGTTACTGATGATGCTGGCGTAGTGCATCGCTTTATCGTGACTGAACGCTTCCAAGTCGAAAAAGGCGAACTGCCCGCCGCCGAGTTGTTTAGGACAGACGGAGACCCTGTCCTCACACTGGTGACCTGCGGTGGATCATTCAGTAAGAGTCGCCGGAGTTATGCAGACAACATTGTTATCCGGGCCGTGCCTGCGTAAATAGGCGCCTGCCTAAAGGCCAGGAAAGTGACATGCCACTGTGTGCTCAGCAGCGCTAGTACTTGCACCGGCAACCGCTCCTGCAGGATCGAAGGGGAGCAGTTCTGGCTCGGTACTTGCACACAGATCAGTTGCCTTCCAGCAACGCGTCCTAAACCTGCATCCAGAGGGCGGGTCAATTGGGCTTGGCACATCTCCGGTCAGAATGATCCGCTGACGGGTGCGTTCCCGGATGGGGTCCGGCTCGGGAATCGCAGACAGCAGTGCTTGTGTGTACGGATGTGCGGGCGAGGTATAGATCTGTTCGCTCGGTCCTGTCTCGACCACTCGACCCAAGTACATCACGGCAATTCGATGTGAGATATGCCGGACTACCGACAGGTCATGCGCAATAAAGACATACGACAAGTCTCGGTCCCGCTGAAGCTGACGAAGCAGGTTCACGATGCCTGCCTGTATCGAGACATCAAGTGCTGAAACTGGCTCGTCTAACACAATCATTTTGGGGTTCAACGCTAGGGCGCGAGCAATGCCAATTCGCTGACGCTGGCCTCCCGAGAACTCGTGCGGATACCGACTGCGGTGTTCGGGCGAAAGGCCAACGGTCTTTAGTAGTTCTTGGATCTGTGATTCGCAGTCCTTTGTGCTTCGGCCTTCGTGAACCAGGAACGGCTCAGCTAACGCCTCGCCCACTGTCATCCTCGGATTGAGAGACGCGTACGGATCTTGAAACACCAACTGCAATTGCTTGCGCAGGGGGCGCATCTGTCGATCGTTCAAACCCTGAATCTCTGTTCCTTCAAAGCTCACCGTCCCCGAAGTTACGGGGATCAGGTTGAGTAACAGTCGCCCGAGAGTTGATTTGCCACAGCCGGATTCCCCAACCACGCCAAGGGTTTCGCCGACAAAGACCTCAAGGTCGACTCCAGCCACGGCGTGGACGCGTCCCACTTTTCTACTCAGAAGGCCGCTACGCACGGGGAACTCCTTCACGAGTTGATGAGCTTGCAGAATCGGCTTGTCAACTCTTTCAGGACTCGTTCCTGCGCTTGTTTTCGCCAGATCAGAATCTTCGGTCATAGGGCAGCCGCTCGAGCGTGATCCACAAGGTCCTGGGCGAAATGGCATGCAGCGCGATGCTCACTCTCGGGTGCCTCTGTCTTGGCGGTGAGCTTCTGCGAGACAGGAACGATCTGGCTGCATGGCGAGGGAATCTGCGCAACAGGGCAACGGGGGTGAAAGGCACAACCTGTTGGCAGGTTGATCAGTGACGGCGGCTGCCCCCCAATGGGACGAAGTTCGCTGTCAGGGTCATTCATCTTGGGCAACGAACCCAACAGGCCCGTTGTGTAGGGGTGAGCGGATTCATAGAAAATCTCGTCCACGCTGCCTCGCTCTACCTCTGAGCCTGCATACATAACGAGCACCTCATCTGCCATCCCCGCAACTACCCCAAGGTCATGGGTGATGAGCAGAATCGCCGAGTCAATCTCTTCTTGTATGTCATTCAAGACATCGAGCACCTGTGCCTGGATGGTGACATCAAGGGCCGTGGTTGGTTCGTCAGCGATCAGAAGATCAGGCTTGCAGGCAATCGCCATGGCAATCACGGCACGTTGCCGCATTCCGCCAGAGAACTCATGCGGATGCATGTCCACTCGTGTTGCAGCCTGAGGGATCCCAACTAGTTCCAACATCTCAATTGCATGCGCTCGCGCCTGTTTCTTGGACATACCGCGATGAATACGCATGACTTCGCCGATCTGACGACCGATGCTATGAACGGGATTGAGCGCAGTCAGCGGATCCTGAAAGATCATCGCAATCTCACCGCCTCGAATCTGGCGCAAGCGTTGCTGATTCACACTCAGCAGATCATCTTCCCGCCACAGAATCGCTCCACCTTCCACCACAGCGGGTGGACTCGGTAGCAGCCCGAGGATGCTCATGGCCGTGACGGACTTTCCAGATCCGGACTCGCCCACAATGGCAAAAACCTCGCCGCGATGAATGTCAAAACTCAACCCGTTGACGGCTTGAACCACGCCATCCTCGGTCTCAAATCGCACGTGCAGGTCCTGCACAGATAACAGCCGCTCGCTGCTCGTGTTGGTAGCCACCCTTACTCCTTCACGTCGAGTGCGTCGCGAAGGCCGTCACCAACAAGCAGAAATCCGAGCACCGTCAGCACAATCGCGAGCGCGGGGAAGATCAGCAGGTGCGGCGCAGTTGAGAAGAAGTTCTGTGCAGTTGAAATCATGAGTCCGAGCGACGGAGTTGGTTCCTGAACTCCCACGCCAAGAAAGGACAGCGCCGCCTCGGCCAGCACGGCAGCCCCGATTCCAACAGCCACTAAGACAATGATCGGCTGGATCACATTCGGCAGGATGTGTCTCCAGATAATGCGAGGGGCAGGTACCCCAACAGCACGCGCGGCCTCGACGTAGTCGTACTGCTTGGCCTGCAAGAAACCGGCTCGCACCACTCGTGCAGTTGTGAGCCAAGAGGTAAATGCAAGAGTGATGATCACGGCACCCACTCCTTCACCAATGGCTGCAATAAAGGCAAAGGCAAGAATCAGGTAGGGGATTCCTAGGAACACGTCGATGATCCGCATGATGATGCTGTCGGTATGGCGGCCTTTCCAACCTGCTAGCGCACCGAGCGCGATACCGATCGTCGTTTCAAGAAATACCACCGCGCAGCCAATGAGCAACGAGAGCCTGATTCCATAGATCACTCGCGCAAACAGGTCTCGTCCCAAGTTGTCGGTACCAAACCAATGCTGTGCATCGGGGGTGCTTTTAAAGATCAGGCGCTCTTGGGCTAGCGGATCTTGAACCAAGAACGGCCCGATCAAACCGACAAGGAGCAGAAAGATCACGAGGACTAAACCAAAAATCGCCAGCTTGTTCTTGCTGAATCTTCGCCAAGAGTCCTGACGGAACGAGCGTACAAAGAGCACCTCGTTCAGTCCGTCGCTCATCCCCGATGGGGCATCCTCTGACCTAAACCGAGACCCGGGGATCTCTGAGGGACGCGAGTGAGGTTTTTGTGAATCGCTCATTGTCCGCCCCCTTCATCAAAGCGAACCCGCGGATCGAACCAGGCGTAGCTGATGTCTACGCATAGGTTCACGAGACCGAACACGACGACCACTACCACCGTTAGTCCGAGCAACACGGGTAGGTCCCTTGCGCTGGCGGCCTGTGCGATCTTTGATCCCAGACCTGGCCAGTTGAACACGGTCTCAGTCAGAATGGCCGAGCCAACGAGTACCCCAAAATCAATCCCGATAAAGGTAACAACGGGGATCATTGCGTTTCGCAGCACGTGGCGGCTCGTGATCTGTCCTTCCTTCAGACCCTTTGCTCTGGCCGTACGAATGAAGTCTGATTTTCCCACCTCAAGCATGGAGCTTCTTGCGAGTCGGGCCACGATGATTGCCGAGACCGAGGCCAGCACCACTACTGGAAGAATCAAGTAGGGAAACTCCTCAACTGTCGGGAAAATCCAAGCCACCCACGTGTTTGGGCCGATCCCCTGAACCGGAAGTTGCGCCCACTCCGGCCAGCCCGCTTTGAAAGCATGCACACCGAACACCTGCTGCAAGAGATAGCCCAAAACGAAAACAGGAATTGCGCTGAGTAAGGCCGCGAGAAGGGTGGTGAGCGTGTCCGCAACGGAGTACTTCCGCACTGCCGACAGCACCCCTGCACCAATACCTACGAACGCTTCTACCAAGATCGCCCAGATTGCTAGGCGCAGGCTTGCAGGAGCGCGCTCTTTGATAATCTGCGTAACTGGCTGCCCGTCGGCATAGGACTCTCCAAAATCCAGCGTCACGATGCGACCGAGGTACTTGACGTATTGCACCACGATGGGTTCATCCAGGCCGTACTTCTTCTCGATGTTCTTCACCACCTGCGGATCAGGCGTTTTTCCCTTTCCGCCAGCTATCAGTTCGGCCGGGTTATCGGGTAGCAGGAAGAACAAGAAGAACAGCAGCGTGACCGCGCCCCACAGCACCAACAGCAGTTGGGCTAGGCGTCGAATGACGAAGGCGTTCAAAGGGGATGAATCTCAGAGTCCAGAGAGATCAGGATGGTCCGATGCCGACGTTTTCCCAAGCGATGATGCCCAGAGGTGGTTGCGCGTAGCCCACCACATTGTCGGCGTAGACCTGATCTCCGTTGTACCAGTTGATCGGGACAGTACCGGTGGAGTCGTTCAGCAGGTAAGTCTCGGCATCTCGGTAGAGCTGCGACCGCTTGGCGCTGTCCGGCTCTGACTGAGCCGTATTGACCAGTTCGTCGAAGGCGGGATCGCTAAATGAGCCCATGTTGTTTCCGCCGACCGAAGCAGTGCTGTACAGGTCAAACATGAAGTTTCCATAGGTCGGGTAATCGGCATACCAACCTGCACGACAGAAGTGGCAGCCGCCTTCAGCCATGGTGCCGAAGTACTTCTCCGAGATGCCATTGAGCGTTGAGTCGATGCCAACCGCCTTCAGGTTTTGTTGAATGATTGCCACCACGGGCTCGTTGCCGGCGCCAGTGTTGAAGTCCAAGGTGATCGGACCTGTGAGTCGGCCTCCGGACTCCTTCCACTTGGTAAGCAATGCCTTTGCTGCAGTCGGATCAAACTTGCAGAACTTGCACAAACCAGCCTTAAAGCCTGGGATTCCGTTGGGGGTGATGCCAGTCGAGATAGTCCGAAAGCCCTCGTAGACCTTCTGGTTGATTTCATCACGGTCAATAGCGAGAGAGATCGCTTGCCGCAGCAGCGTGTTGTCAACCCCGCCGAGTTGCGGATCGGTAAAGCCAAAGTCGAAGTGATACGAGCCCAACTGCGGCTGCTTTGTGGTGTTCTTATAAGCTGCGGTAGCGGCGGTGAATTGCCCCGATGGGATAGAAGCTGACTGCGTGTTTCCTGCCTCAAAGTCGGTATAGGCCGAGTCCTGAGACTGTGAAATCTTGAACACGAGTTTGTCGAGAATTGCTTTCGTGTCTCCGCTGACGTTTCCGGCCCAGGAGTCGTTACGCACCAGCACCACCTGCTGGTCATTTGCTGGGGCGTCCATCTTGAACGGCCCGTTGCCAATCATGATTCCGGACCCCCAATCATTCTGATCTTTCAGCTTCGAGACTTCCTTCTCGGGGAGTGGTCCAAAGAACGGGTGTGACACGATGGCCGGAAAGTCTGCTTGAGGTGCTTCAAGCGTGACCTTCAAGGTCATAGCGCTGTCATCAGCAACGATCGCGGAATCTAGGTTGGTAGCGGTTCCGTCCTGAAGTGCAGCCCCACCCTTGACGTAATCGATGAGGTATCCGTAAGGAGAAGCAAACTCGGACTGCCCGTTGCGCACCCAGGCATACGCAAAGCTGGACGGCAGTACTGGGTCTCCGTTTGAGAACTTCAGGCCATCTTTAATTTTGAAGGTGAATTCACTGGAATCGGCGTTTGCCGTCCAAGAGTCGGCGGCGAGACCTTTGAGCTCCGGTGCCTCGGGGTTCGACCAATCAAAGTCGGTGAGCCCGTCGTAAAGTGCGGTCGTGACCTGTGACTCATCGAGTGTCTGCACCAAGCCTGGGTCATAACTAGTCAGATTTTCTGCGATGAGTTGAGCACCGTCTGTAAAGGTGCCGCCCGAGTCAGAGCTCTCCGCTTTCTTGTCGCTCGAACATCCCGCTGCGATGACAGCGATTCCTGCGAGGACTACGGCAGATCGCCAGACCATAGAAGTACGTGTCATGCGTGTTCCGATCTAATCGTTGGATATTGCTGTGTTGCTGTGTTGCTGTGTTGCTGTGTTGATTTAGGACTGAACTGCAACGCCATCGGTGTTGAGTACAAACCACTTGCCGCCAGCGGCCTGACCGGCTGTTGCACCTGGCTCGGTGTCACTGGCAAAGAAATACACAGGCTGGCCCTCGATGGTGAGCTGCGCTGCGGCTCCCTGCCCAGTGCTTCCCAGCTTGAGCTTTGACACTGCAGCATCGGCGACTACTCCGCCTTCGGTGAGGACAGGTGGCCATGCTGCTGCACAGGCATCTACGCAGGTAGCGGCTCCCGTTCCGTCCGGTGTGTAGATGTAAAACACGTGGCCTTGGCCATCTGCGAGTACATCGCCCATTCCAGAAGACACGATCTTTACGTTCACACCTACATCAACAGCAGCCTCGGTGGTAGTGGTTGTTTCGCCGCTTTTTGCAGTAGTGGAAGGAGTGGCAGTAGCCGTGCTCGTTGTGGCCGAGCCTTCATCAGATTTACTGCATCCGGCAAGGCCGTTCACTCCGGTCAACACTGCAACGGTTGCGAGTGTGATGAGTGCGCACTTGTTCCTTGAAACATGCATCTTCGACCTTCTCCTTTGCGCTGCCCGAACAGCAGTTGTGCGTTGACCAGACTGTAGAGCGAATCGAAGCTAGGTGCGGCCTTCTCTACATATACCAATCTGCCATTTGTGCCAACCTGTTCACATGAATGAGGAGCGATCAATAGATCTGTTGGATGGCGATTTCTACGTCAACGACCCGTACTCCACCTATGCGTGGATGCGTGAGCAGGCTCCGGTGTATTGGGACTCCACCAACGAACTCTGGGGCGTTTCACGACATGCGGACATCGTCGAAATCGAGAAACAAAAGGCTCTCTTCATTAACTCCGACCAGAACAAGGGCGGCTATCGGCCCAATATTCCTGCCGATCCTGCCATCATCGGATTGGATGATCCCGTCCATCAGATGCGCCGCAGCCTGGTTGCTCGTCGCTTCACGCCGAAGGCCGTTGCAAATTGGGAAGACCACGTTCGCGAAGTCGTGACGAGCCTGTTGGACCAAGCATTCGGCCATGGCGGCTCAGTCGAAATCATCAGTGAGATCGCTGCTCCGTTGCCAGCCGAGATGATTGGCCTGCTTCTGGGATTCAGTGAAGACATGTGGCCCAAGCTGATGGATTGGTCTGAGCGAACCATCACCCTTGGCGGTGGTCCCGGGTATCACCAAGAGGACAACATCGCTGCAGTGATGGACTTTGCAGTGGCAGCGGCCGAACTCTACGAGGCCAAAAAACTCAACCCTGCCGACGATGTCATGACGGTTTGGACCACAGCCGAAGTGCCTGGTTGCCCGTTTGGGGTCGAGGAAGTTATCTCTGACTCGCTGTTGCTACTTGACGGTGGGGCAGAGACCACAAGAACCGTGATTGCTCGCGCTCTGTTGGAGCTAGCAACTCGTCCAGAACAATGGGCACTGCTCAAGAGCGGCGCGGATTTGACTGTGGCTGTAGAGGAATTCATTCGGTTCGTCACCCCAATTCACAACATGTGTCGAGTAGCAGTTGAGGACACCGAGATTGCAGGTCAGGCCATCAAAGCCGGTGAGCAGCTCGTATTGATGTACTCATCTGCAAACCGTGATCCTGCTCAGTTCGATCACCCCGAAGAACTCGACGTGACCCGCAACCCAAACAATCACATTGCCTTTGGCTTTGGTACCCACTTTTGTTTGGGCGCCTCGTTAGCCCGTCTAGAGATTCGGGTCATGTTCGAGGAACTCCTCAAACGAGTCGATCAACTCAGAGTGGTTCCCGGTTCGGTAGTAGAGATGCCGAACTCGTTTGTGTTTGGCCTGAAGTCAGCTTTGATCGATTTTGACCCTGTCATTTAAAGACCAGCCTCACTTAAAGATCAGCCTCACCTAAAGACCAGCCTCACCTGAAGATCACCGCCTCAAACGAGGATCACCGCGTACCGCGCGGGCCGCAGGACTAAGGTTATGAGATGACTACGACGCAGCGTCCGCGTCCATCGCGACCAACACCCCAAGGCCCGAATCCCGCTTCACGAGGACTGATCTTGGTTGGAGTTGCCGTCGCGCTCGGATTCATCCTTCTTTTGAAGGGTGGAGGCGTGGGCTTTCAGACTGATTCCCAGGATGTAAAGATCGGTGAAGGTAGCAACAACACCACCACTACCGAGCCGGCAGTACCCACCACGACCACTCCCTCAACTTCGGTTGCGCCAGCCACGCTGAAAGTAGTTGTACTGAACGGTGCGGGTAAGAGCGGCTACGCAGCCACTGCTGCAAACTTTCTCGGATTAGCCGGATACCCCAACATCGCAGCTAAAACGGCAGCGGCTCAAGTGCAGACCACCACCGTGTACTACGCACCCGGTTACGAGGGTGACGCCAAGGCAATCGCTAAGTTGCTCAGCATCGGTGCAGTCCAACCGATCCCAACCGGAACCGTCCTAGGCAAAGTGGCCACCGATGTTCCCACAGATACCAATGTGGTCATTGTGCTCGGCCCTGATGTTGAGGGAATCATTACCCCAGCGGGCGCAAGCACCACCACTGTTGCAGGCAGTTCTTCTTCAGGGAACTCAACGGTGACCACCACTGCGGGAAGTGCAGCGGCGAGCACCATCCCCTCTGCAGGCGGCAAAACCACAACAACCACCAGCACCATCAAGAGCACAACAACCACGGGCTGAGCCGGCAGTTTTTGCCGACTGCCCCCGTCCTGTCACTGATGCCAACCAACCAAAGGAAAATGGCTACGGCCGAACAAGTCGTAGCAGCCGTTGCAGCCTCCCCAACTGCAACTCTTCTGGCCACCGACTATGACGGCACTCTCTCGCTCATTGTTGACGATCCTGATGCTGCAGTGCCGCTCCCGGGTGCGGCGCAGGTCCTGCAATCTCTAGCAAGCAGTCTGGGAGAGCTAGCGGTCATTTCTGGCCGTCCCGTTGAGTTTCTGGTTGATCGACTCTCAGGCCAGCTGACCGCTGCTGGCCATACCGCTGCTGGCCAGCCAGGTCTGCCTGACTCCCTGACCTTGGTCGGACTCTATGGACTCCAGCAGATCCGCCATGGGGTGCGCAGTGACCACCCCGAGGCAGTGGCTTGGCCCGAGCGAGTCGGAGCACTTGCCTCAAGAGCAAAAACCAACGGTCCGGCTGGCATGCGTGTTGAACTGAAGGGCCTGTCCATCACCCTGCATTACCGCGGCCAACCCCAGCTTTTTGACCAAGTTGAGCAATATGCCCAAGAGCTTGCTGCTACCTCGGGACTTGTTGCGAGAACGGCCCGCATGAGCGTGGAGCTTCACCCACCGATTGATGTCGATAAGGGAACCGTCCTACTGAGCCTTGCCCAACAACTTGCGGGCCCGGTGATTTTTCTTGGCGATGACGTGGGTGATCTACCTGCCTTCGACGCACTCGACACCCTTTCAGCGTCTGGGTTGCAGGTGTTCAAGATTCTTGCCCAGAGCGAGGAGTCCGACGACGAGTTGCTTCGTCGCGCTGATCTCATTCTTGACGGACCTTCGGCAATGGTCGCCCTGCTGTTCCAGATCCAAGCTGCGATTCTGGAAGCCAGCAAAAATCGGTAGTTAGTCCGCCGCTGCTAGCTGGTCTTGTAGCCAGTCCATCGGGCTGCGCTTGGCTACTAGTTTGGCTAGCTCAGCGGCGCTGGCGGCGCGCTCTTGGGGGCTTCGGTCAAGGGCAACTCCGAGCATCTGTGCTGTCTGCTCCACGTCAAATGGGTTGACCCCGAGCGCTGCCGTGCCAAGTTCAGCCCAAGCTCCAGCCTCGGTAGACAACACGAGCTGGCCCGAACGCTCGTTAATGAGCGGACCCTCTTTGGCAACTAAGTTGAGCCCATCACGGATTGGGTTCACCAACAACACGTCGTAGCGGCGCAGTGCAGCAACGGAGCGCACATAATCGTCATCAGTCTCCAACAAGATGGGCTGCCAACTAGCGGTTCCCCAACGA
>Ga0194035_1001705_pt1 | contig 11371 bp, 10 predicted proteins | sample JunL2320m_MetaG_FD_148680 | JGI IMG/M metagenome (GOLD analysis project Ga0194035, IMG submission 148680) | Anoxic zone freshwater microbial communities from boreal shield lake in IISD Experimental Lakes Area, Ontario, Canada - Jun2016-L239-20m | ecosystem: Environmental > Aquatic > Freshwater >...
TGCTGGGTATACACGCATCCGCGGCACCAGAAGTCGCCACTCTTCGTGACCCCTGGACTCTGCCCGCGATGGCTGATCTGTACTTCCACTTCATCATGAATGGTCTGATGAACACCGACCTGTTGACCTCTCATCACTTCGAACCTGCTGATTCACCTGCGATGTATGAGGCACTTCGCAAGGATCGTTCGAGTTATCTCGGAGTCTTTCTCAAGTGGACCTTGGAGTCATCGTGACCGACATGCTGCGGTGGGGAGTACTTGGTTCTTCCGGAATCAACCACAAGGTCGTGCCGGCCATTGGCCGCTCGGAGCGATGCGAGGTCGTGGCGATCGCGAGCCGTGATGTCAGCAGGGCACGACGTGAGGCGCAAGACTTAGGAATTCCGCGCGCCTATGGGAGTTATGACGAGTTGCTTGCAGATTCCGCGATCGATGTCGTCTACATCTCGTTGCCCAACTTCCTGCACAAGGAGTGGACCCTCGCTGCGATTGCGGCGGGCAAACATGTGCTGTGTGAGAAACCCATGGCGATCACCGCTGTAGATGCATGCGAGATGATCGATGCCGCTACAGCTGCGGGCGTAGTCGTCGCTGAGGCGTTCATGTACGGTCATCATCCGCGTTATGACCAACTGCAGGAGGTTGTCGAGTCGGGTGAGATCGGTGTGATCCGCAGTATCACCGGAGCTTTCACATTCGATGCCAGTGATGAACCCGAAGCGACGGCGTTCGCCGATCTGCCTGGGGCCGGAGCGATCTACGACATTGGTTGCTACGTGCTTCATGCGGCCCGCCACTTGCTTCACACCGAGCCGTTGGCTGTCACTGCCTTGGCGCAGGCTTCGCCGGTGAATCCAGGCACCGACCTCATGTCCTGTGCCTTGGTCGAGTTCCCTGACGACGTTTCGCTGCTGATGCAGTGCGGCATGTGGGCTGGCGACGAGGACACCCTCAAAATCACCGGATCCAAAGGTCGGATTGAGATTCCGAGTGCATTCTTGTGCTCCCCCGGCCTCGAGGGCTTCACCGTGCACACCGAGGGTGGCCAACGCGAGGTGGCAGTACCGAACGTCGACCACTTCACCGCAGAGGCGGATGGCATGGCGGCGGTATTGCTTGACGGAGCACAGCCACGTTATGCGTTACTCGATCCCATCTTTGGGGCCGCTGTGCTCGATGCAGCAACAAGATCCTGGCGGGGCCACACGCGGGTTGTACTGGATCATTGATGGCTGTCCAAGGTGACAACTTGATCAATGTGCCGCGCCACTCATGGTTGAGCATTGACATGCAGTAGTGAGGGGGATCTACTAAGCGAGACTCGAAGTGGGGTCTTCTGACCATTCGCGCTGTCGTCTGGATGCAAGATGGCTGACAGCTTCTACCCGAGATGAGTTCATGCCCAGCTTGCGTCCGATGACTTCGTTGCTTAGTGCTATTGCCGCCGCGTCCCTTGCAGTGACGCTCGCTGGCTGCAGTTCTGGCTCCAGCGCGCCCGCTGACAGTGCAAGCGGCAGTAACTCTGCCAGTGCCGCGCCGATCACGATCCGGGTAGCGATGGGCTCCACTGGGCCGGCCGTTGATGGCGTGTTCACCGCGCTCAAGGCCGCCTACGAAAAGAAGTACCCGGGGCGCACACTTGAACTCATCGTGCAGGAGAACGACACGTACGAAACCATTGGGTTGAACAATCTGCTCACCTCTCGTAATGCCCCGGACGTGTACTTCGAACGTCCCGGTGCGCGTCTTGCCACCAGAGTCGACGACGGTTATGGCGCTGATATCACCGAAGCGGTCAATGGGCCTGAGTTTGCAGGCCGGTTCGACGCGGCGGCTTATTCGGGCATGGTGATCGACGGTAAGACATACATGGTCCCGTGGAGCGGTGATGTCACTAACGTCTTTTGGTACAACAAAGCGATGTTCACCGCGAATGGCCTGACACCACCCACCACGTGGGATGAGTTCCTCGCCCTGTGCGCCAAACTCAAGGCTGCTGGCATTACACCACTCGTTGATGGCAATAAGGACAAGTGGACTGTCGGGAGCATCGCCTCGCACTTGGCCGAGCGGTCGGTGGGCAATGATGCCTATGTCGCTGCTATCAAGGGCGAAGCGCCGATGAACTCGCCTGGCATGGTGGCGGCCTTCGACAAGCTGAAGACTCTCGCCGACAACGGCTATATCAACCGCAGCGTCGACGCGTTGCCCGACGATCAGGCCACTACCCAGTTCCTCCTTGGTAAGGCCGCCATGCTTGGTATTGGAAGTTGGCTGATCTCCGACCAGACCGCGCAGGCGCCTACGTTGCAGATCGGGTACTTCAACATGCCTACGATGGATGGCTCCGGTGATCAGCAAAGCGTGCTGGGCGTCTCGACCGGATACATGGTGAACGCCAACAGCGAGAACATTGCTGCAGGTATTGACTTCCTCGCCATGGTCTCTTCCGTGGAAGGCTCCAAGCTGTTCGCGGCGGCCGGGATCACCCCGATGACCGTGGACCCATTCGTGGGGGTCACCGCAGACCCCAACACGGTCAGCCTGGCGTCTCTGCTGAGTTCGGCGTCCACCAAGGTGACTCCCGCCGACAACATCGACGTAAAGCGCGCCGATGAGTTCTACGGTGCGGCCGCTGCAGTGATTGGTGGTCTCAAGTCGCCTCAGGACGCGCTTGACCAGGCGCAGCACCGGGTCGAGGCTCTCCCGAAGAGCTAGGCGTCACAGCGACAGCGTCGGTTCGGCTCGGCGCTTCCGTGTCGGGGTGGTCATGACTGCTTAACTCGGGGAGGTGTGGTGAGGCCAAGCAGTCGGTGGACGCCGTATCTGCTCGTTGGTCCTGCGGTCGCTTTCTTCACCTTTGTGGTGGGGCTGCCACTCATCGGCACGATCGCGCTTAGCTTCACAAAATGGTCGGGTACTAACCGAATCAAGTTCATCGGTCTCGACAATTTCGTTCGGGCGTTTCATGACGACATCTATCGCTTGACGTACGTGCACACGTTCATCTACATCGCCGCGACGCTGGTTCTCGAAGTTGCTGTGGGATTTGGTCTTGCCGGGCTCGTCTCTGTGCAAGGCAAGCGCACAGCTTGGTACCGAGTTACTTTCTTCATCCCGGTGATGTTGCCGATGGTGGTCATCGCGGTTCTGTGGTCCTTCATCTATAGCGATGACGGCGGTCTGATTAATTCGTTTCTGACAGCGATCGGGCATGACGACTGGCGCCAAGTTTGGCTGGGCGATCCGTCCACGGCCCTGCTCGCGATCTGTGTGGTTTCTGGCTGGATCTATGCGGGCTTCTACATGGCGATCTTCTACGCGGGTATCCAACGAGTGCCACGGTCGCTGCTCGAGGCAGCCCGGCTTGACGGCGCATCGGAGGTGGATCTGTTCTTCAAGATCAAGGTTCCGCTCCTCCGTGGGATGACCGAGGTAGCGGCCCTGCTGTGCATCACAGGTGCATTTCAGAGTTTCGACCTATTTTACGTCATGACTAAGGGCGGGCCTGACCACGCCACTGAAATCGTGACCACCTATCTGGTGTCCACAGTGTTCGTAGATCACGAGGTCGGCTACGGTGCCGCGCTGTCCGTCGTGATGTCGGTCGTCGTGATCGGTACGGGCTTGCTTTACGTCAAGCTTCGCCGTGGGGACGGTGTTGACGTTGAGTACTGATAGTCCGCTAGTCGCTGCGCCAGGTCGCCCGTTGCAGCCAACGCAGCAGCGTCGCAAGGCAGGTGTGCGGGCAAGCAGTGTGCTCTTCTACACCGTGATGACGGCCATCTCGCTGATCTATCTCATCCCACTCATCTGGATGGTGCTGTCGTCGTTTAAGACGCAGAACGAGATCTTCGATTCGCCATGGTCGCTGCCGCATTCGATCGATCTTTCGATCCTGGGTGAGGCGTGGCAGCGAGGCGGGCTTGGTACCTATGTGGCTAATAGCATCATGGTCACCACTGCGTCGGTTGTTGGCATCCTATTGTTCGGCTCTATGGCCGCTTTTGCCCTGAGCAGATTGAACTTTCGGCTTCGAGGCTTCTTCCTTGTCTTTCTTGCTCTGGGGCTCCTCCTGCCGGTGCAGGCCTACTTTGTCGCGCAGAGCACGATGCTCGATCGGCTGCGAGTTAACGACACTCGTTGGGCATTGATCATTCCCTACATCGGGCTGGGTTTGTCGCTCGCCGTCTACCTGCTGAAGGCCTACATCGACACGTTGCCGCGGGAGCTTTTCGAGTCGGCGCGGATGGATGGCTGCGGCGATCTGCGGATGTACTTCGTGCTGGTCTTCCCGCTGATTCGGCCCGGGCTCGCGACCGTGGCGGTCTTCTCCATCTTGGGCGCGTGGAACGAGTTCTTGTTAGCCACTCTCTACATCCAAAGTGATGAGTACAAGACGATTCCAGTGGGGCTGGTGGCCTTCACTGGCAAGTATTCGACCGACTACCCGCTGCTCTTTGCAGCGCTGTCGATTATCACTATCCCGATGGTTGCGATCTACGTGATCTTCCATCGGCAAGTGATCAACGGCATCACCGAGGGCACCCTGCGCTAACTCAGGAATCTGGCGGTCCTCCTAGAGCTAGCCGCCTTAGCTGTCCGCTCCGTCACTCGGCAATGAGTGGAATGACGGCGTCGTCTTTCCACGTGAGCGCTACTTCGGCATTACGTTCTGGAAGCTCGCCCTCTCGAATCGCGACCAGGAACTGCTGATCGCCCACGAGAACTTGAGCCAGAGCGTGATCGCCTTGGAAGAACACCGAACCGATAGAGCCCTCGAGTTTTGCTGAGGAATCTGTGCGTGCAACCACTTTGGCATCTTCGGGCCTCAGTGCGATTGCAATGGCGTTGGCGAATGCATCGCCGACCTTGAGCGTAGGCAGACCCTCGGTATGCCAGAGCCCCACGCTGTCGGCGTGCCCACGCAGAATCGTGCTGGTTCCGATGAAGTCGGCCACGAACACCGAACGAGGATGCCTGTACAACTGCATGGGAGTGTCGAGTTGTCGAACTTCGCCAGCATTCATGACGGCGACCCGGTCGGCCAAACTCATTGCTTCGTCTTGGTCGTGGGTAACCACCACGAAGGTGATGCCAACTTCATGTTGAAGCCGTTTGAGTTCCATCTGCATCTCGCCGCGGATCTTGCGGTCGAGGGCCGAAAGGGGTTCGTCGAGCAGAAGTAAACGAGGGCGCTTGACGATGGCACGGGCCAATGCCACACGCTGACGTTGGCCGCCGCTGAGAGTATTGGGTAGTGCTCTGGCCTTATCGGTAAGTCCAACCGTGGATAGAACACCGGCCACTCGTTCGCTGATTTCGGCCTTTGCAACCTTGTCGCATTCAAGCCCGTAGGCCACGTTCTTCTCGACGCTCATATGCGGAAACAGCGCGTACGACTGGAACATCAAATTGACCGGACGTTTTTCGGCCGGCACATCGAGCAGGTCGTGGCCATCGAGGGTGACGCTGCCGGAATCGGGTTGTTCGAATCCGGCCAGTACCCGAAGCAGGGTGGTCTTGCCACAACCGGATGGTCCGAGTAGGGCGAAGAATTCGTTCTCGCCGATGTCGAGCGACACACCCTTGAGGGCCTGAACATCGCCAAAGGCTCGACTGAGGTCGCGGATAGCAACCAGGGGCTGGTTCATGCGGCGGTGTCGCCCTTCAACGAGTCGGCTAAGCGAGAGGTGCGCTGAGCAAGGATTACTGCGATGAACGATACGAGCAGAAGCATCGTGGCCAGCGCATTGATTTGAGGAGTGACTCCGAAACGAACTCGTGAATAGATCACGATCGGTAAGGTGGGGTCACTTGGCGATGCGGTGAAGAACGCGACCGTAAATTCGTCAAGGCTCAGTGTGAAAGCCAGAAGCGCCCCGGCGATGATCGCTGGTCGTAGGCTGGGAAGGGTCACTGTTTGCAGAGTTCTAAAAGCCGACGCTCCGAGGTCGCGGCTGGCTTCTTCCAAGCTTTGATCCAGAGTTCCTAAGCGCACGCGCACAACGGCTGCGACGAACGCAATTCCGAACACGGCGTGTGCCAACATGACACTGACTGCACTGAGGCGAATTCCGACCAGCGTATAAAGGGAAAGTAGTCCGATCGCCAACACGATGTCAGGCATGATTGCGGGCGCGGTTGCGGCAGCATCCATCGCTCGGCTAGGCAAAACACGTTCGAGTGCGAAGGCCAGCAGGGTACCCAGAATCACCGAAATGATGGTGGCACCGATCGCAACGATCAACGTTGTGCGCAAGCCACCCATGATTTCGGCATCCTGAAGCAACTCGGGGTACCACTTGAGTGAGAACCCCTCCCACACGAATGGATTCTTGCCCGAGTTAAAACTCATGAGCACGACAACAGCAATGGGTAGGTAGAGGAACAGGTAGAGAACCCAGAGTGGAAGGGTGCGAACGAAACCGCGCATCACGCGCCCCACTCTCGGGTGCGCCTAGCCGCTCGAGTTTGCAACATCACGATGATGACCAAGAGCGCAAGCACCGTGAGCGACAGTGCCGAACCGAAGGGCCAGTCGCGCGACTTCAGGAACTGATCGCGAATCAGGTTTCCGATCATCTGCGAATTGCCGCCACCAAGTAGTTCAGGAATGACGAAGTTGCCCAGGCTCGGAATGAATACGAACAGGGCGCCGGTGAGAATTCCGGGCAACGTTAGCGGCAAAAGTACGGTTCGAAATCGCCGCCATGGCCCCGCGCCGAGATTGCGCGCTGCCTCAAGCAATGACGGATCGAGACGCTGCAGCGATGCGTAGATCGGTAGCACCATGAGCGGAATGTAGGCGTACATCAAGCCGAGTACTACCGCTTGTTTGGTGTACAAAACATCGATGGGCGCGATCCCCACCTTGGCCAATCCGTGATTGAGAAGTCCTTCACGATTGAGAAGCACAATCCATGCATAGGTACGAATCAGGAAGTTGGTCCAGAAGGGCAGGACAACGGCGATGAGCGCCACGGTTTGCCACGTGGCCGATAGCCGCGAAATGACAAGGGCCGCCGGATATCCGAGGACGAAGGCCAGCAAAGTTGCCGCGCCAGCTATCACGATGCTGCTGAACAGCACCTCTCGGAAAATCGGTTGTGTAAGTCGAGCGATGTTCTCGAGGGTGAAGGGAAGTTTTACGCCACCGAATCGGCCGGCGGTGAGAAATGCATAAGACAAGATCAGGCCGAGCGGTATAGCCATGAACACAAAGAGATAGGCCAGTGCCGGAACACTTGTCAGAAAGCGCAGTACGGGCCCGTCGGAGTTGGTACTCCGACGGGCCCGCTGCGTCGTGGTCGAACTCATGTGGAGGTTAGCTGGCCTTCACTTCAGTGGCGATTTGCTGGTAGATCTTAGACGCATCACCAAGATCGATTAGTCCTTCACCCTTTGCCAACTCGGCTGGAGTCATCGCGATGTTGGGGAAGTCCTTCCCCAAGTCAGCGGTGGCTTTCTCGGCCACTACCTTGTTGGGGCTCTTGTACAAGATGTTGTCGGTTAGCCACGTTTGCTCAGCATCATCGATCATGAAGTTGATGTAAGCCATCGCGGCTTCTTTGTTCTTCGAGGACTTCAATACCACCATGGTGTCGGCCCACAGGTCGGCACCTTCCTTCGGAACCACGAACTTCACGTTCTTGTTCTTTGCGTAGTTGCACCAGCCATCCCAAGCAACCGCCATTGCGGCTTCGCCCGAGTCAAGACGGCTGTAGAAGGTGGTGTCGTCGAAGCCGAGCAAGGTGGGCTTTGTCTTGAGCAGTTGGGCCTTGATCTGATCGAGCTGACCCTGATCGGTTGTATTGGCGCTGAAGCCCAAGGCCTTGGCAGCTGGCAGATTGAGCCAAGGCTGCGTTGAGAGCATGAGAGTCTTCTTTGCCATGTTTGCCGACGGATTCAAAATGTCGTTCCACGACGTAGGCGCGCTTCCAACGAGATCTTCGCGGTAGCAAATACCTGTGGTGCCCCATGAATAAGGAACGCTGAATTTGTTGCCCGGATCGTATGCAAGGCTCTTTGTCTCGGGGTAAAGCTTGGACAGGTTGGGCACGAGTGAAGGATCGATGGGCTCGAGCAGGCCGGCAGCGTTCAACTCCTGTGCGTACTGGCCCGAGACAAATGCGACGTCGATGCCTGAGTCACCACCGGCCGTAAGCTTTCCGACGATTTCTTCATTGGTCGCGTGCTTGGCGACAGTGATGTTGGCTTTGGTGGTGCTGGTGAAGTTGTTTGCAGTTTCAGGATCCATGTAGTTATCCCAATTGCTCACAACGATCGACTGCTTGCTCAAATCGGCCTTGGGGTCGAGGGTGAAACTTGGGGCGGCGCTGCTGCTCGATTCACCACCGGATGAACTTCCCCCGCACGCGGTGAGAAGTAGCGCGGCGGCAACCCCGGCGACTCCGAGGGTCAGCGCGCGATTTCTGCGCAAGGGCAGACCTGACATGGTCACTCCATTCATTTGGCGGATAATCATTGCAACGGCTCGCCACGATCGAGCCGAACTTGGGGGAGGGCATCTGGTTCGATGCCCAGTTGCTCGCACGCAAAAGCGCACAGCAGGTCGCGTACTCGGTCAAGCGGCATCCACGAGTAGCCGACCACACTACGAAAACTCAAACCGTCCACCATCGCGATCAGTCGAACCGCAACGGTATCGGGGTCGGTCACGGGGTGGAAGGCGCCCGATGCTGTGCCTTCGTTTACCAGGGCGGCAACCTGATTTCCGTAGGCAGTAGCGAGCTCTTCACACAAAGGCAGTAACGACGCATCGTGCGACACCGTGCTCCAGAACTCAAGCCACAGTACATATTCATCAAACAGGACGCCGGGGTGCGGCAAACTCACCTCGAGCAGTGCCGCCAGCGCCGTCAGATGGTCGCCGCCGCGGCGCAGTTCGGCGAACCGCTGAATGGGTGCACGTGTTGCCCACCGAAGCGCTTCGACCAGGATTTCGTCCTTAGACCCGAAGTAGTAGTGCACGACGCCGGTGGACACCCCAGCTTCGAGTGCAACGTCACGAATGCGTAGGCCGGCAGTACCGTCGCGCACCAGGACGCGTGCTGCTGCGGCTAGAAGGTGTTCGCGCTTGTCGCTCTCGGGTGAGAGCCGCGAGGGACGCAACAGTGCCGGCGGCATTGGCGCCGGAACACTCACCGCGTTTCCTCCCATGCGGCGGACTTTACTAACTGAACGTCCAGTTTGTGCGTGATGTCACCCGATCGTTACCGGATCACGAATGAAAAAGACACGCTCGGTAGCAGGCGTGTTCCCTCATTGCGCAGACAATCCCGAGCGGGCGATACGCACAGCAACTTTCACGGGAGGAATTACCTCAGTTGAACAACCTATGCACCGATATGGCACTCGAATGATCGTTTCGAGAAGGGTGTGAGTGACGTCATGGATGGTACGAGCAATGGTGTGGATGCAGCGCGCCAGTCAAGACGTCGACGCCTTTCTGATATGCCGGTCGCAGTGCGAATTGCGGCGGTCGCAGCGGTTGGTGTGATCGCCACGGTAACCGTGGGAGCAGTCGCGTATGGCGCGGGCAATGCCGCGCGCAACGACATCGGCGTGCTGTACTCGCGGGACCTCGTACCCTCGGTGGCCATTGCCGAGATCCGCAGTAACTTCTTGGCGACCCGCCTTGATGTGGCGAACTTCGCCGCGCAGCCAGATAAGGCCGCTCGCACCAAACAGATCGAAAAGTTTGCCAAGGTGGACTCGGCCTTGGATGAGTCGATCGCCACCTATGCCGGGCTTCGACCGGAGCGAGCGAAGCTCAACGCGGACATTGCTCGCCTAGTCGCTGAGTACCGCACTCTGCGCGATAAGGAACTCGTTCCGGCCGTCCAAGCCGGTGATCTGAGTGGCTATCAGAAGATTCGGGCCGCCAAGGTCGTACCCATCTCGGACGCCATCATGTCCTCGATCACTGACGAGGTGGCACTTTCGGCCACTGAAGCGTCGCAACAGCGAGACAGCGCTACGGCGGAACTGACACGAGCAAACTGGATCGTGATTGTGGTGCTTTTGCTGGCTCTACTCTTGGCCATCGTTGTATCTGTGGTGACTATCCGGTCGATCACCAATCCGTTGAAGGCGATTAGCCGAGCTATTGCGGCCCTCAAGGTTGGTGACTTAACCCAGCGATCCGGACTGGATTCCCGAGACGAGTTAGGTCGGACCGCGGCAGATGTCGATGCCGCCCTCGATGTGCTCACCGGGACGATCACTGCGTTCACGGTAGCAAGCGACGAGGTACGTGCCGCCGCTTCTTCGGTGGAGACAACCGCAAAAGCCATTGTGGTGCAGGCTGAGTCGTCCGCCGCCGACGCGGCCAAGGTGGCCGCCGCTGGCGTGCAGCTTGATGAAAACGTCTCGACGCTCGCCGCAACTGGAGTGCAAATGGGCGCCACCATTGCCGAAGTGGCGCAGTCGGCTTCAACCGCATCTAACACAGCTTCATCAGCCACCGAAGCCGCCTCAGCTGCGTCTGCCACGATCCGTCGGCTCGGAGAGTCGTCGAGGCAAATCGCTGAGGTAACCGAGCTCATCTCCTCGATTGCCTCACAGACTCGCTTGCTCGCGCTCAACGCGACGATCGAATCGGCACGTGCGGGCGAGGCCGGCCGCGGATTCGCCGTGGTAGCAACGGAAGTCAAGACGCTGGCAACCGAGACCGCCAATGCGTCACAGGATGTACAAGACCGCGTGGCGACGATCACCAGAGACGTCAATGACGCCGTGCTTGCGATCGATGAGATCACTCGTGTCATTGAGGAGATCTCTGAGACTCAGTCGACCATTGCTGCAGCGGTCGAAGAGCAAAGTGCAGTGACGCAGGGCAGCACGATCGCCGTGCAACATGCGGCCGACGGTGCCTCGTCGATTTCACACGACATCGCAGCTGTTGCATCAGGCTCTAGCTCAACGCTGGATTCGGGACGTGCTCTCGAGGATGTCGTGGTCGCTCTGACGAGTTCCAGCGACGATCTGTCCACCTTGGTCAGTCGATTTACCCTCACTTCAGCTGCGTGAGGGGCCGTCCGCGCGTCTTCGTCGTTTAATGCGCGAAACTGCCTCGGTTCTGTCAGCAGAAGATGGCGGCGAGTTCGTTTAGCCGATCGGGTTCGATCGAAAACCAGGCCCACGTGCCTCGCTGGTCGCGTCGAATTAGTCCAGCATCGGTAAGGACTTTGAGGTGATGGGAAATGGTCGGCTGCGATAGCCCCAATGGTTCGGTGAGATCGCAGGCGCAGATTTCACCGGCCGCACTTGCTCGAATCAAGGCGAGCAACTGCAGTCGTGATGGGTCGGCAACTGCCTTCAACAGGTGGGCAAGAGCGGCGGCT
>Ga0194035_1001707_pt1 | contig 11368 bp, 7 predicted proteins | sample JunL2320m_MetaG_FD_148680 | JGI IMG/M metagenome (GOLD analysis project Ga0194035, IMG submission 148680) | Anoxic zone freshwater microbial communities from boreal shield lake in IISD Experimental Lakes Area, Ontario, Canada - Jun2016-L239-20m | ecosystem: Environmental > Aquatic > Freshwater >...
AGCCAAGACCCAGTACTCCTTTAGCACCGACCCTACACTCAAAGGCGCACCCAGTGGACACGTTTTAAACATTCGTGAAGTGCGCCTGTCTGCGGGTGCTCAGTTTGTGGTGGCCATTTGCGGCGAAGTCATGACCATGCCCGGTCTGCCTGCAGTGCCCTCAGCAGAAGCAATCGATATCACTGAGAGTGGACGAGTCGTCGGTCTTTTCTAGCTTGCCCAAACGCATGGCAGTTTGCCCCTCTGAGCTTTAGTCCATGGTGGCGCCAGAGTCTTCTATCACGCGCTTCCATTTGGCCGATTCTGTAATGATCTCCTGCGCCATGGCCTCAGGCGTGCTGGACTTGGGAAACAGTCCCAACTTGTCCATTCTGTCTTGTAAGACGGGGTCAGCCAATGTGGCGACGAGCTCATGGTTCAAACGCGCAACAATCTCACTGGGTGTTCCCGCCTTGACGCTCAGGTAATTCACTGGCGTGGCATCAAAGTCTTTGATTTGATCAGAAACGGGGGGCAGCTCTGGCATGGCGGGGCTGCGTTGGGGCATGGCAATGCCCAGGGCTTTAAGTTGTCCAGACTTGATGTAAGGCAAATAAACGGAGAGGCTGTCAATCGACATTTGAACATTGCCACTCAACAAGTCTTGCACCACCTGTCCCGTGCCCTTGTAGGGGACATGGGTGATTTCGATTTGAGCCATGCGCTTGAAGAGCTCGCCCGAGAGATGGCTTGTCGCTCCAATGCCCGCGCTGCCAAAGAAGATCTTGCCTGGATTTTTTTGTGCATAGGTGATCAACTCTTGCACCGTGTTGGCGGGCACTTTGGGGTTGATCACCAAAACGCTAGGGACCCAAGCAATGCGAGAGACCGGCAACAGTTGATTGGGGGCATAGGGCAGTCGACCTTTCATCAAAAAGGGGTTGGTGATCTGTGGCCCAGGTGTGGTGTAGAGCAGGGTGTAGCCATCTGCTGGAGAGTTGACCACAAAGGCCGCGCCCGTGGTGGCTCCGCCCCCGGGCTTGTTGTCCACCACCACGCTTTGTCCTAGGCGTTTGGAGAGTCCCTCGCTCACCATTCGAGCTGTCTGGTCGGCCGCACCGCCTGGTGCAAATGGCACCACCATTCTGATGGGGCGATTGGGGTAAGCGTCAAGTGCCAAGCCGGCAAGGGGCAGCAGCAAGAGAAGAAGGCCTTGAAGAACGAGATGAGGATTGAACGCATTCATATTTTTTGTGCTCCAGTGTGTTTTTATTCAAGTGTTATTTTTTGCGCTTGAATGACATTGCCCCAGCGGCGGGATTCGTCGCTTGAGAACTTTTCAAAGTCTTTGGCGCTCCAAAATACTGGAACCAGTCCAAAGCTGCGCATCCTCTCTTGTGTTGCTAAAGAGAAGGCGACTTTTTGCAAAGCCCCTTCGATTTCGGCACGCCGTGCTTCAGGTACTTTTTGCTGCGTATAAAAGCCAAACCAACTGCTTGAGATGACGCCAGGGGCCACACCGGACTCCTCCACAGTGGGCAAGTCGGGGGCCTCGCTCAGACGCTTCTCAGTGGTCACCGCCAAGGCGCGGATGCGGCCCTCCTTGGCGTAGCGCATGGATTGCATGGTGTCAAAATAGGCCTTGACCTCGCCGGATAAAAAGTCCTTGATCGCCTCTCCTGTGCCCTTGTAGGGAATGTGCAAGATTTTGATGCCTGCACTGGAGGCGAAAAGTTCAGCAGCCAAGTGCGGGCTAGAGCCTACACCAGCGGATGCGAAAGACAGAACAGTTGGATTTTTCTTGGCGTAGCTCACCAACTCACTGATATTGCGCGCTGGCACTGAGGCGTGCACGTACAACACATTGGGCGCAAAGGCCACCAGCGCCAAGGGCGTGAGGTCTGCAGGCTTGTAGGGCAGTTCTTTAAATAGAAATGGATTGGTCACCATGCCAACGCTACCCAGCAGCAGCGTGTGCCCATCGGGGACAGACCTGGCCACTTGCGCCGCACCCAGTGAAGCGCCTGCACCCGGACGGTTCTCAACCAAGACGGCTTGAGCCCAAAGCTCCTTGAGTTGTTGGGCATAATAGCGCGCAATGTTGTCTGTCAACCCTGCTGGGGCGTAGGGGACAACAATTTGAACGGCCTTATCGGGATAGGATTGTGCCGTTGAAATCCTTGGCCATGCCAGCAGTGCCAAAGCATATAAAACACTTAGAGCACATAAAGCACACTGAAATAGAGGTCGACGCCCCAAGCTTAGAGATAGGTTGATCTGCATACGCATCTCCCAAAAATGAGATTGACAGAAAAAAAGCCCTTTTAAAGCCTTCATGAAACCTTCATGAAGCCGTAAATTAAGCTCAAAAATCTGAGCTCTTTGAGCCATCAAAGAGAAGGCCTAAGCGCTCACTCGGTTTGGCCATTGAACATGACAGATGAGGACTACACCATTGAAAGTCAATTGAACCCATAAGTCAATCACGTACTCACCCCATGGGTCAAGCGCGGGGTGTCGATTGGAGTCATCATGGGGCTTGAGGCTTTAAGTAGGCAACTCCAGGACAAATTTAGCGAGAATGTTGCGCTGGATCTCATTGGATCCTGCGTAGATGGTTGTGATGGTCGCATTCATGAGCGGAGAGAGGACGTTCACGCTCTCGTTGCCAAGCTCTACGGGACCCAATTGCCCACCGTCCTCCTCGCAAACTTGCACCATCAAGCGTGTGATGGCCGTGTAGGTTTCAGTTGCAAAGACCTTTAAAATCGATACAGAGGGCGGCAGCGCTTCACCGCGTTTGACAATTTCAGCAAATTTTCCATACAAGGACTTCAAGTCTGTCACGTCGAGTTCGAGTTCGGCGTACCGCGCGACAAAGCGCTCACTCTCAAAGAGGCCCTTAGAGTGAGCGATTTTTTTCAGCAAGTGCAAGGCGTATTGAGGAGTTTTGGGACTGCCCACAAAGAGCCGCTCAAATCCAAGCAGTGCTTTGGCGATTGTCCAACCGGCATTGAGTTCACCTACCAAGTTTTGCTGTGGAACACGCACGTTGTCAAAGAACACTTCACAAAATTCTTCCTCTGCTGCGATGTTTTGAATGGGCCGAATGGTGATCCCCGGTGAGTCAAGATCGATCAGAAGAAAGCTGATGCCCGCTTGTTTTTTGCCATCTCGACTGGTGCGCACCAAAGCAAACATGTGGGTGGCGTCTTGAGCCAAGGTGGTCCAAATTTTTTGTCCATTGACGACGAACTCATGGCCATCCAGAACCGCCTCGGTTCTGAGCGAAGCGAGGTCTGAGCCTGCATTGGGCTCTGAATATCCCTGACACCAGATGTGCTCACCGCAGAGAATTTTCGGAAGGTATTGAGCTTGTTGCTGGGTCGTTCCAAAGCGAATAAGCACGGGGCCCAAATTGATGATGCCTTGATCTGGAAGCCTGCACACGCCATAGTCCTCCATCTCCTCAATGAAGGCGAGAAGCTTATCGCCAGGCAGTCCCATGCCGCCGTGCTCCTTGGGCCAGGCGGGTGCGATCCAGCCATGCTCAGAAAGGGTCTCATACCAGTCTTTGCACTCGTGCCAATGAAGTCGGTGTGAGGCGTGTCTTAGGTGCTCGGGATAGTATCTTTTGAGAAAGGCTCGCACCAATGCTCTAAAGTCCCCCTCGGTGATGGCGCTCCACTGCGTGTTGCCAAGTAGGGAGAGACTTGCTTTAACGGACTCCTTTGGCGTGTCCGATGCGCAAAGGGCTTGTTCATCGTGGTGCCTTAAACGCATCTTGTCAATTGAGCCAAGCCACGAAGCATGCTGCAAGGCGCGTTTGAGAAAAAGTCCTAGATCGTACTCATCCGTAAAGCCAATGGCGCCATGAAGTTGAACGCCTAATCGCGTGATGAGCAAGGCCACGTCTGCACACCGTGCCTTTGTTCGGCTAGCAGCTAGCCTCAACAGTTCGGGGGATGAAGACACTTGTCGCAATGCCTGCGAGAGGCAGGCCGAAGCGAGCTCGAGTTGCGTGTAGGCGTCCACCATTCTGTGCTGCAAGGCTTGGTTGGACCCAATGGCCTTGCCAAATTGAATGCGAGTTTTTAGATAGTCCAAGGTGATGTCAAACGCGCGGGACGCAATGCCAAGCAGCTCTGCCGATTGAGCCAGTCTTGCCATCTCAGTGCCGCGCCCTAGCGCTTTGAGCGCAGTGTCTCCATGTCCCACTTTGAAGGATTGAGGAACCTCAACGCCTTGGAGAGTGAGCGTCGCACAAGATGAGCCATCTACTCGCTCGACCTCGCAGACAGTCACGCCCGTGCTGTCCGCGGGGACCCACCAAATGCCAAGATCACTGCCTTCAAGGGCGGAGATGAGCCATCCGTGCGCGCCGCTTCCTGGTACCACCCAGCGTTTTTGGCCTGTCAGATGGTATGCGTTGGTTGTGCGTGTTGCGCAAGTTTCCACTGTCTCATCGGGCTCAATTTGACCAACACATTCCTGCCACCCAATGCCCAGGATCAACTCACCGCTTGCAATGCCGCTTAGCAGTTGGTTGCGTTGCTCACTTTCTGGCAGGGCACAAAGCACACAGACCGCATGAATGGCTATGGCCGTGAAAGGCTCAGGCAGTGGATTGCGGCCAACCTCTGTAGCGACTGCACAAGCATGGCGCAAATCCAGTCCAAGGCCACCTTGGGCTTCAGGCACCAAGATGGATGGCCATCCCGCCTGAGCGAGCTCGCGCCAGACTTGGCGTTCAAAGCGTGGCAATTCATGGCGTAATTTACGCAGTCGACTAAGAGGGGAGAGCTTTGCCAAGGCGTCGCGCGCGCTTTGAGCGAATTCTTCAACGGATTGAGTCTCCTCAATTGGGCAAATGGATTGATTGGTCATACATCGAAGTCTCGCGCCGGACCCCGCTTTTTGGCAGTCCCACTGTGGTGATGGCAGTCTTGCAAGATTTGCAATACCCATTACAAGTCTTGCGCATTATTGCATACCTGCAAAGCCTCAATTGGGTCTTGGACAAATGGCCTGTCTTGTTTAAACTAGGAGGGCTCGACAAAAAGCCAAAGCACAAAGTTGCAGTGCAACAAAATTTAAACTCAAACCCATGCATATGACCACTCCAACCACACCCAACACAGTGGGACCCTTGTCTCACATTCGCGTGCTTGATTTAAGCCGCGTGCTTGCCGGTCCATGGGCCAGTCAGATCCTGGCCGACTTGGGTGCCGATGTGATAAAGGTCGAGCGCCCAGGAGCCGGTGACGACACTCGAGCTTGGGGGCCGCCTTTTTTAACTGCGAAGGATGGATCGAGGGCGGGTGCGGGATATTTTTTGGCGGCCAATCGGGGTAAGCGCTCCATGACCCTTGACCTCAGTACAACGCAGGGGCAAGAGATCGTGCGCACCTTGGTGTCCTCATGCGATGTGGTGATTGAGAACTATAAAGTGGGCACCCTAGATAAATACGGCCTTGGCTGCAAGGAGCTCTCAGAGATCAATCCTCGTTTGATTTATTGCTCTTTGACCGGATTTGGTCAAACTGGCCCAAGAGCGACTCAGCCGGCTTATGATTTTTTAATTCAAGCGATGGGAGGACTCATGAGCGTTACAGGGGTACCCGATGATCAACCTGGTGCTGGCCCACAGAAGGTGGGTATACCCATCATCGACTTGATCACCGGCGTCTATGCGTCATCGGCAATCAATGCCGCACTTGTGGCAAGAGAGGTCACAGGAAGGGGACAGTCCATTGACATGGCGATGCTGGATGTGGCTGTGAACTTGTTGTCTAACCAGGCCATGAACTCTTTGTTGTCTGGCAAAGTCCCCAAGCGCACTGGCAACGCTCACCCCAACATACAACCTCAGAAGGTCTATGCATGCAAGGATGCAGATCTGGTTTTGGTGGTGGGAAATGATGCCCAGTTCGCTTCACTGTGCGAGGTTCTGGGTTTGTTGGAGTTGGCGCAAGACGAACGCTACCAAACCAATGGTGCGCGAGTAAAAAACCAACAAACCCTGCAGCCCTTGATCGAAGCGGTCTTTTGCACAAAGGAGCGCGCGCATTGGATTGAGCGTTTGTCAAACGCCGGTGTTCCTTCAGGTGCAATACACACAGTTCCTGAAGCTTTGAACGATGAGCAGGTGCAATACCGCGAGATGGTGCAGACCTATGAGCATCCAAGCGTAGGAGCGGTTGACTTGGTGATGAGTCCTTTTCGGTTCAATGGACAAGGGACCAACAGTGTGAGACCCCCTCCAGTCCTTGGCGAACACACAGCAGAAATACTCAAGGAGATGGGTGTCGGTGAAAAAGAGCTAGCGAAGCTTCAAAAAAACGCCATTGTGTGAATCGATATGTTAAAAAACAAAGCGATCTAATGCTTTATTAGAAGAGTCTCTACGGAGCACAAAATGGCGATTTGTCATCAACTCTTTTTGGCGGGCATTGGCTTAGAAAGACCCTTGCATTGAAAATGAATTTGACACTTTGAATGAGGGTCATAATTGAGCTACATTAGGCATCATTTGATTCAATTTGCGGGAAAAAAAGTGTGACTAAAATAACCGATGCTTTCAAACGCTTGACGCTTCCTGTCATCGGCTCTCCTTTATTTACCATCAGCAACCCTCAATTATTGATTGAGCAATGCAAGGCGGGTATTGTCGGGTCCATGCCGGCCCTCAATGCCAGGCCCGCCTCGCAATTGATCGATTGGTTGGCTGAGATTACAGAAACGCTGGCCAGCTACAACGCAACTCATCCTCAAGCCCCTGCGGCGCCCTTTGCCATCAATCAAATTGTCCACAAGTCCAATGAAAGACTCATGCAGGATATGGAGATTTGTTTGAGATTCAAAGTGCCGATTTACATCACCAGTTTGGGTGCAAGACAAGAGATCAATGACATGGCCCATGCGGATGGGGCCATGGTCTTTCATGACATCATCAACAATCAGTTTGCCCGAAAAGCCATTGAAAAGGGTGCCGATGGGCTCATCGCAGTTGCCGCCGGAGCGGGTGGACACGCGGGGACCAAAAGTCCTTTTGCATTGATACAAGAAATTCGAGAGTGGTTTGACGGACCGCTTGTGCTCTCGGGTTCGATCTCCACGGGACAAGCCATCTTGGCCACTCAAGCCATGGGAGCGGATTTTGCCTACATGGGGTCAGTCTTTATTGCAACCCATGAGGCAAGAGCGGAGAAAGATTACAAGCAAGCCATTGTGGACTGCAATTCAGACGATGTCATTTACAGCAATTTTTTCACTGGCGTGCATGGTAATTATTTGGCGCCCTCTATCGTGCGTGCTGGCTTTGATCCCAATGACTTGCCCAGCAGCGAGGCAAGCCAGATGAACTTTGCTGGCGATAAGCCCAAGGCTTGGAAAGAGATTTGGGGCAGTGGACAAGGGATTGGTGCAGTGAAGAAGATACAAGGAGCGGCACAATTGGTCGCTCAATTAAAGCTTGAGTACGACAGGGCCAAGGCTTTGCTCTGTGTTTAATGGAGAGACACTTCATGACGAAAGCCGTCTGCTTAACTTGAGGGTGGGACTTGGCTCTAGCGTTTGAGAGGATTTTTCTGTGACTCCAAGTCTTGGAGTTCGCGCCATAAAATTTTGTCAAAGCCCGATTTGGGCAGAGATTGAACAAACTCAATGAGATTGGGCGCTTTGTGGGTGGCCATCTCGCCATGGGCCCAGTCACAGATGTCTTTTTCTTGGGTCGTTTGGCGACACTCTTCTTTGAGCACAATCAAAGCCTGGACCGTTTCTCCTTGGTAGGCGTCTTTTACCGATATCAGCAAATGCTAACTCTGTGTAGAACACTGATGGTTAACTCCGCTTTGATCATCATCGATTAACCTACTGAGGGCTTGGCACCAAAAATTGTGGATCGTGTCAAATCTTATTTATTGTTGCTCAAACAAAAAGGATTGGCAGTTTCGCTCATTGAACAAAAGCTCACGATTGCCATGGGCATATCGGACCGTGTTGCGGTCATGGGTCATGGGTAAATTGTTTTTCAAGGGACTCCACAAGACTTGAACGATCAAGAGGGAGTTAAAAAAAAGTGGCTTGAAGTGTAGTGTCTTAAACACCCAAAAACCAAACCTAAAATTACTTATCGATCAAATAGTCACTGACTTGTTTGAGGTGATGGTTGTAGTCGCCTAAGAGAAGGGTGATCATGGTCAGCCGCTTGAAATAATGGGCAACACTGTACTCATGGGCCACACCAATGCCACCATGCAGTTGAATGGCCTCTTGGCCCACATGTCGGGCAGCTTTGCAGATAAACGCCTTGGCTGCAGAGACGTCGCGTGCCCTTTTTTTACTGTCATGAAGACTCAAGGCCTGAGCAGCCAAAATAGCCATCGATCTGCTTTGTTGCTCTTGCCCCAGCATGTCAACCATTCGGTGCTGCAGAGCTTGAAAGGATCCAATGTTTTTGCCAAATTGCTGGCGTGTTTTAAGATAGTCAAGCGTTAACTCATTGATCACGGTCATGATGCCCAAAGCCTCGGCACACAAAGCGGCATTGGCATGCTCCAAGGCCTGTGTGATGGCGCTCAGTGCCGAGCCAGGTTGTCCAATCATGTGGCTGGCTTGAACAGTTAGATTTTTGAATTCCAGATCACATGCCATTGAGCCATCTTGCGTTCGATAAGGCGAGAGGATCAGTCCAGGGGTATTGGCTTGAATCCAAAAAAGAGATATTCCATGAGCCTCGTGATCCGCGCCCTGTGTTCTGGCCGATACAAGGAAGGCGTTGGCGGCGTGACCATTCAAGACCACATTTTTGTGTCCGTTCAGAATATATTGAGATTCGTGGCTATCGCCATCAAGCGTTGCACGCACGCTTACCCGGTGGGCGTTGTAGCGGGCATCGGGCTCAAAATGAGCCAATGATAATTTTAAAGATCCATCACTGATGTTTGGAATCCATTGAGTCTTTTGCGCATGGGAGGCGGTCAAATTAATCAATGTCCCACACAAAATCACGGTACTCAGGTAGGGCTCGAGACAAAGAAACCGGCCCAGGGTTTCCATGATCAAGATTTGATCGGCGTTTGAGCCCTCAAGACCCCCATATTGCTCTTCAAAAGCAATGCCCAGTAGTCCAATTTCAGCATAAAACTGCCAAGCCTCTGGACTAAAAGCCTCGCAAGATTCGCTTAAGATTTGGTGCTTTGAAAAAGTATAATTTTTTTCAAGATATTTTTTTAAACTATCTTGAAGGGTAATTTGCTCTTGAGAGTATTCGAAATTCATCGTTGATTTCTTCTTTATAGATCAAGGGACAATTTGGTGATGATGTTTTTTTGAATTTCGTTGGAGCCACCATAGATGCTGATTTTTCGATAATTGAAATAGTTACCCGATAGGTTGGGTGAGTCAACTGGGAAGTTCTCAATTGGAAAAGCGTATTGATCGTTCAACTCCATCGCTTCTTTGATATTGGGCATGGCGTAGGGGCCAAGTGCTTGCATTTGGAGTTCACTGATTCTTTGTTGAATTTCAGAGCCTTTGATTTTTAAGAGGGACGCTCCAAACGCTATGAAGTCAGTATTTTTTGAGCCCATGACACGCAGGTTGGTGATCTCAAGTGCGTCAAGCTCAATTTCCAATTCAGCAACTTGATCCCTAAAGCGAGTGTCATCAATCAGGGTTTGATCGTTGACTTTAATTTGCGATGCAATTGCAATGAGTTTTTTAAGTTCACGCTTGGATTTCCCTATTTGAGCGATATTGGTTCTTTCATGACCAAGTAGGTATTTGGCATAAGTCCAGCCCTTATTTTCCTCCCCGACTAAATTCTCGAGAGGCACAATCACATCTGCAAACCACACCTCATTGACCTCGTGCTCTCCATCCAAGGTTAAGATGGGCCTGACCGTGATACCTGGTGTTTTCATGTCAATTAAAAGAAATGAAATGCCCTCTTGCTTTCGAACTTCATGGTTGGTTCTGACCAAGCAAAATATCATGTCTGCATGTTGTGCTAGGGTGGTCCAAGTTTTTTGTCCATTCACCACATAATGATCTCCATGGCGCTCTGCTTTGGTTTTTAAGGAGGCCAAATCAGAACCCGAACCAGGTTCAGAATAGCCTTGACACCACCAATCTAGTCCAGCAATGATTTTGGGGAGGTATTTTTGTTTTTGCTCAGCGGTGCCAAACTTCATGATGACGGGAGCCACCATTTTGAGACCAAATGGAAGTTGGATCGGAGCATTGAATTTGGCGCACTCTTCATCAAAAACGGATTGTTGAAATGCGTTCCATTCCAAGCCACCATACTGCTTTGGCCAAGACACGGCGCCCCAGCCATTGGCATGGAGAATTTTTTGCCATGAAACAATATCGTCCTTACCAATGCGTAGACCTCTAGCAACTTTTGTTGCAGTGTCTTTAGGGACATTTTTTTGAATAAAATTCCCGACCATTTGTTTGAAGTCTTTTTCTGATTGAGAGTAAATTAGTTCCACTTGATGGCCCATTTTCCAGTTCATATTGATATTAAACCATTGAGTTTCCAAAATCCATCCAATTCAACCCTCTTTGATGGAAAAACGGTGCTTGAGTTGCGCAGATAAAAAAATTAACTAGGAAATTGCAGCGCTTTAGTCAGGCTGCTGTAAATGTTAATTTGGAGGACGATCAGTCATGAAAAACTTAAGAAATTCCAATCGTAAGCCTACACATCGAGGCGCAATACTTCGCGAAGATATATTGCCCAAGCTAGGGGTTACACAAGCATACTTTGCCAATCACTTGGGTGTTAGTCGCTAAACAGTTTCAGATCTACTGCTTAAAAAACGCGCTTTAACAGCTGAAAAGGCTGTTCGCATTTCGAGAGTGATTGGCGCTTCTGCCGAGAGTTGGCTGAGAATGCAGGAGGCTATTGATTGATGGCAAGCACAAATGAAGTTTAAAAATAATCCCTCACTTGCTCCGACTGCACTTGCAGCTTGATTTAACTTTTTACCCCCGAAACAATTATTTCTAATTGAGGTGAATGATGCAAACCTCATGTGATTTTTTCTGCATCAAGAGCAGATATAGATGCCGCAAATTTAAACTATCCTTAAGTCTCAGCGCACCTAATGCCTCTGAGCGAAACCGCACACTCGCTGGAAAGGCAGGGTTGGACTAATTCCATTTTGCGCAAGCCATTTTCTCTAGCAAGGGGTCATCTCCTGACTCCTGATAGAACAGGCGCGGGTATAGCCTAGGATGAGACTGCAGTTGAGCATTGCCACAGCGCACGCGAAGCCTAACTAACTTTAAGACCGCAGGGTGGGAGCGCAAACAAAGGGTTTACTCCGATGGAACATCGCCACGTGAAATGTTAATTTATAAAGGTACAAACTTGATA
>Ga0194035_1001711_pt1 | contig 11357 bp, 10 predicted proteins | sample JunL2320m_MetaG_FD_148680 | JGI IMG/M metagenome (GOLD analysis project Ga0194035, IMG submission 148680) | Anoxic zone freshwater microbial communities from boreal shield lake in IISD Experimental Lakes Area, Ontario, Canada - Jun2016-L239-20m | ecosystem: Environmental > Aquatic > Freshwater >...
GTCTCCATGACGGTCACAGTACGACATCTCCACCGCGTGTGGCAGATATCGACACGGCGATCTCTTCGGCGAAGTGGCACGCCACCTGATGGCCTGGCGCAAGCTCGCGCAGCACTGGGCGATCTTGCTCGCATCGGCTCTGCGCATAGACGCAGCGGGTGTGGAAACGACAGCCAGATGGTGGGTTGGACGGCGACGGCAAGTCGCCCTGCAACACCATGCGGTGGCGAGAGTCTTCGACAACCGGGTCGGGCACGGGAACGGCCGACAACAACGCAAGCGTGTACGGGTGGCGCGGGTTCGTATACAGCGCCTCGGCCGGCGCTGTCTCGACGATTGCGCCGAGATACATCACCGCAACGGTGTCTGAAATATGGCGCACCACTGCAAGGTCGTGCGAGATCAGCAGATACGTGAGCCCGAGTTGCTCTTGCAGATCGGCGAGCAGGTTGATCACTTGGGCCTGAATGCTCACGTCGAGCGCGCTCACGGGTTCGTCGGCGATGATGAGATCGGGCTCGGCAGCGAGGGCACGCGCGATGCCGATGCGCTGGCGCTGCCCACCAGAAAACTCGTGCGGATAGCGGCTCGCTGCACCACGCGGCAGACCAACCGAATCGAGCAGCTCGTTCACGCGCTGATGCACGGCAGCACCGGTGCGTAACTGATGCGTGCGAATTGGTTCGGTAATGATGCTCTCTACGTTTTGGCGCGGGTTCAAACTCGCGTACGGATCTTGAAAGATCATCTGCACATGGCGGCGAGCCTTGCGCAGTTCTTCGTTCTGCAGCGCCGAGAGTTCGAGATTGTCGAAGGTGACCGTGCCGGCCGTAAGCGGCACGAGCCGCAGGATGGCTTTGCCCACCGTGCTCTTGCCGCAACCACTCTCGCCGACCAGCCCCAGCGTGGTGCTGCGCGGGATCGTGAGATCGACTCCGTCGACCGCGCGTACGGCACCGACGGTCCTGTCGAAAACGAGTCCCTTCTTGATCGGGAAGTGCACCTGCAGATTGCGTACCTCAAGCATCAGCGACCACTCCACACCGGCATGCCCACGGGTGCCGGTTGCACGCAACGAAGCGTGCCGTTGTTGTCGTCATCGGGAGAAATGGTGAGCTCAGGCGCCTGACCACGGCAGGCATCACTAACCGCTGGACACCTCGGCGCGAACGCACAACCCTCGGACCACGCAATGACATCGCTGGGCGAGCCGGGGATGGGCACGAGTCGGCCTTGCGCGCCATCGAGCCGCGGAACCGAAGCGAGCAGGCCACGGGTGTAGTGGTGACGCGGGCTCGCAAACAGGTGATGCCGTTCGTTCGACTCGACGATGCGCCCGCTGTACATCACGTTGACGCTCTCGCAGATTCCGGCGATGACACCAAGGTCATGGGTGATCATCACGAGCGCCGTGTTCGACTCGCGAACGACCTCGCGCAACAGCTCGAGCACTTGCGCTTGAATCGTTACGTCGAGCGCTGTGGTTGGTTCATCGGCGATGATGAGCGCCGGGTCGGATGCGAGCGCAATCGCGATCATCACGCGCTGACGCATGCCACCTGAGAGCTGATGCGGATAGTTCTTCAGTCGCTGACGTGGCTCGGGGATACCCACACGGTCGAGCAGTTCGGCTGCGCGATCGCGCGCCGCATCGCGTTTGACGCCAAGGTGACGCGTGATGGTCTCGGTGAGCTGACGACCGACAGTGAGCACCGGGTTGAGCGATGTCATCGGGTCCTGAAAAACCATTGCAGCGCGCCGACCGCGTACGTCTTGCATGTCGTGCTCAGAGGCGCCGAGCAACTGTTGACCGTTGAGCAAAATACTGCCGCTGGTGGTCACGCCGCGGCTGGGCAACAGACCCAGAATCGCCAGAGCCGTAACGCTCTTGCCGCTACCCGACTCGCCAACGATGCCAACGGTCTCGCCGGCGCGCACGGCGAAGCTGACACCGTCGACAGCACGCACCGCGCGACCGCCATGAATCTGGAACGTGACGTGAAGATCGTCGACGACAAGCAATGGTTCAGACATACGAATCACCTTCTCAGCTTCGGGTCGAGTGCTTCGCGAACGGCCTCGCCGAACAGGTTGAAGCCAAGTGCAGTGATGAGAATTGCCACGCCAGGGAAGATCGCGAGGTGCGGCGCCACGTTGAGCAAGCGTGTGGTGTTGGCCAACATGCGACCCCACTCGGGCACGCCTGGGTCGGCCGAACCAAGTCCGAGGAACGACAGCGCTGCGGCGTCGATGATTGCGGTGGATAACGCCAGCGACGCCTGCACCAACATGGGTGCCAATGAGTTCGGCACCACATGACGCATCACGAGTGATCGGCGTCGAACGCCAACCGACGTTGCCGAGGTGACGTAATCCTTTTGACGCTCACCCAACATTGAGCTGCGCAGCATTCGTGCGAACAATGGAATGTTGGGTACGGCCACAGCAACCACGATGGCTGTCTGACTCTGCCCGATAACCGCAGCCACGCTGAGCGCTAAGAGCAGGCTGGGCACCGCCAGCAAGATGTCGGTGAGGCGCATGATCAGCGAGTCGACCCATCCGCCAAAGGCACCGGCGACGAGACCAAAGAACGCGCCAGCAATGGCACCAATGCCAAGCGACAGCACACCAATCATCAACGAGGCGCGTGCGCCAAAGATGAGCCGTGACAGTTCGTCGCGCCCACCTTCGTCGAGCCCGAACCAATGGTCGCGCGATGGACCAGGGATCGATGTGGGTCTGATCTGATCGAACCACGCGTTGCTTCGCGGATTGAACGGCGCAAGCACCGGAGCGAACACCGCGATAAGCACAAAGAACACGATGATGGTCCCACCCACTATCGCCAGTGGGTTCTGACGGATGCGTCGCCACGCCTCTCGGGTGAGGCTGTTCGCAACATCGGGATCATTGAGTTGTTCGGCGCGCTGACGACGCGTGAGCACACTCATGACACACGGATCCGGGGGTCGATGAAGGCATACAACACGTCGACAACAAGGTTGACGAGTACGAACACAATCGCCAAGAACATCACGCCACCCTGAATCACCGGGTAGTCCTTATCGAGTACGGCGCCAGCAATGAGCTGACCCATGCCGCCCCAAGCAAAAACGGTTTCAGTAAGCACTGCGCCCGACAGCAACAGACCGGTTTGCAGACCGATAACTGTGACGATTGGCAGCAACGAGTTGCGCAGCACGTGCACGCGGTTCACCGTTGAGGTGCGTAAGCCCTTCGCGCGCGCGGTGCGCACGTAGTCGTCGTTGAGTACTTCGAGCACCGAGGCGCGCGTGATGCGCGCGATGATCGCCAACGGGATGGTGCCCAGCGCGATGCCGGGCAAGATGAGGTGCTTGATGGCATCCCACAATGCACCTCCGTCGATTGCGAGCAAGCTGTCGACGACGTTGAAGTTGGTGTGATGCACCAGCTCTCGCGTGGGGGCAAGACGACCGATGGTCGGTAGCCAGTTCAGCTTGAGCGCGAACACCCACTTGAGAATCTGGCCGAGAAAGAAGACTGGGATTGAAACGCCGATGAGCGAAGCCGTCACGGCTCCGTAGTCGAACCATGTGCGCTCACGTTTGGCGGCCATGAAGCCCAACGGAATACCCACACCCACGGCGAACAACATCGCTGCCATGCTCAGCTCAATGGTTGCAGGAAAGCGGCGCACCAGTTCGGAGGTCACGTCTTTGCGTAACGTGATCGATTGGCCGAAATCGAAGCGCGCGACGCGCTTCATGTAGGTGAGGTACTGCGTGATCATTGGCTTGTCGAAGCCATATGCCTTGTTGATCTGTGCGATGCGTTCGGGAGTGGCACGTTCACCCAACAACGCAGTGGCCGGGCCACCGGGCAACGCGCGAACCCAGATGAATAACAAGATGCTCAACCCGAACAGAATCGGAATGAGCAACAACAGCCGACGAACAACAAAGCGAATCATGCGCCTGCGTACCCTCGTCGGAACGCGACGAGGCGGCGGGTCCGAAGACCCGCCGCCTCAATCAGCAAGTTGGAATCATCCAAGTGAAACTGTGGCGAAGCTCTCGAGCGACACCGGGCTCGGAACGTAGCCGGTGACACCCTTGGCAAACGCCAGTGCCGGCTGGGTGTGCACGTATGGCACGCCTGGCAGGAACTTCATGATCAACACGTTGGCCTCTTCGTAAAGCTTCGTGCGAGCGGCCAGATCGGCCGTGTCGCGAGCCTTGGTGAGGGCATCGAAGATTTCCTGATTGTCGAAGCCCCAGGAAGGCTGCTTCGTGCGGAAGAAGGTGCCGACGAAGTTGTCGGGATCGCCGTAGTCGCCGGTCCAGCCGAGCAGGTACATCTGCGCGTTACCAGCATCGACATCGTCGAGGTAGCCCGAGCGCCATGGTGCTGTCTTTGGCGTGATCGTGAAGCCAACAGCTTCGAGATCGGCCTTGAACGCCTCGAAGTTGGCGGTTGGGTCTGGCATGTATGGACGGCTGACATCGCTCGGGTAGTAGAACTCGAGGTTCAAGTCGGTGACGCCACTTTCGGCAATGAGTGCCTTGGCTTTTGCTGGGTCATATGCGTACTGCGGCACCTGATCGGACCAACCGAACACGAGCGGTGGCTGGAACTGAGTAGCTACTTGCGAGCCCTCTGGGTACTTGGCCTTCACGAGTGCTTCGCGGTTCAGTGCGTAGGCAATCGCTTCGCGGATCTTTGCGTTGTCGAGCGGTGGCTTGGCCTGGTTGAAACCCACATAGCCAACGTTGAACGCTGGGCGAAGCAGCAACTGGAAGCCGGCGTCGGTGAGTGCCTGAGTATCGGCCGGGTCAACAAGGTCGTAACCCTGAATCTCGCCGGTCTCGAGGGCCGTGCGACGTGCAGGGCCATCGGCGATTGGCTTGAAGATGACCTTGTCGAGCAGAGCCTTGTCGCCCCAGTAGCTGTCGTTGCGCACGATGGTCAGCTTGTCGCCAGGGGTCCAACTCTCGAACGAGAACGGGCCGGTGCCCACTGGGTGCTCGGTGCCGAACGTGCCATCGAAGCTCGGAGCGTCTTCGGTGCCACCGACCTTGTCGGCTTCGTACTTGGTGAGTGCGTCGGGGCTGGCGATTGCGAACGCCGACACGGCGAGTCCGCTGAGGAACGCAGCCGATGCACTGGTCAACGTAACGACGGCAGTGTTGTCGTCAGTGGCTTCGCAGCTCTTGTACAGGCTTGGCGTAGCGCCATCGCTAAAACCACCGAACACGGTGCTCCAGTAGTACGACACCGATGCGCTCTGTGCGACACCCGCGAAGTTGTACCAACGGTCGAAGTTGAAGCAGACAGCCTTGGCATTGAAGTCGGTGCCGTCTTGGAACTTCACACCCTGGCGAAGGTTGAATGTCCACGCCAAACCATCGGCGCTTGAGGACCACTTCTCAGCGAGCAATGGCTCGATGTCGGTGCCGCCTGCCTTGGTGGTGACAAGGGTTTCGAAGATCTGGTCGATGACACGCAAGGACTCGCCATCGCTGACGAATGCGCCGTCGAGCACCACTGGATCTGCAGATGAGCCGAACACAAATGTGCCGCCTGCCTTACCTACTGTGGTGTCTTCTGGGCTAGCAGGGGTGGAGCCGCCTGGGGTGGTGGCTGGTGGGCTCTTCGTGTCGCTGCCACATGCAGCCATCACAAGCGCCGCGGCCATGCCGAGCGCTACAAGTTTGGTGTTGATACGCATTTTCCTCCGATGTTGTACAACGAGGAAAGACTAGTTCGTAGCAATGGTGCGCTCGGGCGTGCCCTACGCCACGCTGGATTGTTGCAACACCGAGGCACCGTGATCGATCGAGTGACGCCAATCGGGAAGGCGCCGCAGAAGCAGCGCTGTCGAGACAACAACGAGGCCCGCTGCAATCAAAAAGGCCGCTCGCAAACTCGTTGCATCGCCCACAATGCCGAGCCACAAAATGCCGAGGCCATAGCTAAACCCAACCAGCGCCTGCAGAATCGACATCACTCGCCCACGCTGGGCAGGCGGCGAGTCGCGCTGCACGATGTACATCATCGTGGTGAACATGCTGGAGACCCCAGCGCCGAGGCCCATCACGCTCACAGCCGCCCACGGCGCGTTCGGAGCGAGCGCATACGACACATACGACAGCACAAGGCCTGCGGCGACCACGCGCATGATTCGTGCTCGACCAAAGCGTTGGCTCAAGGCGGTGACGACCAGCGTGCCGAGGATGGCGCCGATTCCCTGCAACGAGCTGAACGTGCCCACGAGCCCGACTCCGCCGTGAAAGACGCCATGGACGTATGCAGGGATGAGGCCCATGAAAGGCCCGACGAACAGATTCATCACGGTGACGGCAGCGATGCCAAATGCGCATGATCGAACCCGACGCACTGTCATCCAGCCCTCGACCAGACGAACCCGAATCGTTGCTGGTTCGACATCGTGCGGAATGAACTTGCGACGCAAGGAAAGCACCGCAACGGCCATGCCAGCGAACGTGGCTGCGTTGATCGCAACGGTCCACGAGGGACCCGCGGTGCGTGCCAGCACCGTTCCGAGTAGCGGTCCCACGATGCGGCCGGCGTTCCATGAATAGATGCCAAGCGAGGACATCGCCATTAACTCTTCAGGAGGAACAAGATCGGGAAGAATCGCCGCGTACGCGGGGGCGCCAAGAGAGCCCATCGCGCTTGCGCACATGATCAGCCCTGCCAGAGCGATGGGACTGCGGACGCCGACTCCGAGCAACACGGCCAGCAGCATCGTGAAGAACGCCTGGCCAATGATGCCGCCAACGAACACCCGACTGCGATCGAAGCGATCGGCCAACACGCCACCGAGCGGCGCTGCGATTCCCTGAGGCATAAACGTGGCTAACGCAATGAGTCCGGTTTGAAGTGCACTACCCGTGTTCGAGGCGACAAGCGTGCCGACCACCACGAGTTGGATCCATGTGCCTGCATCGGAGATGACGCCCGCGCCCCAGATGAGCAACACCGATCGGTGTCGAAGCGGACGAAACGGATGGTTACTCAAGAACGGCCAACGGTACCAGCGCGAGTACGGTCACCGGCATGACTTTTGCCCACAACGGAGCCTGTGACATCTACTACGAGACCTTCGGCGACGCGGCGCATCCGACGCTGCTCCTCGTGAATGGTTTGGGCGGCCAATGCATCAACTTTCAAGACGACTGGTGCAACCGATTCGCGGCAACCGGGCTGCATGTCATCCGCTTCGACAATCGCGATGTAGGTCTGTCGAGCAAGTTCTCCGATGCGCCGGTTGGCGACAAGGGCAACGCCTACCTGCTGTCTGATATGGCCAACGATGCCATCGCCGTGCTCGACACAGCAGGCATCGAGCGTGCGCACATTCTTGGTCTCTCGATGGGCGGCATGATTGTGCAAACCATCGCGATCAACCATCCGCATCGGGTGATCACCATGACGTCGGTGATGTCCACCACCGGCGAGCCCGAATACGGGCAGCCAGCGCCAAGTGCGTACAGCTTGCTCACCGCGCCGCCTGCCGTTGATCGCGAGTCGTTCGTGGCCAACACGTTCGCCAGCCTGCGCGAGTGGGGCAGCCCCGAGTTCGCCGACGAGTCGCGCTGGCGTGCCGATGCCGAGCGCTCATTCGATCGTTGTTTTCATCCAGCGGGAACGGCTCGCCAGTTCATGGCTGTGCGCGCTTCGGGCCCACGCGCCGAAGCACTGCGCTCAGTACATATCCCAACGCTGGTGATGCACGGCGATCGAGACACGCTGATCGATGCGAGCGGCGGACGTCGTACGGCCGAGATCATGCCGAACGCCCGATTCGAACTCATTGAAGGCATGGGCCACGACTACCCACCGCAGCTGTGGGACCGCTGGATCGAGCTGGTGAGTCAGCTGATCAGCGAGGCTCGCGGCGCATAGTCCACACCGTTGGCGAGCCCTCGATACTGATTTCGTCGGCCACCGTAAAACCGTGCCTCGAATAGAAGGCGATGTTCTCTGGCTTTTGCGTTTCGAGATACGTGAGCACGCCGTCGTTGTCGGCGATGTTGAGCACTGGCTGAAGGAGCCGACCACCGGCACCACGGCCTTGCACCAACGGATCGGTGCCGAGCAAGGCGAGATACCAATGCGGCTCATGCGGGTGAACCTTGTCGACCGCGGCGAGCAGGTTGATGCCACGCATGCGGTTGCGGCCGTTGATCAACAGTCGAGCGACGCGCAACTGCAACATCGCCTCGCGTGACTTGCTGCGTGGCATTTCGCCCGGTGGCACCCAGATGGCTGCGCCAACCACGCGGTCGCCAGCGCGGGCGGCCCAACACTTGTCGAACGGCGCGGCATCGGCCACGAATGCACCGAACGCGCCTGGCAACATCTGATGCTCTTGCACGCGAGTCTTGGCAAAGAAACCAAACACCGGATCTGGCCAGAACGCTCGGGCAAGCACAGCAAGTGCTTCGTCGTGCTCGCTTGCTTGTAGCTGGTCAATTGAAATCTCGGCACCACGAACATCGGTCACCGGCACAGAGTACGTGCTCAGGGGCTTCCGCAAACGATGTCACACCCCAGTTCTATGGTCGTACATATGTTCGATACAACGATGGAATCCGAACTTGAGTTGGGCTCGTTGTTCGCTTCGCTCGATCGCGAGCGTCGTTGTGTTGAAGCCCGCTTGGCCGAGGTCGTGGCCGAAGCCGACCGCCGAGCCACGTACGCAGCCGATGGCCATGCCAGCGTCACCAGTTGGTGCCGAGCTCGGGCGCGGTGGTCTACCAATGAAGCATCAGTGCACCTGCGACTTGGGCGTCTCATGTTTGCTTCGCCGACCGTTGCTGCCGCCGCTCATGACGGCCTCGTGGGTGTGGCTCAGTTGCATACGTTGGCTCGAGCATTCTCCAACCCACGCTGCGGCGGCCAATTGCTGCACGTGATCGATCTGCTCATCGAGCACGCCCAGCACCTCTCGTTCGACGAGTTCAACTTGGTCGTGCGCCGTTGGGAGATGCTCGCCGATGTCGACGGCGCGTTTCGCGACGAAGAATCCACGCACCGGGATCGCACGGCCCAGATCGGGCTCAACGATGGCGGGGTCCATGTGCATGCCCGCGGTGCTTCGGCACAGGGCGTCGTCATCTCCGAGATCTTTCAGCGCTTTGTCGATGCCGAGTTCGTGTCCGATTGGGCCGACACCGTGGCCACTCATGGCGATGCTGCATGCGCCACGTTGATGCCCCGAACTCACGCGCAGCGCCGGTTCGACGCGTTTCACCACATCTTTCTTGCAGCCGCATCCACTCCACCCGCTGCCCAGGCGCCCGAGCCTGTGGTGAACATCGTTGTCACGCTCGAAACCCTTGAGGCCGCTGTTAGCCAGGCAGTGGTGAGCCAGACAGTGGTGAGCCAGGCATCATCGCCGTGCCATGCGGCGCCAGATCCGCTGTGGTCGCGAAGCGAAACCACCAACGGCACATTGTTGGCACCCAACGACATCTTGGCCGCGGCACTCATTGGCCACATCCGCCGTGTTGTGGTCGATTCCGCCGGAGTCATCATCGACCTCGGTCGAAAACGTCGGTTGTTCACCGGCAACCAACGACAAGCCGTGCTGATGAGCTCGGCCCGATGTATTTGGCCCGGATGCGATCAGCCATCCGGGCGATGTCAGGCCGATCACCTTCACGAGTGGCAACACAACGGCGCTACCAACCTCGCCAACGCAGCGCCGCTGTGTTCACGACACAACCGCTGGAAATCGCGCGGCTACTCAACGCACCGCGACAGCAACGGCTACTGGCACACCCACAGACCCGATGGAAGCGAGATCACATGAGCGCGCAGTTACTAGCCAGCCCGGTTGGTGAAGTCGGCGATAAACAGGCCCAGACCGCACATCACCAAGAAGCCTGCAATCAACCAGAAGCGAATGATCACGGTGGTTTCGGCCCAACCGGCCATCTCGAAATGATGATGAATCGGCGACAGCCGAAACAGGCGCCGACGGCCCTTGGTTGCTTTGAACACACCCATCTGCACCGCTACCGATCCAATCTCAATCACGTTGAGACCGCACAGCAACGGCAACAGCAGCTGGGTGTTGGTTGCCAGGGCCAGCAGGGCAAGTGCGGTGCCAAGCGCCAACGCGCCAACGTCGCCCATGAAGATCTTCGCCGGAGCCGCGTTCCACCATAAGAAGCCTGCACAGGCACCGGCGAAGGCCGCGGCAAACACGGCGAGGTCATAGGGGTTCACAATCGACGGGTACAGGTGGTGATTGCGAAAGCCCACAAACGCAATCACGGCAAAGGCGCAGAAGGCAAACATCGCTGCGCCGCCAGCCAGGCCATCGAGTCCGTCGGTCACGTTGACGGCGTTGGCGGTGCAAAAGATGATGGTGCCCGCCCAGATCACCCAGACCACCGGCCCAAGCTGCCAGCCCGGCAAGTCGGCTCGGGTCAGCGAAAGGTGGGTGTCGATGTCGGTGATGAGCACCAGCACGGCAGCGATTCCGAACGACACCAACAACGTGATGTAACCCTTGAGCTTCCACAGCACGCCGCGGTTTCGCTTCTTGGTCACCTTGATGTAGTCATCAACGAACCCGATCATCGCCATCACCAGCACGCCGCCGAGCATCACCAAGGTCTGGTTGCTGAACACCACGCCTTTCCTGAGGTGGGTCAACAAATACGCCAAGGTCGCAGCTACAAGTACGGCGATACCGCCCATCGTGGGGGTACCGGCCTTGTGCTGGTGTTGCGGCACGCGCTGATTGGCGGCGTTCAGTTCAAGGATGGGTTGGCTACGGCCACGAGTGCGCATCACGCGCTCAAGCCAGCCAGTTCCGATGAGCGAAATTGCAGCGGCGATCGAGCCAGCCAGCAAGAGCGCAATCACGCCTGCAGTGTGTCGAATACGGCGCTATGTCGCTAGGGCCGAAAGTCCCTAGCTCGCGCTGAGCCTCAATCGATCAATCGATCAATCAATCAATCAATCAGCGATAGACGGCTCAGCGTGGTGAAGCTGCTGAGGTAGATGTCGCGGCCAAAGCCGGCGGCCGGAAACAGCACCGACTGGGCCGGGCTTCCCGAATCGGCGCGCAACTTTTCCTCGCCGGTGGCGATGTCGAGAATCACGAATTGATCCATGAAGCGAGTGGCATCGTGATCGTTGGTGAACAACTCGCCGGTCTCGGCAAAGAGCAGCGGATGGCATGCGTGGTTTTGCTCACGGCTCCACAGCGGTGTGGTGTTGCCCGCTTCGTCGAACGAGAAGGCAGCGAGAACGCCGTTGCTGCTGTCGTACCCCACAGCGATGCGACGCTGCGGGTCGATAACAGGCGGGTTCACGACAAGGCCCATGGG
>Ga0194035_1001714_pt1 | contig 11338 bp, 8 predicted proteins | sample JunL2320m_MetaG_FD_148680 | JGI IMG/M metagenome (GOLD analysis project Ga0194035, IMG submission 148680) | Anoxic zone freshwater microbial communities from boreal shield lake in IISD Experimental Lakes Area, Ontario, Canada - Jun2016-L239-20m | ecosystem: Environmental > Aquatic > Freshwater >...
TGAAGCAGGCTATGCCCTTCAGCTTCAACAGCAGAAGGACGTTCTCGATAACTTCAACACCCACTTCGATGTCTGGTACTCCGAGCGCACCCTGCACTCTTCAGGTGCGGTCGATCGTGGCTTCGAGAAACTGCGCGCCGAGGGTCACGTTTTCGAGCTGGACGGCGCAACGTGGCTGCGTACAAGCGAATTCGACGACGATAAAGACCGAGTGCTGATCAAGGCCGACGGCGAGCTCACCTACTTCGCGTCGGACACTGCTTACTACGTCGATAAGCGCGCTCGCGGTTTCGACGTTTGTATCTATCTGCTCGGCGCCGATCACCACGGATACGTCAATCGTCTTCGTGCCGTCTCTGCCTGTGCCGGTGATGATCCCGACGTCAACATTGAGGTCCTCATAGGCCAGCTCGTGAAAATGTTCAAAGATGGTGAAGAGGTTCGGCTATCGAAGCGTGCCGGCAACATGATCACCCTTGAGGATCTCGTTGACGAGGTAGGCGTTGACGCTGCGCGCTACTCACTCATTCGCTATCCCGTCGAAAGCCCACTGACTCTCGATCTCGATCTGTTGGTTTCACGGACGAACGACAATCCGGTCTACTACGTGCAATACGCACACGCTCGGATTTCATCGGTGCTTCGCGGTGCGGCCGATCTCGGAATCGATTGGCGCTCAGCAGATTTCGACCCATCGCTACTTACGCACGACCGTGAGACGGGGCTGCTAGGTGCCATTGCTGAATTCCCACGGGTCGTTGCCTCAGCAGCCGAGCTTCGTGAACCCCACCGCATTGCGCGCTACCTAGAGGAGTTGGCCACTGCGTATCACAAGTTCTACGACGTGTGCCGTGTGCTCCCGGGTGCCGATACGGAACTCGAGCCGATCAACATATCCCGGCTCTGGCTATGCGCCGCTGCACGTCAGACATTGGCGAATGGGCTGAGCATTCTCGGAGTCAGTGCACCAGAACGCATGTAGTCACGCCTGCATGGCAGTGGCTGTATGCGCGATCGACACCAGTAGCCTTGAGCCATGCGTGCACATCCCGCCGGGCCCCGTCACGGAGACATGGTCTCTGCCCTTGGCGCGCCAGCTGCACCGGTCGACTCGGAATCGCTACACGAGCTCTCGCCCGTTGTTTGGCCGATCAATGTCGCCCGCGGGTCTGGTGACAATCTGGCCCAGCGGTCACTCGAGGTTGCCGGCCTTGACGTCAGGGATATCGCCGACGAATTCGGCACCCCGCTTTACGTGCTTGACGAGGGTGACTTCCGTTCGCGCGCGGCCGCATTTCGTCGGGCGTATGACGACAGCGACATTCCGGGCAAGGTCTACTACGCAGGTAAGGCGTTCCTGTCTGCCACCACTTTGCGCTGGCTTAGCGACGAGGGCCTGAATCTCGACGTCTGCACAGGTGGGGAGCTTGCGCTGGCATTGCGAGCGAGCTTCCCGGCTGATCGCATCTCATTCCACGGTAACAACAAAAGTCATGACGAGATTGAAACGGCCGTTGCAGCAGGGGTCGGTAGTTTCGTTATCGATTCATATGAAGAGATCGCCAGAGTGGCGGCCGCCGCGACTCGGCACCACGTGGTTGTCGACGTACTCGTCCGGGTAACGGTCGGGGTCGAGGCACACACCCACGAGTTCATTGCCACCGCACATGAGGATCAAAAGTTCGGCCTCTCGCTGAGCACTGGTGCCGCCGCCGAGGCGGTTCGTCGCATCGTGAAACTGCCGTCGCTAAACCTCGTTGGATTGCACTCGCATATCGGATCGCAGATCTTCGACGAGGCCGGCTTCGAAGTTTCCGCCCACCGACTCGTCGGTCTGGCAGCCGCAGTGCGCGATGAGCACGGATTCGAAGTTGCCGAGCTCAACCTTGGCGGCGGCATGGGTATTGCGTATCAATCCGATGATGATCCGATGACGCCCGATCAGATGGCGACATTGCTACGAGGAATCATCACGCGAGAGTGCGCGGGGTACGGCCTGAGCTTGCCGCGCATTGCTGTCGAACCGGGACGAGCGATCGTCGGGCCTTCGATGTTCACGCTTTATCGGGTGGGCACTGTAAAAGAGATCGACCTCGGTAACGGCCATGCACGTCGTTACGTCAGCGTCGATGGGGGAATGAGCGACAACATTCGCACCGCCCTCTACGACGCGGAATACACCGTGCGGCTCGCGTCCCGGGTTTCGGAGGCCGATGCCGTCCTGGCACGTGTGGTCGGCCGTCATTGCGAATCTGGCGACATCGTCGTGCGCGATTGCTGGTTGCCGGGAGATGTTAGTGCGGGCGACCTACTCGCCGTGGCGGCGACGGGGGCTTACTGCCGAGCGATGGCTTCGAACTACAACTACGTTCCGCGCCCTGCTGTGGTCGGGGTTCGTGACGGTAAGACCAATCTCGTACTGCGCGGTGAGACGATCGACGATTTGCTCGCATTCGATCCTGCGCTGTAGGTCGCCGGATTGCCGACGAGATTCCATGCCGTGCACCCGTTGTTCACCCTGAGTAAAGACCTAAGAGCGATGATTAGGCCGAATGTGCTGAAAACGAGCGGGTCGGTGTCTCAACCTCGTCCCGGAAATGGCACGCTAGGTAACCGCGAGTACTGCTCGCGTGATCGTTTCACCGTATAAGGAGCGCAATGAGCACCCCAACCGAAATCACCGTTGCATTGCTCGGTGGTGGCACGGTAGGTAGTCAAGTGGCCCGGTTGCTGGGGGAGTCCGCTGGCGACCTCACCGCTCGGGTTGGTGTGCCGCTTCGACTAACGGGTGTTGGTGTTCGCGATACCTCAAAGGTTCGCGAAGGAATTGACGCATCACTCATCACCGGCGATCTGGAGGCATTGGCCTCCTCGGGTGCCGACATCGTGGTTGAGGTGATGGGCGGCGTCGAACCTGCTCGATCGCTGATCTTGGCAGCGATGGCGGCCGGTTCATCGGTCGTTACCGCCAACAAGGCGCTCCTCGCCGCTGATGGTCACACCTTGCATGCGGCCGCTGAGAAGTACGGCGTCGACCTTTACTACGAGGCCTCCGTTGCCGGTGCCATTCCGCTACTTCGTCCGCTGCGTGAATCGCTGGCTGGTGACAAAGTTCGTCGCGTGATGGGCATCGTCAACGGCACCACCAACTTCATCCTGACGAAGATGGACGAAGAGGGTGCCGACTATGCCGAGGTGCTCGCTGAGGCTCAGGCACTTGGCTACGCCGAGACTGACCCGACCGCCGATGTTGAGGGACATGACGCGCAAGCCAAGGCCGCGATTCTCGCTGGCTTGGCCTTCCACACGCGCGTGTCCATGGATGATGTTTCGTGTGAGGGTATTTCGAAGGTCTCAGCCCAGGATGTGCAAGCTGCCCGCGATATGGGCTTCGTGATCAAGCTACTCGCTATCGCCGAGCTCAGTGAAGATGAGCAGGGCGTCATCGTTCGCGTTCATCCAGCCATGGTTCCTCGTAATCACCCGCTCGCTGGCGTTCGTGGCGCGTTCAACGCCGTCTTCGTTGAAGCTGAGTCGGCTGGTCAAGTCATGTTCTACGGTCGTGGTGCCGGTGGTGCTCCAACGGCCTCGGCGGTTCTCGGTGACATCGTCGCCACCTCGCGTAATCGGGTGGCTGGAGCTCGCGGCCCCGGTGAATCGACTTATGCCGATCTCGAGGTCCGCGGGATCGGCGATGCGGTAACCCGTTATTACGTGAATCTGCACGTCGCCGATCGTCCCGGTGTTCTTGCCGCTGTCGCTCAGGCATTCGCTGACAACGGCGTCAGCATTCAGAACGTTCGTCAGGATGGTCATGGTGATGAGGCTGGACTGATCGTGCGCACCCATACTGCTCGCGATTCAGATCTTGCTGCCACCATGGAGCAGCTACGCCGCAACGACGCGGTACGTGATGTTGTCGGTGTTATGCGTGTTGAAGGCGAGGACGGTCGATGAGTGCGACTGCCGGAGCGCCGCAATGGCGCGGAGTTATTGAGGAATACCGCGATCGCCTACCGGTGACGGACAAGACCCCCGTGGTTACCTTGCGCGAGGGTGGCACGCCTTTGGTTGCCGCCTGCGTTCTGTCGGAGATGACAGGCTGCGAGGTATGGCTCAAGGTTGAAGGCCAGAATCCGACCGGATCATTCAAAGATCGCGGTATGACAATGGCTATCTCGATGGCTGCCCAAGATGGTGCTAAGGCCGTGATCTGTGCGTCAACCGGAAACACCTCGGCATCGGCTGCAGCATACGCGGTGAAGGCTGGAATGATCTGCGCAGTCTTGGTGCCCCGCGGCAAGATCGCGATGGGCAAACTGGCCCAAGCACTCGTACATGGCGCCCATCTGTTGCAGGTGGATGGCAACTTCGACGACTGCCTCACGTTGGCTCGTAAGTTGAGTGAGAGCTACCCGGTGGCTCTCGTTAACTCCGTGAACCCGGCGCGCATTGAAGGTCAAAAAACTGCGGCCTTCGAGATCGTCGACTTCCTCGGCGACGCACCGGATATTCACTGTCTGCCAGTTGGTAACGCAGGAAATATCACCGCGTACTGGAAGGGCTTCACCGAGTACAAGAACGATGGAATGGCCACCAAGCGTCCCCGTGAGTGGGGATTCCAAGCGGCTGGCTCAGCACCGATCGTTAACGGTGCGCCGGTGCTGTCACCCTCCACAATCGCAACTGCGATTCGCATCGGTAACCCGGCTTCGTGGGAGCAGGCTATCAACGCTCGCGATGAGTCCGGCGGGCGTATCGAAGCGGTGACCGATCGTGAAATCCTCTCCGCCTACCGCTTGCTAGCTTCCAAGGAAGGCGTCTTTGTTGAGCCTTCGTCGGCCGCGTCAGTTGCCGGCCTGTTGCAGTTGCACGCCGCCGGTCAGCTCGATCTGGGGCAGCGAATTGTCTGTACGGTCACCGGGCACGGCCTGAAGGATCCAGAATGGGCAATCTCGGGTGCTCCGACACCTCAGGGTGTCGCTGTCGACGCCCATGAGGCGGCTGTTGCGCTCGGATTGGTCTGACATATTCGTGCAGGTCGTGTTGTCGATGAGGGGATGTTTCGATGAGTGTTAGCGGACGCCCTATGTTCCGAGCCGCGGCAACTCGTGTGCGGGTACCGGCTACGTCGGCCAACCTAGGCCCTGGCTTCGATGCATTCGGCTTGGCCGTCACCCTCTACGACGACGTCATTGCGCAGATAACGGACGAATCTGGGGTTCGGGTCGATGTTCACGGTGAAGGTGCCGATGGTGTGCCGCGTGATCACCGTCACCTTGTTGCAAAGACAATGATGCGCGCATTCGACGTGATGGGTGGACGACCACGCGGACTTGACCTCGTCTGCGCAAACCGAATTCCGCATGGTCGTGGCCTTGGCTCATCAGCCGCTGCGATTGTGAGCGGCTTGGTCTTGGCGCGTGCACTCGTCGTCGGTGGTGACGAGCGCCTTGTCGATTCAGATCTTCTTGAGCTGGCAGTGGAGATCGAGGGGCATCCGGACAACGTCGCCGCGTGCCTCTACGGAGGGGCCACCATCGCCTGGACCCGAGCCGACGATGCGCATCCGGGAATCGGAGTTCTGCCACTGGCACCGTCGAATGACATCGTCCCGGTTGTGTGCGTGCCAAGCACCTCAGTGGCAACGAAGAAGGCTAGATCCCTTCTGCCAGAGCTGATTCCGCATGCGGACGCAGCATGGAATGCAGCGCGGGCGGCGATGCTTTCGATTGCGTTGACTCAGCGAACAGATCTGCTTTTCGAAGCGACTGAAGACCGTCTTCATCAGAATTACCGTCGCTCTGCATTTCCGCGTAGCAGCGATCTCGTCGAGAAGTTGCGGTCGGCTGGTATCCCCACCGCGATCAGCGGTGCTGGCCCGACAGTGATCGCATTCGCAAACTCTGAAACTGCAGCTCAGGTGGAGGCCATGGCGGGTGCTCGATTCACCACCGACATCCTTGGCATAGATCGTGAGGGAACGCGGATCGTCGCGCTCGACTCGTGATCGTTGGGTTGCTGGGCAATCTGCGTTGACCTAATTAGCCGATGGTGGAGACGCACCTGTGCTTGAGGTGATACTCTGGAGTTGCTCCTGAACCTTTTGATCCGGATCTCTCCGGCGAAAGCACTGGTAAGCGGGCCTCCCAATTTTTTGTCGGGATACTTCCCGTCCGCCTCCAGAAGGACGCAGTCGCATCCATACCCGTTCACGTGAACGATATGAGCGAACGCGTACACCCACCGATGGATGTACGTATGACACCTCCGTCTCGGAAAGGTTTGCTCGGTGACCGAGACCACCCAGAACACCCGCAAGTCCGGCAGCATCTCAACGATGTTGCTCCCAGAACTCAAATCGCTCGCCAGCTCCATGGGTATCCCAGGGGTATCGGGGATGCGTAAGGCCGACCTCGTATCGGCAATCAGCGCCAAACAGGGCGGTGGATCATCATCCCGCCCTGAGCGCACCAGCACATCGAACTCGGAGTCTCCGGCACGTGAGCCTCAGGCGGCCGATAGCAGTGACCGATCCGAGTCGCGTGAAACGCGTTCCTCAGACGAGGCAGGCGATCGTGCGCCACGCCAGAGCCGCCAACGTGACCGCGGCCGTGGCCCCCGCAATGATCGCGAGCCTCGACAGGATTCGTCGAACTCCACTGACGAGCGGTCGACAACACCTTCCTCAGATTCCGATGGCGAACGCTCAAACGACCGCAATTCTGGTGATCGCAACAACGATCGCAGTAATAACGATCGCAACAGCAGCGATCGCAACTCTGGCGATCGCAACAGCAGTGACCGCAACAGCAGTGACCGCAATGCCGACCGTAACAACGGCGATCGTACGAACAGTGAACGCACTAACAACGGTGATCGCAATAGCAACGATCGCAATAGCAGTGATCGCAATAGCAGTGACCGCGGAGATCAGGGCGGCTTCGATGATGACCGCAATGGACGCAACCGTCGTCGCCGTCGTGGTCGTGAACGCACAGGTACTGGCTTCGAGCGCAACGATCGCAACGATCGACAGAGTCGTGACCGTCGCCCACGGGGCATGGAGGGCGACTTCGAGTACAGCGAGGATGACGTTCTCGTACCCGTAGCCGGGATCTTGGACATCATGGACAGCTACGCATTCGTTCGCACGAGTGGTTACCTGCCTGGTCCCAACGACGTCTATGTCGCGCTCTCGATGGTCAAGCGATTTGGTCTTCGCAAGGGCGACGCTGTTACCGGCATGGTCCGCCAGCCACGTGAGGGCGAAAAGCAGCAGAAGTTCAATCCGGTCGTACGCATCGACACGGTGAATGGTGCCGAGCCTGAGGCGTCGAAGGGTCGAGTTGATTTCAGCAAGCTGACCCCGCTGTACCCGCAGGAACGCCTACGTCTTGAAACCGAGCCCGCCAACTTGGTAACCCGCGTTATCGACTTGGTCGCGCCAATCGGTAAGGGCCAGCGTGGGCTTATCGTCAGCCCGCCGAAGGCTGGTAAGACGATGGTGCTTCAAGCAATCGCGAACGCCATCACGACGAACAATCCTGAAGTCCACTTGATGGTCGTCCTCGTTGACGAACGTCCTGAGGAAGTCACCGACATGCAGCGTTCGGTGAAGGGTGAGGTCATTGCCTCGACCTTCGATCGTCCTGCGGAAGACCACACAACTGTTGCCGAACTCGCCATTGAGCGGGCTAAGCGTCTCGTTGAACTTGGCCACGATGTCGTCGTCTTGCTCGACTCGATGACGCGCCTTGGCCGCGCGTACAACTTGGCTGCCCCGGCCAGCGGACGCATCCTGTCTGGTGGTGTCGACTCGGCGGCTCTCTATCCGCCAAAGCGATTCTTCGGTGCTGCCCGCAACATCGAAAATGGCGGTTCGCTGACGATTCTGGCTACGGCGCTCGTCGAGACCGGTTCAAAAATGGACGAGGTCATCTTCGAAGAGTTCAAGGGCACCGGAAACATGGAGCTCAAGCTCGATCGCAAGCTGGCTGACAAACGCATCTTCCCAGCGGTGGACGTTGATTCGTCCGGAACCCGCAAGGAAGAAATCTTGATGGCACCAGATGAATTGAAGACTGTCTGGAAACTCCGTCGGGTACTCCACGCTCTCGATCAGCAGCAGGCCATTGAGCTTCTCCTAGGCAAGTTGCGTGAGACGAAGAGCAACGTCGAGTTCCTGCTTCAGGTTCAAAAGACCACGCCGGTTTCGGTGGGTTCGTCGAACGACAACGAGTATTAAGCACAAAGCGCTCGATTCGCCGCCATTTGGCCCGCATGGGCCACCGGTGGCACACTTAAAGTCCGCAGGGCTGGCGTAAGTGTCATCCCTAAGGTCCCGGTTCACGCATCTGATGCGACCCGGTGCCACGAAATGAGGAGTTAGTCGTGCAACCCGATATTCACCCGAACTATGTCGAGACCACGGTTACGTGTAACTGCGGTAACTCATTCACGACCCACAGCACCCGGCCCAGCGGTCAGATCCACGCTGAGGTTTGCAATCAGTGCCATCCGTTCTACACCGGCAAGCAGAAGATCCTTGACACCGGTGGTCGCGTGGCCAAGTTCGAGAAGCGCTTCGGCGGCAGCAAGAAGGCCGACGCTTAGCACCTGACGTTGGGGCGTCGCACGACCTTTGACGCCGGCAAAATGCCGCGCATCTGGTTGTTGCGACGCCCCATACTCATGTTTAGACCCTGTTAGCCGCGACTAGTCGCGAACGTGCCAGTCAATGTCGGGAGTCGTCGTGTTTGAGGCCGTGGAAGCACTTGTTGACGAGTACGTCGATCTTGAGGGTAAGCTCGCCGATCCAGGAATCCACGCCGATCAGAACACGGCCCGAAAACTGGGCCGTCGTTACTCGCAACTTCGACCGGTGATCTCGACCTACCGAGCGTGGTTGCAGGCCGGTGAGGATCTCGAGGCCGCGCGTGAACTCGGCGCTGACGACCCGGCGTTCAAGGCTGAAGCAGAAACGCTAGTCGTGCAGCAGCAAGAACTTGCTGATCATCTGGCTTTGCTACTAATTCCTCGCGATCCGCTCGACGATTCCGATGTCATCATGGAAATCAAAGCAGGTGAAGGTGGCGATGAGTCCGCGCTGTTCGCGGGTGATCTCCTACGTATGTATCTGCGTTATGCCGAGCGACGTGGCTGGGCCACTGAGGTAATCGAGTCTGAGCAGTCTGACCTCGGCGGCTACAAGGACGTTACGGTCGCGGTGAAGTCACGTGGAGTTGCCGAGCCAGGCGAATCTCCCTTTGCTCGCCTCAAGTACGAGGGTGGTGTGCATCGCGTTCAGCGTGTCCCGGCCACTGAATCTCAAGGCCGCATTCATACAAGTGCTGCGGGTGTTCTCGTGCTTCCTGAAACAGAAGACGTTGAGGTTGAGATCGATGCCAACGACCTTCGAATCGACGTTTACCGGTCGAGTGGCCCGGGCGGACAAAGCGTGAACACCACCGACTCAGCGGTTCGAATTACGCACATCCCAACGGGTGTCGTGGTGAGTTGTCAGAACGAAAAAAGTCAGTTGCAAAACAAGGAATCGGCGATGCGTATCTTGCGTGCCCGACTCGTCGCGCTCGCTGAAGAGGCTGCGGCGAAAGAGGCTTCGGACGTGCGTCGATCACAAGTGCGCACCGTTGACCGAAGTGAACGAATCCGCACCTACAACTTTCCAGAAAACCGCATCAGCGATCACCGAGTCGGATTCAAGGCGTACAACCTTGACTACGTTCTTGACGGTGAGCTCGAGCCAATGATTCAGGCGTGTGTAGATGCTGATCTTGCCGCGCGCATGGCCGCGCTCGGCGACGCGTCCTAATGCCCGCATGGACGCCACCGCAGCGCACGTTACGTGACGCGCTCGTCGATGCCGAGCGTCGATTGGCCGGCGCTGGAGTGAGCACTCCGCGGGTGGATGCCGAACTTCTCCTGAGCTACGTCATGGAGATTCCGCGCGGACGCTTGTTCCTTTCTGATCCAATCGATCCAGGTGACCAGGTTCGCTTCGAGACGCTCATCGCTCGGCGTGCCTCGCGGGTTCCGCTGCAACACCTTGTGGGCGAAGCACCATTTCGACACTTAACCCTCGAAGTTGGTCCTGGCGTATTCGTGCCGCGGCCGGAGACAGAGACAGTGGCGGAGTTCGCGATTCGCGCACTTCGAGAGAACACCGAAGGACGCTTAGCTGTCGATCTATGCACCGGCTCCGGCGCGATTGCGTTGGCCATGGCCACCGAGGTGCCTGGTTCAATCGTGCACGCTGTTGAACGCGAAGACACTGCGGTGGTGTGGACCAGGCGCAACATTGATGCTTTACATGCCGAGTTAGTCGCGGCGAATTCACAAGTGGAGCTGCATCATTCCGATGCCACGACGGTGCACGAACATGTGCTCGCGAATCTCAACGGGCGGGTTGATGTCGTCGTGACGAATCCGCCGTATATTCCCACCGCCGCCGTGCCGCGTGATCCTGAGGTTCGTGAATTTGATCCGCCCGCCGCGCTCTACGGAGGCAGTGATGGCCTCGACGTTGTGCGCGGGCTTGTCGACGTCGCGTGGTCGCTGTTGCGCCCGGGTGGTTCGCTGATCATTGAGCACAGCGACCAGCAGGGGGAGCAGGCAGGTGAGCACGGCGTACCGCATGTCGCTCGTGCCGCAGGGTTCGTCGACGTTGCCGATCATGTCGATTTAGCAGGCCGTGATCGCGTGACGACAGCTCGGCGTCCCTAGTGTTCGGCCTGCAGTCGTGCGATTACATGCTGATTGCGCTGCGATACGGCAGGATCGTCTCGTGACTTTAACGTTTTACATGGACAACCCTGTGGATCGGATTCGCGGAATTTCTGCGGCCGCGACCGCTGTGACCCGCGGTGATCTCGTCGTGCTTCCAACGGACACCGTCTACGGAATTGGCTGCGATGCATTCTCACCGAAATCGGTGACGGCCTTGCTCGCAGCGAAGGGACGTGGCCGAGACATGCCCGTCCCAGTGCTCGTGGGTCATCCGAATGTTGTCGACGGCTTGGCATACGACCTCACTCCCGCCGCCAGGGATCTGATCGACGGATTTTGGCCAGGCGCACTCACCGTGGTCGTCAAGGCGCAGCATTCGTTGGCGTGGGATCTCGGCGATGTCGACGGAACGGTCGCCATCCGCATGCCACTGCATCCGGTGGCCATCGAGCTACTGCGAAGCACGGGACCGATGGCCGTCAGCAGTGCCAACCGATCGGGGTCAACGCCGGCCACGACCGCCGAAGAAGCCCTCGAGCAACTGGGCGAGGATGTGTCGATTTATCTCGAGGCGGGGACGTGCGGTGAT
>Ga0194035_1001716_pt1 | contig 11336 bp, 6 predicted proteins | sample JunL2320m_MetaG_FD_148680 | JGI IMG/M metagenome (GOLD analysis project Ga0194035, IMG submission 148680) | Anoxic zone freshwater microbial communities from boreal shield lake in IISD Experimental Lakes Area, Ontario, Canada - Jun2016-L239-20m | ecosystem: Environmental > Aquatic > Freshwater >...
AAAGATACTTAACAAACTTTTTAGAAACATATAGGTCATTGGCTAATAAAAGAAGTGATTTAATCTCTTTTATGTCGTCTTTCATTTCTTGTAAGTCTTTAGACATATAGTGTTGATTTGTTTCCATTTCGACTTGTTTAAGTCCGATTGCGTTTACTGTTTTTTGTTCTAGGCTCGTCATATATTCCTTAGAGGTAAGCAAGGTCTGCCCTAATAATTGAGGCTGCTAAGTCACCCCTGTTATAGATAGATGTAGCGCCTGCTGTAGAGCCAAAGCTTGTATTAAAGTAGTACGGAGTTGCTGCGGACAATGAAACATCACCTGTTTTATATGCCTGTACAGCACTAGAAGATGCGGCGCTAGCTGTTTCACCATGACTCGTCCAACGGCTATCTGTTTCTGTATTATTTGCAGTTGATAGAGTACCCTGATATGTAAGTGTTGTAGCTGCCCCATTCGCTTGTATACAAACCATGTAAGATGCTGCCCAATCACCAACAGGTATGGTTAATGAAAATCCACCATTTACGTTTGCAGAGGTTAGGTTATACCAGGTATTTATTGTTGGTGCTGAAGTATTATTAGCCTGTATTTTGTTTATTGTTTCAATAGCCCACCTACCTCTTGCTATAGGCATACCAAACGGACTCTTTACTCCTGAATAATCTACTGTACTTATTCCACCACTAGTAGGGATTGCACAACCTTCAGGGTATTGAACTGTTGCTACTGTAGTAGCTACTTTAGTTACTATTGCCCAGTCGTAGGTACCAGCAGGAACGCCGTTAGCGTCGGTACAGTAAGGTGAACGACCAGATGTGTAACCAACTGAGTTAGTAGCTGTTAAGTCATTTGTACCTGCTGCTTGTTGGTTTACTGCTGTGTTGTTTAGACTCCATGCACCAATGCAGTTTGTTTCTGAACCTGTAAGTGCTTGCCCTTTGTGTGATTTGATTGTTGCTTGAGTAAGAACAGCATTGAATACTCCACAGCCAGATATGTAACCAGTTGCGTATTGAGTTGAAGCACCCATTCTTCCTATTGAAAAATCGGCTGCTGCTGTACCTGCTGTGTTCGGGGCAGTACCGCCAGAACCACTAAGAACTGAAGGCAATACAATACCATCTACATAAAATACAACTGTTCCAGTTGCCCAAGACACAGAGATAAACGACTCTTTGTTTAATGGTAGCGACTGGTATGTAGCAAATTGCTTAAAGTTAGCTGCGCCACCGTTGCAAACCTGAGCAAAAACACGGCCATCTGAAAGCTTACCTACGGCAATACCGTTTGCTACAGTAGCATCCATACGACCCATAAGTACTTCTTGTGCGCCGTATGCAGTAGGCGTGTGGTGGACTTCCAGTGTGAAGTTATCGGATAAAGTAGAAAGTGTTGAAGTACAAGTTACCTTAGTAAAGTAATGGTTAGTACCGTTAAAAGCTCCACCCATAAATGTAGGTGCTGCTACTGTCCTACTAGTCCTTATTCTCATTCCAGGAGTAAGTAAAGAAGCTACTGTAGAAGCAAAGGTTATATCTGCACTTCTGTTACCGTTTTCTGTAGGGTTACCAGATACGGCAGGAAGTTGACCAGCAATCCAGCCAGTAGTGATACCTAAGTTAGATGGTTTGACCTTTTTAAGTGCGGTAGCTGAGGTGTCATAGGTAAGAAGGAAGTCTGCACCTACGTCTGGTGCGGTATCTTCTGTGCGTGAGGTAACTAAGGCTGATGCGTGAGTACCGTCAGCGCCGTGTTCTAGTAATAATCCTTGTGCAAGTCCATCTGCCCATGCAGCGGTTGGCATACATTCTACGGTGTCGCCAATAGCATAGCCGTTGTCTGTTCCAGCTTTTAGAACAAGGTTGATGAGTGACGTACCAGAAACGATACCTTCCCAATCAGTTTGACTTCCAGCTACTTTTACGCCTGATGTGTCTTTTTTATAAATAGCAAAGTGTACACCTGCTGGTGTTGTAGGCCAGCCAGTTAATGCACCACAAACCGCAGTGGTTGTTGCAGCAACGTGCGCTGCTGTTAGTGTGGTCGCTAGTGGTCGCGACCCGTTGGTTACTCTTGTTATAAGATCTGCACTTGACATGTTATACTTCTTTCTTTATTAGGTTGCAAATTTGTTTCATGACTGCTCTTTTATCCCTGTTTCTACGTAGCGAGCAATAACATCTGATAATTGAAAATCGGTACCTATGGTATTTGAGTCAAGTTCCCAAGTGAACCAGTTAAGTTCTTCGTCAACTTCTAATACGACAGGTTTATTCACATCACCGTATGAGGTAGGTATTAAAGGTGTGTCTGACCAACCAAATGATCCCCACGCAGCTTCACTCCAACCAGCTATAGAGCTTGTAGAGGTAAACGTTCCTGTACCGACAGTGGTAAGTGCCGAGCCTGAATCTTCTGTTTTACCAGCAACAGAAAAGTTTACCTGCCCTTGTGGTGTTTGAACAAAGAAGGTAACGTCAATGACTTTTGCCCACATCATGCCGTTTTCACTAAACTTAATTAGCCCAGAGTTTGCAGAGGTTGGGATTGCTACACCGTCATCAGTTGTGAATAAAGCATAGGTTAGTTCAAATAAAATGTTCCCTTTAACGATTAAGAAGTGGGTATTTCCTGAGTTGTCGTTGTATAGAGATAGCCATGTAGCAGCGATACTCCAAGGCTTCATCCATGCACCGCCCCGGTCTAAATCTAGTGTCCATATTTCGTTATTAGTAGATGCACCGTTAGGCACAGCAAAGTAAATCTTGCCTTCAAAGCCAAGTCCTACAGCGTTAGCCATAGCCACAGAGTTAAGGTTTTTAATGTCTGAAAGAATCGTGTTAGATACACGATCGGTAGTAAGTACGTTCTGTAGTTGAGGTTTTGTACCTGTAGTTTTGAATCCGTCGCGTGATGGGTACCACAAGGAGTCGTTATATAAAACTACTGCGTCTGGACTGTCTGTACCGTCTTGGCCGTTATCTTCTACTACATCGATAAAATCTATTACTGTTGTTCCTAAAGTAGTCGAGGTGTTAGATAGAATGTATCGTTTGCCTTTACCGTTGGTACTTGAACAAAGTACGGTTATACCAGGTGTTCCTCGGTTATCCCTAAATGGAGTTACTTTAACGGGGTATTCTTTACCACCTCTTCCAAGTTCTACCCAACCACCACCGTTAGCAGGTGAAAAATCAAGAGTATTCTTGCCAGTTCCGCCGTAGCGAACATAGCGTGGATTATCTCGATCGCCTGTCATCCATACTTGACCGTTAATGACAGTTCCCCTAGTGGTTTTAGGGCCAGCAGTTGAATCTGTTACAGGTGCAAGTCGGGTCACGTCTACAGGTGCTACACTTGCACCGCCATCTGTGTATGAAAGCCCATTGACTGCGTAAGCTGCTAGATACTCATATCCTGATACCGTACCTATATAGACGTTGTATGTAACAGCTGATGCCACAGCTGACCAGCTAATTTTGATGTTCTCGGTAGCGGAAGCCCAAAAATCCCTGTCTTTCAGTACGGGTTGTGCAAGCGCTGTTGAGGCTATTGTTTCGCCTACGGTTGAGTTAGCGGTTATACGGTAGTACACAGTATATGTAGCACCAACAAGACCTGTGTTCGTCGTAAGGGTAGGTGCAGCAGGAGTAGATAAAGCAGTAAACGGTGTGATTGTATAAGTAGTTCCAATAGTTGTGATGTCTAGGAATGAAAGGTTGTCTATACCATTCATAATCAGCACTTTTTGGTCTATTTGACAGAAGTGTGCGCTTGCAGATGTGTCGTAAGTTTTTACAGTAGTAGCAGTCCACGCACCACCGTCAGTATTCACGTAAGGTCGTGACGTTCCAGCGACGTTAAACATGCCTATTAAATAGGTTTGTTTACTGCCCGTGATGTCTTTTACAAGTTCAAATAACTCGCCCTGTAATGTTCCAGGGAATTGTGTTCCGTATCGTACTAAAGAAGGCCGAGGTCGTAATGTTCCATCTTGTGTAAGTGTGACGTTACCCGATCCACGAAGTCCGTCTAATGGAGTACGGCCATCATCCCAAGCTGTTACGGTACCCTTAAGCCACTGTCGGTATGACTTTGTGACTATTTTAGGTGCCTTGTAAGCTTGTTGGTCTATCATGGATTAGTACCAGTTTTGGGCTAAAGGAGTCCACGGTCGGTTAATTTCGCTATTCTGAGCGTCGTTGTCGTCTTTCATTCTGCCCATAACTTCGTTCGCTTCTTTGATAAGACCTGGGTAACGATATAATCTGGTTTGGTCTGAGCTAACAAATTCAGCAGCGGTCATTAAAACTAGCCATTCGGGGTCATCTACGGGTATAACGTCTGCATCGTTTACGATGTTCGTAGCGAATAGGTAAGCAGGTATGCGAATAGTTCCACCAAATTGCGGGTCGGTAGCTGTAAAAGCACGGGTAAATATAAGATTTGCACCTTGTTGGGCACAATAGTTTCCACCGTTTTCGTAAAATTCTTTTAGTTTTTCAACAGGTATAGTGGTGTAGTCTGTATAGGCAACTCCGTCAGTATGAGTGATACGTACAACATCGCCCTCATAAGGACTGATTAGGCGTACTGCTGCTGGTATAGTGAATGAATCTGTAGCTGTTACTGTTCCTATAGAGTAATTGCGAGATGCAAGCGAAGCCCAATCTACGCCGGGTTCCCTAGCCCATTTGTCGATGTATTCATTAGCTATGCTTAGAATCTTCAGCCACTTAGTAGAGCCTGATGTAAAGGTTGGTAGCTTTCCCGTAGCTTTTCTGTAAGTTCGTGATACGAAGTCGGTAGTAACCATTTGTCGCCTAAATCAAAAACAGCAGGTCGGCATTATACCGAACGCTGCTGTTATTTATAGCTAGGCGTGTTTGCTTACATTATAGCACTTTTTGTCTTATTTATACAGTGGCAATCTTCTGTGTCTTAGGCTTCTTGTATACTCCAAGTTTTGGTTGCTTAATACTTCTTACCTTAGCGACGTTAAACTTAGCCTGTCGGACTTTTGAGTTTATTTTAGGCATCTTTACTCTAGCTAGTCTGCCAGTTCCACGCCTAGACGTTCCAGCAACTTTAGGCTTAATGTTTTCGTTACCATACTTGTCTACAAACTTAGTAGTTGACTGAATGCCTGCTGCTTTTGCTGCTTTGTCATATGCTAGTAAGTCTTTAGCGGTCTGTGCGCCGTTTGGATCGTTAGACAAGTAGTTGTATACTTCTGCTTTAGATAATCCGTGCAGCGTAACTATATCTTGATTTTGTGTGCTATTGAATTTCTGCGTGTTTAGTCCTTTTTGGCGGGCTATATCTTGGACTGGACTAATTGTACCGGCTGCTTTGTCCACGTTATATTGTTCAACTGCTTTTGTGTACTTTTCTTGGGGTGTAAGTCCAGTAGATTTAGCGGTTACTGCTTTGCTTACATTCTTATCATGTACTAGCGTAGCGGTATCTTTGCCTGTGTTATTTAACGTATCTAAAATTTGCTGTGATGCTTGCTTCGTACTATCTGTAGATAGTTTATTCTTGGTAGTAGATGCCATATCTTGAAGCAATTGAGTAGTATCGCCTAGCTTAGCAATATCTTCGGGGCTAGCGTTCTTTAATAGCTTTGCAGCAGTTGGTCGATCGAGGTTAAGTAAGTAGTTAAACGAGTTCGCAAGGCTTGTATTTTGGCTTGCAGCTTTTAGGTTATCTGCTTGTTTTTGAGTCATTTGACCAGACTGTACGAGTTTATCTATCTTAGACGCATCACCTTGAGCAAACGCTACTTTTGCTGCAGATTTATCATTTACTAGTGCAGATTGTTCTGGGGTAAGTGGTACGCTTCCTTTTTTAGCCTTGATAGCGTCTGCTACTTGCTGTTGGAAGTTAGACTTTGTTATATATCCGGGTGCTGGAGTAACACCAAAAAATGACTGAACTGCGGTTGACGGTGACTTCTCTGCTCGTTGGTTTCCACTTGTTACGGTAAATGGTAGTGTGTTTTTAGCAAGATACGTTCCTACTTGTTTTGCTTGAGTTCCTGCTGAGTCTTGAGGGTTGCGTATCATGTTGCCAAAGTAATCGCTATTTGTAGCAAGTTGTTTACCTATGCCAAGTCCCGGTGAAAGTTTATTACCTATTGTTTGTACTGGGTTATGTGAGAAAGCAAATACATCTTTAGCATATGTTGGTAAGCTAACACGTTCTGCGTTGCCATTCTTATCTGTTTGTCCTGTTTTGGGGTAAAAGTAATCTATTGCGCTTTGTGGTACTTGTCCTGTAAACATATAGTTCATAGCAGCACCAATCATCATTGTTGTAGCAGCGAGTGAAGCTGTGTAGGCGGTTCGTTCAGATACGCCCTTGCCTCGTGCGGTTTTAGTAGCAAGATCAGTAATACCACCACCTATTTCACGTACCGTTCCAATGTTCCAGCCTGGTGAACGCATCATAAGACTCATGCCGTCCTTAAGAGTTTTATTCCACATAAGGTTGTCTTGAACTAATTGACCGAAACGGTTATCTATGGAGTCAATAGCTGCTGCTTTTGCTGCACGTATTGCTTCTGGTGATGCATTTGTACCTAGTTCGCTTAGTTTACGATCTATAAGTGCTTTGGTAGCACCCGCTTTAATGCGCGGTACCCACCATTCCATAATTGGTTTTGCTGCGGTGTTAAATGCCCTAAACGGTGCCGCTGCAGTACCTTTTGCTATTTCAATTGGGTTGCCTGTTTTGAATTGTTCAAGTGATTTAGCAAGTCCAGTTGCCCGATAATCTACTTGCTGACCTATACGACCACCACCTTCTGCAATGTTTTGAATATCTGGGGTAATTTTACCTGCTGCGTTGTCTTTAAGTATCTGGTTGCCTTTAAATATGTATTCTATTGGTGCGATTGGTGCTTTAGCCATATCTACGACACCCTTTATTGGGTGACCGTGAAAAATATCCTGTAAGCCATTCGCAAATTGTGACGTTGTGGCGTTTAGTGCAGTTCCAGCAACGTGAAAACCGCTTAGCCCTAATTGAATGCTGTTTAGCGCGTTATTAACAGATTTCACACTTTGAAATACTGGTGATTTACTAAATGCGCTAGAACTCATTACTTGATCTATGTGTTTTTGAACAGATATAGGATCGGCACCTTTAGCTATTTGTTCTGTCTTAAACTGTTCTGCTGCAGAAGCTTTAAGAAGTTGAGCGCGGTTATTAAGCGCAATGAGTGCGGGGTTAGACTCTTTTGGTACAAGCCCAGCTTTAATACCGTCATATATGGTAGGAATTGATCTTGCTTCAAGTGCTGCAGGTTTACCGCCTAATGTTGGTTTTACCCATTTACTAAGAAATGCATCTACTTGACCCTTTGAGTTATCCCAGAAACCAGCACGCGGGAAGTAGTTGTCTATATGATTAACATCGGCTTTGATAGTCTGTGCAAGGGTATAGTCTTTTTCTAGTGATGCTCGAAATTTCTCAGCTTGTGCCTGTAGTTCTGGAGTAGCCTGTGGTATCCCCTGCTCTATCTTTTGAATAAAGTTAAGATGATCGCCTGTTGACATGTCCTTAAATAGATTTACGTCGTTCTTTGCACCAATTGCTTCTTGATTTGTTTTAAGTGCGTTATTCCCAAGTGTTGCACGTAGATCATTGATAACAGAGCTATCTTTGGCTGTGGTATCTGGTGTAAATAGTCCCTTAACTTCGTTTGGAATAGCCTTAACGTTACTTATCTTTTGGTTGGATAATTTTACGTTATTAAGTGTATCCTGAACTCCTTTTGGAAGTTCTTGAGCTGTTGGACGTGTTGCTTCATCTAATATTTGTTTCTTGGTGGTATTAAGATAGCTAATTTGCTTATCTACAGGGTTCTGCATCTTATTAACACTTGCCCTAGCTTTGGCTGTTGCCTCTGGGCCATTAGGATCTGTAAATTTTGGTAGTGTTGGGTCTGTCTTACCTACTTGTGGGGCGGGGGTAATAAAATCATTTCCAGCTGTCTTATGAGGATTAAATTCTTCCCAAACTTTGCGATATACGTCTTTCTTGGTTAATCCTGTGATAACTCTATCGCCGTCTATTACTGCTTTTACACCTGTTTGCGGTGATTCGGTAAATATTACACGCCCATTATCTACTTGCTGGCTAACTTCTCTTTTAATTGCATCGCCGTAGCTCTCGCCTTTTAGTAATTGAATAGGTTCTTTCGATACTGTTCCGCTTTTTGGGCCATAACCATTAGGAGTTGCGTCTACAAAACCGCTTTTCTTGCTAGGGTCTACGCCTGTTTTTTTATTAAATTCATTTATTTTGTTCTGAAGTTCTGTCGGCAGTGTCTTACCTACTTGTGGGGCGTCGGGTACTTCTGCTGCGGTAGCACCCTTACCTATTGCACCAGATTGAATAGCACTCTGACGCATTTGTGCCATTTTAGTTTGTATGTCTTGAATATTCTTAGTAATGCCAGGCAATGCAGATTTCTGTTCGCCAGTTTGATTTATGTAGTTAGCTTTTTTAGTGTTTTGTTCTAGGGTACTTTGAAGTTGTTGGTATGCAGGGTCTTGAGTTTTAAGTACTTCGTGTGCATTAGTATCAGGATTATGTCCAGTTTTAACGCTGTGTACAAGTGAACCAGCTACACCAGCGACAAGCGGTACAGCTATTGCAGCACCTACGTTTTGCGCAAGCTGTTTACCTGCATCTTTAGCTGTTACGTTATCTTGCTGGGCTAGTCCTACGCCTGTTTGCGGTATAGCAAGTCCCACATTCTGTTTAATCGCTGGGATAAGTCGTTGGGTAAGTGTTTGTCCAGCAACTTTTTCACCGATACCTGCTGCACGTTGGATAGGATTTAGAGTTGCAAGGTTAATAGCACCCTCTGCACCTTGTGCTAGAATCTTACGAGTAGCGTTAGGGTCGTTTAAGCCATTAAGTCCTGCTGCACCGTATTGTTCCTGTATTTTCTGAATAGCAGCGTTTTTAACTTCGTCACTGTAATTATTACTGTCTGCAACGCTTTTAACGCCTAGACTTGTACCTAAGTTAGCGCCTAGTTTAGCAAACGGTGCAACCATAAATGAGTTGGTAGCATGTTCATTGAGTTTATCTAGGGCGTTTTGACGTGCTTGTGTATTATTTGTGGCTATTGCACCTGTAGCTTTGGTTAAGTCTACACCTGATCGTGCAAGATTAGTAAAGGGCGTAACAAACTGACCAGCATTCTGATTTACGTTGAATTTGGCATTAGCTGCAGCAGCTTTATTACCTGTGGCGTTAGCGATACCCTGTCTGGCGAGTTCGTTAGCTGCTATACCACCATGATAAAAGGGCGATACAAAGTTACCAACTCCATTAGCAAAGCTTTTGGCTGCCTGCATCTGGGGATTAAAGCTTTGTGGGTGTTGTACCTGCTGAAAAGCGTTTAAAGCTTGACCATACTTCTGTGCAAAGTCCTGGTTAGATATTTGACCGCTTTTAACTTGTTGTTGAAGTTGACGACCAACATTATCAGATAGTTGATTTACTTGTTGTATACGCTGTTGGGGATTTGGGTTAGAATGAGACGCTCCATTATCAAATGGGTTAATATCTCTTCCAATACCTTTGGCAACATTTCCTGCCCAAGTGAGTAAATTAGCCACGATGGACTCCTTAGAAGCTTAGTTTGTTGGATAGCTTGTCTTTGTTGTTACCAAACAATAAGTTGGTAAATGGATTGGTTGTGTCGGTGGCTGCGTTCTGAATTTGTGCCGCCTGACGAGTAGGTGCTGCATAGCTGTCTAGCGTTGGTGCTTTGTAGGTTGGTTGTGCAGCAATAGCGACTGGGCTTGCGTATTGCTTGCCTAGATTATCTACTTGACCAAGTAATTGGTTTGACTGGTCAATGTATGACTGTGTTTGTGTTGGGTCAGTCTGTAGTCCTGCAAGTTGCTGTAATAAACTAGCTTTTGTGCTTTTTATACCAGAATCTACTTTGTTATAGTTTAGGTCGCGTTGGTCGTTAAGGTCTTTTTGTGCCTTGTCGTATTGAAGTCCGTAGTCGCCATAGTTTTGGTCTAAAGCTTGGTTGTTCTTGGCGAAAGTACGGTCTAATCCACTTCGGTCTAGTGCGCCTAATCGTGCGGCTGCGTAAGGAGCTAGGAATTGTGCAGAGCTAGAGCTACCCGAACCACGTGAACCCAAAAGACGCTGTAATGCGTTAGATTGGTAGCCTACATTAGCAGCGATGTTATTCTTTGCAATAACGTTGTCTTGTCCTGTTGTGTTTTTACTGTTCTGATATGAGGTATCTGCACTAGCCTTTTGACCAGTAAGTGTGTTGTAAGCTGTGTTGTATGAATCAAGTACGTTCTGATGGCCAATGTTTCGTTGGTTATCTAAGCGACCTATACCTGAGTTGATGTTGCCTATTTGTAGGTTGTTGGCAGTTGTTTGTGGATCTGGTGCGGTGTAGCCACCTGTTGACTGAGTATTGGTTACTGCACCCAATACCTCTTGTGGACTTGTCAATCCAAAATTATTGCCAGATCCCGTAATGGGTACTGAAAGTCCGCCGTAGCTATTATCATAAAGTGTTAGTCCTGTAGGCACTCCGCTTGATGTGTTATCAAACATAAAATAAATCCTTTTTTAGTAAAGGAGTAGTGTATTTATGGTTATATTAAGACTTGATTAGGTGTTGTACTACTATGTAATTACTATTAAACTCATTGTTTTTTGATGTATTACAAACCGAATAACCTACTTTGTCATATTCTGGATCTATTAAGTTCTTATTGTGAAGGTAACTTTTTTTCCAAGATTCCACAACCGACGTACTACCAAAATCATTATTAGCTAAATTTTCTCCAGCCTTTTTATATGCAATTTTCTGTGCCTCAATAAAGCTCCAAGGTTCTATTCCGCTAGGCGAATTATGCGCCCAATAATCTTTAGCAACCATATCGTTGCATTTATTTTCAGCGGAAATATCTAGGTGCGTGTCTCTTGTTAGTGCTTTTAGGCCAAGAGACTCTCTGTATTTATTGACGAGTACAAATATTCTAGTGGTAGATGGTTTAGTTATCGGTGTAGTCAATGATGTACGCAATACTGGCTCTGCTACTCTGTTCGTAACCTTAGTCACCAAAGTACAGTATATTAAAAATACAATAGCCAATATAGTAAGAAAAACTTTGTGTTTAATCACCAATTTCATACGTATATTATACCATGAAATTATCACTACTCCAAGTTGTTAAAATTGCGTTAGTAATGTACTAAATAGTTAGTAAATAGCTATCACAATCTGTCTCCGTCTTTTTATACGGTGCTTGGCTGTACGTTTCTGTAC
>Ga0194035_1001720_pt1 | contig 11325 bp, 9 predicted proteins | sample JunL2320m_MetaG_FD_148680 | JGI IMG/M metagenome (GOLD analysis project Ga0194035, IMG submission 148680) | Anoxic zone freshwater microbial communities from boreal shield lake in IISD Experimental Lakes Area, Ontario, Canada - Jun2016-L239-20m | ecosystem: Environmental > Aquatic > Freshwater >...
TCATAGAGCAGCCCCATGGATTCTTGACCCTAGTGAGGAATTGGCTCCATGGATGAAGATCCGATTGAGGTAGCTACCAATAACGAGAAGATCGCGGTAGTAGGCCTTGGAGAAATGGGTCATGCGATGGCGCTGAATCTCTGTGATCGAGGGTGGCCTGTGATCGGGTGCGACCCATCACCTGCTGCTAGGAAGCGTGTTGATGAGCGGATGGAAGTTTGCTCCAGCATCGCAGATGCTGGAGAAGTGAAGACGGCGTTGTTATCCTTGCCCGGCGCCTGCGAAGTCGATGTGAGCACTAGACAACTTGTAGAGGCGTCAAATTGCCTACTTGTGGTCGATACAACTACATCTCGCCCGGAAACTTCCCACTCGCTGGCAGAGTGGATGCGCAGTCAGGGTCGGGTTTTTGTTGATGCACCTGTTTCAGGTGGAAAGATTCTTGCACGAGCAGGGATCCTGAGTGCTTTCGTAGGAGGCTTCCCAGAAGATGTCGCAACGGCAACACAAATTCTTGACGCACTCACCGGTGGCAAGTGGCGACACATGGGGGGGCCTGGGTCCGGTAACGTAACAAAGTTGATGAACAACATCATGGTTGCATCGCATCTCCTAGTGACTGCGGAGGCGTTCAGCATTGGAATGGCATACGGTATGGATCCGCAGGACATAACCCAGGCAGTCAGTGCCGCTTCGGGCAGAAGCGCCGTGGTTGAAGTGAACTTTCCGAACTGGATACTAAATGACGGCTATGACTCAGGGTTCGCATACCAGCTCATGGCTCGCGACGCTCTTCTTGCCATTGAAGTGGCAGGAAAACTCGGGTTGTCCTTGTCGGTCCTGCGAGATATTGCCGAGAGGTGGCAAGATCTAGAGCAGTCGCTGACCCCGGATGATGATTTCAATCGAGCTGTACCCCTATTCATGGAGCAGACCGGGTGTGTTAGACCAATCCGTTACTCGACAGAGTAGGTAGGAATCAAGACCATGATTGTGACCACCACATTGGAGATTCCTGATGCAACTCTGTGGGTGGCAGGCGAACCTGTTTCCGGAACCGGAAAGAGTTTTGAGCTGAAAGACCCGGCGAGCGGAGAAACTTTAAGCTTCTACCACTGTGCGGCTCCAGGGCAAGTCCAGCGAGCGGTTGATGCAGCTCAGCAGGCGTTCGTGGGATGGCAATACGTGGATGCTCTCCATAGAAGTGCCATTCTGTATGCTGTTTCTGAATCGATCTTGAACCAATGCGAGGAACTCGCTCAAATCGAGTCGTTGACTGCGGGTAAGCCGATTCGTGACTCACGAATCGAAGCCAAAAAATGTGCTGAGATGTTCGCTCACTACGCCAGCGTGCCCGGACAGATTTTCGGTCAGACGATCCCGCTTGCTCGACCGTGGTTCGCTTTCACTGAGCGTGTTCCACTTGGAGTCGTAGCACTTTTCACTCCGTGGAATGCACCGCTGTTTACCGCGTGTTGGAACACAGCTGCCGCACTTGCATGCGGAAACACGGTCGTCCTAAAACCAAGTGAGTACACCCCTCACTCAAGTCTCGCGCTAGTTCGAATCATGGAGGAAGCGGGTGTTCCACCCGGTGTGGTAAATGTCGTTGTCGGCGATGGACCAGAAACCGGGAGTGCGCTGGTGACGGCATCGGGCGTCTCAAAAGTTGCGTTCATCGGTTCAGTACCCGTCGGCCGCTCCGTGGCCGCTGGCGCGGCGTCCGTCGGTGTGCCTAGCGTATTGGAACTCGGAGGCAAGAGCGCCAATATCGTCTTCGCTGATGCAGACCTCGAAGTTGCCGCCCGCGGTGCGGTAACTGGCTTGTACTCCAACAACGGACAGTCCTGCACAGCTGCCTCTCGCCTGCTGGTGCAAGAAGACGTCTTTGGGGAATTCGTCGAACGTGTTTCAAGTCTTGTGGGTCTGCTTCGTGTCGGTCTCCCAATGGATGACGAGACCGAACTTGGCCCGATCAACAACCGTCGACAGTTGGAGCGTATTCAAGAATCCGTCTCAGCGGGCATTGGTAGTGGGGCTGTTGTCCATGAGCGGCGCGACGTCGATCCAGCACTCCCGGAAGGTGGTTTCTGGGTGATGCCTACAATTCTTGGGGTTGATGATGAGGAAAACCCAATCTTAACCAAGGAAATCTTCGGCCCGGTACTTGCTGTGTCGGGTTTCACGTCCGAGTCTGAGGCGGTAAGTCAGGCCAATAGGACTGGTTTTGGATTGGCAGGGGCCGTATGGACGGGCAGCACCGAACGCGCTATCCGTGTCTCGCGGCAATTACGCGCCGGGACTGTATGGATCAACAGCTACAAGACGTTGAGCGTCGCGGTTCCGTTCGGTGGGTTCGGTCTCTCGGGATGGGGCCGTTCAAGTGGCCCTGATGTGATTTCCGAATACACCCATTCCAGGGCAGTATGGTTGACTGAGGAGAAATATCTGGGAACCTTCCCCTCGAGCCATACTGCGAATGACTGACCGATAGCAGCTCAGGTTTGTTGCCCCTTAAATTGGCAAGTCTTTCCTGTCGACTCCAACGATTTGTGCACCGCAAAAGAATGAGAATACATCGTCATCACCGTGACCCCCGATACCGCTGGAGCGCCAAAAACTTTGGACTGAATTGGGACTAAGGTCGAGCAGGCTGGTTCCGTTCACCTTGACTTCTCCGTATCGCAAGGATGCCCCCACCTTCATCGCTCGGTCGAGGTCTGAACCAAAGACGTAGGCGGCTAGCCCGTAGGGGGAGTCATTGGCATCCGCAATTGCTTCGTCCACCAAATCATAGGTATGAATCGTGACGATTGGTCCAAACATCTCTTCGACGCAGTGACGGGCGTCAATGTCAGTGACAATTCTGGGGGCCCAGAACCAGCCCTCGAGATCAGGAAGCGCACCGATCGCTTCGATCGTAGCTCCTAAATCTTGAAGCGCTCTGACCTGACTGTCCAGGTGAGTGCGGTGGGCTTCGTGCGAAAGAGGACCAATCTCGGCCGCCGAATCGTCGTGTCTACCTATCTTGACCTCAGTAATAGCATCACGGAGTGCATCAACAAAGGGATTATGAAGGGGCTTTGACACAAATATCTTGCGGGGCGCCTCACACCACTCGCCGTTCAGTTTCAACATGCCGGCGCAGATATCGGCGGCGGCGGCTGTGACATCGGCGTCCGGGAGAACGATTGCCGGATTGTTTCCACTCAACTCCAATTGAAGCGCCGTGAAATTCACAGCCGCAGCTTGTGCAATCTTTCTTCCGACTTCCACGGAACCAGTGAAGGAAAGTGCCTTAATCCTGGGGTCGGATGCAAGCAGGTGGCCCACTTCAGCTCCTCCATGCACCAACTGAAAAACGCCGTCTGGAAGGGCGGATTCTACAATGGCATCTGCAAGTAGGTTGCATCCGTATGGAGCCCACTCGTTTGCCTTTAAAATTACCGGTGCACCAACGGCGAGAGCATAGGCCACCTTTTTACTGGCCACTGACGAAGGGGCATTCCACGGCACAAGGATGGCGGTTGGACCCCACGGCAATCTAAGTAGTAACACTGGGCGCCCCTCATCTCCGAGGTCGGTAACAGCCCAGCCTGAACGCAAGCGCGCCGCTGCATCGCGAAATGGTCCACCAAGAGAATCCGCAAACATTTGCGTAACTGAAATTACAACCCCGGTTCCGAGTGACTCGGCCTCGGCGATTTTGACAGCCCGCTCATCCAGATGCCGAGCTATGGATTCAAGAAGTTGCGCACGCTCCTCCATGGCCATGTTACGCCAAACGCCCGAACGGTCGATTTCGTCTGCTGTCTTGATTGCCTCTAGTACGCGATCTCTGCCAGAACTGAGTTGCACTTCAATTGGTTCGCCTGTAGATGGATTGCAAATCCAAGAACTCATCTCTGTCGCAGGCTTTGAGCGTTTGCCGCAGATGAGATCTCGCTGAGTCCGCTCTTTCCAGATCACTCGCGGCATGATCCCCCTCTCACTTTCTCACGTATTCTCGAAGTATCGAAGAAGTTCCCAATCAGTGACAGCCTCGTCAAAGAGTTTGCACTCCCAGTCATAATAGGTGGCGTAATGCTCAGTAACTTCTGGGCCAAAGGTTTGCTTAGCAAATTCACTGGTGCGGAGATTGTTAACCGATTCACGCAGGTTGCGTGGAAACGAAAAGATTTCCGAATCTTGGTATGCGTCTCCTTCACGGGCCGGTCCAGGGTCAATCTTGTTGGCTATTCCATGTTTGATGGACGCTATGAGAGCTGCTGAGGCCAAGTAGGGGTTGACATCAGCTCCTGGTATCCGCCATTCTAGGCGCTTTGCTGAGGGGGCATTTCCTAGAACTCGACAGGAGAGTGTTCTGTTGTCGTAGCCCCAGGTTGGTCCATGCCCAGCGAAATCGGTCGAATTCGTGCGCCGATAGGAATTGACTGTCGGCGCAAAGAACACCATAAGCTCGGGTGCCGTTGCCAAGATGCCGCCGATACTTTGGCGCAGAAGATCACTTGCATTGTGTGGATCTCTATCTGACCAAAATGGGAACTTCTCGGTATCTAAGTCGTTCCGAGCGTCCGTTAATGAAAAGTGAATATGGCACGAGGACCCAACTTTTCCTGCGTTAGGTCGTGCCATGAAAGTTACCGAGTAGCCCGCCTGTTGCGCGATATCCTTTAATGCGAGTTTGAAGAGCGTGTGGCGATCACACATTTCAACGGGGTCACCGTACGTGAGGTTAATCTCAAATTGGCCAAGACCCCATTCGCCTTGGCTCATCTCGACATTGAGGCCTGCAGCTTCTAGGTGCCGGCGAAGTGGTTCGAAGAACGGTTCGAGCGAGTTGATTGGTTGAATTTTATAGTCAGCATGATAGGCGGACGCCGGTCTCCTATTCAGATAACCGGCGCCACGCAATTCCTCAAAAGAGTCGAGGTAGAGATGAAATTCTAGTTCAGTGGCGATACTGCAAGTTCGACCAAGTTCCGCAAGTGACTCAACTTGCCTCTGGAGAATCCTTCTAGGTGTGATTTCAACTGGCTTATGGTCACGCTCCTCCACAATGTCTGCGATAACTATTGCTGTGCGTGGAAGCCAGGTTGCGGGCACGAGGGTGCTTATATCCGGTATAAGAAGGAAGTCGTGCCAGCCTGTGTGCCAACCCGCGTACGCCATCGTAGGGCCGATATCTTGAGCCAAATCCCACCCGAACGTGCACGCCGACATGCCAATTCCACGGTGTTGGAATTCACGGAACTTCGCCGAAGACATGCGTTTGCCTATGAGTTCACCATGCGTGTCAGGCGCAGCGACTATCATTGTATCTATCCCCTGGATTTCTAGATCCTTGACTGACAATTCGGACTTCATCGCGTCAGCCATCCACCGTCGACAGGCAGCATGACCCCGTTAATGAAAGATGCTCGTTCAGACAGCAAAAAGGACACAGCATTGGCCATGTCTTCCGGTGTACCCACCCTTGGCACTAGGAGTCTTTGACTTAGAAATTCCCAAGCCTCCGGGGTCTCTATGTCGGCGCCGCTGAATCCGGTGTTAACGGGCCCAGGAGCAATCGCATTGACGCGAATGCCTTTCGCTGCAAGTTCCACAGCGAGGGCCTTGGTCAGCATCTTGACACCACCTTTGGAGGCGTTGTAGTGAACTTGGCAGTGGCCCGACGATGAAACGACAACCTCTGATTCGACCGTTGCGATGTTGACAATGGCTCCGCCGGACGACATTCTCCGTGAAGCTATTTGCGAGACTAAGTATGGACCCTTGAGATTAACATCCACAACAAAGTCCCATTCTTCATCCGTAAGGTCATCTAAATCAGTCATGGTTACAACGCCCGCGTTGTTAACAACTAAATCGAGCCCATCGAAATGCCGCCAAGCCGTTTCGATAGCCAGCTCCATGTCCGCACGCGACCGAACATCGCCAGTGAGAGCGAGTCCGCGGCCTCCAGCGGCGTCTATAATCTCAACAGTTTCCTCAGCACGCTCGCGAATGAGGTCTGCAACGGCGACCTGCGCACCATCCTCTGCTAGGTGACAGGCAATACGCCGACCGATACCAGACCCGGCGCCTGTGATGAAGGCGACCTTGTCCTTATGTGTTACCTGCATTTATTCATCCCCTCTGACTGTTCGCGAAGTGGTTTTTTGCCATGTTGACAAGCCAGGAAAAGACAGGGTCTATTCCTTCATGCATCTCAGGATGCCATTGCACACCGATGATCGCCGCATCTGAGTCTTCAACACCCTCAATTGTGCCATCATCAGCCCAGGCGACCACGCGCAATGAGCGCCCCGGCTGGGCAATAGCTTGGTGATGGAAACTATTCACCGCGAGCTCTCCGGTGCTGTCGTCGTCGGTCATTAGAGTTCGCCAAAGTTCTGAGTCCGGTGCAATTACAACTCCGTGACGCCGCACGTGGGGGGCTACCGCAGCCCTGGCATGTGAAAACCCATCAACCTCGCTTAGATGTGCTACTAAAGTCCCGCCGCGAGCGACGTTCAGGATTTGGATCCCCCTACAGATGGCCAAAATAGGAATCTCGAGCCTAAGGGCATGACTTATGATGGATAGTTCGTAAGCATCCCTGCAAGGGTCTTGGGTCGTCGCGTGTGGGCCGGACTCGGCGTCGTAGAGAGAAGGCGTTACATCTTCGCCACCCGACAACAACAACCCATCAACTCGCCGAAGCAATGACTCCGGAGGGGCGTCACGTGGAATTAGCACGGGGGTTCCTCCCGCGCCGATTACTGCGCGCGAGTAGTCGCTTACGACACAATCAAGACTAAGGCTGTGTAGCGTTTCAGGGTAGTCAGGAAGGACTGACGCGCTAAATCGCCCCGTTGTTATGGCGATGACTGGGGCAGAGTCATTTGTCACGCTGTGCCTGACAGCAGTCTGTTGATTCCCTTCCGAGTCTCCTCAATGTGTGCAGCAATATGGCGCACCGCGCTGTCTGCATCGCGGCGCTCAATTGCCTCAAAAATGAGTGTGTGCTGTATTCGAGTCAATTGAATTTCTCGCTCGAACTCAATGGTGTCGGCCGGAATAAATAGATCCGACCGAACTTTGCGGCTCGCTTCCTCAAGCCGGGTATTGCCTGTCGCGCGAGCAATAGCTGCATGGAATCGACCATCAGCCGAACGGAAGGAGTCTAGGGGCCCACCGTCATCTGGGAGCGCTTCAATCGCACTCCACATTGCTCGCAGATCGTCGCTGGTGCGGCGTTTCGCAGCCAAATAGGCCGCTTGTTGCTCAACGGCGATCCTAAAGTCAAAAATTTCGTCCAAGTCAGAGAGGTACTTGCGCACCCACCTTCGGATACCTTTTGGCTGGAGGTGAGGCTTCGCCACAAAGCTCCCTCCCGAGACTCCGCGCTTAGTTTCGATTAGCCCTTGGTCAGAAAGGAGTTCCAGAGCCACGCGAATCGATTGACGGCTCACCCCCATGGTTGCGGCCAATTTCCTCTGAGGTGGCAACCGGCATCCAATCGCAACTTCACCCGTGCAAATGTATTGACGCAGGATTGCGGCCACGTCTTCGTGCGTATGCAATGCGACAAAAGGGGCAAGTTCCACCGGGGCATTATGTCGAAATTTCTAATTTTCCGCTCGCTTTTTCCGAAATACATTTGCGGTTTATAACTTTTTGGATACCAAAACTATGACCGACAGACAAACATAAGCCTGAAGGACAATATTTCATCCTAAGCCATTGGCTTTTTTTATGACCCAATTAAGGGATTGGGTGGTAACGAGCACACCGAGCGGGTTTTGCCCGGTTTTTTGTTTAAGGTACTTCAGATTTATTCGAGCTCGATTTGACAACTGAGGAGGCATACATGATCCGCATAAATGGCAGCCGAATGTCTGGCCATCGAAAGTCACGTTTGACAGCAGCCCTTGTCTTAGCGGTTGCTTTACCACTTGCTGCATGTTCGTCAACTGCATCTACCGGTGCCACTGAAACTGCTGCGGCTGAACCTGCGGCAGCAGAGCCTACCGCTGCTCCTAGCTGTGAGAAGGAATACACGATTGCGTTTAGCCATATTGTGAGCGAGGCAGTGGTTGTGAAGGCTGTTCGCTCATTTGCCGATCTACGGGCTGCGGAATTGGGCTGCATAACGATGCTGCATGACAACACCACAGGGGGTAACCTGGAGCAGCAAACGGCCGCATTAGATACGTGGATCAACCAGGGAGTAGACGCCATCGTTCTGCTACCGGTTGATGCGGCATCAATTGCCCCTTATAAGAAGCGTGCTGACGCGGCCGGTATTGCAATGTCAACTTACGCGTTCCCGATCGAGGGATATTGTGGAAATGCTGGTTTTGATGCAACACAATCAGGTGAGCTTATCGCTGATGCAGCTATTGAATGGGCTAAAACTGCCTACCCCAATGGTGGAGCGAAGGCGATTGTGTCGAGTCTGAGTGCGCTTCCGCTTTTGGCGCCGCGCTGGGAAGTACCCATCAAGAAGTTGAAGGATGCTGGTATCGAAGTTGTCGCGGTTCAGGACGGCGCTGATATTGCGTCTGGTCTGGAGATTACCGAGACGACGTTGCAGGCTCATCCTGACTTAGCAATCGTTATAGGCCTTAATGACGACTTCGCTGTCGGTGCATACCAAGCATTTAAGAACGCCAAGATAGACCCTGAAAAGGTTTTCATCGGCGGCCAAGATGGCTCGTTGGAAGGCCTTGAAGCTATCAAAGAGGGCAAGCACTACAGGGCAACCTCCGCGATTTTGCTCGATCAACTAGGGGCAAGCATCGTTGATATCTCTTTGGCATGCATTAAGGGTGAGGGCGAGACCAACGTTTCGACTCCTGCGAAATTAGTGACCCTTACGGAGGGCGGGCTGGACGAAATGATTGCTTCGTTCAAGAGCCTGGGCTAGAAGTAAAAAATGAATAACTGCTGCATTTCAAGTTAGGTGTTTGGCCCGGGTGCGTCGCACCCGGGCCAAACACACAGTAGAAAATTGGAGATTACATTTGCAGGCTACAGTTGTGGTATCAGATTTGACAAAGTCTTACGGCGGAAATGTGGTCCTTGACAATGTTTCAATCGTTTTTACTCCGGGCCGCGTGCACGCGCTCCTCGGCCCTAACGGTGCTGGAAAGTCAACGTTACTCGGGTGTCTGAGTGGCGCCGTACAACCGGATTTTGGAGTCATCGAGTGCGCTGATCGCGAATTCAATGGCTTCACACCCTCTGACGCTTTTGCCGCTGGAATCTCAATCATTTACCAACACTTTCAGCTGATTGACGACCTAACAGTCGCAGACAACATCTATCTGGGAGCAGAGCTTAGGCTGGGGCACTTTGCCATAAATAGGCGTGCGGAGCTCGCGGGAGCGCGGGAGCTGTTCGGCCGACTTGGAGTGGATATCAATCCACAGGCTCTGGTAAGTGATCTGTCAGTAGGTGAGAGGCAACTTGTAGAAATAGCGAAGGCGTTAAGACACGATCCGAAGACCTTGATTCTTGACGAACCTACATCCGCGCTCAGCAGAATCGAATCTACGCGGCTCTTGGATTTGGTGAAGCGCCTGGCGCGAGAACTGAACATCGCGGTAATCTACGTCACTCACCTGCTGCACGAGGTTCTTAAAGTGGCGGATGAAGTCTCGGTATTGCGTGACGGGAAACTGGTGTGGACACGCCCGGTGGGCGAATTGGATATGGACACTTTGGTAAGAACGATTTCTCCTGAAATTGAAGATTCTCGGCTTGCAGTAGCGCACGGTGCTAACTCGGAATTAGCCCTCCTGGAGTTGGTTGATTACCACACAGGTTTTACCGGCCCGCTAACACTGACTGTCAACGAGGGTGACATAATAGGGGTTTATGGCCTCCTTGGGTCAGGTCGGTCAAGCCTTCTGGAAACCTTGAGTGGCGTACACATGCTTGAGGCTGGTAGTGCAAAGTTAAAGGGGCTTCCGTACTCTCCTCGATCAGTGCGGTCTGCAATCGACGCGGGCGTGGCGTTGGTCCCTTCTGACCGGTCAGCGATGTCAATTTTTGCACCTATGACGTCCCTTGAGAATATCCTTTTGCCACGTTGGAGTAAAACCACGCATTTACGCTTTCGTTCCCGTTCCGGTGAAAATAGGGCTTTCAATCAGATCGCCTCCGCGGTGCAATTGAAGCCGGCGATCTCATGGCAATCGGCTGAGCGATTCTCTGGAGGAAATGCCCAGAAACTCGTCGTAGGCAGATGGCTTAATGACTTGGCGCCCGTGTCTGTTTTGGTTCTTGATGAGCCGACTCAGGGAATCGATGTTGGATCGAGGCATGAGCTTTATCGTCTCTTTAGGGAGTTCGTAGTGGAAACGCCCGGGCGTGCAGTTATTTTCGCGTCGAGCGATCCTGAGGAAGTGGTGCGTCTTGCTACTCGAATCATCGTGCTGTCCGAAGGATCAGTCGTTGGCGAGGTTGAGCCTGGCCTTGGAGAAGATGCATTGCTGGGCTTGGTACATTCGCGAGAACATGGATCTATAAAGCGTATGATTGGGGATACCGCTAATGGTTAAGGTAGGCGCACGAGATATCAGAGATGAGGCGAATTCACGCCGCCGATCCGGGCCGATCGAACGTCTCTTGGGGTTGTTTCTGCCCTTAGCCACGATTCTCTTGATGGTTGTCTTCGCCACACAATCCGACGCCTTTCTGACGGTTGCCAACCTGCGAGGCATAACCCTTCAGAGCGCTGCAACAGTGGTTCTGGCTATCCCAACTGCGCTACTCCTGATGTCCTCAGGAATTGACTTATCTATTGGTTCAACCCTAGCTGTCTCCGGGGTGGTGGCTGGCCTCTTTTGGCAGCAGGACCAAGTTTGGCTGGGACTACTGGCGGGATTAGGCGTTGGCATAGTTGTTGGCCTGATTAATGGTTCGTTGGTGAGTCTGGCGGGTCTCAACCCCATCGTTGTCACCTTAGGCACCTTGGCTGTGGGACGTGGAATCGCTCAAGTATTGGCTGGGAACCCGATCTTTGAGTTTCCGGAATCCGTTGTGGAATTTGGAGCCGGTAGCCTTTTCGAAGTGCCAAATCTGGTTTTGGTCGCAGTCGCCGTCACTCTTCTCGGCATGCTAGTCCTGAACTGGCTCCCATTCGGCAAGCACGTAGTAGCGGTCGGTGTCAATGAGAGAGCAGCTTATCTGGCGGGGCTTCGCGTTAAATTAATCAAACTGTCGCTTTATGTTGGCACGGCGGTAGGTGCAGCAGTAGCGGGGATGATGTTGGCTGCGCGCTTCAATAGTGCGCCAGGCGGAACTCTCGGAGTCGGAACAGAATTGATCGTA
>Ga0194035_1001721_pt1 | contig 11323 bp, 9 predicted proteins | sample JunL2320m_MetaG_FD_148680 | JGI IMG/M metagenome (GOLD analysis project Ga0194035, IMG submission 148680) | Anoxic zone freshwater microbial communities from boreal shield lake in IISD Experimental Lakes Area, Ontario, Canada - Jun2016-L239-20m | ecosystem: Environmental > Aquatic > Freshwater >...
AAAGAAATAATAGCTTCTAATATGGATGAATTTATGAACGAAACTTTTCTTGGATTCCATAAAGAGGTATCCGATGATCGTTCGTTAACTAATTTAACTCTTAAGGCTGGTTATAAAACTGTATTGCAGGCTTCATCTGTGGTTTATACTTCCGCACCTGACAGCTGGCGAAAGTATTTAAGGCAACAACTGCGTTGGGCGGAAGGTTCACAGTATAACAACATAAAAATGTCAGGCTGGATGTTTAAAAATGCCAAGCTTATGTTTTTAATTTACTGGATAGATACACTAATACCGTTTATGCTGTGGGGGCTAATTATTTCCTTTTTTATCAATTTACTTTTCTTCCCCGAACATTTACACCAAGAAGTTCTGTTTAAAATGAACGCCAGCTACACGATAATAGCAATGGCAGCAATTGGCGCTTATTTGAGTTATGGTCTAAGGCAAATTCCAACTATCAGCGAAAACAAAACGCATTTATTGTACTTACCTTTTTATTTATTATTTTTAAGTCTAATAATGTCCCCCCTTAGGATTCTGGGCTTTGCCAAACTAGCTGATGATTTAGCATGGGGAACTAGAAATGTTGACAGTAAAATACATCCAAGAATTGTCTTTGAGGGAGCAGCATATGACAATGCGTAAACTACGCTTCAAGCAATTTACATTGCAAATTTTATTAGCCTTAATTTTGCTATTAAGTGCGATTTATTTATATATGGATAGTTCTTCAAATGTCACAGCTAATGATATTGCCAAAGTAGCAGCCGTCAATAAATCCAACAGCTCAAAGATTAACAAGTCCAACGTACCTACTATTGGCAGCTTTAAATTTGGAATGTTTAGCGATGAACCTTTTGTTGGAAAAGACGAGAAAAAAATTGATGCCAAACTTAATATTGTAGGTTGGTTTGTACACTGGAACGAGAGTATGCAGTCCAACAAACTAAAAAATGCTTGTTCTTTTGGATATGTACCCGAAATTACCTGGGAAACATGGGTTAGGGCTAAAGGTGTTGATGGCAACTCTAATATTTTAAATGAAATTGTTGACGGTAAATATGATAAAAAAATAAATGATGATATAGACTCTATTTCGAAAAGCTGTACGGACAAAACCGTTTTAATTCGCTTGAATCATGAAATGGAAACTGCGCCCAATGAGCCTAACCGTTATTATCCTTGGCAAGGTAATCCAGAAATGTACATAAAAGCCTGGAAGCATATTGTAAACATATCTAGAAAGAAAAATAAAAACATTAAATACATATGGTCGCCAAACAGAGGCAATATGTACACGTCTCTTTACTATCCAGGAGAAAAAAATGTAGATTTTGTTGGCTTGACGCTTAATCATCATGGAGAAATTGAGCATGAATTTACTACTTTTCAGTCTTTTTATGAGCCAAATAAAACGGTGATTGAATCTTTTAATAAACCAATTATTATCAGTGAAACGGCTTTTACGGACACCGGTAACCCTGCAGATAAAGCTGCCTGGATTGATAGCATGTTTAGTTATGTGCAATCCAATAAGAAAATTACCGCAGTTGTCTGGTTTAATTCAGTTAAAGCAATGCGTTACGATACCAGCCCTGAATCCATACAGGCATTCAAAGACAATTTAAAACAGATAAATACTGGTGGTAAATAATGTATGGCCTACTGTTTAGATTTATTGCTTTCACAATCCTTGCATTGGCGGTTTACGCCGGTGTAAATTTGTACTAATTACTTTTTGATTTTTGATGATATAATTAGACTATAACAAGAGGGCGAGTGTATAAGATTTATGGTTAGTCCAGAGAAGCAAGCATTTTTCGAAGCACAAGATGTGGCATTGACCTTCGATGACGTGCGGCTTCGAACCCGAAGCGGACACCAAGCGCCTTTGCCCGATAATCTTGACCTAGCAAGTAGATTTTCTAAAAACGTAGAACTTAAAGTGCCCTTTGCTAGCGCTGCTATGGACACTGTTACAACTAGCGAAATGGCCATTGCCATGGCCAAGCTGGGTGGGATTGGTGTAATACATGCAGGCTTATCAGTTGAAGAACAAAAAACAGAAGTAAGACGTGTTAAGCATCACCTGAATGGACTCATTAATCGGCCTATAGCATTTGATAGAAGGCGTTCACTAGAAAGTATCTTAAATGAATGTGAAGATCGAAAACTAGATTTTAGAACTTTTCCAGTTATAGATGAAAACAATCGTTTTGCAGGCTTAATAACCCAAAATGACCTCGATTTTTCCGAAGATTTGCAACTATCAGTTATGGACATTATGACTCCGGCCAGCGAAGTCACTACGGCAGATCCTGACACCAAAATAGAAGAAGCCTATAGCCTTATGATGGAGCACAAGAAAAAAACTCTTCCGCTTATTGATGACAACGGCGAAATAGCTGGGCTTTATATATTCTCAGATGTGGCCCGCATAGTGCGAGGCGATGAGGCGCAGTTCAACGTTGATGAACGCGGTCGCCTAAGAGTTGCAGCGGCAGTACCAACAGATGCCGAAGCCTGCGATCGCATAGAAGAAATTAGGGGTGATGATGGTGAATTCTTAGATGTTGCAGTAATTGATTCGGCCGACGGCGATTCTTACTACGCTTTTCAGACTCTAGAACTTATCAAAGAAAACTTTCCAGACTTAGATGTGGTAGTTGGCAATGTGTCCGAGGGGGCTTCGGCTGGTGAATTGGCAGCAGCTGGGGCTGATGGAGTAAAAGTCGGTCAAGGGCCAGGTTCAATCTGTACAACTCGCACTGAAACAGGCATTGGCACTCCTCAAGTTACTGCTGTTTATGAATCAGCTCGGGCAGTAGAAAAGTATGATGTACCGATAATTGCCGATGGCGGTATTCGTAATCACGGTGATTTGTCGCTAGCAATCGCAGCTGGGGCTTCGGCCATTATGATGGGCGGCATGCTTTCTGGTTCTAAAGAAACTCCAGGCGACATACTAGTTCTAGATAACGGTTCAAGGGTGAAAATGTATCGTGGCATGGGCTCTCCTAGTGCTATGAAGGCCAGTGCAGCTTCGAGAAAACGATACGATGTCAAAGGCACTGGAGAGCCGCTAGCTGAAGGCGTAGAATCTTATGTACCTTACAAAGGCTCAGTTGTAGATATAGTAGATATGTGCGTAAAGGCTTTAGAAAAAAGCATGCGTTATGTAAAAGTTGACTCTATCGAGCAACATCAGAACGAAACATTATTCAATCGTATAACCAACGCAGGATTAATTGAGTCACATCCGCATGACGTACAAGTAGTTAGCCTAAAAGATAAAGATTAGCGTTCAATTACTTGATTACGCTTGGGGCCGACACCAATCATTTCTATGAAAACGCCAGTTTCTTCTTCTATAAAATGTATGTATTTTTGTGCATTTTTAGGTAAATCTTCAAAATGTCTTATGTCTTGAATGTCCTCTTCCCAGGTTGGTAGTTCTTCATAAACAGGCTTGCACTGTTCTAATTTGTAAGCTGCATCAGGTGCAATATCTAAAATTTTGCCTTTGCGTTCATATTCAACGCAAACTTTAACTAGTGGACCGAAGCGATTAACCCAGTCAAGCTTGGAAATAGCCATGGTTTGATGTTGTCGATCGCCGTTTACCATCTGAGCGCGACGTATTTGAGGTAGATCTAGGTAGCCTAACCGACGAGTTCTGCCAGTGGTAGTGCCTTTTTCGGCATCAATTTTATTCATGTCACCATGCAGTGCGTTTAAAATAGTGCTTTCTTTGATTTCGGTTACAAACGGTCCGCCACCAACATGTGATTGAACAGCTTTTGCTACACCTGTTACATATTCGATGTGATGGGGCGCAACACCTAGTCCGGTTGTAACTCCTCCAGAAGTTGTATTTGAAGAAGTGGTAAATGGGTACATGCCTTGATCAATATCCAGCAAGAAAGCTTGAGCGCCCTCGGCTAAAACTCTGGAAGGCTTATCTTTGGTGAGCTGTTTATTAATATAAAGGACAGTATCCGTTATGTAGGGGCCTAATTTTTTAGCAGTATCAATATATTCCTTGGCAGTTTCTATCTCATTGACGTCTTCTAGCTCAAGAACTTTACGCTCAAAGCGTTGTGCTTTTAGCCCGTGGTAAATCATTTCATATAAGCCATTGGGGTCGTTATTGACCATTTCAAGTCTGGCTCCGGAACGCATGGCTTTATAGGAAGCCACTGGAGCAATACCAGAACAGGTAGAACCCTGTCGATTTTCACCAGCTTCGCGGATACGATCTTCATAAATATGTTGAGGTAAAATCAGGTGTGCAGCTGAGCTTAATTTTAGATTATGATCACCAACTTCTATGTCTTTTGATTTGATAGATTCAATTTCTTCAATTAATTTTTCAGGGTTAAGTAATGCGCCGTTGCCTATTACATTAGTAATATGTTCATGTGCAATACCAGAAGGCACCTGGTGTAGTGCCAAATCGCGACCATCAGGAAGCACAACGGTGTGTCCGGCATTATTACCACCATTGAACCGAGCAACTATATCGTGCTCTTCTGCAAGCATGTCTACGAAGCGACCCTTACCTTCATCTCCGCGCTGCAATCCTACTATTACATTTACAGGCATTTTACAGGGGAACTATACTACACTAATTTATTCAAAGCAACCTTAAGCAATAAGTATTTAAGTAATATTTAATGTGTTTACATGGCTCCACTAAGATGATATAAACATTGATTAAGTATGAGTGAAAACATTAAATTAGACGATCTTGTTTCTAATACGGCATTTCCAGAAGGCATACAAAAAGAAATAGCGATAATTGCCAATACCGATCCGCATGATTTGAATGTAGCTATTTTAGACTCACTTAATGATCATTATGCCTCCGCTGGGATGGGCCGGACGGGTGAAAGCTTATATGGCGTTGAATACGCTGCTCGTATATTTGACGTTAAAGAAAAACTTGCCAAACCAATGCGTCGTGTCGCTGTTGTATTGGGCGCTATTGCCATGGGCGGCAGTATGTCGTTGGCTATCCAAGAATACGCTACAATACAAAGAGCAGCCAGCAACCAATCACCAGAAATGGCCAGAGATAGTGACCCAATAAAACAAGATGACCTAGATACAGCGACAATGGTTTTTGGGGGATTAGGATTGATATCTGGCTTACTTGCCGGCAATATGTTTGGCAAAATATTAACCGACGAAGAAGCCAAGCGTAGGGCCCGAAAAATTATCGTAAAAAATCAAAAAAACTAATATTATGGCTGTGAATCAGTATCGTCTGGTTCAGTTACTGGATCCCCTGGCTCAGGAGTTGGATCGCTTTCTGGAACATTGTTGTTAGCTGGCACGGTATCCTCTTTCTCGCTACTAAAAGGCAAAACTGGATTCGCTGAAGCTGACTTCTTAACACTTGCAGCATTGCTCGAATTTGATGCTACGGTATTACTTGTATTACTGTTATTTGGTTGTGTCTGGGAGGAGCTTTTGTTTTGGGTGTTCGAATCTGCCTTACTAGCAACATTGGAGGATGTTTGAGGTTTTTTATTTGTCGAAACCAGTCCAAATACTGCACCAGAAATAATAACTAAACACGCAATGCCGGCAGTGAATATGTATACTATGCGCTTACGACCAATCAGCCGACCACTTTTTTGCTCTATGTTGGTGTCTGAAGGCGTATTCATGCCTATAATATTGTAGTCCGGAGGCTGAGTGTCTACTTGATTAATCTGATTATTGCCCGCTGGGCTATTTGTTTCATCTCCAATTACGGGCTGTTGTGCCGAATTTGCATAATTATTATCTTCAGCGCCATTTACAGGCGAAGACGAATTTAATTGGCCTACTACACTTGGGTCTTGGGTTGATTGTACTTGATTGCCAATTTGAACATTTTGCACGGGATTATTGACTGAATTATCATCAGAAACACCTGGTTCTTGTTTTATACTTGGCTGAGTGTTAGTGTCTGGGTTCATATCTATTTGTTTGGTAACATGTATTGTTTTTATTATCTTATATTGTATATCTTCGTTTGCTTAAGCTCAAGCTTAATTATATTATGTCAATTCAAATTCACTGAAAGTCGTAGTAAATAAAACAATTATTACTCTTTGGTAAGCTTGTATTTTGCCCCTAAATTAGTTAATATACGCGCATAAATTAAAAACAAAAAGGATTTCTTAATGAAAATCTTAAACAGATCAAAAAAACTAGGAATTAGCGGCTTCAGCCACTTTGAAATGGTCTTGATAGTAATTGTAGTAGCCTTAATTGCCGCCTCAGGTAACTACATATTCAACTTCAACAAAAATAAGTCAAAAGCCCTGCAACCTGTTATAAATAAAACTGATTTACTATTCAGCATGCCAGCAACTAAAATCGGTGGAGTTAACACTAAAGTTGATTACTTCGGCTGTGTTGACAACAGAACTGGCAGCAGTACCAAGGGTACTAAGCTGTTTTATGGATTGGTAACATATCCAGGTGAGAATGTCAGACCAGCAACACCAAATGTTAATTTCTATGCTAATGTTTACGACGATACTCCAAACGACCCAACGGATGCTCTTCTTGTAGGTTATAACCTGTCTTTTAATGACAAAAAGAACGTATTTTACGTTACCAACATATACTACTGGATAGGTACTAATTCTGGTATGAGACCGCCCTACAGTGTTTTTGTAAAAGATACAGCCGGCAACATCGTCTATACCGGAAATGTTGATCTCAGCAAAGTTACTACTTCTTGCCCAGACTGGACCCAACAGAGTATCGATAAACTTAAAGACCCTCAAAACCCAACTAAGCCAACTGCACCAAAGAAAAAACCAACCACCCCTAAGCCTGCTCCAACTCCAACCGCTACTGGCGGTGGTGCTGCGCCCCTACAAACTCCTCCAGCAACAGTAGTTAAAAAATATCCTCGCACATACGACAACTTTACAAGAGTGCACCACATGTATAAAGTCGTAAAAGATAAAAGTGGCACAGATGTAACAAGACCTAGTAACTACGACATATTTTGGAAAGACAGTAGCAAACAGATACTTATTGTTCAATATAGAGTCAACGTTGTTTCTGGAAGTGGCCTAATTCCTGGCTTGTTTTACAGCAATGTGTATCTAGACAAGCCAATCAGTGGCAATGGTGAATACAATAAGAAAATTAGAATTGCCAGTTTTGCAATTTCGAACCCCGTTAACAAAACTGAGTACTCTTCGCCTTTGCAAAAAGCATCCCCAACAGTAGTCAAGAATAACCTTAAAAAAACAAGCGCCGTTCCTGGCCGTTACTGGGGCGAAGTTCACATCACCCGCAAACAGATGAAGGGTAAGAATATTCTTTACTTTAACGCAGGCTATGACAGCACCAGAAAACTTACTGAAAAACCATATGCTAAATCACAAGCCTATGACGTCAACAAAGCTGGATGGCTAAACAAAGTACCTGGCGAAAAACAACCAATGATACGAAAATAAACACCGATGAATCCAGAAGAGCCAGTTAAACAGCCTGTTGATTATACAGTTCAGAATAATCAACCCCCGACACCTAACCTATCACCAGCAACACCTAGCGCTCCAGAAGTTCAAGTTGATACTGAACATATAGAAGAAAACCCACTGAATACTAAGTTATTTAAGGCTGGCCAAACTGGAAAGTTTATAGCCATAATTATTGCAACTGTAGCGTCTGTATTTTTGATGTTTAACTATGTGGCTGGCATTACAGTGGTTGATGGCATATCTATGCGCCCTACTTTGAAAACCGGCGATGTTCTAATCGTATGGAAGCTACCTAAGACTATTGCTGCTGTAACAGGTTCTCAGTACCTTCCAAGCCGTTCACACGTAGTCATAGTCACTGAGCCTAATGATCCTAAAGTGCAGCTTGTAAAGCGAGTAATAGCCTTGCCCAACGAAAAGGTCGACGTCAAAAACGGAAAAACTTTTGTATACACTAAAGATAATCCTAGTGGATTTTCACCCGACGACAAACCTTACGGCGCTAAACTACCAAAACTTGAAATTCCCTTTCAGGTCAGTGTTGATGCTGGTCAGGTGTTTGTAATGGGAGATAACCGCAATTCAGGTGGATCAATAGATTCGCGTTCTAGTGTCGGTGCTATTCCTTCAAAACACATTGTAGGCGAAGTATGGCTCAGAATATATCCTTTTAGCCGATTTCGAACTCTTTAGCCGACAATTATTTTATCTTTTTCATCGTCTTTTTTGACTGGGGCAGCTTTGTAATTTTCAATGCCATGTTCTTCTTTGTATAATTTGCGGTTGTGCAAGGCTCTAGCTATCATTACCGCCACACTGATAACTATAAAAGCCACAATACCACCGATTATGTACAGGTAACGATTTTGTGATTTGTGATAGTAGCTTTTAAGCGTAGTTAGGCCAGTGTAATCTTTGCCCATGTCGATATTTTGGGAAATTGTAAATTTCTGATTATTATCGAATGTTACCTGGGTTGTGACTGTATGCTTGCCGTCTGCTAAATAGCTTTTATTGACTGCTTTGATTTGTTTGCTCTGTTCAAAATACAAGAATTGTCCATCAGAAAAATACGCTACCTCTTTAATTTTTGCATCATTAATTGGTAGTACGCTATAGATTGCAATCATGTCGATGGCGCCAGATTGTAATATGGGCTTTAATACGCCTTTATGGCCTTGGTAAGTAACATGACATTCACTGTCTACCTGCTCACACAAATTATTATCTGGCAGAATCAATGTTTTAATAGTTGCCTGATAAACATCGGCTGATTTCTGAGGACCATCGGCTAAAAGCTGTTTTAGGTTCAAAGAAGAATCAATCTTGCCTGCTAACTGCCAAGCATCGCTATTAGCGTTAATTTGTCCGATCACATTGCATCGACCGTTGCTGGCGGGGTCTTGATAGTAAAAATTAAGCTGAGAGTCAGGAATTTTTTTGGCTAATTTAGCATAAACCGTTCCACTAATTGGCTTTGTCTTTGTTTCTACAAAAAACATATTATAAATGCTTTCTGAACAGTCAATTGATTTAGCTGTGGCGGCAGAAGTTTTGCCAGGTGATACAAAAAAAGACAACGCTATTACAACAAAAAAACCACCCCGGATAATCCACTTAAAGCTAACGCTTAACATCTGTCTATTTTATAACAAATTCTAGTAAAAAAGTATTGTTTTAGGGTTTTAGGGGTAAATGAGACGACTTTAGCTCATACCAACCGATTGATTCGAATAATTCATCTTGGTTTAAAGGCTTGGGGCGAGCGTATACAGAGAATTTGATGTTTTCGGGGTGAATTTTAAGTGTTATATATTCACCCTCTAATTTAGAGACAGGCAGTATGTCGGCAGAGGTAGTTTTAAGACTATTTTGAACAATTTGATTAATAGTTTGATTTATTTCTGATTGCTTGTTTACCGTTTTGGTACTGCCTTCGATTAGGCAGACTGTTTGCGTACTAGCATTAAAAACAGTCAACATAACTTGGTTGTTGGTGATAATATTTTGATATTTATTGGTATGATCTTTGGTAATGAAAAATATTTCAAATTTGGGGTTAATATAAAAATATATGACCGTGCCGTGAGGTCGGCCTGTTTTGCTTGCGGTAGATAGCACCGCTACGGAGTTGTCTCTGAGAAATTCGTAGATGTTTTGCTGTCTTTCCGATAACTGATGACTTTTTGATTTTTTTATTGATTTTTTAACCAACATCAATACTCCTTAATGAAATTAATTATGTATCTATAAAACGGCTCTGGCTATGAGTTATATCACTGACAAGTTGTGAGATTAGTCAATAATTAATGTAATAAGGACGGGTCTATGGGTTATCAGGAGTGAGTAATAACTGGTGTGCCGATTGGTGCCCAGGCGTATACCCATTCAGCCTGATAATCCTGTAGTCCGACGCAACCATGTGAACTATTGACGTTGCCAAACCAGCTTTCTGGTCGCCAGTAGTTTCCATGTATGGCGTAGCCCCCATAAAAATAACTAATCCAGCGGACATTTGGCTGAAAATATGAACTGCCGTCTACGTTATTGCCCCGCATGTCTTGAACAGCATATTTTGCGTAGATTGTATAACGACCAAGAACCGTTGGGGTGGCTGGCGCTCCAGCTGAAACTGGGAAACTATTTACTAACGTCTGGTCTTCGAAAGCATATAGACGCTTAGAGGACACATCTACTTCAATCCACTTGCCTGCACCAGCACCATTAACGGTCTGAAATGGGGTACTTTTGGTAACCAAAGTTGCATCAATCCCTTTGTTATTGAGCAGGTTTGTAGCTACATTTTTTGCAACATCGGCTTTATTGGTCACCGCAACGCCGTTTTGACCAGCCACAAGAACAAGGCTTTGTCCATCGCTTTTTGTTATGATAACTTGTGATTTAACAGATCTAGTGTAGCGTGAACTGATGCGGTCGATATATTGTTGAACCTTGCCGCTATTAACTGCAATGTTGACCTTTTTGGCCTTGCTGTCGGTTCCTAAATCAAGCCAGCTAGCTATTTCGTTTGGGGCAGGCGTGATTGCCTGATTTTCTATTTTAAGAGTAATTTTTTGAGTAATGATTTGATTGATTTGAGATTTATACTGTTCAAAATCTTTTGATGTTAATGAGGGCTTGACTACTCTTTTTTGTAAAACTAACGGGCCTTGATTTAGCTTGGTAGCTGATGCCAATATTTTCGAGGTCGGTTTGTCTAAATAAACTCTCTGTCCATCTTTAGATTCGCCGACCACAACATTGCCATCGACAATTCCTATAGTTGCATCTTGGGGCGCCGTATATGTATGAGTAACGTTATCAGCAATAAATTTTCCCAGCTTGGTGCTATCTGTTTTATAAACTAAATCTCCTTTGATAGGTTTCCACCAAATGAACATGTGCCATAAGCTGTACCTCTTAGATGCAAGTTGATCGTATGTCTGTTGGGAGTCAAGAGTTATACCCATTTCGGATAATTTATAGCTCTTTATGCTAGAGTCCGGATATTTGAATTTTACTTGGTAAAAACTGAGTTGTTTATTGATGTCGCTTGCTAGATCAGACGGTTTTTTGGATGTTCTGTAGCTAACATCGCCGTAGATAATTACTGAATTACGTGACCCGAAAAACGCCCAACCAGCAATTATTATAAATACTACAGCAACGGCCATAAACACGTAGCGCTTGTGGGCAGACAGCCAGGCTAGAAATTCATCTGGCAACATACCGCTATGGATATGCGGTATATCTTTGGGATGGTCAGCATCGGCATAGCTACTTGGGTTACTCGGGTTATGAGTATTCAAATGAACTATGTG
>Ga0194035_1001722_pt1 | contig 11322 bp, 14 predicted proteins | sample JunL2320m_MetaG_FD_148680 | JGI IMG/M metagenome (GOLD analysis project Ga0194035, IMG submission 148680) | Anoxic zone freshwater microbial communities from boreal shield lake in IISD Experimental Lakes Area, Ontario, Canada - Jun2016-L239-20m | ecosystem: Environmental > Aquatic > Freshwater >...
GACAAGTACGCAGCTGGAAGCAATAAATGGAGATCGCATCTATAAAACGGTAGCGACTTATCAGGTCAGAGGCGCCATACGGCGGCCGCAGGTGGGGCATTCGTTCAGGTCGCGCTGTGCCATCGCCCCGCAGCGGTTGCAGGAGCGGAGGTTTTCAACCGCCCACGGGAGGGCCGACTTCGACGGGGCAAGCGGCAAGACTTCGCCCACAACTTCAAGCTCCTCGCCGCTCTGCTCGTCGCGGTAGATGACGTCAGGCTCCGCTTCGATAACGATTTCACGGCCAGTTGACGGCGCCCGAAGGCGATAGCGCTGAGCAGAATCCATTCGATAATCCTAGCGAGCAGCCCGGCTGAGCGCTCAGAGCTCACGCTGCTCTGACGCGAGCGCGCCGAGCTGCCTTCTGCGGTCCCCGGTTCTCGGTAAGATTATGGTCAATGATCGATCAACGTCCACGCCGCTACGTACGCCTGTCGCTCTCGCTAGTCCTAGCGGTCGCCGCCATTGGCTTGGTCACCGGCTGCACCAACAATTCCGGCAGTGAACAGAGCGCCAACCTCGTCAAGGGCAAGCAGCTATTCGTTCAGAAGTGCGGGTCCTGCCACGTTCTCGCTAGAGCTGGAAGCAAGGGCGTAACCGGTCCCAACCTAGACGCTGCATTCGCCGCCGCTAGGCAGGAGAATTGGGGCGATGATGGCGTGCGGGGTGTTGTCTACGGCCAGATCTTGTACCCAAACCCTAGCTCTCCGATGCCAGCAAATCTGCTGGCCGGCAAGGACGCCGCTAACGTTGCAGCATACGTTTCAACGGTCGCTTCGAAGCCAGGTAAGGACGTTGGCCTACTTGCATCTGCGGTCGCGCCAGCAGGCGGAGGAAAGCCCGCAATTGAGAAGGGCGGCATTCTCTCGATCTCCGCCGATCCGAACGGACAGCTCCTATACGTCGAAACGACCGCTCAGGCGACTGCCGGGCCGCTCGAAGTGCAGATGCCCAACCAATCTGGGGTCGACCACAACATCGTGATCGAGGGGACTTCGATCGAGTCACCGATCATCAAGAAGGGCGTCTCTAAGGCCAAGGGGACCTTGAAGGCCGGAAGCTTCGTCTACTACTGCGCCGTTCCTGGTCATCGCCAGGCCGGCATGGTCGGCAAGCTGACAGTTCGCTAGAGCGCGCGAGCGATTACTGCCACAGCGATCACCAGCAAGCAGCAGCCGACGACCCAGCCGAGCGCCTTGAATGCGCCAGACTCGGTGCGCACCGGCTCTAGAATGCCCGGCGGCTCCTCACTGTGCTGCACGACACCGTTTGCATCCTCTGGGCTGTCCCCGGTTTCGCCCATCCGGTCAGCGATCAGAGCACATAGATCGTCGTAAAGACGACGATCCACATTGCATCGACAAAGTGCCAATAGATCCCGGGCACTTCGAGGCCCTTGTAGTTGGCAGGGCCAACCTTGCCCTTGAAGATTCGCACTGCGGACATCCAAAGCAGCAGCAGCCCAATGACTACGTGTGCCCCGTGAAGCCCCGTTAGGCCAAAGAAGACCGACGCCGACGCGCTCGTCTTTGGCTGGAAGCCAAGGTGCAGGTACTCATTGATCTGGATGAAGAGAAATGTGCAGCCCAGCAGGAAGGTTGTGACGATCCCGATCCGCATGCCGGCCTGATTGCCACGCTTCGCCGACAGGTCGGTCCAGTGCATCGTCATCGACGAGGAGAGCAGAATCGCAGCGTTAGTAGCCGCTACCGCTACGGGTAGGCCGTCTCCGGGAGGCCACTGATCGGCCGAGACGACGCGGATAAAGAAGTAGGCGGCAAAGAATGCCCCGAAGAGCATGATCTCGGAAATAATGAAGAGCAGGATCCCAAGTACCTCACGGTTGACGCTGGAGCTCTGGTTGGCCTCAGGAGGCCCGTGGTGGTGGTCGTCGTCATGTGCGACGGGGCTGGGGATTGAGGCGGCTTCCATGTCGTCAGTCTGTCCCTTCGTGACTACCGGAGCCAGCGCCCACGGCTACCGGCTCTGCTTTGTTTAGGACTGCATGGACCGCGCCTGGGACGCCATATTCGTATGGGCCACCGACGACTGATGGGATCGCGTCAAAGTTGAAGATCGGCGGCGGCGATGAAACCTGCCATTCGATCGTCAGAGAGTTCCACGGGTTGTCTCCAGCCTTCGGCCCTGAGCGCCATGAAACGATCATGTTGTAGAGGAAGATCAGCGATGACAGCCCGAGGATGAACGACGAGATCGAAATGATCATGTTCCACGTCGCAAACTGGTCGGCGTAGTCGGAGACGCGTCGCGGCATCCCTTGAACGCCAATCAGATGCATCGGTGCGAAGGTGACGTTGAAGAAGATGAAAGTCAGCCAGAAGTGAATCTTTCCTAGCCGCTCGTTGAACATCCGGCCGGTCATCTTCGGGAACCAAAAGTAGATCCCGGCGAAGATCGTGAATAGCGACCCCCCGAAGAGCACGTAGTGGATGTGAGCGACGATGAAGTAGGTGTCGCTGACATGGATGTCGAGCGGCACCATCGCGAGCATCACGCCGGAGATGCCGCCGAGCGTGAACATCGAGATGAAACCAACAGCCCAAAGCATCGGCGTGTCGATCTTTAGGACGCCGCGCCATAGCGTCGCGATCCACGAGAAGATCTTGATGCCGGTTGGGATCGCGATGATCGCTGTGGTGATCATCATCGGTATTCGTATCCAGTTGGACATTCCCGAGACGAACATGTGGTGTGCCCACACGGTGAACCCAAGCAGAACGATCGCAAGCAGTGAGAAGGCCATCATTCGATAGCCGAAAACAGGCTTTCGAGCTCTCGTTGCGAGCACTTCGCTGACGATCCCGAAGCCCGGCAGCATCATGATGTAGACGGCCGGGTGCGAGTAGAACCAGAAGACGTGCTGATACATCAGCACGTCGCCGCCGGCCGCCGGGCTGAAGAAATTGAAGCCAAGCGCGCGGTCAAGCAGCACCATGAACTGTGATGCGGCGATGAAGGGAGTCGCGATGACGACGAGCAGCGAGGTCGAGAAGTTGGCCCAGACGAGTAGCGGCATCCGGAAGAAGGTCATTCCCGGTGCTCGCATCGTGATGATCGTGACGAGGAAGTTGAGCGCCGTTGCGATCGATGAGGCACCGGCGAACTGGACAGCGATGGTAAAGAAACTTTGTCCGATTGGAGCGTCGACAGAGAGCGGCGCGTAGGCCGTCCAGCCAGCCGCGAAGGAGCCGCCCGGCGCGAGGAACGAGAGCAGCATCATTGTGCCGGCCAGTGGCAGCATCCAGAAGGAGAGAGCATTGAGTCTCGGGAAGGCCATGTCTGGCGCGCCGATCATCAGCGGCAGCACGTAGTTAGCGATCCCCGCGAAGACGGGGATCACGAAGAGGAAGATCAGCAGCGTCGCGTGGACCGAAAACGCACCGTTGTAGGTGTTGGCGTCGATGAATTGACGGCCCGGGGCGGCCAGCTCAGCGCGCACCAGCATCGCCATCAGGCCGCCGATGAACATGAAGAAGAACGAGACAACGATGTATTGGATGCCGATTACTTTGTGGTCGGTATTGACCTTGAAGTAGTCGCGCCAACTCTTTGCGCCGTGGTCGGCGTGATCGTCAACTACTTTGCGTCCGCTGGCCCAGCGAAGCCAATAGTCGAAGCAGCCGATGCCACCGAGGAAAAAGATCGGCACCATCAGCAGCGAGATCTGGAGCACGGCCTCGCCGTCGTATACCGGATCAACGTTGAATGCTGCCCTGAGTCCCGTGCTTAGGCCTAGGCATACGGCAATGCCGAGAATTACGAATGCAACTGCTCGGTACCAGCCTGGCTGTCGGATCTTCGCGGCCATCTTCTATCCCTTTCCGTGCACACTCTGGTCGATGTATTTGACGAGCGCGTCGAGCTGTGCCTTTGAGAGTGTGCTGGCGTAATTAGCTGGCATCACACCCTTGCTGTAGCCCTTCACAATCTCGAGGTTCGGCTTGACAATCATCTCCTTGATTGATGCCGCGTTGTCCTTCGCCAGCATCTCATCAAGGTTTGGGCCTGTCACACCGTTAGTGCCGGCTGCCTTCATTGTGTGGCATGCGCCGCAGGCCGTAGCGCCGGTCTGAGGATTGCCAGCAACAAAGACCTGCTTCCCTAGCGCAGCGCTGTCAGCCCCTGCGGGCAGCGGCTTAACGCCCGCCTCGTCTGCAATGCCAGCCATCACGGCGTCGTAGCGGTCTCGAGGCAAGACAGTCACGGTTTGGCGCATGTAGGCGTGGCCAAGCCCGCACAGCTCGGCGCAGACGACATCGAACGTTCCGAGCTTCGTTGGTGTCAGCGAATATGAGGTTGTGATTCCCGGGACGGCGTCAACCTTTAGACGGAATGCGGGGACCCAGAAGTCGTGGATGACGTCCTTCGAACGGACGTCAAATTTGACCGGCTCGTTTACAGGAAGGTAGAGGCGGTCAGTCTTGACGACGCCAGCGTCTGTCTTGGTTGTAAAAGACCACGCGAATTGGATCCCGTTGACCTGTACTACTCGCGTACCTTTGGCAGGTGCTGATTGGATATCGACCAGCAATATCGCCGCGTACGCGGTCAGCGCAGCGATGATGATCGTCGGGATCGCCGTCCAGATCACCTCGAGCTTCGTACTTCCGTGAATTGGCGGGCCGTCGAGGCCTTCTTCACCGGGCATTTGGCGCCAACGCCAGATGCTGAAAAGGATCATCGAGCTGACCGCCACGAATACGGGAACAGAGACGACAATCAGGACGTCCCAGAAGGTGTCGATCTGTGGGGCGACGTTGGACCCCTGCTCAGGGAACCAAGGCAGCAGAAGAACAATCGCGATCCCGATCAACGAGGCGACGACGATGATCGCCAGAAGCGCGAGGACCATCTTGGCGGTAACAGCGCCGCGTTGACTTTGACCAGTCACAGAGCAAAGATTACCGGTCGTTGACGACTGCAGGCTTGCTCGTCATCTAGCTCGACGCGTTGCCGCTCATCGACTAACTAGATTCGCCTCATGCGGGCGACTAAGCGGCCTGCGGCACTGCGCCAACAGTGGGGTGACCAACTGCCCCGACCACGAGTCGTTCGCGGTACTCCGATGGCACTTCACCGTGACGTCGTCGGAAGGCCTTGGCGAACTGTGCCGGCTGGCGGTACCCGACCCGGGCTGCAACTTCGCGCACCGTCAGAGTGTCGTCGGCCAAAAGCATTGCAGCACGGTCCATCCTGAAGGCTGTCAGGTATTCCCGGAAAGTTGTGTTACCGATCTCCGCAAAGGCCCGCTGCAGTTGGCGCCGCGAAGACGCTACGCGATGGGCGATTTCGTCGAGCGCGAGCTGATCGCCGTATTCCGTCTCAATGATCAATACGACCTCAGCGAAGAGTTCTTGTCGCAGTGAGATTGTTGTCTCGCGCAGCATTGTTTAAGGGATACGCGGGAGGGAGCCGGATCGATGACTAGTCCACCGAGGGCGTGATTGGTGCTAGCGAGTGGACAGCTGAGCTGGCAGGGGTTATGTTCGTTCTTCGACTGATTGGGGGAGTGATGGATGTCAGCGAAGCGATGAGCGATTCGGTACTGACCGTTGGCCCGGGTCACAGTCTGCGCGAAGTTGCCAGCCTTATGGCCGAGCGGCGGATTGGCTCGGCCGTAGTTTTGGATCCAGAGCATCCTGGCCCGGGGATAATCACCGAGCGCGACATCCTTATGTCGTTAGGAGCCGGCGAGTCACCCGACGAAGAGATGGTCGAAGCGCACATGGCCAGCGACGTAGTCTTCGCGGCCCCCGACTGGTCGTTAGATGAGGCAGCTGAGGTAATGATCAAGCACGGGTTTCGGCACCTAGCAGTGATCCGCGGCAGCGAACTTGCCGGAATGCTGTCGATGCGCGACCTCGTGCGCTGCTACGTGGAGGACGCCGCGGCGGTCGCCGCGAGCGCTGCAACAGATAACTAGTCTTCGTGGCCGCTTGGAAGTTCGCCGTGGGCGCGCACTGAATCGCGAATCCAGCCAAAGATCGCAGCGATCGTCAGTAGAAGCCCGATGACGCTTAGCGGGTAGAGGCCTAGGACACCGATCAGCAGCAGCGCTAGGCCGACGGCAAGCAGGATCGGCTGGAGGCTGCCGCTAGGGAGCCTTATCCGCTCACCTGCTCGGCTTGTTTCTTGATCGGTCATGAGATGTAGAGCGCCGCAGCGACGAACGAGAGGCCGAACATGACGAAGCCAATCGCCGTGATCAGGAGTCCAGCGCGGGTGTTTTTTCTTGCGAGGTTCTTGTCCATTTGATTACTCCGTTGGCCTTAAAGCCAGACGTCCACAACCATAGCGGCGAACAGGGCGGCGAGGTACAGAAGCGAGAAGAGGTAGAGCTTTAGAGCGGAGGCTCTGTCGGCTCGGCGGCGCAGTTGCCAAGCCATCACGATCAAAGTGAGGCCGAGTCCTAGCGAGACAGCGAGGTAAGGAACTCCGAGCCCGCCGGCACAGAACGGCAGCTGCGAGACGGCGTAAAGCAGCACGGAGTAGAGAAGGATCTGGCGCCGCGTTTCATCCTCACCGCGCACCACGGGGAGCATCGGGATGCCTGCGGCCGCGTAATCGTCCTTCATCAGCAAGCTGAGCGCCCAGAAGTGAGGGGGAGTCCAGAAGAAGACGATGAAGAAGAGGAAGATCGCCATCCCGCTCAGCGAACCCGTTACCGCAGCCCATCCAACCAGCGGCGGGACTGCGCCGGCGGCCCCGCCCCAGATGATGTTCTGCCAGGTATTGCGCTTCAGCAGCATCGTGTAACCGACCGCGTAGCCGACGAAACCTGCAAACGACAGCGCCGCAGCCAGCGGGTTAACGAGCAGTGTCAGCCAGACCAGCGAAGCTACGCCAAGCCCTAGGCCGAATGTCAGCGCTGCGCGAGGCGATACGCGCCCTGACGCGACCGGCCGGTCTGCCGTACGGTCCATCAAGAGGTCTACATCGCGGTCATACCAGTGGTTTATTGCGCCCGAGCCGCCGGCTGACATCGCGCCGCCAATCAGCGTGGCGATGACTAGGGCGACGGAAGGACGGCCGGCGATCAGCATCGCGGCTAGCGTTGTGAAGAGCAGCAGGCTTTGGACCTTCGGCTTGGTCAGCGCGACGTAGTCGCTGACTCGCTGACGAGCAACAGATGGTCCGATCGCCGCTAGTGCGCCGCCGTTTGGTGCTACTGCGGGCATCGCTATCTCCTGGCCGCCGCGCCTGCTTCTTCGGCGGTCCGTGATTGACGCTCGACTTGGCGGCGGATGTCCTGCATCGGCTCAACCGAGCGGACGCGGGGCACAACATCAAAGTTGTTGACCGGAGGTGGCGAAGGAGTGAACCACTCAAGCGTGTTGCCTTTCCAAGGGTCAGGGCCGGCCTTCGCGCCGCTGCGGACTCCTTTGACGATGTTGATGATCGTCAGCAGTACACCGAGGGCGAGGATGAATGAGCCGATCGTGGAGATCATGTTGTAGAGGCCTAGGTTGTTTACGTCGGCGTACTCATAGACGCGTCGCGGCATACCGCTCAGCCCAGCCGAGTGCTGGATAAGGAAGGTAACCCAGAAGCCAACGAGTGTGAAAACAAAGCTGATCTTGCCGAGCTTCTCGTCGAGCATCCGGCCGGTTATCTTCGGGAACCAGTAGTAGATACCGGCCAGCATCGCGAAGACGGCGCCGCCGACGACCGTGTAGTGGAGGTGAGCGACCACGAAGTAGGTGTCGTGGAGCTGCCAGTCGACCGGGAAGGTCGCGAGGAAGATGCCGGTGATGCCGCCAAGCAAGAAGGTGGCAAGGAAGCCCAGCGCGTAAAGCATTGCGACCGGGAACTCGATCGCGCCGCTCCACATCGTGAAGATCCAGTTGAAGATCTTCACGCCGGTCGGGATAGCGACTAGGTACGTACCGAGCATGAAGAAGATCAGCAGGAAGAACGGCAGGGGCACAGTGAACATGTGGTGAGCCCAGACGAGCGTGCCGATGACCGCGATGCCGAGAGTTGCCGCGACGATCGCCTTGTAGTTGAAGATCGGCTTGCGTGAGAAGACCGGCATGATCTCGGAGATAATCCCGAAGCCCGGCAGAATGAGGATGTATACCTCGGGGTGACCAAAAAACCAGAAGAGGTGCTGCCAGAGCAGCGGCGAGCCACCGTTTGTTGGGTCGTAAAAGTGCGTGCCAAAGTGGCGGTCGGTGAGCAGCAGCGTGACGGCTCCAGCGATCACCGGGATCGAGATGATCAGAAGCATTGACTGTGTCAGCATCGTCCAAACGAACAGCGGTACGCGACCCCAGCTCATGCCTGGCGCGCGCATGTTGGTGATCGTGACAAACATATTGAGCGCGCCGATGAACGATGCGACGCCGGTCAGTTGGATTAGGAAGATCCACGAATCAACGCCATTCGATGGAGAGAAGGCAGTCTCGGAGAGCGGTGCGTAACAGGTCCAGCCGCACTCGGGCGGACTGAAGAGCAGCGAGCCGTAGAAGACGACACCGCCAGCGATGAACAGCCAGAACGTGAGAGCGTTCAGCTTCGGGAAAGCCATGCCGCGGGCGCCGATCATCAGTGGCACGAGGTAGTTGGCCATGCCGGCGATCATCGGCATCAAGAAGAGGAAGATCATCGTCGTGCCGTGCATCGTGAAGAGCGCGTTGTAGGTCTGCGGCGAAAGCAGCGTGTTGTCGGGAACTGCAAGCTGAAGGCGAATTAGCAGCGCTTCAACGCCGCCGATCACGAGGAACATCCAAGCCGCGACCATGTACATAATCCCGATCCGCTTGTGATCGGTTGTCGTCAGCCAAGAGAGCCAGCCGCTCTGTGGCGGCTGCACTGAGTCGACGACGATCTCAGGATCTGCGGTCTGTCGTGCCGAGGATGTCGTTGTCGTCATCGTCTGATCACTTTCCGTTTACTGCGCCGTTGATGTACTTAACCAGTGCGGCGAGCTGAGCCTTCGTCAGCGCCGTTGGGTAGTTGGCGGGCATGATGCCCTTTGCGTAGCCCTTCGAGATGATCTTGTTGGGGTACAGGATCGAGGCCGTGATCATCGCAGCGTCTTGACCTTTCAGAACGACGTCTAGGTTTGGCCCGACCGCGGCGTTGGTGCCGGCATCCTTCAGCGCGTGGCAGGAACCGCAGGCTAGGGCGCCGCTTGCAGGAACTCCAGCGACGAAGATCTTCTTACCATCTATCGCTGCGACTGGAGCAGGGGCCGCCATAGCGGCGGGCGTGCTCGGAGCTGACTTAGCTGCGGCTGCGTCTTTCGCAAGCAGTGCGTTGCGAGCCATGGCTGCATCCTGTTTAGCCGTTGCGATCGCCGCCTTCTGGGCAGCGAACCAGATCTTGAACTCAGCCGGTGAGACGGCTTTGACCGAGGCGATCATCGTCGCGTGGCCGCGGCCGCAGAGCTCCGCGCACTGCCCGTCGTAGACGCCTGGCTTTGTGATCTTGAACCAGGTGTAGTTGGTGTAGCCGGGGACAGCGTCGAACTTGCCGCCGAGCTCCGGGATCCACCAGGAGTGTTGAACATCCTGCGCGCGAATCCTCAAAGAGACGGTCGTGTTGGTCGGTACGACCATCTGCTCGTAGGCGAAGACGTTGTTGAGGTTGTTGGTGTCGGCGTCGGCGTAGCTGTAGCGCCAGAGGTATTGCTGCCCGTTGACATTGATGTTCAGCGAGCGGCCGTTTGGCGGCAGATCTGGCTTCGCCGGGCCGGGGTTGAAGGATGCGTTGATCGGAGACGAGATTCCGTCGGCGCTTGAATTGGGGGGGTTCTTAATTTGGTCAAGCTTGATGAACGTGACCAGTGCGATCAGCACGAGGATCAACGCAGCTCCGACCGTCCAGCCAACCTCAAGACGGGTGCTTCCTGTCGTTTGCTTTGCCTCGACGCCGCGCTTCGCACGGAACTTCAGCAGTGTGTAGGCGAGCAGTCCACCGACGCCGACAAAGACAACCACGCCGAGCCCGAAGATCAGAAAGTAGAGCGATCGGATTGCTTCGGCGTTCGGTGTTCCGCCACCGGACTCGGGGCCGATCACGCCGCCCATCGCGCTGCCGGCTGGGATCAGCAGCGAGCCGACGACGAGCGCTCCGAGTAGGAGGCCGGTCTTTGCCGATCGGGAGGAAGTTGAGGAGCGCACTGGGCGAGTAATCCTATAAAGGAATCGGACGGGAGGAGGTGCGCCTCATGCGCCGCCGAACGATGCTTCCCTCTTCTCGATGAAGGCCAGCACCCCTTCGGTGAAATCGGCGCTCTCGGCCATCTCCTGTTGGACCGCGGCTTCGAGGCCGAGTTGTTCGCCGAGCAGTCGGTATGACCAACTGTTTAGTTGCCGCTTTGAACCCGCGTACGAGAGGGTCGGTCCGTCGGCCAGTCTTGACGCTAGCGCCGTCATCTCTGCGTCGAAACTATCTTCGTCGATGACGCCGTTGATCAGCCCCCACTCCTCGGCCTTAGTCGCTTCGACGCGCTCGCCGAGCATCGCCATCTCGGCGGCTCTCGTAAACCCGATCCGCGCCGGGATGAAGGCTGACGAGCCACCATCAGGGACGAGGCCGATGTTGACGAAGGCCAGCAGAAAGTAGGCGCTTGGGACCGCGTAGACGAGATCAGCGCAGAGCGCGAGCGAAAGCCCAACCCCGACGCAGGGTCCCTGCACGGCGCTCACGACCGGCTTAGGAAGCTCGCGTAGGCCAGTGATTACAGGGTGGTAGCGCTCGTGCAGCGCGCGTTCCAGATCGGGGCGGCCGTCATCTTTCATTAGTCCCGCGGCTGCGCCGTCCTTCAGGTCAGCGCCGCAGCAGAATGCGCGGCCAGAGGCTCCTAAAAGGACCGACCGCACACTGGCGTCGTCACGAACAATCTCGTAGGCGGCGAAGAGGTCGCTGCTCATCTGGTCGTTCCAAGCGTTCAGCGAGTCGGGACGGTTCAGTTCGATCTTCGCTGCCGCTCCGGCGCGCAGCAGATTAACGGTCTCAAATTCGGTGGCAATCTCAAAGGCAGGCATCGGCGCATCCTATGTAGTTACGTCGCGCATTGGCTCGTGGCTCTAGCCTTCGTGCGATGTCACCACGGCGCCCGTTGATCGCGATCACCACCTACGTCGCCGACGCGCGCTGGGGGCTTTGGGACGTTGAGGCGGCGCTCGTGCCACAGATGTTCGTCGAGGCTGTCCAGCGCGCTGGCGGAGTTGCGGTCTTGCTCCCGCCCGACGTTGCCTTTGAGAACGAGCCGCCGCTGGCCCTGTTGGAGGGCTTCGATGGGCTGCTTCTGCC
>Ga0194035_1001724_pt1 | contig 11321 bp, 14 predicted proteins | sample JunL2320m_MetaG_FD_148680 | JGI IMG/M metagenome (GOLD analysis project Ga0194035, IMG submission 148680) | Anoxic zone freshwater microbial communities from boreal shield lake in IISD Experimental Lakes Area, Ontario, Canada - Jun2016-L239-20m | ecosystem: Environmental > Aquatic > Freshwater >...
AAGAGTTGATCTTGATGGCAAAACCCTTCTCGGCTCGCGAGGCTTTGGAGTGGGGCATGGTCAGTCAACTTTTTGAAGGCGCTGATTTAATGCAAGGCGTATTGGAAGGTGCAAAAAGAATCGCTGACAACGCGCCGATTTCAGTGCGTCAAGCAAAAAAATCCATTCACCACGGCTTGCAAGTCGACTTGAAGACTGGGCTTCACTTTGAAGTTCAAGCCTATGACCGCATGATCTCCACCGAGGATCGACACGAAGGCATTTTGGCCTTCAATGAAAAAAGAAAACCCGTCTTCAAAGGACGCTAAATTTATAGTCCCCCGGGTCGGTCTCCATACACCAAGCTCATTCAAATATAAAACACGACAAACACCACCTCTCAAATACAAACCGGCATTGACCATGGGTTGCAAGTCGCAGGGTAAAGAGACTTTGTGCATTCACAATGGCCTGGCGCATGAAACGGAAAACCCCTCCTGGCTATGCTCTAGCCTACAAACGCTGGAATTCAAACAGCTTTTATCCACGGTAGAACAAGCGCAGATCAAAGCCTTAATTTTTGGCCATCTCCAATGAGCTTGGCGCAAACAAGTCAGCCGAGTTGACCAATCTCTCTGAGAGGCCTTGCTCGTGATGGTACGCCATAAAGGTGTCCAAAACATGCCGATTGGCCTCATAGCCATAACTCCAAAAATCCTCGCCCATCAGGGCTTGACTTGCCTGCATCTCGGCGACCCCCCAAGGGAGGGTGACCGCAAAATGTCCGATCTGAGACAACTCTTTTGTTGCAATTTCCTTGGCCTGCAAAAAAGCTTTGAAGACACTGGTGCATAGCCAAGGATGCTGCTGCGCCAAAGAGGCTCTGATGCCCACCACATGCATCGTGGGAAAGAGCTTGGTCTTTTCATAGTAGGCGCTCTCAACAGGTCTAAAGTCTGCAAACAGTCGCTTGACCTTGGGATCACCTTGTAAAAAACAAGATGGCGCTTTGGCTGAAAACACCGCATCAATCTCACCTGTCGCCAAAGCATGCGACAAGGACAAATCCGAGGGCAGTTGCTGCACATCGATGTTGGCTGGCAAACGAATGGGTGACCTCTCTTGACGCCCTGGTTCTTCTAGCCCCCCACGGCGCCACAGCAACTCATGGGCTTGAACGCCATACTCGTGCTGAAGTAGACCTCTTATCCACACATTGGCGGTGATTTGATACTCAGGTATCCCAATTTTCTTGCCCCTCAAATCCGCAGGAGTCTCAATGCCACGATCAGAGCGAATATAGATACCTGAATGGCGAAACGCACGCGACAAAAAAGCAGGGACGGCCACATATTTGGCGCTGCCTCGGGCGATATTTAAGGTGTGTGAACTCAGTGAGATTTCACAAATATCAAATTCCTGCGTCTTAAACGCTCGGTGAAAAGTCTCCTCCGGGTCCAGTGCAAGGGGCATGAGCTCACAGCCCTCGACTTGAACGCGTCCATCAAACAAGGCTCGGGTTCGGTCGTATTGGCAACAACCCAGACTCAGATTTAATTTGGCGGGCATTTATTCAGCCTTGATGTTGGATTGTTTAGCGGCTTGAGCGTATTTTTGCTCGTCCGAGCGTATCAGCTTCATCATCTCTGTGGAACTCAACACAAAGGGCTCAAGACCCGCCACTTCCAGTCTTGATTTGGTATCCATCAGGAGCGCAATCGATTTGATATCGTCTTCGAGTTTCTTTTGAAGGGACACAGGGGTCCCCATGGGCGCCATGAAGCCGTAGTAATTGTCTAGAGAAAAGTTTTTCAAGTCTGCAATGCCAGATTCACCCGCGGTTGGCACGCCAGGCAAAGCAGGACTGGGTTTGCTGGACAACAAAGCAATCGGCTGCAGGGTGCCTTGTTTGATGAAAGAGACCACCGCTGGAATGCTGGCGGCCACGATATTGACCTGACCGCCCAAGGTGTCTGCCACGGCTGGCGTGCATCCTTTATAGGGAATGTTGGTGGCTTCGAGCTTCATGGTGCTCATGTAAATCGCCATGGCAAAGTAATGCGGACTGGCCATGTTGCAAGCGGCATAGGCATGTTTACCCGGTTCGGCTTTAATCAGTTTGGTCAGCTCTTGAAGGTTATGGACTTTAAGCTGAGGGTTGACTGCAATCAACATGGGCGCCGAAGTCACCAGCCCCAAGGGGACAAAGTCTTTGGTGAAGTCAAAGGCCAATTTGGGAATCAAGACCTGGTTGATGATGTGCGTGTTGGTCGCCAGCAGCAAGGTGTAACCGTCTGCAGGTGAACGAAACACCGACTCTGCACCAATCGATCCACCCGCACCAGCCTTGTTCTCTACGATCACCCCTTGCTTCCAAAGGGAGGCGAGTTTTTCAGCAAAAATTCTAGCCGTCACATCGGCGGCGCCTCCAGGCGTAAAGGTCACAATAATTTTGACCGCCTTAGAGGGATAGTCACTCACTTTTTCTTCACAGACTGCGCAAAGGGACAGCACACACAACAAAGAAAAGAAGACGCTCTTTAAACCGCAAGACGCTCGCATTGAAAACTCCTAAAATTAAACACTTCAATTGATGGACCCAAGACCATGACAGGTCATGCAATGAACATGCCGCTTGTACACGCACCATTTTAAGGCGTGTTTAAGTGCAGTCCACTTTGGATGGCCCACATGGCTCAAAGATGAAGTCGATGGTGACGCCCCAACTTGCTGTTCACCACTTTGGTTTTCATGTATTATCAGGAGGATCTTAAACGATTGGGCCCATCTTTTGACCATCGCGTAAACACATTTTCATAGGCGACTCCACGCCCAGACACTGACTAGCAGACAATGCAATGACCTTGGATAAAATCCTTACCAATCAATTAGAACCCAAGGGCGTACATCCAACAAAAGAGCCTACCCTCAACCAAGGTCCTTATTCCAAAGACTGGATGAGTGCATTTTGGATGCCCTACAGTGGCAATCGAGACTTTAAGCAAAAACCCCGAATGTTTGTATCGGCCAAGGGTTGTTACTTCAAGACCAATGAGGGGCGTGAAATATTTGATGGCTTGTCTGGACTTTGGACCACGGGACTAGGCCACTCACGCTTTGAAATCACTCAAGCCGTGACCAATCAAATGTCGACGCTGGATTTCTCTCCGCCATTTCAATTTGCCCAACCCCTGGCCTTTGAGTTGGCCAATAAGTTGGTTGAATTGACGCCTGATGGCTTAGACCATGTTTTTTTCACGGGCTCAGGCTCTGAGTCTGCAGACACTTCTCTCAAAATGGCTAGGGCATATTGGAGACTGAAAGGTCAGGCCTCAAAGACACGATTCATAGGACGAGAAAAGGCTTATCACGGCGTGAATTTTGGCGGCATTGCAGTGGGCGGAATCGTCGCAAATCGCAAAATGTTTGGCCAAAGCATCGAGGCCGATCATTTGCCCCATACGCAGTTGCCCAGCAACGCATTCTCTAAGGGCCTACCCAAAAAGGGCCTTGAGTTGGCTGATGATTTATTGCGCTTGATTGCCCTTCATGACGCGAGCAACATTGCCGCTGTGATCATTGAGCCCTTTTGTGGCTCCTCGGGTGTCATCGTCCCTCCGGAAGGCTACTTGCAAAGAATTCAAGAGATTTGCAAAGCCAATGACATTTTGCTTATTTTTGATGAAGTGATTACGGGTTTTGGACGGTGTGGTGCTTATAGCGCTGCCCAAGCCTTTGGGGTCACACCTGACATCATGAACGTGGCCAAACAAATCACCAATGGCACTCAGCCCATGGGAGCGGTGATCGCCAAGCACGAGATCTATCAAACCTTCATGGACCACGGCGGGCCCGATTACATGCTTGAGTTTGCCCATGGCTACACCTACTCGGCCCATCCGGTGGCCTGTGCTGCTGCTTTGGCCACACTGGATTTACTGGTTCATGAAAATGCGATTGAACAAGTCAAGGCCTTGGCCCCCTACTTTGAAGCGTCAGTGCATTCGCTAAAGGGATGCAAATTCGTCACTGACATTCGCAATTTCGGTCTGGCCAGTGGCTTTAGCATCGAAGCCGCTGGCAATGAACTTGCCAAAAGGCCCTATGAAATTGCCATGAAGATGCTGGATAAAGGTTTTTATGTTCGATATGCCGGGGACACCATACAGTTGGCCCCACCCTTTATCTCAAGCAAATCTGAAATTGACAGCTTGATCAATGCTTTGGGTGAGACCTTTAACGAATTGAACTGAGATCATCACTTCAAGTAATCAGACACCTTGTCGATGCCAGCCTTGGAGCATGCCTCGTCTTTGTCGCCCCCTGGCGCGCCAGACACGCCGATTGCGCCCATCACGTCCTCTTCTAATTTAATTGGCAAGCCGCCTTGGTTGGCGATGATGTTGCTTAAATGAATGAGCGGAAATGCAGGATCCATCTTTAAACGATTGACGATTTCGCCAGAGGCCACTCTAAAAGTCCTGGCCGTGTAGGCCTTTCTAAAACTGTTCTCCAAGGTATGAGGTCCCGTATTGTCCCCTCTGGCCTGAGCCAAAATCTCCCCATTGCGCCCCACCACAGTGGCTGAAACGTTGAAACCATTGGCCTTGCAAGTGGTGATGGCCGTTTGAACAATGGAAATTGCCAGCATGGCGCTCAAGTCTTTGTGAGGCAACAGTTGAGCTTGAACGCTTGAGAGTGCGCTTAAGAAAGCGAGTGCGCCTAGGGTTTCACGCACAACTCGAGCAGTCTTTGTCAAATCCATGTTTTTTTTCATATTTGTCCCCTAATTGTTATAAGCCACTCTTTGATGCACAAAGCTTAATCGCTCACGTCAGAGCAAAGTCCACGGAGAAACCCTAAAAAATGAAACATTAGGCAACAACCCTTAAAAAAATAACAAGCTGAGCATCGGTATTGATTTTTGAAAATCAGCGTTCTACCAAAGCCAAAAGTTGATGGCCAGTTCAATGGCTCCTAGGTCCCTGACCTGGGACACATCACTTGAAACCAAGATGAAAGCCACACCGCACTCAATGTTCAATTGGGCTGCAAACAGCACGGACTCTCCAAAAGAGCATCTGGAGTTGGGCTTCATACCTTGCAGCAGCGTGATTTAGCAAATTTTTTAACCGACAAGACCTACTCTAATCCACCTTGTCTTTTCAAGACAAGGGTTCACTGGAATACCTCTTGAATCCACGCGTTTTGGCCATCGCTTGGTACCAACGGTTGAGGTTGTTGAATACGGGCCGCTCTATCGGAATATTGAACCAACGGTATGCGATCAATGCCAAGGCAATATCAGCCAAGCTCATTTGCTCACCGGCAATAAATGCAGACTGACTCAATTGCTCGTCCATGATGTCCAAGATCTTGATCATCTGAAGACGACTGGCTTCTAGCTCCTCGTAATTGCGTTTGTCGTGCTCAACACGGACCCACCCCCAAAACAAGGTCCTCATGGGAGGCCAAGATGTGGTGTTGGTCCAATCAAGCCACTGATCAACCATCGACATCTTTTGATGGTCTGAACCGTACCAAGTGCCTTGGGCGTCATACTTTCGGGCCAAGTACCGAAGGATGGCGTGAGACTCCCATAAAATCAAGCCCTGATCTCTGAGTGTTGGGACCAAGCCATTTGGATTCATCTTCAAATACTCAGGCGTCTTGTTCAAACCAAACGCCATGCCTGCATCAATTCGCTCATGGTTAATTTGGAGTTCTTCGCAAAGGAACAAAACCTTTTGGACATTAAAGGAGTTGAGTCGCCCCCAAATCAAGGGCTTTGGTGAGATGGTGTTCATGAATTGAAAGAAGTTAAAATCCAAGTATACAAAAAACCACCCCCCCAAATCATGTCCAAAGGGGCAGATCAGTACATACCCTAGAGCCTCAGCTGCAGATCCATTTAGGGTTAAGCTGTCTTTGAATTCAACCCCATTAGAAAAAAGCACCCGACCATGAAATGCATCATTTGCGCCTTGCTCCTTTTCTTCAATTGCACAGGGCCCATGGCACAACTCAACGTCATCATTTCTGGAGGCTTTAATGGCCCCTACTCCAAGGTCTTACCCGAGTTCGAAAAGTCTCGAGGACTTGCGGTTAAAACCTACTCTGGCGCCTCTCAAGGCAATGGCCCGCAAACCATCAAATCGCAACTTCAAAGTGGCGTTGCTGCGGATGTCGTGATTTTGTCCAAAGAGGGGCTCGATGAGTTGGCAGCTGCAGGGCGAATACTAGAAGGCTCCGAGGTTGGCTTGGCACTCTCCCCCTTGGGTGCAGCTGTGAGTTCAGGCTCAACAAAACCCGATATCGCTACCACTTCACGGTTCAAAGAGGCTTTGCTGAACACGCAACTGATTGTGGTCCCAGCAAGCACGAGCGGCATCTATTTGACCCAAGAGTTGTTTCCAAGGCTAGGACTTGCCAACCTCATCAAGGTCAAAGTTACAGAAAGAGGCAGTCAAGCAACGGCCCTCTTGGCCGCCAAAGGCGCTGATATGGCCATTCAGCCCACAGGAGAATTGTTCAATGTCCCAGGCATAGAGTTCGTTGGACGCCTACCCAGTGAGGTGCAACTGGTGCAAGTTTTTAGCGCCGCCATCGTCAAAGGCTCACCAAGAGTAAAAGAAGCCAAGGATTTAATTGAATTTTTAAGCTCTCCTCAGACTGCGCCCTTTATCGTTCACTATGGCATGGACGTAGTTAAAAAACAGTGAATTTCCATCTTTTGTGTATCAATACCTGTCAATACCTATCAAATCAAAACAAAATTGACATTAGCAACAAAACTGTTACAGTCACGAACTATTGACTTATAAGATTGAGCAGATAACCCGCCATTCAATGAGATCTCTATGGGGTCTCAATAGGCTTCAATCGTGTTCCTTGTTTTATATGGGCTTTGACTTTATTCAATGAGCAATCCTCAATCAATCAAAAGCAGTTTCAATGGTGTTTGGGTCGATACGTTGACACCTCTCAAAGAGGACTTGCACATTGACTTGCAACTGCTTGAGTCCCACCTAAGAACGCTATTGATCAAAGGCGCCCAAGGGGTGGTTCTTTTTGGATATCACGGAGAAGGGGCCTCTTTTAGCTCAGAGGAGAAAGCCGAGGCCATTTCTTTCTTATTGAAGGCCGGCGTTTCTGCCTCTAGCATTCTTTTATCCATCTCTTGCAATGCGGCACCGGACGTCTTAAAGCTTGTGCATTTTGCTCAAAAGGCGCAACTCCAAGGCGTGCTCATCAGCGCTCCGAGCTTCTACAAGTCGTTGAGCAATTTGGGATTGAGCAAGTATTTTGATCATTTACTTGAAGCCATCGGCGAGAGTGAATTAAAGATTTTCTTGCACATCCTGCCCATTGCATCACACGTGGACATTCCTGAAGCCGTTTTTGCTGAAATACTTAACAAGCACGGCAAGAAAATATTTGGCCTCATCAATGAATCCGGGCAAAGCACCCTCACCCAGGATCTGATCAAATCTTTCGCAAGTGAGGTAAAAATTCATTCTTGCAATGAATCGGATCTTAAAGCACTGCATTCCACAGGAACGATTTCTGCATTGGCCAACGTCATCCCAAGAGTGGTGGAACAGCTTTTGCATTCAGAAACCAACAAGCAAGTGAACTTTGTGCCTGGCATGAAAGTCAAAGGCTCGGATGATCGGCTGATTGAATTTCAAAGTTTATTTCCAAAGTTACCCCCTATCGCATCTTATAAATTTATATTGACCCAGATTTACCATGACACTGCGTGGTTGAATTGCCGACCGCCTTTGGACAAACTTGATCAAAACTTAATGAATGAATTAAGTAAGCGATTCAAAAAATTTGATCTTCAAACCAACAGTGAATGAACTATCATTTAAGAATGAGATTTAATTATGGACTTTAACAATACGTGGTACATCATTGAACACCAAAAAAAATACGAAGTCATCTCCCACAAAGATTTGATGGCTTTGGACGCGTCTAGTTATCAAATGATTCAAAACTACCGGACTCATCACGACGCCTTGATGGAGATGAGTCGATTGGTGACACAAGACATTGCAAATGTCCATGAAAAATTGAATCACCTCAAAAAGTAATCTCTCAAGCAACTAGCCGTTAAAAATCATTGTGCATGGACACTGATATTTTGTTTCAATCCGAAAGCCTTGATGGTCGACGCGTTGCAGTCGTGACGTCCCTCAAACACTTGGATGGCAGCCAAGAGTTTCAAGTCGATCTCTACATAGGAGATGCCTTGGGCTCGGATTTGACACACTACACAGAGACATTTGATCAAGCATGTCAATTGGCCACAGACTTGAGCACCACATTCGCTTCTTAGAGACGAGTTGCCTTTTTTATTAGGTTTTTTTAACAAACGAGACGCATTGCTTGCTAAAGAAAAGGGATGACCCCTTGTCTGGATTAAAGCTTACCAAGTCAAACTTAAAAAAAATAAAATCCGCCTTCTGAAAAAGGCCGTTTGTATTAAATACGCTTTAAGTTGTGCATAATGTTCGCACGATGCAAAAAACAGATTTATCCCTTAAAGATTCACTCTTAGAAAGACTGAATCAATCACGCCCTGCGTTGTTCATTTCTCTTCAGGGCTGGAGAAGAAAAGTACTCTTTGTCGTAAGCTTTGAGGTCATGGCCATCAGTTGCTCTAGTTTGGGACTGTCTTTAATGTCAGAGCAAAGTGTCTCACACGCAAGTGTAATGGGTGCAGCATGTTCTGCCATTGCAGTCGCTTGGAATTGGATTTTCAATTCAATGTTCGAAAAATGGGAGTCGCACCAAGCATCTATCCATCGGACTCTTCTCAGAAGAGTGGCTCACGCCTTGGGATTCGAAATCCCCCTTTTAGTTGGTTTTGTGCTGTTATTTTCTTGGTGGTTTAGCATAGGTTTTGTGCAGGCGCTTTTGATGGATTTGGCACTGTTTTTATTCTTTTTGGTTTTTACATTTCTATACACTTGGGGCTTTGATCTGATGTTTGGTCAACCCAATGTACTCGTGAGGGAAAAAGGCGAAGAGGCCCTTTGATAAAAGTTAACCAAACTTAAATTTTAACTTTTAAAGTTCTTCAATTTTAATACACAAGTAAAAACACGTTTAGATTTAAGCTTATTTTGATATGCTTTTTTCTTTGAAATTAAAAACCAAAAAATTACTCAGCTTTTACACCTGACTCGCGAACAAGTTGACCCCAACGCAACTCTTCATTTTTCAAGAAACTGATAAATTCAGAGCGGGTGGTGATCACAGGCTCAAAGGACTGAGCTTTGATGACTTTGTCCACAAAATTGGGTTCACTCAAAATTTTTACGATATCGGCATGAATTTTCTCTAATACGGCTTCAGGCGTGCCCGCTGGTGCGGCCATGCCAAACCAAACGTTGGCCAAATAGCCTGGAACGCCGGCTTCTGAAATCGTAGGGAGGTCTGGTCTAAGGGACAAGCGTTTGCCTGTCGCCGTCGCTAAAATTTTGAGTTTTCCAGCTTTTTCGAGTTGATCAAAAACACTCAACGTCACCATCAGCATGGACAACTGACCACCAATCATGTCCGTCACAGCAGCGGCAGATCCTTTGTATGGAATGTGCAAAATATCTATATTGGCCATGCGCTTTAATTGTTCGGAAATGACATTTGGATACGATCCACTTCCAAAAGAGGCATAGCTTAATTTACCAGGATTGGATTTTGCATAGGCAATGAATTCTTTTAAATTATTGACAGGCACTGCGTTGCTGATTGCCAAAACAGGGGCCAATTGCACGACCTGAGCAATAGGCGCTAAATCAACCAAAGGTCGATAAGGCATTTTTGTGTATAAGTGCTGATTGATGACAAATGTCGCCGTATCAGAAAACAAAAGCGTATAACCATCTGCAGCAGCTTTGGCCACCAAATCCGCACCAATCATGGTTGCAGCACCGGCGTGATTTTCAACCACCACGCTGTGCCCCCAGGTTTTAGACAATTGTTGCGCCAAGCTCCTGGCAACAGAATCGGTCCCTCCTCCAGTCGTATAGGGAACGACCATTCGAACCGATTTATTGGGCCAAGACTGCGAAAAAGCCAAAGCAGACGAAAAAAACAGTACAAAAACGGCAAACTTTATTAAAGGTGTCATGTCAAACTTTCAAGTTCCTATATTTCCGGGGAGGAGCCAACGCGCCTTACAATTTCAAGAGTTCAGAAAACGACTCAATCCATAAAAATCCATCAAGGATCTGACCCTTTGAATTGAGGGTTGAGCTTGTGACCACCCTCGACGACAAGGACTCAAGCCTGTCATGTTCTTAAGATCCACCATCAACTCTGTCGTCTTGAGCGTCACTGCCAATGAGTCCATGATCGGTGTATCATCGATTCGAAATACGCCCTCACTGGCTAGAATCAAGCTCAGTGGAATCTCTCCCAAAATAATGACATCTGCACCTTGAGCAATCATTTTTCTTGCGGCAACTTTAAACAGATCAATCAATGGACCAGGATGGTCAAAGCCTTTGAGAACGTCTGCAAAGCCAAAACCCACAGGTTGAACACCGACTGAAAACGCAGAAAGACCCATCGAATCGATTTGTTGGCGATAGCGCTCTGCCATTAAATCAATGAAGAGCAACATGCCAAATTTCTGCCCATAGCTTCCAGCCAACTTAAAGCAACTCTCCCCACTACCGACCACTGGAATATCCAAGATCGATCGAATCTCAGTCAACAAGGGATCGGGCATGGTGCACATGGCAAATGCATCAAAGCCAGTGTCTTGAGCCTTCAAAGCATGCGCCATCCATTGCATAGAGTGCAAATTGAACAAGGCGCGGTGCCGAATATCTCCCCCCGGATAATTGGCATCATAACTACCCTCTGCCATGCCGTGCAAGACCACTTCTGTGTCCGCTCGAACCACCCGCTTGATGTGATCGGTCATTCTTTTTGAGTAATCTGGCAAATCCTCCAAAACAGTTAAACTTTGATGATAAATTCTCATAAAACCTTTTACGTCGCATAGTTAAACCATTGAACCCGATTTCAGGGTATCCCTGCCCTCCATCACCCATAGAAAAATGCAGTCTATCACCTTGCAATGATGCATTTTTTCCCTCCAAAGTCAATCGAGTTTTCACCCTAACATTCAGCTAGAAACACGCCTTAAGATTGAGCTGTTTTGCTCCTTTAAGATTGATTTGTAAAGATGGGACCGAACCTCATGAACTCAGGCGACAACCAAAATGTCCATGCAGTCGTTAAAGCGTGGGTGAGCCAACTCAACATCGCTTGCCAAAATCCCTCCAAGCAAGGTTTGATCCATTTGTTTGAAGAGGACTCGC
>Ga0194035_1001726_pt1 | contig 11316 bp, 15 predicted proteins | sample JunL2320m_MetaG_FD_148680 | JGI IMG/M metagenome (GOLD analysis project Ga0194035, IMG submission 148680) | Anoxic zone freshwater microbial communities from boreal shield lake in IISD Experimental Lakes Area, Ontario, Canada - Jun2016-L239-20m | ecosystem: Environmental > Aquatic > Freshwater >...
CTGGCATCCTGCCGCAGCTTCTGCGAGGAGGCGATCCGTCGTCGTGCCGGCCGCAGGAAGCTATTCGGCAGGCATGAGACGCTGACCGGTGTCGGGCTGTACCTCGACGGCGGATTCGGGGTCGGCAAAACGCACCTGCTGGCGTCGGTGTACCGCAGCCTTCCCGACACCGACCTCAAGGCGTTCGCCACCTTCGGTGAACTGACCCAACTGGCAGGGGTTTTCGGGTTCGCCGAGTGCATCGAGTTGCTGGCCGATTACACGCTAGTGTGCATCGACGAATTTGAACTCGACGATCCGGGCAACACCACGCTGATCTCGCGGCTGCTGTCCCAACTGGTGGAGCGCGGTGTCTCGATCGCCGCGACGTCAAACACACTGCCTGAACAACTCGGCGAAGGTCGATTTGCCGCGCAGGATTTCCTGCGTGAAATCAATACGCTGGCAAGTATTTTCACCACCGTTCGGATCGAAGGCCCGGACTACCGTCAGCGCAGCCTGCCACCCGCGCCTGAGCCACTGTCCGATGACGAGGTTCGAACGCGGACAGCCCAGGTACCCGGAGCGACACTCGACGACTTCGACGCGCTGTGCGCGCATCTGGCGACCATGCATCCGTCGCGGTACCTGACTCTGATCGAAGGGGTGTCCGCCGTGCACATCACCGGCGTGCATCCGATCGACGACCAAAGCGTTGCGCTGAGACTGGTCTCGCTGATCGATCGGCTCTACGACGCGGGCATCCCGGTGGTGAGCTCGGGGACGAAACTCGACACGATCTTCTCGGCAGAAATGCTGGAGGGGGGATTTCGCAAGAAGTACCTCCGGGCCACCTCGAGACTGTTGGCCCTGACGAATATGGACTAGATCGCGCGCACCATGATGAAGTCGTTCTCCAGGGTTGCGCCCACCTGGAACGTGCGCGTACCGGCGACTTCGAAACCGTGCTTGCGGTAAAAGCTTTGTGCACGGGTGTTGTTCTGGTTGACCCCCAGCCATAGGGCTCGCATGTCCCGCGCGGCGGCCCAGGAGATCCCGGCTTCCATCAGTTCCCCCGCCGCACCGCTGCGATGCCAGCCGGGCAGCACATACATCTTGGACAACTCCGCCGCGGGCCGGGACTCGACGCAGTCCGCGATATCGGTGCTGATGCCGTGGGCCAGGATGGCGTATCCGATGATGCGCCCCTCATCGACGGCCGTGAGCACCCGACGAGCGGGATCGACCAGATACTCCCCGAAACGCTGCGCCGACAGGTGGGAGGCGACGAAGGCCTCAATATCGCCGGCGGTCACCGATGAGGGGCAGGCCAGGGGAAAGGTGATCGCGGCGATGTCGGCCAACGCGGCCGCGTCGGTGTTCATCGCCACATCGACCCGCAACGGCATGTGCCCTCCCGTGGGGATCGTGGGTTGCGGAGAGCCAATCAGGTCAACCGGTGCGAGCACAACGACTCACCCGTGGGCGCGGCAACCCCAAGGCCGTGCTGATCGACGTTACGATGCAGGTCAGCTGCCAGATCGGAGGTACCGATGAATTTGACGAGCCACAGCCGGTTGTGGTCGGCCGTGTGGGCTGCGGCGCTTAGTGTGGGCACATTCGTCGTGGTGATCCCGGCGGCACCAGTGCAGACCTGCCCGTTCGGACAGATCGAGGATGTCTCCACCCCCGGCTTTCAGTGCGTGTTCATTTGCCCAACCGGGATGATGATCGACGCGTTGACCCGCACCTGTGTGGCGGCACCCGGCCTGCCGCCACCGGCGCTTCCCTGACGTCGCGCCCCTGTTTGGCGATCCGACGTACCGACCCTGCCGGGGTTTCCTAGACTCGAACCATGGCAGGCCTGCATAAATCCCAAGAACGGCTCGACACCAGCGTGATCGCGAGACGGGCGTCGTCGGTTCCCCGCATGTTCCTAGACCGTGTTGCGGCAACCCCGAACGCCGAGGCATTCCGGTATCCCGAGAACGGCGGGTGGACCAGTGTCACCTGGCAGCAGGTCGGTGACCGGGTTGACCTCATCGCCGCGGGCCTGATCTCGCTGGGTATCAACCCTGAGGAGCGGGTCGCCCTGGCGTCGGGTACCCGGTACGAGTGGGTGGTCGTCGACTTCGGCATTCTGGCGGCGGGCGCGGCGACCACCACGGTGTACCCAACCACCCACGCCGAGGATGTGGCCTTCATCGTCGCCAACTCGGGCAGCCGGATCGTCGTCGCGGAGGATCAGAAGCAGGTCGACAAGCTCATCGCCCACCGCGCCGAGCTACCTGCCGTGCACAAGGTCGTGGTGATCGACGGCGCCGGCGACGGCGATTGGGTGATCACTCTCGACGAGCTTGAGCAGCGCGGCCAGCAGTTGCTCGCCGACTCGCCCTCGGTAGTGACCGATCGCATCGCCGCAATCCGACCCGATCAGCTGGCCACGCTGATCTACACCTCCGGCACCACCGGTAAGCCCAAGGGTGTGCGGCTGACGCAGGACTCGTGGACCTACACCGCGGCCGCGATGGATTCCATCGGCGTGCTGTCCGATAAGGATCTGAACTACCTATGGCTGCCGCTCGCGCATGCCTTCGGCAAGGTCATGCTGTCGCTACCGCTGGCGATCGGGTTCACGACCGTCATAGACGGCCGTGTGGACAAGATCATCGAGAACCTCGCCATCATCCGGCCGACCATCATGGGTGCGGTTCCGCGCATCTTTGAGAAGGTCCACGGCAAGATCAACGAGATGGTCGCCAAGGAAGGCGGCGTCAAGAAACGCCTCTTCGATTGGGCAACCGGTGTGGGCATTCAGGTGTCTCGGGTCCGGCAGGCCGGGGAGCGGCCGTCACCGCTGCTGGCGGCGCAGTACAAACTCGCGGACCGACTGGTGCTGTCGACGATCCGGGATCGTTTCGGCGGACGGATGCGGTTCTTCATTTCCGGTTCGGCCGCACTCGACCGCGAAATCGCCCAATGGTTCGACGCGGTCGGCGTCATCGTGCTGGAGGGTTACGGCCTGACCGAGACGTCGGCGGCCTCGACGATCAATCGGCCGGCTGCCTATCGGTTCGGCACTGTCGGGTGGACGCTTCCCGAGACCGACGTCAAGATCGCCGAGGACGGCGAGATTCTGTTGAAGGGTCCCGGCGTGATGAACGGCTACCACGATCTACCGGAGGCCACCGCCGAGGCCATCGACACCCAGGGCTGGTTCCACACGGGTGATATCGGCGAACTCGATGCCGAGGGCTTCCTGCGGATCACCGACCGCAAAAAGGACATGTTCAAGACCTCGCAGGGCAAGTACGTCGCCCCGTCCGCGATCTCGGCGAACTTCAAAGCGGTCTGCCCGTACGCCAGCGAGATCATCGTCTACGGCGAGGGCAAGCCCTATTGCGTCGCACTGGTCAGCCTGGAGGCCGACGCGATTGGCGAATGGGCGGCCGATAACGGACTGGGCGGCAAGTCGTTCGGGGATATCGCCCGTGACGAGAAGACCTACGAGATGGTCGGCGGTTATGTCGAGCAACTCAACAAGCATCTGAACCGCTGGGAGCAGGTCAAGAAGTTCTCGATCATCGACCGGGAGCTGACCGTCGAGGCCGGAGACCTGACGCCGAGCCTCAAACTCAAGCGCAAGTCCGTTGTAGATAACTTCCACGACAGCATCGACGGGCTCTACGTCTAGATAGGTTTCCGGCTGTGCACCCGCGCTCCGACGTCGTAGTGTGTGATACGCACGAGGTTGGCGTGGCAGTTGGGGAGATTGGGATGAAGTGTTACCGCACGGCCGTGGCGGTGTTCGCTGTCGCGGGCGCCGCGCTGGCATCGGGGATCGCCCACGCCGATGTGATCACACCCGCATTGGAAGCGCCGTGCCCAGCTGATCTGGGCGGCGTCATGACGCTGCTACCTGATGGACAGACCTATGTGGTCTGCCAGGAGGAGATTCTGTCCCGGTTCGCCTGGCAGGCTGCTTCGGTGCCTTTCGAGCCGAGCAGCGCGTGGCTCAGTTACGGGGCGGCGATCAATCTGCACGGGCAGGCGATGCGCAACCCCAATCTGTCCTCAGGTCAGTGGACCGCCACTCCGCAGGATCCCGAGACGGTATGCCGCGCCCAGCAGCAGACCGTCGTCGAAGCCGGGGTGCTGTCGTCACCGCAGGTTTTCCAGGCAAACCCGGGCGAGTCGCTGTCGGTGGAGATGCTGCCGAAGCTGTTCTACGTCGAACTGTCCGGCAACTGCGTCTGGACCGAGGACTGACCTCGCCAGGGGACAGCACGCGGCCAAGTCGCGGCACCCGCCGATGGCCGAACTGCAACAGGCCCGCCACCGAGGGGTGACGGGCCTGCTGTCGCCGAGATAGTTCGTTTGGTTGCGCCCTATCCGCCGGTGATGACGTTTCCGGGCAGCGCGGTCGGCGCCCGAGGCGCCAGGACCGAGGGGGTGAACGAGTTCGCGCCACCCGGCGTCATGGTCGAGGCCTTCTCCGTCGGTGCGGCTGGCGCCTCGGATGACGGCGCGGGTGCGCTGGAGCTCTGGGTCTGCGACGGGGTCTGCGACGGTTTGTCCTTATCGCTGCCCCTGCTGCAACCTGCGCTCATGGCGGTCATACCGATGATCGCGAAACCACCGAGAAGAAGTCCGATTCGCGCCGATGTACCGGATGAAGTCATGATGGCCGAGCCCCCTGTTGATCTGCGCCACGCATTGCTGTTAACCATTCCATTACGTCGGTGATCGTCAGGCTAGGGCCGAAAGCCTCCGGAATACTGAGATTTCACCAGTCGGTGACTCGGCTGATAATCGGTCTTGTTTGTTCGTCATCGGATGCCGGTTGGGGCCGCAGCGTTTACGATCACGGCGACGGGGACGTGAACTCATGCTTTGATCGCCGCAGGCGGGTGATCTCTTAGGAGGTATCGATGAGCAGCAATCTTGAGGACGGTCCAGTCGCCGTACCGGGCGATCATCGGCCCACGGAGCGCGACAGCGCGAAGTTGAAGGCCGGCGCCGTCGGCTTATTCGGCGTGCTGTTCATGGCGGTGGCCAACGCGGCGCCCATCACGGCGATGAGCTTCAACGTCCCGATTGCCGTCGGTTACGGCAACGGCATCGCCGCCGCGGGCGGCTATCTGTTCGCCACGATCGTCCTGACCATCTTCACTCTCGGCTTCGTCGCGATGGCACGCCACGTCACCACGGCCGGTGCCTTCTACGGGTTCATCTCTCAGGGCCTCGGTCAGATCTGGGGCATGGCCTCAGGTCTTCTCGCGACGGTCGCCTACGTCATCTTCGAAGGATCGCTGATCGGCGGCTTCGCCTACTTCGCCGCCCAGTACGTCTTCCAACCCTTGGGGATAGCGGTCAACTGGCTGATCATCGGGATCATCGCGGCCGTCGTCATCGCCCTGCTGACCTACTATTCGATCACCCTGGCCGCCGGGTTGCTGAGCATCACCCTGGTGTGTGAGGTACTGCTGCTCTTCGCGTTGGGGTTGTCGGTGTTGTTCAAGGGCGGCCCCGATGGCTTCGCTCCGGGCAAGACGGTGAATCCGGCCGCCGGCTTCGGAAACCTGCCTGAGAATGCTTTCGGCAGTGGCGTTACCGCAGGCATCGCCGCCATTGGCATCTTCTTCGCCTTCTGGTCCTGGATCGGCTACGAGACGACCGCGGTGTATGGCGAGGAGTCCAAGAATCCCAAACGTAACGTGCCGTTGGCCACGATCATCGCTGTGATCGGCCTCGGATTGTTCTACACCTTCATGTCGTGGATGGTCGTCGTGGGCAACGGTTTTCAGCAGTCCGTCACGGTCTCTGCCGGCACCACTCCGATTGATCTGTGGCTCAATCTCGTCCACGCAAACCTGGGCGGGCTGCTGGAGAACGTCTATAAATTGTTAGTCGTCGTCGGCTCCTTCGCCTGCGCCATGGCGTTTCACAATGCCGCCAGTCGCTATATCTACGCGATGGGGCGGGAGAGCATCACGCCGTTCGTGCGCAACACGCTGGGTGCCGTCAACGCTAAGCACGGCTCTCCCGCCAACGCCTCGTTGGTGCAGACCTTGATCACCATCGTGTTGATGACACTGTTCGCCTTCTTCACCACCGTGTACGTCCCCGATGACAGCGGTACCCCGGTGGCAACGCCGGACCTGATTCCCTACGTGAATGTCTATGGGCTGCTTGCCCTCATCGGCACTGCGATGGTGCTGATCGTGCAGACCATCACGTGCTTTGCGGTGATCTGGTACTTCTGGGTGAAGAAGGTCCACCCGGGCAACGTCATCACCTCACTGATCGCCCCGATCATCGGAGCGGCAGGCATGATCTACGCCCTGTACCTGCTGTGGTCCAACCGCAACTTTGCCGCGGGCCTGGCGGCCGACAGCCAGGTGTTTCAACTGATGCCGTACTACGTCATCGGAATCCTGGTCATCGGTGTGGTCTACGCACTGGTGGTCCGGGCCAAGGCGCCGGATCTCTACGCGGAGATCGGCAGGACCACCGTTTCGGAGGCGCACGAGCGCGTCTGATCGACCCATGACCGATCACCTGAGGTGGGAACCGGACGCCGATGCCGATCCCGCGACCTACACCTATACCTTCGGTGGCGTGGCTCCGGTCGCCTCGGTGCGACCCGGCACGGTGCTGTCCACCTGGACGTTCGACTGTTTCGGTGGGCGAGTCCGGTCCACCACGGATATGGCGAGCCAGGTGTGCGATCCGCGAATGCTGAATCCGCAGTCCGGGCCCTTCTATATCGAAGGTGCCCGGCCGGGGGACACCCTGGCGGTGCACTTCATCTCGATCCAACCCCGGGAGGCCTGGGGTGTGAGCAGCACCGTGCCGTTCTTCGGTTCGCTCACCGCCACCCCCACCACCGCGATGCTGCACGAGTCGCTGCTGGAACGCACCTGGATCTACGAGATCGATCACGCCGATTCAGTGGTGAGGTACGCGGCTGCGGATACCGACTTCACCGCGGCTCTTCCGTTGGATCCGATGCACGGTACCGTCGGCGTCGCCCCCGCACTCGGTGAAGTGCGATCCTCCCTCACACCGGGGGACTGGGGCGGAAATATGGACACCCCGGAGATGCGCGCCGGCGTGACGTGTTACCTGGGTGTCAATGTGGAAGGCGCCATGTTCAGCCTCGGCGACGGCCATGCCCGCCAGGGTGAAGGCGAGACCTGCGGGGTCGCGGTGGAATGCGCCATGGACACGATCCTGGTTCTCGATCTGATTCCGGGTACACCCACCGCATGGCCGCGGCTGGAGAGCGATGAGTTCATCATGACGACAGGCTCGGCCCGGCCACTGGAGGACGCCTTCCGGATCGCGCATCAGCAGATGGTCCTGTGGGTTGCTGAACTGACCGGGCAATCGACAATCGATGCCTATCAACTGGTTTCCCAAACGGCGCTGACGCCGATCGCTAATGTCGTCGACACCAACTACACCGTCGTGTGCAAGGTGCCCAAGGCAATTCTCGGACCGGTGCAACCGATGAGCGGTATGCACACCAGGATGCGGAAGGTCAGTGGGTCAAGCCCTCGGTGATCTGCTCGAAGACCACCAGCTCGACTTTGCGCCGGAGTTCGGCGATGCGGTCAGGGTCGGGTGCGGCGACGTTGACGAAGGCCTGCAGCAGTGGCAGCAGACGCGGCGGGTCACTGGCCATCGCATCCGAATACACGGCCGCGACCTTGTCGGTATTGCGTTCGGCAACGGCCTCGGCCAGTTCCAGCGCGGCAAGCCAGTCACGTACTTCCGGTGCGATGGTCACACGTCACCTTCGATCATCGAATTCCACAGATAAGCGACGCGGGCCACGATTTTAAGGGCGGGGACGTGATCGCCCTCGTCGACGGTGAATCGAGCCGCGTTGCTGCCGGCCACCGTTTGATGATCCATCATGTCGCGGCAGATGCGCGGAAGGCGGTCCCGGCGAGTCGCCGCCGGTTCTGGTTGTCAGTAGTAGTGGCTGCGGCCGCCGACGGCGTGGCCCATCGCCCCCAGGACCATGAACGCCGCTCCGATCACCAGCAGCACGATCCCGACGGACCAGAGGATTGAAATCTTAAACACGAATCCGAGAATGAGAAGAATGACTCCGAGAGAGATCACTGGGCTTCCTTAACGTGTCGCTGTAGATGGATTGGCTAGGAGCAGTTCGTCATTCGCGCCTGTTCTGACGCCACACCATGCGCCAGTAAGCCCCGAAGAAGAAGAAGACCGCCAGTGCGGTGAGTGCGACGAGACCGTTCATCAGAGCGATGACCGCGATGATCGTCATACCGCCCGGCGATCGCAGCGGTTGAAGTCTCCGCTGACCGGAGTCGATCCCAGTAATACCGTTCTAAGGCAATCAATTTCGGAAATTCCCCCGAGCCTCATCAGAAGCCTCCCCACCCCTAGGTCTCTACACGCTATTGCCCTCTGTCGCCCGGCGGCTAGTGCCAATAGACCCCTAGGTTTGCGCCGGGGTCTTTTGACTCTGATGCGCACCTGATGCGGGGGTTAACTTCGGGCTGTGAGGTATCGGTCGCCCGACGTTGATACCGGCATGGGGGAGGGGCACATATTGTGACCATCGCGAATAAGGCGCACAACAAGATCGATGAGGTTGGCGGGAAGCTCAAGGAAGTAGTCGGTAAGTTCACCGGCGATGAGAATGCGGAAAACGAGGGAAAGTTCGACCAGATGAAGGCCAACCTGAAGGACGCCGGCGAGAAGGTCAAGGACGCCTTCAGGGAGTAGAAGCACTGTGGTGCCGCTGTGAATTCGCTGGACGTTGGCTGTAACGGGATGTGAAATCCGGCCGCACGGTTGACACTTAAAAAGAGACCCGACGCCGCCGGAAACCCAACCTTCACCGGGGTCGTCGAGTTTCAAGAACGGCCGCTACGAATTTCCGCTCGGAGGAGTCCATGACATCCGATGCGTGCGTAGCGGCCGTTCGTGTGTGTCCTATCGCGCAAGATACCGATCGAACCCGGGTAGTTGCCTAGTTCCAGCGGTTACCGTCGCGCTGCGCGCGAAATCGGTCGCGTGACTCCTGGTCAGCCCATCTCTGCACTTCCGGGCTTGCCGGAATCGCCTTGCCGGCCGGGTGGCGCAGTTTGGCCGCCAGTAGGGCTGCCTGCCGCTTACTCATTGTGATCGGCTCATCGTCATCGTCCCTGACCTTTTCAGACCCATCGGATTGTCCGAGTCTTGGTTGTGACCACTCGATGGCCACTGCGTCTGCCCTCAGCATCGGCCACGTCGCCGTGCGGTAACAGGGCCTTTAGGAGTGCGTCAGCAGAGCCTTTCGGCCCCGGCAAGATCGGTGCGTCAGATTTTCCGTGACTTGTCGGTGCGCCCTGGGATCATGGCCAGACCATGGTTCAAGCAGCGGGCACCGTAAGCAGGGCAGGCCCGCAGGTGAGGGAGGTGGTTAGCAATGGAACGTAAACCGAGCGACGACTACGACTACGGCGAGCCGGGCAAATGGGGCGAGCCCTACGAGATGATCGACTTCGTTGAGGGAGGAGATGATGACGATGACGACTGATCCCGATATCGACTGGGAGGACGAAGGCTGCGGCGAGGACAACAGCGACGATCGCGGATTCGACGAGCAAGACGTGGGCTGATCGGACCCGATGTCATGACCTGTCTCCCTTTCCTGGTTCGGGTTCGATCCGTGCGTTAAACCCACTCCGCATACATAGGCAATCGGTGACTTTGTCGAGAGTCATGCTCACCCGCACGCGAGCAGCACCGTCAGCCGTCGCGCACGATTGGAGACGTCGGCTGGGTCGGGCTGCCAGCGGCCCGCGATACGAGATACCGGTCGACGCTCAGAAGCAACCCGGCTGCACTGGTAGTGGGTGCGCCCGATTGAGTGGTATTCGGCCAGCATGGCGCCGGCGAGCTTTTGTGATCCATACACTCTGATTCCGGATGAGCCGCTATCATGAGCTGGTGGGAATTCAATTTGTCAGCACCATAGAAGGTTTAGATCGCATTGAACATTGTAGGCCTAAACCTGCGAAATTTTTTATACCTAAATGGTTCAGGGATATTCCCCACACTGACACACATAGTGGGGTGGCTACCGCGAAGGTTTGCCCGTCTTTTCCCGACTACTTTTCTCTTGGCTATGTGCTTCCCATGTGGTCGGACTGCAGAATCAAGTACGACGATAGCACCAAAAAATGGGAATGGGCGACGCCGTCGAATTTATTTGCCTGGAAAACACATTCCCCCGAGCAGTTCCTGAACTATGTGGATGCTTCATTTAGCGGGGTGCGAGGGGAATTTATGTTCAAAGCCATGTGCCCGTGGCGGATAATTACGCCGCCAGGTTGGTCTGTTCTCCAATTGCCGCTTTTCTACCACTTTAATCGGGAGTGGTCCGTTCTGCCCGGCGTCATAGATACAGACATTCACAATGAAATCAACCAACAGGTCCTTTACCACGGAAGTGGACGAGTGATCACCATGAAACAGGGCGATCCCTTTGTTCTATACGTACCGTTCCAACGAAGTGCACGGTTGGAAATGGAAATCTCCTATAGAACTGAAGAGCAGAAAGCTATGTTCGCAGAGAGAGACCTCCACTGGGATTCGAATTTTGCGCCGAATGGAATATACCGATCCTGGCAGAGGACAAGGGATCGGAATGAACAGGATGGTTAGCCGGGCGTGGGACCGTTCGGGTTCGGTGACTTGCCGTTTGAGTTAATAAACCCGATTTCGGCCGGTTGCCGTGGTCTTCTTCGTTTTCGGCGGTGAACGCGAGGAATAGTGCCTCGGCGAGTACTTCGGCCTTGCGGTCGTCCACGTTTCCGATGTGATGTGAAGGCTGATGTCGCCGGCACCGTCCGAGGTGCCGCCAGCGCCGCCGGCACCGTCCGAGGTGCCGCCAGCGCCGCCGGCACCGTCCGAGGTGCCGCCAGCGCCAGCGCCGCCGGCAATGGGGTACTAGTTCACGCGGTCTCGGGTAAGACGGAAAAACTGCCGTTCAAATGCAATAACACTGGTGCGCGATACTGGGATTGAACCAGTGACCTCTTCCGTGTCAGGGAAGCGCTCTCCCGCTGAGCTAATCGCGCCGGTCTGGAGGTGGAGACGGGAATCGAACCCGTGTGCACGGCTTTGCAGGCCGTTGCCTCACCACTCGGCCACTCCACCGTTGGGGTTTGATGCCTGTTTGCACCTTTCGAGCGGATGACGGGATTCGAACCCGCGACCCTCACCTTGGCAAGGTGATGCGCTACCAACTGCGCCACATCCGCGAGCCGTGGGCGAGATCGTCGTCCACCGCGAAGGTTGACAATA
>Ga0194035_1001727_pt1 | contig 11315 bp, 9 predicted proteins | sample JunL2320m_MetaG_FD_148680 | JGI IMG/M metagenome (GOLD analysis project Ga0194035, IMG submission 148680) | Anoxic zone freshwater microbial communities from boreal shield lake in IISD Experimental Lakes Area, Ontario, Canada - Jun2016-L239-20m | ecosystem: Environmental > Aquatic > Freshwater >...
GAATCAGACAGATCCAGAGCCGAGCCATGGAAAAACTTCGTGAAATGGCCCTGAGGGATCATTTAGAACAGAAAGTTGGCGACTGGATCTGAAGTTTTCTGGCTCACAGAGAGATTGTGCAGGCTCATGTTCAAAAAAATGCCGTGACAGACAAAATCATGTTTCTATGGTAGTTCCTCAAAAAGTTTTGATCTTCGGTGGTTCTGGTGGGGTGGGATCCTCACTTGCAAGAATGCTTCATGCCGAAGGAGCCAGTCTTTTTGTGGCAGGCCGAAATACTCCAAAGCTCGAGTCTCTCGCAGATGAATTGGGGTGCCGATACGGCTGCGTCGACGCTTCTGACCCGGATGCGGTTGATGCAATGGCTGATCAGGCGAATGAAATCCTTGGTGGACTCGACGGAGTTGCCAATTGTGTTGGTTCGCTTCTTCTCAAACCGGCTCATCTCACGAGCACCGCAGATTGGAATTCGACCCTGTTTACAAACCTCTCAAGTGCATTTGGATGCGTTCGATCTGCGGGACGAATCATGAGGCAAACAGGTGGATCTGTAGTTCTCGTCTCCAGTGCGGCAGCCAGAGTGGGACTCACAAACCATGAGGCTATCGCTGCGGCAAAAGCAGGAGTCGAAGGACTCACTCGCAGTGCTGCGGCAACGTATGCCCGATACGGCATTCGTTTGAATGCGGTGGCTCCTGGACTGACAAAAACTCCGCTGACCCGCGGCCTTCTTTCGAGTGAACTGGCAGAAAAAGCCTCGATTGCCATGCATCCACTCGGTCGCCTCGGTGAGCCGCAGGACGTTGCCAGTGCGATTGCGTGGCTGCTCAATCCAAAACAGCGATGGATCACCGGACAGGTGATTGGCGTGGATGGTGGACTCGCCGATCTGCGAAGCAAAGCCTAAAGAGGAGGCAAATAGTGTACGGATAAGAGCGAAAAATCACCGAAAGCCTCTTGAATGAGGAGACTGGTTTCGCCGAGGCGAGCAGGTGGGTAACCTCTGTCTCATGAAAACCTTATCCACCGCGACCAATCCCTCGCCCGCTGCTCCAACATTTCGGCTGTGGCTGATGATGGTGCTCGAATTCTTTATTTGGGGAGCATGGCTTCCACTGATTTTTGGATATCTTCCAAGCCTTGGCTTCACTCCATGGCAACAATCAGCGATTCTCAATGCATTTCCAATCGCATCGATTGTGGGGATGTTTTTTAGCAATCAGTTTGCCGACCGCCGATTCTCCGCCGAACGATTTCTCGCATTCAGCCACTTTGTCGGTGGACTGGCGATCATGGGGTGCGGATTCACAAAAGATTTTTGGCCATTTTTCATATTGATGCTTGTGCACTGTCTTCTCTATGTGCCGACGATCTCAATCACCAATTCGATTGCATTTGCAAGCATGAAGGATGCAACTCGCGAGTTTGGAATTGTGCGAATGGGAGGCACGATCGGATGGATCCTTGCGGCATGGCCGTTTACGTTTATTTTCGTCGACTGGGAAATCGTGCGCAACTCCAATCCTCAGGGCTTCATCGAATGGATGGGGTTGGCTCTGGCCAATCCGCTCACAGGCGAAGTGGCAAAAGCTGCTACGAGATGGACGTTCATCGTCGCAGGAATAGCCTCACTTCTTTTAGCCGGATATAGTTTTTTGCTGCCCCATACTCCGGCGAGAAAAGCGAAGGAAGGCGAGGGGCTTGCATGGCTCGAAGCGATACGTCTGCTCAAGCACCCGTTTATTTTTGTGCTTTGGGTTGTAACGTTTATCGATTCATTTGTTCATAACTGCTACTTCAATTGGACAGGTGGATTCCTTGGAGCATCAAAGGAATCTGGAGGCGTTGGCATTCCAGGAAATTGGATCATGCCCGTGATGAGCATCGGACAGGTGGCTGAGATTCTGACAATGTTTATCCTCGGCGCGACGCTCAAAAAACTCGGTTGGCGCACGACCATGATCATTGGCATTTTGGGTCATGCGGCGAGATTTGCCGTCTACTCCTACTATCCTCAAAATGCCATGTTGATCATTTTGATCCAAGTGCTTCACGGTGTTTGCTACGCATTTTATTTCGCAACGGTCTATATCTTTGTGGATGCTTATTTTCCATCGAACATACGTTCGAGTGCTCAAGGCCTTTTCAATTTGCAGATCCTCGGCATTGGAGCTTTGGTGGCCAACTCAGTTTGTCCGTGGTTGCTGCAAAGTGGTTACGCAATTGGCAACAAAACAGACTTTCAGGGGCTTTTTCTGGTGCCGCTGGGCTGTGCGATCATCGGTGCAATCCTCTTGGCAGTAGCGTTTTGGCCGCCCAAACCGCTTGCTCAGCCGCCAGACGCCTCCGCCCACTGACACGGGTCGATTTCTGGGTGTATGGTCGAGGAGAGGTTTAGCTGAGAGTGAACATCTGTGGGAGATCCCTCAGACGCTCGCGGTTCGACGAGTCTCATCGTGTTCAGTGGAATTTCGATGCCGTTATCTAGTGCCCATGCGTTTGAGAGGATCGAACCGATCTATCGTGGTCCGCTACCGCATGTCCATGCGGTAGAACGAATTCCAGTCACGGTCTACGACCAGCCGGGAGATGCCAGCCGCGCGGTTGCACGAGAGATTGCCGATCTGGTCACCAGCCGTGCCCAGGCCGGGCGTAAAACAGTTCTTGGACTTGCAACCGGAAGTACTCCGGTGGGCGTTTACGACGAGCTCGTACGACTGCATCGGCAGGAAGGCGTTTCATTTGCTTCTGTCGTCACATTTAATCTTGACGAATACTGGCCGATGGATCCTGGCGCGCTTCAGAGCTACCGTCGATTCATGTGCGAACATCTGTTTGATCAGATCGATGTGCCGCCAGATGCGATTCACATTCCAGATGGACTCGTTTCACGAGCAGACGTTGCTGAACACTGCATTGCGTACGAAGCGATGATCCGAGATGCCGGTGGTATTGATTTGCAAATTCTTGGAATTGGTAGAACCGGACACATAGGATTTAACGAGCCCGGAAGTCCGCTAGAAAGTCGTACTCGACTCATCACACTCGATTCCGTGACACGCAGCGACGCCGCCGCCGATTTCTTTGGCGAATGGAACGTCCCTCGACAGGCCTTAACAATGGGTGTGGGATCGATTCTCTCAGCTCGTCGAGTGGTATTACTGGCATTTGGAGAACACAAGGCATCGATGGTGCATCGAGCGGTGGAAGAACCGCTGAACATCAGTGTGTCGGCCAGCACGCTCCAACAGCATTCCGATGCACGTTTTGTTCTCGATCGGGCCGCCGCGAGTCGTCTCTGGCGATTTGAATCGCCGTGGGTGGTAGGTCCACTTGAAACCATGGGGCTTGAATGGTGCGATCGTTCCACACGAAAAGCGGTTCTCTGGTTGGCGACCAAGCTCTCCAAACCGATTCTCAAACTGACTGATGAAGATTACAGCGAGCACGGACTGCAGGACCTGCTTTCCAAACGTGGCCGCGCCTACGACGTCAACATCGAAGTTTTCCGAGGAATGCAAAACACAATCACCGGATGGCCAGGTGGAAAACCGGGCCGATCAAGAAAGGTACGAGGCGTTGAGCTTGGTGAAAACGTATCGGCATCAACAGCGCAGCCCGACCCATTTCCAAAGCGAGTGGTCGTGTTTAGTCCGCATCCAGATGATGATGTTATCAGCATGGGAGGCACTTTTATTCGACTGTGCGACCAAGGCCACGAGGTTCACGTTGCCTATCAGACCAGTGGCAATATTGCTGTGTGGGACGAAACTGCCGAACGTCACCTCGACTTTTTTATGGAGTGCTGCAGGGCTTTCGATAAAAATGACGCAAGCCATGCCAGCGAAACTATTTCTGAAAAAATCCGGGAATTTCTTCGAAACAAACATGCCGGGGAAGTGGATCTTCCCGAACTGCAAGTGATCAAAGGATTGATTCGACGAACTGAGGCTCGCGCAGCAGCGCGTTACTCAGGCGTTGATCCAGCACGGATTCACTTTCTCGATCTGCCCTTCTATGAAACTGGCCGAGTGCGCAAGAAACCGATTGGCCCCGATGACATTGCGATCACTGCTCGATTATTAGAAGAGGTGCAACCGCATCAGATCTATGCTGCCGGAGATCTTTCTGATCCACACGGAACGCATCGCGTCTGTCTCTCCGCAGTGGTGACAGCCATCGACACGCTTGCCGATCGGGAATGGATGAAACAGTGCGAACTGTGGCTTTACCGCGGAGCGTGGCAGGAATGGGAACCGCACGAAATCGACATGGCAGTGCCACTGTCTCCCGACGAAGTGGAGCGCAAGCGGCGCGCGATTTTCAAGCACGAAAGCCAGAAGGATAGCGCACTGTATCCCGGCCCTACCGATTCGCGGGAGTTCTGGCAGCGTGCAGAGGCGAGGAATCGAGATACCGCAAAGCGTTACGATTCTTTTGGCCTGCCGGAATACGAGGCAATTGAAGGATTTGTTCTTGATCGTGTTGGAACACGGCGCATTGTGTGAGAAGAATTGTGCGAGTTGCTTCGAATGTTTGCCCAGTGCAGTAAGTTAGTGCATCACGAGTCCGGCAAGTGAGGCGGTGGCCTCAAGCGTTCGTAGACCCGCAGTTGCCCCAACGCCGGTTACGCAGCACGCTGCCGCGGCCGCACCAAGAAGACCGCAGTTACCAGGAGTGATTTCCCGAACGAGTCCTGTTATCAGACCTGCCAAAAACGCGTCACCAGCGCCCGTCGTATCGGCCACATTGCCTGGAGCCGGAAGGCATGGAATTTCAAGGAACTCTCCCGGATGTGGACTTAAAAGTGAACCTTTCGAACCGAGCTTAATGCCCACAAGACCGGGAGCGCCGAGCGTTCGAAATCGCTCAATAATCTGGAATGGGTCATCGAGTTGTGTTTGGTGTCGTGCTTCATCGAGACTCGGAACATAGACATCAATAAACGGCAGTGCCGGCATAAGAAAATTCATGTCGCCGCCGCTGCCGCCACTTTCGAGTATCACTCGACAACCGGTCGACCGAATCATTTCAATCGCTTCTGCCAGATGAGAATCAAGACCCGGCAAAAGCGAGTAGTAGCCCAGCAGAAGAACTTCGCTGGAAGCAAAGAGAGAAAGATGATTCCGCAAAAATTCGATATCAATGTTTTCGCAGGCCCCGACGTTGTGCGCAAAACTGCGTTCACCGGAGGGATCAATGAGTACTGCTGTGGTACTTGTCGGGGAGGAATCATGAAAAACGACATGATTCGCATCGACGTTTTCACGAGCAAGATTTTCTCGAACAAGCGTTCCCCATGGATCATGGCCCACGAGAGACAAAGCCGCCACACGCAGTCCGAGTCGCGACATGGCAATGCCCGAATTGGCAACGATTCCGCCAGTGGTCGCGAGGACTGGTTCGACATCAAAAAGCCGTCCCGCGCCGACAGGAATGTTCAGGGGCACCGGCCGCACGAGCATATCGGCGGTGCAGGTGCCGCATACAACACAATCAAACTGTTTCGTCTTTTTTGACATAGGCATGGTTTCCAGAGAGTGTGCGCCGAGAGTACCATTTTCGTCACCGCGAGATACATTGAAGCCGGCAATAATATTTTTAATGGAAGGACATTTGATGGAAAAAACGCTCGACAGAAAACTCAAACGAATTCTTGCTGATCCTCGTTGTCGAGATTTTATTCTGGCGGATGCCAAAGATGCCGATATGGCGTTTGGGCTTTCTGCCACGGGCGTCAAGCCGGGGGGCGATCAATCACAAATAACGTATCGGAGCCTTGCCGAATACCACGACTGTATTCGACAGTTAGTTGCAACGGGCTTGATTGATGTGATGCTTATGAGCGCAAGCACAAATGCAACTCTCACAATCGACGATCGTATCTTCGATTCGACTGCCGTCACTCCTGCAGTTCGAATGAACGACACGACCGACATCTGGCTGGCTGCAGGAAGCGGCAGTTACACCACTCAATCGGCACGTCCATTTGCGACAACAACAATCCCACATGCCATGTGTGGCCATGCTCATTTCCCGAACGGTGCACCGCTTCAAGGGGCTGATCTGGGCCTGTTTTCCATCACGCTCAATGATGATGTGATTGCCGATCGCGAGATGCTTGAATGCTACAAAGCGTTTCGAATCGATGCGGAGCGTTGCGGATTTCGTCACTTTCTGGAGGTGTTTTTTCCGAATAAACCTGCGCATTGCGACAGTCCTGCCGCTCAACACCCCGGACGATTTCTTGCCGACAGCGTGGTGCGACTCTTAGCGGGCGTACCAAAAGCGAGTCGCCCAATCTTCTTAAAAATTCCTTATCTTGGTCCACGTCTTACGGAGATGCTTGCCGCCTACGATCGTTCTATGGTAATCGGGATTCTTGGCGGTTCGTCGGGAACAACGCTCGACGCCTTTTCGCTTCTGGCCGATGCGAAGCGGTACGGGGCAAGGATTGCCCTCTTTGGACGCAAAATTAATGCTGCCGAAGACCAAGTGTCGTTCGTAAAAATTTTGAGAGAGGTGGCCGATGAGCAGATCGAACCACGAGAGGGCGTGCGTGCTTATCACAATGAACTTGCGAAGCTCAAGATAAAATCGCACCGATCACTTGAGGCCGACTTGGAAACCGAGTTGACTCGAGCGTCTTATGGGTAAGTTCGGTGAAAATCGTATAAACAAAGGAGAGGGAAACTTGCGATGTCGCCACGCGATAAAAATCAGTCGGCACCGATTTCCAGTGGAAGACGGACATTCATAGCACTGTCTGCAGCACACGTGGCCGCATCGGCTGTTTTGAATTCTGGAGAAGACGTGAAGGCCGAACACCAATCAGAACCGGTATCGTTCAAATCGCGGTTGCTCGAGTGTCTTGGTGGCGAATGGCCCAGCCCGTGTCCGCTCTCAGTGGAGCATCGTGAAACGATCCGCAAAGACGGCTACCGAATTGAGTCGATTACCTATGAAGTGGAGCCAAAAGATCGAGTGCCGGCGATGGTGCTTGTTCCCGATGGTGTTGATGCGGCACATCCGGCTGCTGCGGTGGCCGTCTGGCATCAGCATGCCGGTGAATGGCACTTCGGCAAGAGCGAACCTGCCGGTCTGGCCGGTAATCCGATGCACCACACGGGAGTGTCGCTTGTAAAAGAAGGATATGTCGTGCTCTGTCCGGATGCGCTCTGTTTTGAAGAGCGTCAAAGTCCCGATCTGAAAAAAGGGGATTACGAACGGTACGAGTTTCTGCGGCTTACCGTGGCCGGCACCTGCATGGCGTGGAAAAATATTCTCGACATGCGACGGGCTATCGATTATCTCTCTTCCCGCAGTGATGTCATTAAAAATCGCCTCGGATGTTATGGCCATTCGATGGGCTCAACGCATACGTGGCTCGTTGGTCCGTGGGACGAACGGTTAATCTGTCTGGTTGGAAACTGCTGCCTGCCAACGTACGCCGCAATTCATCGAACTCATATGCTGCACTGCTTCCCGAACTTTATTCCGGGAATTTTTCAGTATGGCGACACGCCTGACATCGCAGCACTGATTGCACCACGAGCGCTTTTACTTAATTTTGGTGAACTCGATAGCGGCAGCCCAATCGAGGAAGTGCGATCCGGAGTGGAGACCATTGCCAAGGCATATGCAAAGGCCGGTGCAGCTGAAAAATTTGATTATTGTATTGAGCCAGGTGTTGCTCACGTGCTTTCAGAATCGATGTGGATTCGGACTCGAGATTGGTTTTCGCGCCACCTCAAGGTGTAGTTGACGCCGTTGAAAAGGTGACATGTTCCCAAGACACGAGATATTTTTGAAAACTCCGGAATAAAGGCTGGTATGTGATTGCGACAGGAGGCTATCATCTGCCGACGAATCGATCATGTATTCTGGAAGGAACCCGAGAAAACATAATTGAATATACGTCGACATTCATTGGAGAATGTCGACTGTTAAAGAGTGGGCGTGGTGTTCTCAAGACAAAAAAGAAAGTTTATTCATGGCACAGTTGAATCGCTCTTCGCGTCGCATGTTTCTTGCCGTCGGTGCGGCTTCTGTGGCTGCCACGCCATACTTCCCCTGGACGCAGCGAACTTTTGCGAACCTCGCCGCGAACGATCGTCCCAGAATTGGTTGCATCGGTGTGGGCAGCATGGGCACCGGTGATGCGAAGGAGCATGCTCGTTTTGGCGATGTGCTCGCTGTATGCGATGTTGATAGTCGGCACTCTGAGCGTGCCAAAAATGATATGGATATTGGCAAAGGGAAGGCCGATGCCTATTCCGATTACCGTAAAGTTCTTGAGCGATCAGACATTGATGTCGTCAGCGTTGTCACACCAGATCATTGGCACGTGAAAATTGTGATTGAGGCCCTTCAGGCCGGAAAACATGTCTTTTGTCAGAAGCCTCTAACATTGACGCTCGAGGAAAATCAGCTCGTTCGCAACGCTTGTGAAAAGAACCCCACGCGAATTTTTGTTGTTGGTACGCAACAGAGAAGCGATCGAGATCGATTTTTGCGCGCGGTGAATATGGTGCACAAGGGACTTCTTGGTGAAATCACCAAGGTGACCGTTGGCATTAATGGTTCGCCTACGGGAGGACCATTTTCCGTGGCTACTCCGCCTGCCGAACTCAACTGGGACATGTGGCTTGGGCAGGCACCGAGCGTCGACTACCGCGAAAAGCGATGCCATTACGAGTTTCGCTGGTGGTATGAATACTCCGGCGGCAAGTTCACTGACTGGGGTGCCCACCATGTTGACATCGCGCAGTGGGCTCTCGGCGAAGACAAGAAGGGGAAAGGGCCAATTGAGATTGATGGATCAGATGCCAAACATCCGGTGCCGTTTAAGGACGGATATCCGACCGTCGTCGATTCCTATAACACGTCCCAAGACTTTGCGATCAAGTGCAAGTTTGCCAGTGGTGTGGAGATGATTATCGACAGTCGCAGCGAAAACGGAGTTCTCTTTGAGGGTTCCAAAGGGCGGATGTTCGTCAGTCGGGGAAAGATCGCCGGCACGCCCATTGAAGAGGGATGGGACAAGGAACACTACGGCGATGCCGATGTGAAAAAGCTTTACAAGGACAAGCCGTTTGAGGGTCATAAAGACAACTTTTTCCGCTGTATCCGCGAGGGTGGTCTGCCGGTCTCAGATGTCTACAGCCACGTGATTTCGATGAACACCTGCCATCTCTCGAGCATCGCTGCACGACTTGGTCGAAAGATCAAGTGGGATCCAGCAGCGGAAAAGATTGTCGGAGATGACATGGCAGCGACGTTTTTTGGCCGGTCAGCCCGAAAGGGTTTTGAAATTCCTAGAATTTCTTGAGCCGATTCCAAAAACAGGTCAGCACTGTTCGAATACGAGAAAAACGGCTCGATTCCGCGTGGAATTACTGAGCCGAGAGTTTCTCTTGCACGAATACAAAGCCACCCTTTTTATTGCCGACCACGATATCGGGCCGATCGTCGCCGTTGATGTCACCGACGGCGATCTGCGTTCCCACGCCAGATGCCTCGTCGATTTTGTGTGGCACCCACGACACGGCCCCCTCGGGTCCTCGCACAAGTTTGATCCAGTAGAGCACTGGTGTTCCGGCTGGATCGGGATCTCCCTTGGGACCGTGCGCCCAAAACCGTTTTCCAGTGACGATATCCTTCAGGCCATCCCCGTCGATATCGATCAAAGCCACCGAATGCAGTTGAGAAAATTGCACGCCCGCTAAGTTTTCATCCGCATTATTGGGAAGAATCCGATGCTCGACAAAGTCGAGTGCACCATCTTTTGTGATTTGTTCAAACCAACTCAGTCCGTAACCATGACCAGCGAGGCTGGTTACCACGTCGCTGTCGCCATCACCATCAACGTCATAGGTATGCATCTGGCCACCGCCGGTACCGAACGTAAACGGATGTTTTTTCCACACCGGTTGTGTCGCTCCGACCGGCGACGACTGGGGTTGCTCCCACCAGCCTCCCGCCATCAACAGATCGACTCTGCCGTCACCATTCACATCGCCGGCACCGAGTCCGTGTTGATACTGTCCCCAAGACTCTTTGTCGGAGCAGGGGAGAAAGGTCCAACGCTGGGTGCCCGACTTCTCCGAAGGGTAGGCAAATCCAAGAACGCCACCAGTGTGAAAGATTAATTCCGGTTTGCCGTCGCCGGTGACATCAAGAAAATCGGGTGACTCGTTGTCGACCACCGGGTGCACCAAGTGTTTGGCCCACGAGTTCTTAAAATCGCGCACCGTGGCGGTATCATTGCCCGGATTTCGAAACCACGCCACTTCCTTGCCAGGCCATTCATTGACCAGCACATCGAGCCAGCCATCGCCGTCGACATCACCTACCGCCGTCATGAAGTTGTTGGAATATTGATTGGGATCAAAATCTTTGACTGGGTAGATTTCGTGTTTCACAGTGAAGTTGGGCCCGGCATACCAAAACGGTCCATAAATCGCATCGCCATGACCGTCACGGTCGATGTCACCAAGTCCAGATGCCTCGGCATGAAACATATTTGTCAAAACATGCTTGCGAAAAGAGACGGGTGTTTCCGCGAGGATATCCCTTCCCACACAAAGACATACGAGACTCACCGTCACGCCCATCACGATTTTGTCGAACATGTGTCTGATCATCGTCACTCCTCAAAATAGGTCGAAAGCAAATTCCTGAAGGAAGATACTCTAGCAGGCTCTGGATAAACTGCTTGTAAAGCCTCAAGACGCCGCTTTACAAGATCGTCGATATGAGTGGCGAGACCGATTTGTTCCACCCCGCCAAGACGGCCGTTCTACCAAAGCAGCCACTGGCTGCCATTGAATATCGCGAATGGCTTGTAACAGGCATCTCCATCCCACCGGTCTTTTGTTGGACTGATGATTGGGTTCGCCCGATGACGTTCCCAACGGTTCATTCCATCTCGCGAACGGGCGATCCCTATTTGGGCACGATGTTCGTCGTGAAAGCCGATGTCGAAGCAGGTGCCGAGCACCGGGTTGGAGCCTGGTTTGATCTATCCAGCAGCGGTGTCTGTGTTTGCTGGCGCAGGCTCCGCAGCATGAGCGGCATCGACAAAAAAGCAGACATATAAAAAGGCTATTACTTTAAGTGTATTGTTCATTTGGGTTGTTTTTGGATTTGAGATTTCAGTGTGAGCGTCGCGATGTTGCTTTATTTCGCACGCTGGCGATCAGCGGGCGGCGACGATTGATTCTCCATCGCCCAAACACTCGAGTTCACCGCTGCGGTGCATCGGCTTGTTCGGCCGAAGGAGACAGGGCGCCTCTGTGAACACCACTTTTTTT
>Ga0194035_1001728_pt1 | contig 11315 bp, 2 predicted proteins | sample JunL2320m_MetaG_FD_148680 | JGI IMG/M metagenome (GOLD analysis project Ga0194035, IMG submission 148680) | Anoxic zone freshwater microbial communities from boreal shield lake in IISD Experimental Lakes Area, Ontario, Canada - Jun2016-L239-20m | ecosystem: Environmental > Aquatic > Freshwater >...
GGCCAATCATCGAGCTGACGGGGGAGAAGGCTGAACTGTTCGGCATGGCGGGGCTTTTTCCAACCGTCCCGCGCGGTGACGATCGAGATAAGTTGTTATGGAATGTAATAGCGGATGCCGGCCCCGAGGTGGGGCGTCGGCTTCACGACAGCGATCTAGCGACCAACCTCGAAGCGGAACTCGATTTGGGCCCCGAAGCGTCTAGGGCCGCAGCGGCCGCTTTAACCGAGCGATTCTTTAATAGCAAACAGGTACCCGCTCTCCTCCCAGTGCACTCATCTCTTCCGCTCAATTACGACCACACCCGTATCAGCGCAACAACGCAAAGGTCGCAGGTGACGGGATATCGAATGTTCAACGGTGGGATCGTACCGTTCCTTCTCTGGGACTCTGAAGCCGATTCGATCGACATCGAGCCTCTAAAAACGCTGATAGAGCTGGTGTCTGACGGTTCGCAATTGACTTCGCTTGATCGACTGTTTCTCAAGCTTGCTTTGAAGGGCGCGCCTGACCCGGATGCCGTCCCTAAAGCTGACGCCTTGGACGATAAGTATAAAAATGATTTCAAGAAGTTCGCGGCTTCAGGTGGCGCCTTTTGTCCGCCGAGCCTTGCCCAGTTCCGAGAAGACATCCGCACAGTCCTGAGCACGCCGTTGCCGCGCCCAGAACGGGTTCAATGGCTGACGCTCCTAATCAGTCTGCACCTCACTGCGCGCATGTACCGGATTGCAGTGATTAAGGGCGGCGAGCTTGACTTGGCGGTTGCCGCAGCTGCGAGTATCGCTCCCCCTCCGTCAGCCTCCTCATGTGGCTGCAACGGATCCGACGTCACGCAACTTCAAAACTGCCCGTTGGCCGGCCAACTGAAATTCCGAACCGGCACGTCCCGCTATCGACCCGTGAGTGCGCGTGATGGCTGCCGCTCGTCCTACCGCGAAGTCGATCGCACACGCCTACTCGATATGCCAGCCACTCTGGTCACTCGCACCCTGGCTTGCCGCGCTTGGGAAGCCCTTGACGGAGGAGTGGCAGCAGAACGTCTTGATTTACGCGCTCTGGCTGCGGCTTTGAAGGGAAGCGCTGACTTGCGACAAAAACACAGTGCCGCATGCGCTGCGATTGCCGTCATTCATAGGGATGTTTGGAGACGGGGCGACGCCACCGAGGAGGACCTGTTGCGAGTTGGTAGAACCGGTCCAACGCGGCCGGGTCTTCACGCGCTTCGGGAAGAGGTCCGTCGATCCCGTGGGAAAGACCTCCGTCACCAAAGTACCGATGTTGTTAATCAGCTGATGCAAGCCGCAAACGTGGCCGGACCTGGCTCCCTCCTAGCCCGAAATGGCAAGAACTTTTCGTTCTACGAAATTGATGAGCAGCTTCTGCTAATGCTAGTGCGCCTGGTTTGTCAAAATGAACAACTCCCGTACGGTTCCTTCCTCCAAGGCCTCTTGGCATACGGCCTTGCGCCACAGGACGCTAAAGAAGTAGAGGCGCTGGCGGACACCCTCGAGCGACTCGGGTTGCTCGCACGCTACTCGGATGCAGGGGAGGCAAGTTTTGTCCACTACGCCTAAATCCGCGAGTGAGTTCGCTGCGGTACTTGTCGTCGACGGTCTAATCGGAGAGGCTCGCGCATCGAGCGGACACCGGCGACTGTTCATGGGGGGTTTGTTTGGCGTCCGGCCGGCGGACCTACATGCCGAATTGATGCGTCGAGTCGATTCGCGCTTGGCCCTGACAATCACAACGGACGCCGCTGAATTCAAGTTGCTCGGGATTTCGCTTGGTGAATCGGATTCTGGGGAGCGCATGCTCATCCCCTATCTTGTCGGGACGCCCGGGCAGAACTCAGGAAGTGCAGGATTCGCTGCTTTGTTGAGAGATGAAGTTCCCTCAGGTGAAGCGCAACGCATCCTGCTTATTTTGGACGAAAACCCGGTCGAAACGGTTAGAACAGCAGCGGAAGACGCTTCACATCTGGATCTTCTGAGCTGGAACCATCTGGCCTCCAGGGCGATCGGCAGCGCTACCCAAATTCCTAAGGAGATACTCGACGCTGTTCTCCTGGACGATCGGGCGTCCTTGCGTCTACCCCGAGAAAGCAAGACGCTTCAGGAGTTAGATCAACTTTCCCAGATGTCAGATGCGGGCGACGTGGGCCGCAATCTTTACAAGTTGCAATGCTATCTGTCCGATCCGCGCTGCAATGTCGATCCTCTTAATCGACTGAAGCGAAGCACTAGCTTCAGGGGCAAGCTGCAGTCTTGGTTGGCACCTGGCCAGGATCTCGAAGAAAATCTACGTTCCAGATACGAAGAAGATGACCCTCGGCTAGCGCGAGTGTTGGCGGCAGTCATGCCATTCGACCTCGATTACTCCGCATTCACGCTGGACGACATGTTCGAGGATGCAGGGAACGCCCGGAAGATTCAGCTGGCATACCCGCTTGCTACACGGGGTGCTGCCTGCGCTTCATTAGGAAATCGAGCGGTTATTTGGAAGCAGGGCGGAGGTGCATTCGGGCTCCTCTTGTCTAATGAGACGACCAGTCGCGCCACAGCATCCATTAGGTGGTCCGATGGACAGCAGACTGATTCGGAAATTGCCATCGGAGATCGCGAGGTCACGATCGTGGTGGATGGCTCCGGATGGCGATTCGCGCAGCTGCGTATCGCCGACAACACCGCTGACTTCGCAGTGTTTCTCGATGCCGGCCGCTGGGCACCATTCGAAGTCACTATTGATCTTGATTTGGGAGTCTCGGCGTTTAGAGCCACGGATCAACCTCAAGTTCTAGCGCTAGGCCGCGCTGGCGAGTTACTGGGCCAAGTCGAACTCGATCGTCGTGCTAGCGCGCCGCAAGATGGTGAACCTGAACGGCGGACTGCAATCCTAGGGGGGGAAGAGCATCCAATCGACCTCCTGTTTTCCAATACCGCGGATGATGATGGCGAGGGCGTAGACGAAGGCAACGAGCCGAGCGATGACGAGGAAAACGAATCTACAGGCGGTGCTCTTGGGGATGATTCAGACGACGAGGACGGCAACAGCAGTGAATCGGGTGGTGAATCGAATCGCGGTTCAAGTGCGCCTCGGGTGTCATCCGTAGCCCATGCTTTGCTGAAGACTAGCCAGGAATTGAGCTCCCCATCCTTCATCGTCACGCACCATGAAGATAGAGGTCTGGTAGGCCGCATCCTTACTCCCGGAATGTTTGAGCTTGCTTCGCAACAACTTTCGAAAGACGTCGATGGTCTGTCTCTCGAGAGCCAAATTCTCGCATCGCCAGACGTCACCGCCTTTGTAATTGTCCGTACCGCAGGTTCCGTGAAGCTGGACCGGCATCCCTACATAGATAGTCTCGTGCTTGGAGATCTTCCTTCGGATCTCCTCGAGGAGCTCAGTATCGCAAGGGCGGCGCTCTTTGAAGTTCTGCGGCCGTACGGATCAGTCCACGCAATCGCGGCGGGTGTGGGGTCGTCTGCGGCGCGTGTTTACGTCGAGGCCTACAGCAGATTGCTTGATGAAATCTTGGGACGTGACCGCTTCTCCGCCGAATTTGAGCGAGTGTTTCTCTACGATTCTGTGTGGGACCCTAAGTCTGGTGAGATATTTATTGCTCCCACGAATCCGCTTACCATCGCATTCCTCCTCGAACTGAGGGCGCAGGTCGATGAGTGGTTGCCGCGGGTAGCTGATGTACTAGATCGTGACCTCGAAGCGCTAAGTCCACGGCACCTTATTCCATACTTCCGGCTTCAGCGTGACTGGTATGAGACGGGAGCGGAAGCGCCGTTGTTGTGGCGGAGGTATAAGCCAAATTCTGATCTGGCGCCGACGAGTCACAGGCCGGCCTACATCACAAAACGTATCAAGCATTTTTTGCGAGTTCATCCTGAGTATGCTGACGCTAGGCAAATCCTCTCGCTTGCGTTTTACGAACCCGGTGACGGTACAACGGTCTTGTCGGCTTTACGTACCCTGGTGGAACCCTACGTTTCTGGCTATGTATCGATGCCCCTCCTCCCGCGTCTTCGGGTGTTCCTTGGTTCGTCGAACGACGTTCCAACCCAGGTTGAGGCACTTGCCAGCGGCGAACTTGTGAGCCCTGAAGCCTACTCTGAGACTGATCGACTGCTGCGCGATCGCATGGAGGTTTTTCGGGTTGATGCGGATGATCGACCTGAATTCACCCACTTGTCATTTATGTTCGAATCGTCAACCGAACGAGTTCCGGCAACCATCGAACTGTCGGCAAGGGCCGGCGGCCTCTACGTTGGAGGTCTCGCTGCCGTTCCGGGTAGGCATATGGAGCCCGGTCAAAATGAGACCACTTTCATGTGGGGCACATTCGTTAGTCCGGAGCAGGATAGCTCTGTTCCTAACCTCGCTCGTAAGCTTCTCGAACTCGTTAGTGGAATGCCCCGGGATCCAATCCAGCGTGGACAAACTCGTATGCCGTCTATCAATGTCGACAGCGGCTTCCTCGGGGACCTGTACAAGGGCAGTGCGTGGGTTGTGCATCTCGATCGGCTATTGGGGTTGGAAGCCTTTGCTCCGGATGCAAGCGGAAGAAACGCAAGGTATTTGATCGACTACGAGGATCGGCTTGACCTTGCACAACCAGGGCTCGACGCCATCACCGCAACATCCCGTGTACAGCCGTACAGGCTCGCCCTCAAGCAGGCATTCGTTGGTTTGGGTAGAACGACCGAAGATGGGCTCGATCTGCTGCTGCAGTTGTTCAACGGAGTTAGCGGGAGGTGGTCACTTGATCTGGTTGGCGCGAATCCGAATGACCTACACGAGAGAATTGGACTGGCATGCGCTGTCGCGACTATCTACCAGTCCGGGAACGGTTTGCACGATGAAGACGTTGTGGGCCTGATTCTGCCGATGGACGAACTTCTCGAGGCACTACCTCCGAAGGCAAGGCCTACCAAAGGCAAGCTTTGTGATGATCTGCTGTATGTAAGGGTTCCCACCGCGCTGGGCCGACCATGTCTCAGATTTCGAATCCTCGAAGTGAAGTATCGCGGATCTACTGATGGTCAGGCAGCCGCGACTGCGCGTCGGCAGCTTGCGCGTGCTCACGGATGGATTTTGTCCACGTTTGCAGACAGGACATCGCCGCGACATCTATTCCGGGCCCGGGATCTGGCCGAGCTGTTGCGCGCGTCAGCAACGCGACTTTCGGCGTTTAACATGATTGGCGCAACGGAGCGTGTGTCGATAGAACCGACCCTCGATGCAATTGCCCGTGGCGAATTCGATATTCGTCTTGACTATCGCGTTGACGGCGAGCAACTCGAAGGTGATTTCATCAGTATCGAAGCAGATAGCGGAGTGCCGGCACATCGTCAATTACTTGCCGGCGAGGGTCTTCGTTTTGGTCACCTGCGGTTAGGGCGGCTGGCGCTTGAAGCGCTGGCCGCGGGTCGCAAGCTCGAGGCACTAGATTCGTTGCCGGAGATCAGTTTCAGCAGTGAAGACGACGGCGGAACATCTGGGGGCAGCGGGAGTGCGACGCCGGATTCGCCCCCGCTGCCCCCTAATCCGCGGGAGACTGATTCAGCTTCGCAGGATGAAACTGATTCGGAAGTTGTATCTCGAAATTCATCGTCGGCCATGGTTCCGATCATGAGCTCACGGCTGGACGCCGCATTCGCAAAATATGGTTTGGCCGTCGAGCCGTTTGCGGTTGACCTGGTACAGGTTGGCCCGAGCGTCGTGCGGTTTCGAACGAGGACGCTGGGTAAGCTTTCGATAGCAGACGTTGAGCGGCGCGCCCGCGACCTTGGCCGCGAGATCGCCTCGCCTGGTGAGATTCAAATCGGCGACGAACCCGGCTACGTAACGGTAGATGTACCACGCATGGACCGCGAGGTAGTTCCTCTTGGCCGCCTACTCCCAGTACTCGACAGTCAGCCACCGATTCCTGGTGCGCTCAACTTTGTCGTCGGGGTAGCTCCGAGCGGTGATGTACGAGTGGCAGATTTGTCACGCCTACCCCACCTCCTGGTAGCTGGAGCGACGGGCTCAGGTAAGAGTGTTTTTCTGCGGGGTCTCTTGGTTGAGCTTCTTCGTTCTCGGACACCAGATCAACTTCGGCTAATGATTATCGATCCGAAGCAACTCGACTTCGCGGCGTTCGCACAATCGCGCCATCTCGGCAATCGGGAGATCATCAGCGATCCCGACGTGGCACTGAGTGAACTTAGCCAGATGCTTCAATCCGAAATCGATTGGCGACAACCTATTTTGCGGAATGCGGGCGTGAGCTCCGCCGCTGATTTTTACCTGGCGGGAGGAACTCTTGAGGAACTTCCGCAGTTCGTGATTTTGGTGGACGAGTTTGCCGACCTGGTCCTAGCGGGAACGGATAGAAGGGCATTTAGTGAGATCATTCAGCGCTATGCGCAGCTGACCCGGGCGTACGGCATTTTCTTGGTGTTGGCGACGCAACGGCCAAGCGTCGACGTTATTACGGGAAGTATCAAGGCAAACCTGACGGCAAGGGTCGCGTTTTCTCTGCCAAGCTATCGCGACTCAATGACTATTATCGACCGTAGCGGTGCCGAGGACTTGTTGGGTGATGGTGATCTCCTGTTTTATAGGAATGGCAAGATCGAAAGGCTCCAAGCTCCGTTTGCTTCTATCGCCGACGTTCGTGCGGCGGTGGACAGCTCAGACTAGATTTTCTGGACCCCCCGCGTGAGATTCAAGTCGCCGAACTTTGCCGGGTTTGCCTGTAGTTGTTGCCTCTTGGAGGGCGGTTTTGTCCCGCTAAGTGACTGCTTGTGCGTCTTTGTGCTCTGACCCGCGGACCAATATTCAGTGGGCGTATTGCAGAAGGTTACCGGGCGGATTGATGATTGGAAGCCCGTCTAGTTTTGAGGATGGCGTTGGCGATCGATCTGCCTACAGCATGGCCTACCTGGGGCGGAAAGGCGTTTCCGACCTGTCGATAGGCCGCCGTTTTCCCTCCGCAGAAGTGCCAGTCCTCCGGGAATCCCTGCAATGCGGCAGTCATGCTGACCGTCAGACGGGGGAGGCCGGAGAAACCAGGTTCGGGTGGAGCATCTGCGAGTCCCATTGCATCTACGCCCAATTCACGCCATGCGGCTTTCGCGCGTGTCGGGCCGAGGTCCGCGCCCCCATGCTTTTTAGAGCCGCCTACCAATGCTGGCGAGATGCCCTGGGCCTTCGTCGCCCAATCTAATGAGCCCTCCCAGCCGCCCGCTGCCATGAACCTTTCGAGGAGCTCTCCAACAGTAGGCACTGCGATGTCCTCGTTGGGCCATACGAATTGAGCCGCTGCTGCCGGCTTCAAGAGCACAAAAATTGCTCGTCGCCGCGCCTGGGGAATACCGAAGTCAGATGCGTTGAGCAGTTGCCATCCATCAGGCCCAGTCCCGCAGGCGACGTACCCGAGCATCTCGAATGATGTGAGCAACCGACGTCGGTACGAGTCAAACTTCGTCCCGAGGAGGCCCCTCACGTTCTCGATCATGATCGCCTCAGGTCGCAACGCCTCTGCTAGCCTGAGCATCTCTGGAAATAGGTCACGGTCATCGCTTGGGCCCAGCTGCTTTCCTGCCCGACTAAAAGGTGGACACGGGACGCCCCCGCTTAGAAGCGTTACCCCCCTCAGCGTCCTTCTAGGTGACCATCGTCTCAAGTCTTCGGCAATGATGGGCCAGCCAGGGCGGTTGTGGCGAAGAGTCGAACTCGCGTGTCTATCGGCTTCTACGCATGCCAAATGCACAAAACCAGCTCGCTCGAGACCCAAAGCTTGGCCACCCGCCCCCGCGCATACCTCCACAGAGGTCAATAGCGACACCATCTGCCCCCTGAGCTCAGTCCAGATTCAAACATCAATGGGGAAGGCTATCGCGACCGACCGACACGCCAGCTCGTTACCCGGAGAGTCGACGGAACGCCTAGGAAGGAAATCGAATCTCGCCTTCGCGTTTTCCGCCCAACCCCGTAGAACCCGGATAGGCATTTGGTCAGCTCAAGGGCCGTTTTAACCGCCACAGAGGCTGCGGACAGGCAAAACCCCTGCCCCTGAAATCGGCAAACGAGCAGTCGTAGGGGGCGGCTCAGCCCAAGTTAGCGGGCTGCTCAGCGGCCTAAGACGCTGTGCTTAGTGCTGACCGGATCACTCGCTGTCCGCATTCGCCACAAGTTCGCTCCGGCTTCCACCTTGGTGGGCGAGCTGTCCTATTTCCGCATGGCATTTTCTTTCTCCCCTTTCTCATCTTCGTATCGGGAGGACTACTGTTCGGTGCTAGCCAGAGACGTCCCGGTTGGTCTGACGTTGGGCGTATTCAACAAACGCATTCAGCGTGGAGATGAGACGCATGTCGTCAACATCGCGGGCGCGGGTATAGAGCAGTTCTTCGGTGCATACCAGGTATGCCAGGCACTTTGCTCGGCTGATAGCGACGTTGAGACGGTTGCGGGAGAACAGGAAGTCGGTGCCGCGCGGTACATCTTCGCCTGCGGAGGCCGCCATGCTGAAGAACACCACCGCCTTTTCCTGGCCTTGGAATTTGTCGACTGTCGCGACGTGAAGTCCGTGGGTATCAGCCTCGCTGTTGAAGAGCTCTTCTATGAGCAGGCGTTGATCGTTGTAGGGGGTGACGACGACGAAATCCTTCACGGTGAGCGGTTGAGTTTGTCCTGTGTCGTCTGTCCAGTCGGTGCCGAGGAGGCTGCGGACCGCGGAGACGATGAGACTGGCTTCTTCGGGGGAGGAGGTGACGTTGCCCTGGTGTTCGGCACGTAGCCAGCGCAACCCGGTTCCTGCTGCGGTCGACTGGCGGCCGCAATCGTCGTGAGGATCCAGCCGGCCCTCGTAGATCTGTTGTGAAATGAACTCGCAAATATCGTCGTGCATGCGGCGAGTTGTCGAAAGGAAAACGCCCTTGGTAGGTGGAATCGTTTCCTCCCCGTCAAGGACGTGATCCAGGACGCTGCGCCCACTATTTCGGGGATGAGAGGCTTTGGTGACCTGGGCAAGTTGCAGCGGATCTCCCAAAAGCACCAGGTTGTGGGCGGCAGTTGATGCCGCGAGGGCATCGGCGAGGCCTAGTTGTCCTGCCTCGTCGATGAACAAGACGTCGACGGCGGAGTCTCGCAGTGCTTCAGAGCAGAACTTCCACGGTGTTCCTGCAACGAGGTTGAACGCCGGGTCGGCAAGTTTTCGGTTGTCGTCATTCAGGACAATGTCTGCTGGCAGGTTTTCGGCACCTGCCTTCTGGCGGATGCAGCTCAACCGGTCTATTCCGCCTTCTTTCGCAAAGACCTTGAAGACTTCCCGCAGTAGATTGTTGATCGCTGAGTGGCTAAACGCCGTGATCCCTACGCGCTTGCCAGCGAGTATCAGTGTTCGGATTAGGTTGGCGCCGGTGAAGGTCTTGCCCGTTCCCGGCGGGCCCTGAACGGCGATGTAGCTGTGATCGAGCTGGACGATCAGATCCTGAAGCGCGGGAAGGTCGTCGGTAAATTCGCCTCCTGTTGGTCCGCCGCCGGCGAACCGCGGTGCCTCACCCCTCAGGAGTTCCATCGTCACGGGGTTGAGTGGCCGTCCCTCTAAAGCGTTGTCGGCGAAAGCCTGTAGTGCCATGGCTTTTGGTGTGTCGTTAACCCAGTCGTCGTGCACCACAGCGGCGGGAACATCGTTGGCTTCTTGTAGCTTTTCGGTCCATACAAAATCTACGGTGTGGTTCTGGTGGTCGATGGCTGCGATAGAGGCGTCCCGGGTGTTCGCTTCTTCGTCGACAAAAATTGTTTTGCCACCTTTGACGGCCCACGCACCTAGTTCTTGCTGCGGGAAGGAGAATCGCATAGCCGGAAGAATCGGTGTGCCATGTGTGCTGTGGACGCGTTGAATGAGTTCCATGTTGTTGAGCCCGGCGATCACCTCGGGATCGTCGAGAAGCACCGGTGCCCGCTGATCGAACTTGGCTCGCTTGGGGCCTAAATCAGCTTGTCGCTCGCGCCACCAGTAGCCGATCAAATCCCCGAGGAAATGTTCCGCGCTCTCGGGTCCGTACGCGTGGAGCCGAATTTCCCGATCACGGAGCTCGGTGATTTCCGGTTCGGGATCAGTCTCCAGATAGGGTGCCCGCCACTCCATTCCCGACGGCCGGTGTTCAACGAGCCAGTTTCGCACCGCTAATGTGGCCCGGACGTCGTCCTCGTTGTAGTTGGCGATCTCGGAGAGATCGTTGTCATTACCGGTCTCCAGGTAGTTCTCATAGGTGAGGACTGCCCCCGCGCCGGTGGCGATGTCGTGGGTGCGCTCAAAGTCGGTGAGTTTCTCGACGCGTTTCAGGCTGTAGGAGTCGGCGCCGATCTGGATGCTGGTGAGTACCGTGCGGTAGAGATCAATGAACGCCCCGGTGGAGACGAGGTCTTTGATCTGTGCCTCGGCGACGGGATTTCCGTCTGCGAGGGATTCCAGATTGCTGCGCTCGGTGTGGTTGTAATGGTAGATGTGCATGCCGGGGAACTGTTTGCGGCGTTGGATGAGGTAGTCGATCAGTTCAGCGGCTTTGGCGCGCTCGTCGTCTTTGGTATGCGCCCATCGGGGATGAAACGTCCACCCATCGGATGGATGATGTTCCAGACACCCAAACAGAAAAAACATTCCTTGTTCAACGGTCCAGTACGGGTGGCCCTCAAAGTCGATGAACACATCACCTACGTCAGGCTGTGGCAGGCGATGCTTGTAGTCATCGTCTTCAGGCTCGCCAGCATCACCCAGACTATCGAGGGCCGCGTAGGGCATCTCGGTTTGCGTTTCGGCCGTGCACTGCAATGAGGCTTGCTGCCGCAACCAGCCCAGCCGCTCATCTTTCACACCCTCTACGGGCGGCGCAGTATCAGCGAGCGCATCGATGGTGCAGACACTGGACGCGGCCAATGCTGAATTTTCTGCTGTGCGGATTCGTGCGACCAGGAACGTCGATCGTTCATCGCGCCATTGCTTCTCACAAACAGGACTGAACTCGCAGAACTGACAGTGCGTGCAGGGCACCGGCTCAGTGTAGGATCTTGGGCCGGCTTCGAGCTCGCGGGCGAGTCGCTGGCGCAGCCGACGCCAGTAAGGTCGGAACTCGGCGACGCGCAGTGACTCTTGATGTCCAGAGCCCAGCCAGATGTGCATGCGCTCCGGAGTGATACCGGTGAGTGCTTCGATGCCGTCAGCGTAGAAACACAGCTGCAACACATGGCCGGGCTTGGCGGCTGTGCGGGTCAGCTTGGAGTCGATCGGCTCGAAGCTCACGGCGCCGGTCTCTGGG
>Ga0194035_1001729_pt1 | contig 11306 bp, 9 predicted proteins | sample JunL2320m_MetaG_FD_148680 | JGI IMG/M metagenome (GOLD analysis project Ga0194035, IMG submission 148680) | Anoxic zone freshwater microbial communities from boreal shield lake in IISD Experimental Lakes Area, Ontario, Canada - Jun2016-L239-20m | ecosystem: Environmental > Aquatic > Freshwater >...
GACCCCGGCACCATCATCGCCGCCCGTCGGTCGACACCACTGGTCATCGGAATCGGCGAGGGTGAGATGTTCCTGGCCTCCGATGTCGCGGCGTTCATTGAATACACCCATGAGGCAGTCGAACTCGGACAGGACCAGGCCGTGGTGATCACCGTCGACGGCTACCGGATCACCGACTTCGACGGCAATGATGACGCCGCCAATGCCCGCCCGTTCCATATCGACTGGGATCTCTCGGCCGCCGAGAAGGGCGGCTACGACTACTTCATGCTCAAGGAGATCGCCGAGCAGCCCACCGCCATCGCTGACACGCTGCTGGGTCACTTCGCCGACGGCCGGATCGTCCTCGATGAACAACGGCTCTCCGAACAGGAGTTGCGCGAAATCGACAAGGTCTTCATCGTCGCCTGCGGCACCGCGTTCCACTCCGGCCTGCTGGCCAAATATGTCATCGAGCATTGGACCCGGCTGCCGGTCGAGGTCGAACTTGCCAGCGAGTTCCGTTACCGTGACCCGGTTCTGGACCGCGGCACGCTGGTGATCGCCATCTCCCAATCCGGCGAAACCGCCGACACTCTGGAGGCGGTGCGGCACGCCAAAGCGCAGAAGGCCAAGGTGCTGGCCATCTGCAACACCAACGGCAGCCAGATCCCGCGGGAAGCCGACGCCGTTCTGTACACCCGCGCTGGACCGGAGATCGGGGTCGCGGCCACCAAGACATTTCTGGCGCAGCTCACCGCGAACTACCTCGTCGGCTTAGCACTGGCTCAAGCCAGGGGCACCAAGTACCCCGACGAGGTCGCGCGTGAATACCGCGAACTGGAGTCCATGCCGGCCCTGGTGCAACAGGTGCTCGGGCATCTGGACTCGGTGACCGAACTCGGCCGGCGTTTCGCCGACTCGTCCACCGTGTTGTTCCTCGGCCGCCACGTCGGCTATCCGGTGGCACTGGAAGGCGCGCTCAAACTCAAGGAACTGGCCTATATGCACGCCGAGGGCTTCGCGGCCGGTGAGCTCAAACACGGCCCGATCGCACTGATCGAGGATGGTCTGCCGGTGATCATCGTGATGCCGTCGCCGAAGAATGCCGCAATGCTGCACGGCAAGCTCCTCAGCAACATCCGGGAGATCCAGGCCCGCGGTGCGATCACCATCGTGATCGCCGAGGAGGGTGACGATACGGTTCGCCCATACGCAGACCACCTCATCGAAATCCCTGCTGTGTCAACGCTTTTCCAGCCGCTGCTCTCGACTGTTCCGCTGCAGGTTTTCGCGGCATCGGTGGCTCAAGCCCGCGGTTACGATGTCGACAAGCCGCGAAACCTCGCCAAATCCGTCACGGTCGAATAGCGCCTAATGCGGTACTACTACACCGCCGAACAGATCCGGACGGCCGAGGCGCCCCTGCTGGCGGCTCTGCCCGACGGCGCGCTGATGCGTCGTGCGGCAACCGGTTTGGCGAACGCAATCGCAGCCGAACTGCGTCGCCGCGCCGGCTGCGTCGTCGGCCGCCGGATCTGCGCTGTTGTCGGCGCCGGTAACAACGGTGGTGATGCCCTGTGGGCGGCTACTTTGCTGCGCCGCCGGGGTGTCGCCGCGTCGGCTATCCTGCTCAACCCCGAACACACCCACGCGGCAGCACTGGCCGCATTCCGGTCCTCCGGCGGACGGTTAGTCGCCGCCGTCACACCTGACAATGATCTGGTAATTGACGGAGTTGTGGGTATCTCCGGTCAAGGTCCGCTGCGACCGGCCGCGGCCGAGGTGTTCGCGACCGTCGCGGCCGCCGGTATCCCGGTTGTCGCCGTTGACATTCCCAGTGGTGTCGACGTCGCGACCGGTGCGATCGACGGGCCGGCGGTACGGGCCGCGCTCACGGTGACCTTCGGGGGACTCAAACCTGTTCATGCATTGGCCGATTGCGGGCGCATCGAACTGGTCGATATCGGACTCGATCTTCCTGACACGGATCTGTTGGGTCTGGAGGCCGCCGACGTCAAGGCGCAGTGGCCGATGCCGCGGCCGCACGACGATAAGTACACCCAGGGTGTGGTCGGAATCCTGGCCGGTTCCGCGGCCTACCCGGGGGCGGCGATTCTGTGCACCGGCGCCGCGGTGGCGGCCACGTCAGGCATGGTCCGCTATGCCGGTGCTGCGGCGGCCGACGTCGTGTCACATTGGCCGGAGGTTGTCATCGCGCCCAGTGCGTCGGCGGCCGGTCGGGTGCAGGCCTGGGTGGTCGGTCCCGGACTGGGAACCGACGATGCGGCACTGATGGCGCTCACCTTCGCACTCAACAGCGATCTCCCGGTGATCGTCGACGCCGATGGGCTCACGGTCCTGGCCGCCCACCCGCATCTGGTGGCCGGGCGGGAGGCCCCGACCGTGCTCACTCCGCACGCCGGTGAATACGCGCGCCTGGCCGGCCGCCCACCCGGTACCGACCGGGTGGCGGCGGCGCGCGGTCTGGCCGACACGTTCGGCGCGACGGTTCTGCTCAAGGGCAATGTCACCGTGATCGCGGGATCAGACGCCACCTACCTCAATGTGGCCGGCGGTTCCTGGGCGGCCACCGCCGGTTCCGGTGATGTGCTCTCCGGAATCATCGGTGCGCTGCTGGCCGCCGGCCTGCGGCCGGTCGAGGCCACGGCGGCCGCGGCCTTTGTCCACGCCCACGCCGCCAATGCGTCGGCCGCCGATCCGGGGCCGATGTCGGTGCCGACCTCGGCCTCACGCATCCTTAGCCATATTCGCCACGCGATCGCCCACCTCTGACGCCGGCTAGCGAATGTGTTCGTTGCCTGGGTCGTAAATCGCCTTGAGTGACGCGGTGATCGGATACACCTCGCCACCGACGTCGACGGCGAAGCGTCCAGACCGCACCCAGTCCGGTGTGATCACGGCGCCGTCCACTGCGCGCACGTAGCCCAGCCCGACGCACGCACCGACCGTCGCACCCCAGGCCGCCGAGGACACCTGACCGGCCACCTCGTCGGCGCGCAGGATCAACTCACCACCCCACAGCATTGGGGTGTCTGACTCGACTGAGAAGCCGACCAGCCGCCGCCGCGGACCCTCGGCCCTGGCCCGTTCCACCGCTTTGCGGCCGAGGAAGTCGATATCGGTGGAGAGCTTGCAGGCGAACGACAACCCTGCTTCTACCGGATTGTCGTTGGGCGTGAGCTCGCGGCCGAACGCGCGGTAACCCTTCTCCAGGCGCATCGACTCGATCGCGTAGTAGCCCCCGCGGGCCACACCGAGGCACTCGCCGGCAGACATCAGATCCTCGTACACGCCGACGGCGAATTCGGCGGGAACGTAGAGCTCCCAACCGAGTTCACCGACATAGGTGATCCGGGTCGCGCGCACGGTCGCGTAACCCAGCGAGATCAGCCGGCTGGTACCGAACGGGAATGCGGTATCGGACAGGTCGGCATCGGTCAGGGCCGACAGCAACTCACGCGACTTGGGACCCATCACGCCGAATACCGCCATCGCGGAGGTGAGGTCGACGATCTCGGCATGCGTCCCGGCTGGCATGTTCTTCCGAATATGGTCCCTGTCCCGTTCGGTACTGGCCGCGCTGCTGACGACGAGGAACTCGGTAGCCCCGGTCCGGGTGACGGTGACATCGGCTTCATAGGTGCCGCGCCCGTTGAGCATGCCGGTATAGACCGCCCGGCCCACCGGTACCGCGACATCAGCCGTACACAGCCATTGCATTCCCTGCTCGGCGCCCGGGCCGCTGATGAGGTACTTGGAGAACGAGGTCTGGTCGAACACGGTCACGCCGGTGCGGGTGGTGATCTGTTCGGCGGCCGACCACGGCAGCCAGTTCTGCTTACCCCAGCCATATTCGATCGTGGGCTCGCTACCCGGTGGTGCGAAGAAGTTCGCCCGCTCCCAGCCCATCCGGCTGCCGAAATTGGCGCCGGCGGCGGCGAGCAGGTGATGTACCGGTGAGCGGCGAAACGGCCGCGCGGTCGTGAGTTCCCGGTTGGGCCAGGGAATCTCGTAGTGCACGCCGAGAATCTCGGCGACCCGGTCATGCAGCCAGGCCACGTTGCCGTTGAACGGTGCGAAGCGACGGATGTCCACCCCGGTGAGATCGGAGGTGGGCGATCCGTGGACGATCCATTCGGCCAGCGCCCGGCCCGCCCCGCCGGCCGAGGCGATTCCGACCGAGTTGAAGCCAGCGCCAACGAAGAAGTTCGCGCACTCCGGAGCCTCACCGAGGATGAACTGATTGTCCGGGGTGAAACTCTCCGGTCCGTTATAGAGCTTCTTGAGCCCGGTGTGCTCCAGAGCAGGGATCCGCAGCAGAGCGTTCTCCATGAGAATTTCGAAGTGTTCCCAATCCTCCTCCAGGAGTTGGAATTCGAACGGGTAGGGGATGGCGTCCGGTGCCACCCAGGGCTTGGCCTCGGGTTCGAAGCCGCCGATAACCAGCCCGCCCACCTCCTCCTTGAAATAGGTGTAGCCGTCCGGATCGCGCAGGATCGGCAGGTCGGTATGTACGCCGTCGATGGTCTCGGTGACCACATAGAAGTGTTCCGCGGAGTGCAGCGGAACATTCGCACCCGCCATCGCGCCGACCTGCTTGGCCCACTGTCCGGCGCAGTTGACCACGATCTCGGCTTCGATATCGCCGGCATCGGTGCGAACACCGACCACCCGGCCGCCGGCACATAGAACGTCGAGAACGCGCACATGCTCGAACACCCTCGCGCCGCGCTGCCGGGCGCCCTTGGCCAGCGCCATGGTCAGATCCGTGGGATTGGCCTTCCCGTCGGCGGGCAGCCAGATCGCGCCCACCAGGTCATCGGTCCGCATCACCGGATAGCGCTCGAAAGCCTGTTCCGGGCTCAGCAGCTCGCACTCAAGGTCATACGCCGCGGCGCTGGCGGCGGTGCGGCGCAGTTGGGTCATCCGGTCCTGGGTGCGGGCCACCGTGACGCCGCCGCACTGCTTATAACCCGCGCTCAGGCCGGTCTCGGCTTCCAACTCGGCGTACAACTGCGTGGAGTACTGCACCAGGCGGGTGCCACTCTCCGAGGCACGGAGTTGACCCACCAGGCCCGCGGCGTGCCAGGTCGTACCGCAGGACAGCTGGCCCTGCTCGAGCAGCACCACATCGCCCCGACCGAGTTTTGTCAGGTGATAGGCGACGCTGGTGCCTATGACGCCGCCGCCGATGATGACGATCTGGGCACGGGTGGGCAACACTGGGCTCGGCATCGTTCTCCTAACAGGACGTGTGAGCGTCGTTGAGCAGTCGCGTGAAATCGGGGCTCCGGAATTCGGCGACGGCGGACTCATACCGTTGTATCGCCCAGTCCCAAAAGTCGAATTCGAGAGTGCTGGAACCATTCTGGATGCATCCCCACAGCGTCCAGCCGTACTTGGCGACGATGCCCTGCAGGCGTGCGCGGGCCACCTTGTGCCGCAGTCGGCGACCGTAGTACAGCGTGACGAGTTCGGCGAGTTGGTCACCCGATAAGCCGCATTCGCCCCAGATGTTGCCCAGTTCGAAGCAGGGGTCGTTATTTCCGGAGTACTCGTAATCGATCAGCCAGACCTTCTGACCGTCATCGATGAAGTTGCCGGCCAGCAGATCGTTATTGCACGGCACAGTTGTCTGATCGCCTGCCTCAAGGACCCGCTGGATGTCGGCAAAGTGCCCGGCGAAATCGAGATAGTCGGCTGGCATTCGGAAGCCGTTATCGCGCACTGCCTTCAGATACGCGGGTTGGCGTTCGAACATATCGAACCGATCCCGGAAGCGGGGTCCGGAATGCAGCGTTCGGCAGGCCCCGGCCACCCGGGCCAGTACACCGGGTTGTTGCATATCGGCATTGGTCAGCGTGGCGCCGTCGAGAAAGCCGACCAGGAGGATGCCCAAATCGGGGCGGTAATCGACGACGGGCGCCCCGACCCCGGCCTGCTCAGCGGCGCAAGTGTTGAAGTACTCGTTATCGCGGTCGATGCCCAGCAGATTCCCACTGCCACCGCTGCATCGGGCGACGTAGGTCCCATCGGCGGTGGTGATCTTCACATTGCGGTTGGTCAGACCGCCCGGCAGATCCTCGATCCGGCGTGACTTCCCGGCCAGGACCGGAAGCTGGTCCAGTAATGCATCCAGGTCCTCCTCGGAAACAGGCAGCATCGGCCGACTCTACCGGCAGTCCGGTGGGCGGACGTGGGACAATTCACGGCGGTGACATGACGATGCAGACCACACCGTCGACTACGTCGACGCAATCTCAGACCCCGGCGGTCAACGGCGAGGCCGTCGTCGACCTCAGCGCCATCGCACATAACGTGTCCGTTCTGCGGTCCCATGCCGGTCAGGCTCAGGTAATGGCAGTGGTCAAGGCCGACGGGTATGGGCACGGAGCGGTCGCGGTCGGTCAGGCCGCGCTTGCGGCCGGGGTCGCTGAGCTGGGAGTCGCCACCATCGGAGAGGCACTGGCCCTGCGCTCGGCCGGTATCACCGCCCCGGTGTTGGCCTGGCTGCATCCGCCGGGCACTGGATTCGACGAGGCTCTCAACGCCGACGTGGGCATCGGTATCTACTCACTCGGGCAGATCGCGGATCTACTGGCCGCGGTGAACCGCACCGGTCGTACCGCTGAGGTCACGATCAAGGTCGACACCGGTTTGAACCGCAACGGCGTCGGTCCGCAGGAGTACCCCGAGGTGCTGAATGCGCTCGCGCGCGCGAGCGCCTCCGATGCGATCCGGGTTCGGGGCGTCATGTCGCATCTGGCCTGTGGTGACGAACCCGACCATCCACTCAATGATCTTCAGGCGCAACGGTTCACCGCGATGCTCGCCGAGGCCCGCAACCGCGGAGTCGATTACGAGGTGGCGCATCTGTCGAACTCGCCGTCGGCGATGACGCGGCCTGATCTCGGCTTCGACATGGTTCGACCGGGTATCGCGATATACGGCCTCAGCCCGATTCCGGAGCGCGGTGATATGGGACTGCGGCCTGCCATGACACTGAAATGCGCTGTGGCCAAGGTGAAATCGGTGCGCGCTGGCGAGGGCGTCTCCTACGGACATACCTGGATTGCGGTCCGTGACACCACCGTTGCGCTGCTTCCGATCGGCTATGCCGACGGCGTGTACCGGACGCTGAGCGGACGCCTGGATGTGTTGATCAACGGACGTCTAAGACGCAATGTCGGTCGGATCTGCATGGACCAGTTTGTCGTCGATCTGGGCCCAGGCGCAACCGATGTCACCGAGGGCGATGAGGCGATCCTGTTCGGACCCGGCACCTCCGGGGAGCCGACCGCGCAGAGCTGGGCCGACATCCTCGACACGATCCATTACGAGGTGGTCACCAGCCCCCGCGGACGGGTGCTGCGTCGCTATGTCGAGAACAGCGCCGATGGCTGATAAGCCCGATCGCAGATCGCGCGGCAATCCCATCCTGGGTGTCGGCCGCAGGGCCGGACTGATGGCCGGTGTCGCCGGACTCAGCGCGGTGGCCGGAGTCTCGGCCGCCAAGGCCCTGCGGCAGCACAAGATGATCGAGGATGCCTACGAGGGCGAGGACTTCGCCCTCCTCGACGCCGACCGTGGTTGCGTTGTCATGACGCCGGACGGGATACCGCTGGTGGTGCGCGAGGTCGGCCCGGTCACCGCGCCGCTCACAGTGGTCTTTGCGCACGGATTCTGTCTGCGCATGGGGTCGTTTCACTTCCAGCGAGCCGCACTGGGGCAGCGCTGGGGTGCCGGGGTCCGGATGGTGTTCTACGACCAGCGTGGACACGGGCAGTCTGGTGAAGCGCCGATCGATACCTACACCGTGGAGCAGTTGGGCCGTGATCTGGAAACCATTCTGCAGGTGATGGTTCCGAGCGGACCGGTGATCCTGGTGGGCCATTCGATGGGCGGGATGACGGTGCTGTCCCATGCTCGGCAGTTCCCGGAGCACTATGGTCCGTGCGTTGTCGGCGCTGCGCTGATCTCTTCGGCAGCTGAGGGGCTGCCCCGTTCACCGCTGGGTGAGATTCTGCAGAACCCTGCGCTGGAGGCGGTGCGATTCACCACCCGGTATGCGCCACGGTTCGTCCACCGCACCCGGGGTGCGATTCGTTCGGTGCTGCGGCCGATTCTGCGCACCGCGTCCTTCGGCGGCGATGACGTCAGCCCCAGCGTGGCCGAGTTCTCCGAGGCGATGATCTACGGCACTTCGATCGATACCCTGGTGGAATTCCTGCACGCACTTGAGGTTCACAACGAGAGCGCCGCCCTGCCGGTGCTGGCGCGGATCCCGACGCTGATCGCCTGCGGTGAACGCGATCTGCTCACACCCGCGAAGCACTCCGAGGAGATGGCCGCGGTGCTGCCCGATTCGGAATTGGTCGTCGTGCCCGGCGTAGGCCATCTGGTGCAGTTGGAGCAGCCCGAGGTGATCAACGATGCGCTGCTTCGTCTGGTGGAACGGGCGACGGGAGCGTGAGCGATCTCCGTCTGGAGTGCGGCACAGCATCGCTGCCCGGTGTTGACGACACCATCGCGCTGGGAGATCGACTCGGCCGACAGCTTCGGGCCGGCGACGTCGTCGTGCTGTCCGGCCCACTTGGTGCCGGAAAGACCGCTCTGGCCAAGGGAATCGCGCTCGGAATGGACGTCGAGGGTCCGGTCACCTCACCGACCTACGTGCTGGCCCGCGTTCATCGCGCCAAGCAGACCGGCCGCCCCGCGATGGTGCATGTCGACGTTTACCGATTGCTGGACAACAGTGCCACCGACCTCCTTGCCGAACTGGACTCGCTGGACCTCGATACCGACCTCGAAGACTCGGTGGTGGTGGTCGAGTGGGGGGAGGGCCTGGCCGAGCGCCTCTCCGCGCACCATCTTGACCTGAGGCTGCAACGCCACACTGAGGATGAGACCCGGACCGCGATCTGGCAGTGGAACCGGCCATGACCCGCGTCGTTCTGGTCATCGACACCGCCACCCCGGCGGTGATCGCCGCCGTGCTGCGCCGCGACTCCTCGGGCGAAATCACCGTGCTCGCGCAGCGAATTACCGTCGACGCTCACGCCCACGCGGAGCTCCTGACGCCCAATGTTGTTGCCGCAGTTGCTGATGCGGGTCTGACGATGGACGATATCGACGCCGTTGTGGTGGGCTGCGGGCCAGGCCCGTTCACCGGCCTGCGGGTCGGGATGGCCACCGCCGCCGCATACGGGCATGCCCTGGACGTACCGGTGTACGGAGTGTGCTCGCTGGATGCCATCGGCGGACAGACGACCGGTGAGGTGCTCGTCATCACCGACGCCCGCCGCCGGGAGGTGTACTGGGCCCGGTACCGCGATGGCGCACGCATCGACGGCCCCGGTGTGGCTGCACAGGCCGATGTCCCGTCCGGCGGCGCCGAACTGGTCGACTTCGCGAGGCCGTCACCGGCCGGACTCGTTGCCGCGGTCGGGGTCTGGGCGGCCGACCCGGCGCCACTGATTCCGCTGTATCTGCGCCGGCCCGACGCCAAAACCCTTGCCGAGCGTGCCCGGTGAGCGCGGTGGACGTCGTCTACGCTCGTTTGACCAAGGGGGATGCGGCACGATGCGCCGAACTCGAGGAGATGTTGTTCGGTGGCGACGACCCCTGGCCCGAGCCGGCGTTTCTGCGAGCAGTGGAAGCACCGCACACGCGCTATGTCGCGGCCCGGGTGGACGGCCACCTGGTCGGTTATGCCGGCATCGCCCGGCTGGGCCGCACCCCGCCGTTCGAGTACGAGATCCACACCATCGGCGTCGATCCGGCCTATCAGGGCCACGGAATCGGCCGCAGCATGATGGCCGAACTGCTCGGCCACGCCGACGGTGTGGTGTATCTGGAAGTTCGTACCGACAACGCACCGGCTATCGCGCTCTACGAAAGCCTCGGATTCTCCACCGTCGGCCTGCGTAAGCGTTACTACCGGGCCAGCGGCGCCGACGCCTTCACCATGCAGCGGGACCCGGTATGACGAGCCGCACCGTATTGGCTATCGAAAGCTCCTGCGACGAGACCGGGGTCGGTATCGCCCGTCTGGAGGCGGACGGCACCATCACGCTGCTGGCCGATGAGGTGGCCTCCAGTGTCGACGAGCATGCCCGTTACGGCGGGGTGGTGCCCGAGATCGCCTCCCGCGCGCATCTGGAGGCGATGGGTCCGACCATGCGCCGCGCGCTGGCCACCGCGGGCATCGACCGTCCCGATATCGTCGCCGCCACCATCGGACCCGGTCTGGCCGGGGCGCTGATGGTGGGGGTGGCCGCCGCCAAGGCCTACGCAGCTGCCTGGGGTGTTCCGTTCTACGCCGTCAACCACCTCGGTGGGCACCTCGCCGCCGATGTTTACGACCACGGTCCGCTACCCGAGAGCGTCGCCCTGCTGGTGTCCGGCGGACACACCCATCTGCTTCATGTGCGCTCCCTGGGCGAGCCGATCGTCGAGCTCGGCAGCACCCTCGACGATGCGGCGGGGGAGGCCTACGACAAGGTGGCCCGGCTGCTGGGTCTGGGCTATCCGGGCGGAAAGGCCCTCGACGATCTGGCCCGCGACGGGGATCGCGACGCTGTTCCCTTTCCGCGCGGAATGACCGGCCCGCGAGATGATCCGTACGCCTTCAGTTTCTCCGGGCTCAAGACCGCGGTGGCCCGATATGTCGAGTCCCACCCTGACGCGCAACACGTCGATATCGCCGCTTCGTTCCAGGAGGCGGTCGCCGATGTGCTCACCGCCAAGGCCGTGCGTGCCGCCACCGAGACCGGCGTGTCCACCCTGCTGATCGCCGGCGGTGTGGCGGCCAACTCCCGACTCCGCGAATTAGCCGAACAACGTTGTGCCGCAGCCGGTTTGACATTAAGGATACCGCGGCCCCGGCTCTGCACTGATAATGGTGCAATGATTGCTGCCTTTGCCGCACACCTGCTGGCCGCCGGAGCGCCGCCCTCACCGCTGCACGTCGCCAGTGACCCGGGTCTGCCGATCGTGCAAGGGCAGGTGACATGAGTGCCGAGGATCGGATGGCGATCACCGACCTCGTCTACCGCTACGCGGAATTGATCGACGCCGGCGACTTCGACGGTGTGGGCGCACTATTGGGTCGGGCAGATTTTGGCGGAGCCAAGACGCCGACCGTGTCCGGTGCGAAGAACATTGCCGGTTTATTCGCGATGACGACCCGGCGTTTTCCCGACGCCACAGGGCCAGGCACGCCTGCGACCCGGCATCTGGTTCTCAACCTGATCGTCGAACTCGGCGATAACTCCACAGCCGCGGCCCGGTCCACATTCTGC
>Ga0194035_1001730_pt1 | contig 11298 bp, 9 predicted proteins | sample JunL2320m_MetaG_FD_148680 | JGI IMG/M metagenome (GOLD analysis project Ga0194035, IMG submission 148680) | Anoxic zone freshwater microbial communities from boreal shield lake in IISD Experimental Lakes Area, Ontario, Canada - Jun2016-L239-20m | ecosystem: Environmental > Aquatic > Freshwater >...
CTTCTGGGCCGACGAGGGGACTTGAACCCCTAACCCCCTGATTACAAATCAGGTGCGCTACCAATTGCGCCACGTCGGCTCTGCCACATTGTTCATGCAGCACGAGAAGTGTAACGGGGGCTCCACTGGCCATGCGATCGGGCACACTGGATGGGTGAGTAGTCGGGGATATCGAATAAGCGCAGCGGCGATGATAGCGGTTGCTATCGCCGTTTCGGGGCTCTACTGGATGCACTCGCGGAACGAATCAACCGCAAACGGCACCGGCCTGACGTACAACGGCACGTTCTACTGGGCGTCAGGCGCAGAAGTAAGAACCGACGCACTGGGCACGACTATCGCGCAAGGAGTTGCATTTCAGGATACGAAAGCAACAGTCCGAGAGATCCACGGACTTGATCCTTCAGTCACCATGGCAGCCTGGCTGCCGATGATTTCCTCACAGGTACCCCACGCAGCATGGATTTTGATCTCAACAGACCAAAACCGCGGCACTAATCCGGCCGCCTATCCAGATACCCGTGCGGTACTTGCGACACCCTGATGAAGGGCTATCACGACCAGAGCAACACGCTGACGGCGAAGTCGGCCTCGTCGTGCCAGGGCTGTAAATCCCACGTGGCGAATCGGTGTTCCAACACAAAACCGGCCTCTGCGAGATGGACGTCAAACTCGTCAATCGAGTAGCGCTCTGTGTGGAAACCAACGACCGCCCGTCCGCCAGACCTCAGATGCCGCCCAACCCCTCGTAACGCGGCCACTTCAGTCTGAGGCGCAACGAAGGCCAAAACGTTGCCCGCCAAAACCGCGGCATCGAAGAGTTCCAACTCACCGAACGATGCCAAATTAAGTTCAACCAGATCAGAAACCAACCACGTCACATCCGGGTGATCCTCACGTGCTGCGTCAATGAGGACGGAATCGACATCAACCCCGACGACGCGATGACCACGCGCGTGCAGCACTGCGCCAACTCGGCCAGGGCCGCAACCTGCATCAATCACCCGCGATCCCGGCGCCAACAACGCATCCATGAAGCGAGCCTCACCGGCCAAGTCAGCACCATCGGCCGCGAGCCCGCGAATGTACTCTACGTAGCCCTCTGAATGCCCCTCTTCAGTGTCGGTAAACCACTTCGGGGCCAAAGCATTGTCATCCACGGACCTGACCGTACCTGCAGACTGTCAATCAAGTTCGATCGGCGGAACCCCTGGTGTTTCAAAGCCGAAGACCTTGCCGAAGAAAGCAAGCTCACTTTCCAGTGCGGTGATGATGTTTTCGGCCATCCGGAAGCCATGCTGCTCGCCTGCGAACAGGATGTACTTGTGCGGAATACCCTTGCGCGCCAACTCCGCAGCGACGGCGGCCGGCTGTGACGGCGGCACCACCTTGTCGTCATCGCCCTGAAGTAGCAGAACGGGAACGGACAGATTCCCTAAGTGCGTCAACGGTGAGCGCTCGATGTAACGGTCGCGCGTTTGCGGCAACGGACCAATCAAGCCATCGAGGTAACGTGCCTCAAAGTCATGCGTGTCAGTAGCGAAAGGCAACAAGTCCGTTACTGGGTAGCTAGCTGCACCCGCGCTGAAAACCTTCGACGTGACGAGGGACGCAAGAGTCGTCCAACCACCAGCCGAGCCGCCACGAATACCTAGGCGCGCACCATCAGCCTTACCCGCCTCTACGAGGCCCTGAACGATTGCGACACTGTCAACGACATCGACAATGCCCCACTTTTCGCGGAGTCGTTCACGGTACGCACGTCCGTAACCGGACGAACCGCCGTAGTTGATGTCAACAACCCCGATCCCGCGCGACGTGAAGTACGCCGTCTCGGCTTCCATCACCGGCACCGAGCACGCGGTCGGCCCACCGTGAACCAACGCGATGAAGGGAGGTCGTTCGCCCTCTGGCGCAACGAAATTCGGGTTGCGTGGCGGATAGACCCACGCGTGGACATCACCGTCAGGGCCTGCAACAGTGAACGCATACGCCTCGGAGAAGAAGCGCGGATCCGGCTCTTCATCGGCCGCAGACTTCACGATCGTCAGCGAGCCCGAGTTCGCGTCAATAACAACCACCGCCGGCTCAGCAGTCAGGCTTCCCGCGATCGTGAGAATCCGCGAACCAGATACCTGCAACATCTCAACAAAGGAATGGCCAGCGGCCAGTTCATGCGATGAACCAGTGGCAGGATCAATCACCGAAAGGCGCTGCTCGCCGACTCCGTGGATTGCCGCGATACGTCCGTCGCCAAGAACTCCATACGTGGTAAATCCGAGCAGCCACAGCGGTGTTGAAAACTCTTCATCACGTGGCGCCACAGCAGTCGCGGATCCGTCGTCAATGCCGAATCGGTAGATGTTCCACCAGCCGCTGCGATCGCTCACCGCATAGACGTGAGTGTCGTCAGCCCACTCAGGCTGCATGAGCGATTCCGTTGTCGAGCCTGCGAGAACACGATGGTTCGACGCCACCGAGCCATCAAGATCTGCGACGTAAAGCAGCGTGCCATCCCAGGGCATCTGCGGGTGATCCCAAGCCGTGTAAGCAATGTGCGCACCATCGGCAGACGGACGCGGGAACGCGAAGAATCGGTGACCGCTAGCGAGCACTGCAACAGCTTCATCGTTCTCCGACGCAGACCCATCCAGCGGCACCCGCACAATCGCACGATCGATGTCCGAGCCACGATGGGTTTCACGAACAGCCAACACCGACACCCCATCAGGTGCCACAACGGGCTCTCCGTACATATGACGAACGTTGTCCGTGGGGGCGACCGTCAACGGCCGCGGCTCGCCGGTCTCGTCGTGCACATAGAGGCGCTGGTCGTCCCAGAAAGTGAAGACCACACCTGCGCCGGCCACGTACACCCACGGACGGGCGCCGTACTCATGAATGCGGCTGCGCAGGTTCCAGTCGGGGGTCAGTTCGTCACGGCGAGTTCCGTCAGCTGATTGAGCCACTAGGGCAGCTCGGCCACCAGCGGTCGGACGGCCCTCCTCCCACCAAATCTCCTCACCCCGGGGGGTTGGGGCGAAGCCCGGCCAGCCAAGGTGCACCCCACCCCTAGCGACATCAGCTGCGGTGATCGGTGAAATCCAGGTGCCGTAGGGGCTGACCTGCAGGGTTTGTGGGGACGGTGCACTCATGGGCTAAACCTAGTGACCGAAGCCATAGGTGAAAAGCCAGATTCACAGGTTCGGCCCATCAAGGCATGGGCATAGTCATGCCGACACATGTAAAGACGGTCGAACTTGGCCGTCTAGTACACGTTCGGTAAAGATCCGTCACCCATTTGGTCCATCACGCTCAGGACGATTTGGCCGGTTCGTGCGGCTGGTGTAACTGTTCATTAACCTGCGGTTTGTCCGCTGGTCGTCTTCATAGGAGGGAATACGGGAGTGTCAGTTCAGGTCTTGCGCCGCAGCGCGGTGGCAGCGTTAACGGCAGCGATCTGCCTGTCGCTTGCCATTCCCGCCCGAGCTGACGTGACTCCAACGCCTGGCACGTCATCTCCTTCTAGCTCGGTTTCTGGCACACCGTCGACGAGCCCCTCGGCCATTCCGTCAGGAACACCCAGCCCATCGACCAGCTCCGGATCACCTTCGACGAGCCCTACGTCATCCCCCTCGTCGACCCCGACACCGACGTCGACCATCCCAGCGCCTCCGTTGCCCACACCGCAGCCTTCGTCGAGCGCGCCACGCCCGTCAACGAGTCCGTCCACGCCGGCGCCGGTCCCTAGCCCGTCTGCAACCACGCCGACGCAGCTTCCGACTCCGACCCCTACGGTCATCCTGCCTCCCCCGCCGCCAAACGACGGTGCACTTCCGAACCAAGGCCAGATCGACGCTTATCTGCAGCTCAACACTCAGCGCGAAATGCTCGTCGTTCAGATCGCCACACAGCGAGCGACACTCATCGGAGCACGCGCTCAAATCACCGCGCTCAACGTTCAGCAGGCCTACTCGGGCACTTCGGTACAGCAGACGGTCAGTGCTCTCTCGGTGGCCAAGCGCCGCGTAGATAACGTTGCAAGCAAGATCTACCAGCAGGGCGACGGAGGCCTCGGCGCAATCGCGAGCGTGCTCACTGGTGGTCCAAATTCGTTCATCCAGGGTCTCAACCAAGTACAGATGGATCGAACAGCCGCCAACCGGGCTGTGTATGACGCGCAGAAGACTCGCGCCGCCGCAGCACTCGCCGAAGTACAGGACGCATCGCTAACGTCGCGCCTCAACACAGCGCGCGCCACGGAAATCAGCGCGATGTCGAGTATGAAGGTGCTCATCGCGCGGTTGGCTCTCGTCAACACTCAAATGTCTGCAATCGATATCAGTGCACCGCAACGCGCCGTCGGCTCTGACGGATGCCCCACGGACAACGTCGCAAACACTCTGCGCGATGGAGCCGAAGTATTCGGTGCCGCCAAACTGTGTCAGATTGCCGTGTCACAAGCCGCAACTCCGCAGGCCGCACTCGCGATCAAGTGGGCATTCCTTCATCTAGGTGCCGCCTACGCATGTGGTGGTGCTGGCCGCATGGAGCCGTTCCGGATGGACTGCTCATCCTTCGTTTCACGTGCATATGCAGAAGGTGCTGGTCTCAATACCGCTGGAGCCACGTGGGCACCATCGACCCGCAACATGGTCCCGTGGGATGGCGTTTCGCTTGATCCGCACTACGCCTACGTCGCACCGGCAGACCTGCGCGCCGGCGACTTGGTGCTCTACGACAGCTGCCCTCAGGGTGGCTGTCCCTACAAGCACGTTGTCATGTACCTCGGCTCTCCCGATGGCGGCAAGACGTTCTGGATGGCGCACACCAACTCGTGTGGCGACGTCGCCAAGGTCGTCCCGTTCTACGGCTTCCCAACCACCGGCGAACCATTCCTGGTGGCCCGACGCGTCATGGTGTTGCCGGGCGAGGTCGTCCACGTGCCAGCGCCTCCAGTGACAGTCGCGGCGGCGATGGCAACAGCTGCAATCAAGGCGGCGGCCAAGCCCACCAACAAGCCGACGACAGCAACCCCGAAGCCAGCCACGACCACCAAGCCCTAGTTACTGGCCACGACCTCGGTCGACAAAGCGTCTGCCGCACGTTTGTGTCCTAAACATGGCAGATTGACCACGTGAACATCATTCGGTCCTCAGCCGAGAAACTCGATCGCGGAGATCCGCTCTCAGCAGCACGCGAGCGCTTCCACATCGTTGATCCGGAGCTGATTTACCTTGACGGTAACTCCCTGGGCCGGCTACCGCTCGAGACCCGTGATCGCATATCAACGGTGCTCGATCACCAATGGGGTGAACGGCTAATCCGTTCGTGGGGTGAGGGTTGGATGGAGCTGCCGACCGAGATCGGTGACCGCTTAGGTGCGGCCGTCCTCGGCGCCCAAACCGGGGAAACCGTTGTGTGCGACAACGTCACCGTCAACATCAAGAAGCTCATGTATTCGGCACATGCGATGCGACCGGATCGCGCCGATGTGATTGCCCATCGCGGCGACTTTCCTACGGATCGTTATCTAGCTACTCATCAGGCGAACGCTCGCGGTGGGCAAGTGCGCTGGATCGAACTCGACAGTTCTGTCGATCCTCGGCCGATCGATGCTGACGACGTGAATGCTCTGATTGATGAGAATGTCGCGTTCGTTCACCTCAGCGCCGTCGATTACCGATCTGCTGCTGTAGCCGATCTTGTCGCGATCACAAACGCCGTTCACGATGCCGGAGCGCTCATGATCTGGGATTGCTCCCATGCCGCCGGAGCCATCGAATTAGATCTTCATTCAATCGACGCCGACTTTGCCGTCGGATGTTCCTACAAGTACCTCAACGGTGGCCCAGGCGCGCCCGCCTGGATCTGGGTCAATTCACGAAACCATGACGAGTTGGCTACTCCGATCCCCGGTTGGATGGGCCATGCAGACGTATTCGACATGAGCGACCAGTACGTTCCAGCAGCCGGTGTACGACGCTTCATGACGGGCACGCCGTCACCGATCGCCTTGGCTGCAGTGAGTTCCGGAGTCGACATGATTGCTGAGTACGGAATGACAGCAGTCCACCGAAAAGCCCGTGAACTAACCACCTACGCCATCGATGTTGCCGACGAACTATTCGACGGACTTCCCATCAGCGTGGCAAGCCCGCGGCAGGCAGAGCACCGAGGCGCGCACATCACCCTTCGCCACCCCAACGCGCGCGCACTGACCGAGCAACTGGTCTCACGCAACGTCATCCCCGACTTTCGAAATCCTGACGGAATTCGCATTGGTCTCTCGCCCTTGACTACTCGTTTCGTCGACATCTACGACGGACTCACCGCACTCCACGAGTTGGTCAACTAGCTCCTTGCCGCACAGTCGGCCTGCTGTTCAAAAACTGATACCCCACTCTGCTGACGTCAGCCCTGCGAGCCAGTAGAGTCTGCCTACCGAGTAACCACTCGGTGTCCCTATCACAACGGATCGTCCGGCACGTTCCTGCCGGTGAAGGGTTGGCTCTGCTATGGCAACAGTCACGTTCGATAAGGCGACCCGCGTCTACCCCGGGTCCACAGTCCCTGCCGTCGATAAGCTCGAATTGAGCATCGAGGACGGCGAATTCCTCGTTCTGGTCGGTCCGTCCGGCTGCGGCAAGTCCACTAGTTTGCGCATGCTTGCTGGCCTAGAGGATGTCGACCAAGGAAACATCTTCATTGGTGATCGCGATGTCACCACACTTCCTCCCAAGGATCGCGATATCGCGATGGTGTTCCAGAACTACGCTCTTTACCCGCACATGAGCGTTGCCGAGAACATGGGCTTTGCGCTCAAGATCGCCGGCGTGAACAAGTCGGAGATCGCGAGTCGAGTGGCTGACGCTGCAAAGCTTCTCGACTTAGAGCAGTATCTCGATCGCAAGCCGAAGGCACTGTCCGGTGGACAGCGTCAGCGCGTGGCAATGGGCCGCGCAATTGTTCGCGAGCCACAGGTCTTCTTGATGGACGAACCGCTATCGAACCTCGACGCAAAACTGCGCGTGCAGACCCGCACGCAGATCGCCTCGTTGCAGCGTCGGCTTGGCATCACGACCGTCTACGTCACCCACGATCAGGTTGAGGCCATGACGATGGGTGATCGCGTCGCGGTCATGAAGGACGGACTGCTTCAGCAGTGCGCGTCGCCGCGCGAACTGTATGACAACCCGCGCAACGTTTTCGTCGCAGGTTTCATCGGCTCACCTGCGATGAACTTGCTCACGATTCCACTGTCCGAGGGCGGTGCACGCATCGGCGGCAAGATGGGTAATGAACAACTCATCCCGCTGAGCCGCGAAGTCATCGACGCAGCGAGCGCCGGCGGCAACAAAGAGGTCACCGTCGGATTCCGCCCCGAAGATTTGCGCATCTCCAACGAAGAAGCCGGGTGGGCAGTGCAGGTTGACGTCGTGGAAAGCCTCGGCGCGGACGCCTATGTCTATGGTCACGTCGATTTCACCGACGGAACATCGCGTGATGTGATCGTTCGCACCGACGGCCGCACACCTCCCCTTAAGGGTGACGTCATCCACGTCGACATCATTCCGGGCCACCAGCACGTGTTCAACGTGACGACCGGAGACAGCATCACCAAGAGCTAAGGTCATTAACCGGAACTTAGTTCGAGGGGCGTGGAGAAGTGGATCTCACAACGTTGGCTTCTGCCAGCACAACCCAAACGGCAGATCTTCGCTCTCTCGCCATCGTCATTGCGGTTGCGGCATTCGTACCTATTGCCGTGGGGTTACTTAACCTTCGGATCGCTGAAGTGGTGTTCCTGCTGGCGGCCGGAATCATCGTTGGGCCGCACGCCCTGGGCCTCATACACATCACCGACACAATTGACCTGTTCAACGAACTCGGCCTCGGGCTCCTGTTCTTCCTCGCCGGTTACGAACTTGATCCAGCGGCAATTCGTGGTGAATCGGGCAAGTTAGCTGTCACCGGGTGGCTTACATCGATCGTGCTTTCCCTTGGTATCACGTGGGTTTTGTGGCATAGCGGATACATCCACGATTTCCTCGGGGTCGCGATCGCGTTCACCAGCACCGCGCTTGGCACGCTCCTGCCGATGATCCGCGATCGCGGACAACTGCACACGCCCTTCGGACGACTCTTCCTCGGCGCTGGTGCTGCCGGTGAGTTTGGCCCGATCTTGACAATTGCACTATTACTCGGCGCCCAATCAACCGTGGTTGAAATTGGGCTGCTGCTGGTTTTTGCCATCGTTGCCATCTTGCTTTACTTCGCGCCCGGATTCTTGGCTACCGAGAGAGTCGTGGCGATCATCGAACGCGGCCACAAGACGAGTTCGCAAACGGCCGTGCGATGGACGATGTTCCTGATCCTTGGGTTGCTGTTCGTTTCAACCGTGATGGGATTCGATGCAGTGCTTGGAGCATTCGTCGCCGGACTCATCGTCCGCCGCTATGCACCAGAGCACCTAGAGAACAAGCTCATTCCCAAGATCGAGGCCATCGGATTCGGCTTCTTCATTCCACTCTTCTTCATCGTCAGCGGCGCGAACTTGGACATTCAATCCATCATCGCCAATCCGCTGCGACTGCTGTTGTTCTTCGCGCTGTTATTCGTGATTCGCGGACTTCCGCAGTACGTCCTCTACCGAAACGTGTTGCCCTCCAATCCGGAAAGGGCGCGCTTCTCTCTTTACGTGGCAACAGCATTGCCCATCTTGGTGGCCATAACGAGTCTAGAACTGCGCAACGGAGTGATGCTTCCAGAAACCGCTGCTGCTCTCGTCGGCGCAGGAGCCCTATCAGTGCTGGTGTTTCCGCTACTCGGGGATCGCCTCGCAGCCAAGAGCTCGGGCAGCCAGACGCTGGCTAGAGCCGAGTTGCTCGACGAGCAGCACTAATCGCATAGAGAGCAACACCGGCGGCAACGCCAGCATTCAAAGATTCCGTCGTCGACATCATCGGAATTCCGACGGTGACATCACATGTCTGTGCAACGAGGCGAGACAGGCCTGCACCCTCACTGCCGATGACCAGAACAACCGGACCGCGAGCCAATTCAGCGTCGAGGACATCCAAGGAATCGCCGCCGGCTGCGAGGCCGATAACCATGCAGCCCTCTTTAGCCAGCGCCTGCAGCGAGCGATTGAGGTTCGTCACTTGGGCAACCGGGACACGGGCCGCCGCACCAGCAGAGGTCTTCCACGCAGCCGCCGTCATGCCAGCCGCGCGACGTTCCTGGATCAAAACGCCGTGGGCGCCAAATGCCGCCGCACTTCGGACAATCGCGCCGAGATTACGTGGATCAGTGACCCCGTCGAGGGCGACAATCAAAGCGGGTTCAGATACGTCGGAGGCAAACTCGAGCAAGTCTTCGGCATCCGCGTAGTTGTATGGCGGAACGGTGAGCGCGACACCTTGATGGATCGCACCCTCGGTCAACTTATCGAGTTGAACCCGCGACGCTTCCTTCATCGGCAAGCCGCGCTGTGCGCAGAGCGTCATGATTTCGCGAACTCGATCGTCTGACTCTAGGAACGTCTGCACATGCAGAGATGTACCGGGCACCCGTTCGCGTAATGCTTCAAGAACAGCGTTACGCCCGATGATCATCTCGACGCCATCCTTGCGCGGACGCACTGTCGTCGGCTTTCGCGCAGCCGAACCACTCGCCGGCGCTGCCTTTGTCTCGGCTTCAGCCTTCTTAGCCGTGGAACGTGCACGCTTGGCCGCGGGGTGCTTTGTGCGCTCAGTCGCCTTCGGAGTTGGGCCCTTAGGTTCTAGGCCTTGTCGACGCTGACCACCAGAGCCAACAGTTTGACCCTTCTTGGTGCCGGTCTTACGCATCGCGCCTTTACGTTGGGAGTTACCGGCCATCAGGACTCTTTTCCTAGCGACCAGCGAACGCCGCCTGCAGTGTCGTCAACAACAATTCCCGCGTGTGCGAGTTGGTCACGGATTCGATCTGCCGTGGCCCAATCCTTGCTAGCGCGCGCATCGGCACGCGCTTGAAGAAGTCCGCCGATTAAGGAATCAACAGCATCATGGAGAGCCGCGTCGTCTGAACCAGTGGACGCCCACGGATCCGCGTACGGGTTAACCCCGAGGACATCGAGCATGGCCACAACTGCGTCATGTGCCTGTGCGGCTGCGGCGACATCGTCGCGAGCGAGAGCGGCATTTCCTTCACGAACAGTGTCATGCACCACCGCAAGTGCTTGTGGCACTCCGAGATCGTCGTCCATCGCTGCGTTGAAAGCGGCCGGCCTCGCCGAGGCGAGGACATCGGTTGAGGCAATGTTTGCATCGGTGCGGGCACGTTGAAGGAAGCCCTCGATCCGACGAAATGACACCGCATTCTCTTCAAGTGCCTCGAATGAGAACTCGACCATGGATCGGTAGTGCGCTGAAACCAGGTAGTAGCGCAGCTCGACCGGACGCACCCGTCGCACAACCTCGCGAACGAGAAGTGAATTACCAAGTGACTTACTCATTTTCTCGCCACTCGTGGTGACCCACGCGTTGTGCAACCAAAAGTTAGCGAATCCTCGACCGGATGCCTTCGATTGAGCAATCTCGTTCTCATGGTGCGGAAAGATGAGATCGAGACCGCCGCCGTGAATATCAAACGACGGTCCCAGATACTTGCCAGCCATAGCCGAACATTCCAGGTGCCAACCTGGACGTCCCTGACCCCACGGGGTTGGCCATGACGGCTCGCCGGGCTTCGTCGACTTCCACAACGCGAAGTCACGTGGATCTCGCTTACGTGAATCGCCGGCGGAGTCACCGGCTGCGAGCATGTCGTCTGGCCGCTGACCGGAAAGCGCGCCGTATTCGGGGAACGACCGCACATCGAAGTAGACATCACCGTCGACGTCGTACGCGTGACCAGCCTCAATCAGCTCATGCATGAGCTCAACCATCTCCGTGACATGGCCAGTAGCCCGAGGCTCGACGGTTGGCGGCGTGCACCCCAGAACGTTGTAGGCCCACGTAAATGCGCGCTCAAACTCAGCAGCAACAGCCCACCACGGACGCCCTTCCGCCTCACCCTTAGCGATGATCTTGTCGTCGATGTCCGTCACATTGCGGCAAAACGTCACCGCGTAGCCAGAGGCGGTGAGCCACCTAGTCAACACATCGAAGTTCACACCGGAGCGGATATGCCCAATATGCGGCGCAGCCTGAACCGTCGCCCCACACAGATACAGCGATGCGTGTCCCGGCTCGAGTGGGACGAACTCGCGGACCGCGCGCGTCGCAGTGTCATAAAGGCGCAAACTCATAGAGC
>Ga0194035_1001731_pt1 | contig 11297 bp, 10 predicted proteins | sample JunL2320m_MetaG_FD_148680 | JGI IMG/M metagenome (GOLD analysis project Ga0194035, IMG submission 148680) | Anoxic zone freshwater microbial communities from boreal shield lake in IISD Experimental Lakes Area, Ontario, Canada - Jun2016-L239-20m | ecosystem: Environmental > Aquatic > Freshwater >...
ACCAGAGATTTTTTCGCCCGTCAAATCGCAGACCACCATGTTCTCAGGCGTGATCTCATCAAAACCGAAACTGTGTGGCTTCATGTAAAAATGCTCAAGGTCCTCAGGCACTCGAATGGAGACATGTCCACGGGTCAAGTCACCTTGACCATTGGTTTCCAAAATACGTCCGGCTGCGATTAATTTTTCGGTAATTTCTTGCTTATTCACAGATTTCTTCTCTTGTTAATTGTTGATAAATTCGCATTGAAAAACAAAGCTTTTAGAGCTTTGCCATTTCAGCTTGTATAGCTTCCGCTTCTTTGATGCCGGGATGTTCTTCTCCCTCAAAAATTTTCACCAAATCCTTGGCGATGGGAGAGTACTTCGCATGGGTTCTAAGCATAAAGCTTGCAAACCCATCGCTGTTGTGATGCTTCTTTTTCTCATTGGGCAAATCTATTCTCTCATTTTTCATGGGGTCCCGAACAACAGCGATCGGATCGAGCCCATCCTCAACTTTTTTAATCTCCCGCTTGAGCATGCGACGGTACATGGCAACGCCTCGGTCTGTCGCGCCTAAATTCTCAAGGGAGCGGTCTGCAACGGTACCCTGAGAGATCCACGCCATGATGTCTTGACCGTCAACATTGTCAACGATGAACTCGCCCTTGGCATCCTTAAAGGGCACGGTGTACTGATGTACTTTGTCAAGCAAGTGCTCGGGCAACTTCTTGCCTTGTGGAGGCACATAAGCGTTGTACCAAAGGTGAAGCGTATTTTCATCATCCACAGGGACTCGAATTTGAAAGGAGAAGTACCTTGCAGCCTCATCCCCATTGCCCACGGCCAACGTGTTGGGAAAAATAATAGGGTGACCCACTTTCCAATCATCTCCGTCTTCAGAGTTGCCCTCCAAGAGTCGATGTTTGGTCATGCCGTACTCAAACTCTTTGAAGTCAATTTTTTGATGGTGCGCACTGATGGCCACCTTGATGCCCTCTTGCTCTTTCAAAAACTCATAATGGTGACCATGCAACCATTCAGTATGAACGGGGTCGAGTGAGTTCTCCATGATTTGCAACCAATTGATTGGGAGCAAAGAGCGTCCGAGCATGCGAATGGTCCCAGGATGAACAAAACCATCCAAGCGCGGCAACAGTGGCTGGGGTTGAGGGCCCATATAGGCAAAGAGCAAACCACCCAACTCTTGAACAGGGTAGGCGTTGGTTTGAACTTTATCCCTGAAAGTCGGATTGTCCAATTCATTGGGCTGGTTCAAGCATTCACCTTTGTGGCCGAATTCCCAGCCGTGGTAAGGGCAACGTATGCCGCGCTCAGTGGGAATGCCATGGGCAAAGGAGGCCCTCCGATGAGGGCAGTTTTCAGCAATGAGCCCCAACTTGCCCAATCGGTCTTTGAAAAGCACCAAATTCTCTCCAAGTAAACGCACCTTCAGAGTCCACTTGTCTTTGATTTCATCAGCCGCGGCAAAGGGCTGCCAATACCTCCTCATCAATTCGCCCATGGGGGTGCCCTTGCCCACTTGAGTCAATAATTTGTTTTGCTCTACAGTTTCCATGCTTCAAAATTCCTAACTTTTAAGTGAATAAAGCACCAAATGATTGCGCTATTTCTCGATTACAAAGGCTCAAGGCTTTGATTTGTTTAGTTACATAACCAATAATCAAGTATCTTCGTTTAAAAAAACTTTTTTTTCGCGAATAAATTCCATTTTTTATCCGTTCTAACCCTTATTCAATCCTTTTTAATTAAAAATAATAATACTTTAATACTAATATAAAAATTTCCTATTTTATCTTAGGTAACGAAACAAAATATTCCTCATCTTGTCTTTATTTATGAACGATTGCGAGAAATTAAGCGTGAATACATGACAATACAATCTCAGAAAATACAGCATCACAGCCAACCAAAAAGATGACATCCTCCATACCCTACTTAAGAAATAAGCGTCAACATGACCAATTGCGTGAAGTTCGCATTACTCGAGGCTTTACCTGCCACGCAGAGGGCTCCGTTTTGATTGAATTTGGGCAAACTCAGGTCTTGTGCACATGCTCAGTTTTAGAAAAAATCCCCCCTCATAAAAAAGGCTCGGGCGAAGGCTGGGTGACAGCCGAATACGGTATGCTACCCAGAGCCACGCACACCCGGAGCGATCGCGAGGCGGCGCGTGGCAAACAATCAGGTCGCACCCAAGAAATACAAAGGCTCATTGGACGATCGTTGCGGGCAATTTTTGACTTGAAAAAGCTGGGGGAACGAACACTTCATTTAGACTGTGATGTTCTTCAAGCGGATGGAGGCACTCGAACAGCCAGCATCACTGGTGCCTTTATTGCAGCTCAAGATGCAGTGAACATGTTACTCAAAAGCGGAAAAATAACCGAGAACCCCATCATCGATTCCGTGGCCGCCATTTCTGTTGGTTTGCTAGGATCACAAGCTTTGCTGGATTTAGATTATTCAGAGGACTCTGTTTGCGATACGGACATGAACATTGTCATGACGGGTAAGGGTGACTTCATTGAAGTTCAAGGAACTGCAGAAGGCGTTGCATTTAACCGCACTGAAATGAGCGCTTTGCTTGACCTAGCTGAGAAGGGTATTCATGAACTCATCGATTTACAAAAGAAAGCTTTGGTCAAACCTTTGACCAGCAATTAACAGCGATGCACGCCAAAAGACCCCTCGTTCTAGCATCCAACAATAAGGGCAAGCTGGCTGAGCTAGAAGTATTAATGGCACCCTTGGGATTTGAGTTGATCAGTCAATCTAGGCTTGGGATTTCTGAAGCACAAGAGCCTTTTCATACCTTTGTAGAAAATGCCTTGTCCAAAGCAAGGCACGCAAGCCTTCATAGCCATTTACCAGCTTTGGCAGATGATGCGGGCCTTTGCGTCGATGCCTTTGATGGCGCACCTGGTGTACAAACAGCTTTTTATGCCACTCAGTTCGGATACCCTAAAGGGGACGACAACAACGTACGTGCACTTTTGGAACAAATGCAAAACCTGAGCAATCGAAAAGCCGCTCTGGTAAGTACCCTCGTTGCGGTCAAGCACCCGGATGACCCTGAACCCCTGATTGCAGTAGGCAGAGTCAGCGGTGAAATCACAACTGCACCCAAAGGTGAAAACGGTTTCGGTTTTGATCCGGTGATGTGGGTACCCGAATTCAGTAAAACTTTTGCTGAGCTTGATCCAGCCATTAAAAATCAACACAGCCACAGAGGCCAAGCTGCTAAGTTGATGTGTCAAATGATGAAAGACCGATGGCTTTGAGTCAATTTGATATCCAAAATTTGATGCGTGCAGGTACTTTGCAATTACAAAGCTTGCCCCCCTTGTCTTTGTACATCCATTTGCCATGGTGCATCAAAAAATGCCCTTATTGCGACTTCAATTCACATGAACAAAAGGGAAATGAACTCTCTACTCAAGACCAAAAGACCTACATTGATGCACTGATCTCTGACCTAGATCAAAGCTTGGGACTCATATGGGGAAGAAAAGTTCAAAGTATATTTATAGGTGGCGGAACGCCAAGCCTTTTTAACCCAGAGGTCATTGACTTTTTGCTGTCCCAAATCAGATCGCGACTGCCTTTGGTCGCGGATTGTGAAATTACCCTTGAAGCCAATCCTGGCACCTTTGAAAAAGATCGATTCAGATCATTCAAGCAAGCAGGCATCAATCGACTGTCCATCGGCGTCCAAAGTTTCAATGACAACAATTTAAAGTCATTAGGGCGAGTCCACAATGCCCAGCAAGCGATTGAGGCAGTTCAAGAGGCAAGCGTTCATTTCGAAACATTCAATATCGATTTAATGTATGCCTTACCTAACCAGGACTTAAAGGCATTGGCTTTGGACTTGCAGCAAGCCTTGTCTTTTAAGCCACCGCATCTCTCCATTTACCACCTGACTCTAGAACCCAACACATACTTTGCCAAATACCCACCAAAAAATTTACCCAGTGACGACTCTGCTTACGACATGCTAGATTTGATCACTGAAATCACTGAAAAGGCTGGGCTTGAAAGGTATGAGGTATCGGCTTTTGCCAAGAAAAATCACCCATGCTTTCACAATTTGAATTATTGGAAATTTGGCGACTACTTAGGAATTGGGGCTGGAGCGCATAGCAAACTCAGCTTCCCACATAGAATCATTCGACAAATTCGAGTCCGAGAACCGAAACTTTATATTGAAAAAGCCCAAGGGCATGCCTGCATTGCAAAGCACGAGGAGGTCAACCGAAAAAGTCTCCCCTTTGAGTTCATGCTCGGTGCTTTGCGGCTTAAAAAGGGGTTTGATCTAAAAACCTATAGTGAACGCACTGGATTACCCCTCTCAAGCATTCACAATGCCCTCAAAACAGCCGAAGAAAAGACTTTGATCGTAGTGGATGGAAACCATTTAAAGCCAACAACGCTTGGATTTGACTTTCTCAACGATCTCCAATCCCTGTTTTTATGACCAAAGGTCTTACACTGGGACTCTAAATATAAAAATATCGCTCAGATCACCTTATAATTGTATTTGTTTTTAGATCACACTCTCATCAAGGTTTTTCTTGATGACATGCAAACTGAATCTCCTTATGGAGTCGAGGTAATCGGAAGCGTGGCAGAGTGGTCGATTGCACCGGTCTTGAAAACCGGCAACGGGAAACCGTTCGTGAGTTCGAATCTCACCGCTTCCGCCAAAATGTCAATAAGTTCAACAACTTATTACGATTATTTTTATTTTCCCCACAATTTTTCCCCAATTGGCAATATTTCGCCTTGTTAAGAACCCCTTTTTCTAAGGGCTGAGCTTCATTAGCCAGACTTTCTTAACAAAAAGAGGCATCTTGGGCATGAATGAATGCATCATGCAGAAATGAGAAGTCATTTCTAGCTCGTCTGTAAACGCTTACAGATCCCCCCTAACCCTTTCAAATTCCTGCAAAGCCAGACCCCACCGTACCCACACCCCCCTAATTCTCAGTTGGTACCATCCGCCTACCCTTGCACTGTGTTTTGCTCAAACGATAGCCAATTGCCATCAAGCAAACCTGGCTATGTCCAAGCTACACCAATAAGCAAGCACGCAATTAAAGTCAATGTCTTCATAATACGATTGCGAAGTAATAAAAGTCACTGCGATTTTTAGGGCTTTGTTGAGGAAATTTTCCCTATCATGTTCTCTGTTTGTTCTCTGTTTGTAGCTTCATTGAGCGGAATAGAGTATCATCAAGTAAGGAGCTTTATTTGAACCGACTGATGACCGATCACATTGAGGGACTCAGTAAAGCCGAGAGCGATGAGACGCCCAACGTCCTTTTTGACCACGCCCAACAAGCGGCTTTTCATTATGCACACCAGTGTCGCGTGGGGGATTTGATTTTGTGGGGCAACCGTTGCTCACAGAATGCCAAGACTGATTTTGACGCCAGTGAGTGAAGAAAACTCCGACGCATCACGGTCCTTGGGGAAAAGCCTAATTGAGGATTGGGAGAAAGAAATTGTCTGTCTGTCATTTTTTTTTAAAGTCACATCCACCCATGGCTCGAGGTGGGCTTTGAGCGAGTCTTCAGCCTTGAAGTTCATGATGAAGTTGGGCTTGATGGGCCTGATGAGTTTGGTATTGCAATCCAATTGCGCGCAAACTTTTCCCAGCAAATCCATTACCATCGTATCGCCCTTTGCTGCTGGGGGGCCCAGCGACACCATTGCGCGCACCATGGCGCAAAAATTAAGCGATGCGTTGGCGGTCTCGGTCATTGTTGAAAATCGAGGTGGAGTAGGCGCCACCTTGGGCACAGCCTATGTGGCGCACGCACCTGCCGATGGCTACACATTGCTCATTGCTGGACAAAGCAGTTTGGCCTTTGCGCCTCACCTCTACAAAAAACTCAGTTATGACCCTTTGAAGGATTTTTCACCCATCTCCAATGTCGCCTTGGCGCCCTATGCTTTGATTGTGAAGAGTTCAATGCCTGCCCAATCGCCTGCGGAGTTGATCAAGTTGGGCCTCAGCCAACCCGGGCGCTATACTTTTGCGACCTCTGGCGCGGGCTCAGTCTCGCACTTGGCCATGGGGATGCTGAGTGCAGTCACGGGCTTGGATGCGCTACAAGTGCCTTACAAAGGCATGACCCCTGCGGTGGCTTCGATTTTGGCAGGGGATGTGGACATGATGTTTGCGGACCTGGGGTCTGTGGATGCCTTTGTACGCTCGGGCAAACTTCGGGTGTTGGCGGTGTCTGGCAGGTCACGTTCTGCCTTGATGCCAGGACTGCCGACCTTGATGGAGTTGGGTTACAAGGACTTGGTGGCTGAGGGGCGATTTGGCTTTTTGGCACCTGTGGGCACTCCACGCGAGACGGTTGCGAAGTTGCATGATATTTTGGCCCAAGCCTCGCAAAGCCCCCCAGTCAAGGAGCGCTTTGCCAGCATTGGATATGAGGCCACCACGGACACGCCTGAACAATTTCTCGCGCTCATGAAAAGTGATCACGAGCGCTTTGGACGACTGATCAAACAACTCAAAATTTCTGCTGAATAATTTGCAAGGACGTTACCCCATGAAAGACTTGATCCATCCGCATCTGGATTCCATGCCACCGGATAATCGCAATGAAACGATGCTAATGCAGCAGTATTTTCAAGCGGTGGACAACATGATCAAAGTGTTTGCCATCAAGCCTGGCGACACATTGCTTTTTTTGTCGGATTTTTTAATCGATCCTCGCGTCTTTCACGCCATTGCTGGCATTGCCGAGTCCAGAGGTGTGAAACCAGACATGTACATGAGTCGCGATTGGAACAGTGGTGTGTTTCCAAAAGAACTCAAGGCCGTCTATGAAAAAGCCTCCCTGGTGGTCTCGACCTGGTTTGCCTCCATTGGTGACCCGTATTGCTTGAAAGTGAGAAAAGACACTGGGCAAAGAACTGTCAAGATGACCTACTTTAGGAATATCGATGTTCTTAAAACCGAACAAGCGCGCTTCCCAGTGGAGTTGGTGGGAGAGATCACCCGGGCAACCCGCAAAATGTACCCACAAGACGAGGCATTCACTTTGCGCATCACCGACCCCAGGGGCAGTGATTGGCAAGCTCGCTTCACGCCTGAGATGCGGGACAATATGTTGAGCTCAAATCGCTGGCGAGGTCAAACCACCGCGCATGAAAACAGCGCCTATGTGCATTGGGTGCCAACCCATGGCCCCAATTTGTACGACCGGACAACCTTGGGTAGCAAAATGGACCGCGGTGCGACTCGCAATGATGTGAATGGCATTTTTTACCCGCAATTCGCTGTGGGCTTTCCCAGTGAGTTTCATGAGCTAATTGGCGTTGTTTTTGAAAACGACCGAGTTACCAATGTGACGGGAGACTCCAAAGAGGCTCACATTCTCAAAGAGATGCTGGTTGGTGGCGTTTTGGTGGAGCTCGGTTGTGGCTTCAACCCCAAAGCACCACGCCATGGCATTTACCCTGCTGGATCGAACTCGCCAGGGGCTTTGCATTTTGGCATTGAGCTCAAACAGCCCTCGGCCTACATCAAGAGAGTCATGCCCAATTGGGAGGAGCCGCCCATACACATGGACTTGGTGAGTTTGGACTCCACGGTAGTGGCCGGCAACAATGTGCTGGTTCAAGATGGCTTTTTGCTGGCCCTTCGCGAAAAACGGGTGATCGAAGCCGCGCGGGAATTTGGCGACCCAGTGGATTTGCTGGAAGGTTGGCCTGATTGATTCAACTCTGGTATTTCAAATCTTCAAGGCGTGGTTAGAAAGGCTTTGGTGGTGAACATGACTTCAAAGACCATTCACTTGGCACTGTATGAGCAGATTCCGCGCTTTGAATGCATTGAGGGCTGCTCTGATTGCTGTGGGCCAGTGCCATGGAGTGATTACGAGCTCGAGGCTGCTGGCCTTAATCGTGCGCCGACTGAGCGCGAAGATCAGGTCTGCGAGTTTTCAGTCAAAGGCGGTTGTGCGGTTTACCATGCCAGGCCTTTGATGTGCCGGCTATATGGTGCGGTGGACGATTTGCGTTGTCCACACGGGCGCGGCCCACTGCAGTTGCTCAGCAGTGAGCGAGCACATGACTTGGTGCGGCGCTATAAGTTGCACACGGGATTGATGTGAAAATATTTCGTTAACGTAGGGGGAGAATTATTGTTGAAATCGGAACCAAGAAAAAACATAAATTTCTTAAACCGGGATTTTCAATTCGAAATCTTTAGGGCGCAAAGACGGGGCTGAAGGTGGAGCCTGTAAATAATTTTGTGTAAGTTTGTATTAATCTGCCAGCCTTCGCATACTATTTAGCTCAAACGATTCCAAGCACTGTCACTAGTGACACCCTTTTACAAAATGGGGCAACTTGTTGGATTGGTGACTGTTAAGGTGAACAATCTGTCAGTTCCAGACCCCACCGTACCCCACCCCCCTGTTTTAGATTTGGGACTCCTAGTCTCTTGTACACTCTGTTTTGCTTAAACGATGGAGAATTTATGAGTCAATGTCTGACGTTTGAACTCAGCGCAGTATGCACACCTAGTTCGGCATCGCAAGCCTTTGTCGATCAATACTCCGATAGCAGATCATTGCCATCGATGTGAGTGAGGGTATCCCCCCGCATCAAATCAAAATAGGCTGCTTAATTCAAGAGTTTTGCTACTGCTTCTCTAATCATCTCAACGGGTACAGCACCAGCCATGATTGAAACTTTGTTTGTTTTACTGTTTCTTAAGATGACACCGGGTGTTCCATTGACCCCGGAATTACTTCCGTCAGCAATATTGTCTTGAATGCGCTGAGCCACCTTTTCAGACGCTATGCATTCATTGAATTTATCCACATTCAAGTCTAAAGCTTTGGCAATTTCTAGTAATGAGTCTTCATTGTTTTTGGTGGCGATGCCTTTGCCATCGAGTTGAGTTTTGAACATGATGGTGTCTGCATAGCTCCAGAACTTCTCGTTTCCTCCTAGTTCAAAAGCACAGATTGAAGCTGTCGCTTCTTTGCTTGCCATCGGCTCATGGAACCCTAGAGGGTAGTGACGAAAAACTAAGTTGACCTTGTCTGGCATTTCATTGACAAGCTGCTTTGGTGTCTCGTGAAATCTCTGACAAAAGGGACATTCAAAATTAGAGAATACATAGATTGTGACGATTGCATCTTTTTTGCCGTAAATGTGATCTTCCTTGAGATCAAGCTTTTTAAGGTTGGATGCCAGTTTGAGTTTTTGCACCTCCTGAAACGTCTGACGCCCACATTCATATCAATTGGCTTTAAAGACTTTGTCTCTCCATCAGGCTCTAAAGAGTTCATTCGCCCTAATGCTTGAGGTACTAAGGGAGTCGGTGTCATAGACGTATCCGTGTCTTGAGATGAACCTATCTCAGAACCGACAACCTTGCCTACAGCACCGCCACCCACAGTTACACCAACATCCCCAGCACTGCCAGCCTGTATCAACTCATTAGAAGAGCTTCTTGCAAAAGTCTTTTTTTGCTAAGATATTAATTTTAAATGATAAATTAATAAATTTCTGGAGTCTTCACACTGTGGAAGCTACTTCTTTGATCCCTATATAGCCCCACCCGCCAGCAAATAAAAATTTAAATAGATCAATCAATTAGATGGTGTTGGGATTGCATTTCTAGAAATTTATGGCATGCTTCGTTTTCGCAAGTATGTTTTTTTAGCAGCTGAAAGTGAAAATTATTGATTTGCCTAAATGTAAATTTCAATCTTGGATTTGGTTACATAACTTCATATGATCTCGCAAGGTGATCTAAGTTTTTAAAAATAACATTGTCCATTTAGCTATAACCTTCCGCGTATGTAACGTACTTTTTGGGGAGGTATGAGTTTAATCCTTTGTCTTTTGTTCCTGAAGCATAAAAATTCATCTATCAATTAAGTCTATCGAGGAGTCAACATAATGCGAATTTGGCACCAAAGTCTAACCGTTCTAAATGAATTGCCAGCCTACCAAGTGTTACTTGAAAAACATATTAAATCGATTGTTCGTCATGACACTGAAGTAGTTTTGCATGGGATGCTGCCAGGGACTTATGCCTCTGATTTTCCTCTTTCGGAGATTCAATACCCGGCACTTGCACACTATCATTTCACACAAGTGATGAATGCAGCGATGATGGCAGAAAAAAAGGGCTTTGATGCCTTTGCAATGTGTTTTTTGGCTGGCCCGCTACTCAATGAAATACGAAGCGTAGTTGATATTCCCGTTGTCAACTATGGAGAAACGGTTTTTCATTCCGCTGGTCTGTATGGCCAACGTTTTGGCGTTATTAGATTTTTAGATACGATGAAAGATTTCACACAAGAGTTCATCGCGTCTTGGGGCTTTGAGGATAAATGCGTTGGCATAGCAGGCTGTGGCTTGTCTTACAAGGAGGTATTTTCAGGGCTAGCTGATCCAAAAGATGCGATTGCAAGGTTCACGCAATTTGCCAGTCAATTTATTAAAGACAACAACGCAGATGTCATCATTCCTGGAGAGATGCCTTTGAATGTCTTATTGACTGGAAACGGGATTAACCGCATTGATGAAGTTCCTATATTAGATGGACTTGCATTAACGCTTTTACAAGCCCAAACCATGGTTGATTTAAAGTTTAAATTTGGGATTAGTCATAGTCGGCGTGGACGAAAAAACAAGAAGCCACCACAAGATATTTTGTTTGAACTAGCAAAACAGCATGGATTACAAAAATTAATTGATTTCTACGACACATAAAATTTGAACTGATTGACGTTTTGGATATTGATTCTTATTGAATTTTTAAATTCATTAGTTTAATCAATTTTTCATTTTCATTTAGTTTGTCTCTAAGAAATACAGCTGCATCTTCGGACGAGTTAATAAATGTCTCGGAGCCAAAAAATTCTCCTAGGTGAACTATCACCTCTGGGTCTATGATTAACTTTTGAATTGTTTTGTTCAATCTTTCGATGATTGATCTAGGCGTTCTAGCCGGCGCCATTAAGCCAGTCCAAGAACTGGCATCGAAACCGATGGGGGTCGACTCGTTAACGGTTTCAATGCTAGGAAGCAGCAATGAACGATGTTTTAGCGTGACAGCAATCGCTCTTACCTTGCCTGCCTTAATCTGAGTGAGTATAGATGGGAATGCTTCGAACTGCACATCCGTGCGTCCTCCAATAAGGTCTATGACTGCTGGCGCAGCGCCTTTGTAAGTTACCTCTGTGAATTGAATCTTCATCTTGGCTTGAAACGCTGCGGCAGCAAGTTGTCCCACTGATCCT